>Ga0302325_10014282_pt1 | contig 16914 bp, 16 predicted proteins | sample Palsa_T0_2_FD_201948 | JGI IMG/M metagenome (GOLD analysis project Ga0302325, IMG submission 201948) | Peat permafrost microbial communities from Stordalen Mire near Abisko, Sweden - Palsa_T0_2 | ecosystem: Environmental > Terrestrial > Soil > Palsa > Peat permafrost | place: Sweden: Abisko... | reverse complement strand
CGCTGATGTCGTTGCCAGACAGACCGAGCCGAGGAACGGCCGCCCGCTCTGCCGACGGCGTCGGGGCGAAATCCACGCGGATCTGCGGGATGTCCGCGAGCAGGAATTCGATGTCGTTGGTGAACCGACTCTTGGCCCCGGGCAGGTCCAGCAGCAGATCCTGCGGCCGCTCGAGCTTCTCGGCGATGGCCGCAATCTCAACCGCTTGCCGGGCTAGTTCCTCGGCCGGCACCTTGGACGCCGGGAACCGGAACGCGTCGGCACCGGCCCGCATGAGGCGATCGGCCACTCCCGGTTCCATGCTGGATGGACCCAGCGTGACGACAATATTGGCCACGATGCCTCCCGAAATGATGCGGGGTTCGCACAGGCTCACGCTCGCATCTGAATCCGCTATTCGCCGAAACCAACACTGGAACCGCTAGACGTCCGAACTTCCAGACGGCCGAGGTGGTCGGATCGCATGGCCACCGAGTTTAGGCAGCCTTTTCAGACACCGTCAAGGTGCTCGTCACGCCCCCGCAGCCCGTCCACCTGGACGTTACGGCTGCCGCACTAGCTGCTAGCTGTCAGGAATTCCGTGACGATATTAGCGACGAGCCCAGCATTTTCTGCTGACAGCATTTCCAAATGCGGGACCCTGTGATCGTATGTAATTACTCGGTCGACGAGGTTTTCCCAATTTTTGGAGGTGCCAGCATCATTGTCGCCGGGCGAGGCAGCTAGCCGGTTTATGGTTTCGATTCCTCGGATGAACATCACATCTCCCCTGTATGCTGGCGGGCGATAGCGCGCTCCGGCAAGCCTGTTTATCGTCCTCGTTTGGAGCATGTGCGTCACTCGGGCTTGGTCGTAGTCTGCCGGGAACGCTCCGGCTTCTTGCGCTCTGGTCAGTAGCTGCCGTATCTGAATGTCAGGGTCCTGTTCGATGATCCAGGAAACATCAACATCGTCGATTCCCAGGCGCTCTGCGAGACGTCGGATTCCGTTCCGCCAGATGGCGGATGGCTTAGGTTCGTTTTCTGGTCTCGGTACCGGTGTGTCGACAATCACGAGCATCTCGACCGACTCGCCATCTTCCTTAAGTCGCCTGGCAGCTTCGTAGGCCAGCACCCCGCCCATTGAATACCCCATGAGGCGCCAAGGGCCGCCGCTGTGCTCGTTCCTCATGTACCTAAGATAAAGCTCCACCATTGTCTCGATCGTCGCTGGCCGGCTTTGGTCACCCTGGAACCGGACTGACTCCAGGCCCCAGACCGGCCACTCGCCGCCAAGAGCGCGAGCGAAGTGAATGTATCGCATTACCGTGCCAGAGACAGGATGGAAGACATAGAGCGGGTCGGCGGCGCTCCCGGCGCTGAGTCGAACCAATGGGGAGGTGTTGTAAACGTCCCTCCTCTCGCGAATAAAATGCGCGAGTGAAGTGACCGTAGACCGTGAAAAGAAGTCCTCCAGATCCACCCTCACTCCGAATGATCGCTCTATGTCGCCGATTATCTTTAGCGCAATTAGAGAATCGCCGCCCTGTTCGAAGAAATCATCATCTACTCCGACGTTATCTGCGAGTAGCGCACTTCTCCATATATCGCACAGCTGTACCTCCGTAGAATCCCTTGGTGGTCGCGACAGTCCCATAAGCGTCTTACCTCTTACCTGTTCTATTCTCTCAGACAGCGACGGTAGTCAAAGGCATTCCGACACGTCAAGCCTCCAGTCCGTCTTGGTCGAGTGCGCCTGGACCGCAGTCCAGCACGCTGTCCTGATGTCGGCCTTGACCGCCTAGCGCTTGGCCCGCTCGTGCCCGGCGACCCAAATCTTGGCGGGATAGGGGAAGTACAGACGCATGTGCTCCATTCAGTTCTGGCGACGGGATCGGCTTGCCCGAGTGATGAGTCATGAACTCGACCACCTGCCCGCTGGACTGCGGAACGGGGCTTAGGCGTTGAGGTAGATGTGATCTAGGCACTCGATGTCCAGCACCGTATGCCGGTCGAGGAATTCCCAGCTGTCACTATTCGAGGCAATTTGCTCATCTCGCGCAATCGACTCTGTGATGGTCGTGACGCGCTCACCCGCAGCGATGCATCTGCAAAAACACGAATCTCGGTGGTCAGAGGCAGAGCCTCACCGGTACGGCAGTATCCAATCGCTAGCCGACCAGGAATAGTTGCGTTCTAAGCGCGCGCATAGAGGGAACCAGCCGGATCGTTCCTGGTGGCGGCGTCGTCATTGGAGCCAGCGGGCTGCGTGGCCGGGGTTTCGGTCGGCTCAGCGCGGCGCCCACAGCGACTGGCGGTCTTGTCCTCGAAGAAAAGATCAAGCCACCGAGGGCGCGTTGGCGCGCGTCGCGGACCTGGTATGGCAGCGGTTCGGAGCGGCAGCCCTGGATTCCCGAGACCGCATAAGCCACCAGCCGGGAGGTACAGCGCCAGTCGGCCGAGGTCACGTCAAAGCCCATCCAGTTACCAGCTTTAAAGCCTGCAATTAATTATCTTGACTCTCGTTATTTAGCCATGTTATTGTTGCCCAATCGATTATCGCAAATATATTCTTTGCCGATTCCACGCTTAAGGAGTCTGGATGATCGACTATCCGCCAGTTCGAGTTCATAACGGAAAGCCATCCAGCCTGGCGCAGCATAAAACGGACCCGCGCCCCGGTTTCGCCACCTCGGGCTTCGTTACAAGGAGAGGGCTGCAGCTCCCGCAGCACATGTCATTTGATAAATGGGTGGGAGTTGGCAAACAGCTATCTGTCATCGCCTCCTCTTCTGCCTGGTGCCTGGGCGACTGGCTCGTGTACGGTGAGGCCGCCTTTAATGGCAGGTACCGGGATGCAGTTGAGCTGACATCACTGGATTACCAGACACTGAGGAACTACGCATGGGTCGCGCGGCGGTTCCCGATGTCTCGCCGACGGGACGTGCTCAGTTTCGCCCATCATACTGAGGCGGCAGCTCTTCCAGAACCCGAGCAGGACTTCTGGCTACGCAAGGCAGAGGAACACGAGTGGTCGGTAAAGCGTCTGCGCCGCGAGCTGAAAGCGAGCCTACGGCAACGCTCCAATGGGAACGACCAGGAGCCCAGCCAGAGCCAACCCGGCGATGACAGGGTTGTGGCTCTAAGCGAAGAAACCGTCATGATCAAGGTGCCGATCTTTGCGGAGTATCTTGAATCCTTCCACGAGGCGGCGGGTAAGCTCGGTCTTAATGTAGAGACATGGGCGGGCCAGGTCCTGATGAGAGCAGCCGGTCACCTAGGCCAGTTTTAATTCGAGGTACGTGCTTTGCTCGACGGAACGGTTTCCGCTGGTAAGTACCTAGGGTTTCGCCTGGATCCGCTGCCACGTGGTGGTGATCTTCTGGGGCCACTCGAGCTGACGGCATCGGATTCCCTATACGTGACCGCGACGGCATTGTTGATTACCTGTCACTGTCCTTCGACGTGTTGGCGGCCCGGATCAAGGAAGCGGGCTACAACGCCCTCTGCGTGACCGTGGACTGCCCGATCGTTGGCTTCCGCGCCAGGCAACGGATGGCGCGGCTCCATCTGGACCCTGCGATCTGGGCAGGCAATGTCACCCGCGACGGCTCGCCGGACATGACGTCCGCCTTCGGTGCCCGGGCGGTCCCCGGCTGGACGTGGGACCATCTGGCCGAGGCCACCGCCCGGCACGGGATACCACCGCGGTGAGCAGCGACGCGTCGATCCCTCCGACCGCCGCCTGGAGACGCGGCGGTGTAGCAAGCGGCCGTCCGAGCGACGCGGGGCACCGTTCGGTGAGAAAGGAGACCAGCCAGTCGCGGGCCGCGGTCGCGACGCTCAGGTTTGGGTTAGGACGGTTGCATTTGGAGCCGTCATTACCCGCCCTTATCCGTTGGGCCAAAGCGTTCCTGACCTGCTGGCAGCGGCTCTGCGCCCTGCCGGCACCCACCTGAGCTGCACGGATCACCCCAGCGACACGGAAGGAGGGCCACCCGGCGAGTCGCAGATCACCACGCACTTGGTTTCGCTCAAACGACGAACTTCAGGATTAGCGAGGAGCCTGGGAGAAAGCACCTGGCTGTCCGCCAGGAATTCCCACAAATCATCGGAGTCCAAGTCGTTAAGCGAAGCCGCGGAGGCGTGGCTCGGCGCCTTGTACGAGCCTACGATACAGATGCGCAGGCATGGCCACTCCCCTATTCCGCATATCGCGCGCAACACAGTAGGCTAACGGTTCTTCATGTCCCGCTGGCGGGACATGAAGTGCTTAACCTCACTAAAACGCGATCATAATCCACCGTCTCGTGGGGCGTCATCAGGATCGGTCTCCTAACCTCAATCGTTCAGGCGGTTTAAGGTCCGGTTACTGATTGTGCTGGTGTCAGTTTCGTTAGCCCCATGTCCGTGGTCCTTGGGGAGGAGGGTGTGCAGGGTTCCCAGGGTGCGCACCGCCACCGCCACGTCAGCTTAATCTGAATCCGGCGGGCTTCCAGCACCGCAACGTCATTTTATAAGGCAGACACCTCTATGTTGCCCCTCCGATAGGCCAGATATCTACTGAAATAAAATATTGCCGAGCCCAGGCCGAGCCAACCAGTGCCTACGATCGCTTCGAGCAGACAATTCCATGAGATAGTCCCTGCAGGCATGCCCCCCAGCAGATCCCGGACTGCCACGAGGCCGTGCGTTACGGGAAAAATATCTGAAATTACACGCACAGCCTTCGGCCAGTACCCTACGGGGGCATCCACACCGCAGAATGTCATTATCGACAAGTAGCTGAAATTCAATGCAGCCATGCCAAGCGAGGGGAGATTGAACGCAATTGCTGCCACGGTAAAAGCATAAGCGTATACCGAGAGTCCAATAAGAGCTATCAGCAACGGCACGAACACAAATGTCTCGTTTATGGGAATTCTGAACACCTCAGCAATGACGAAAAGACCGAATGTACTGCTGAAGATACCCATGATGGGACAGTAAATATTGCGCGACAGATAAGCCAGGATTGAGCTTGTCGGTGCTACGAGATGGAGCGAAATCGCACCTGTCCGACGCTCGTTCAGCATGAATGGAATTACCGCAACCACTTCCATGCAAACTAGGACGACCGAATTGCCGATCGCCAGATAGTCCACAGCCGCCTTTGACCCCAGCGAGAGCCCCAACGAGGTGAAGAAAATTGACTGAGCGATCAGCCTCACAAGCCACCCGAAGAGCCATCTACGCCACGTAGTGTTCGTCCTGAACTCGGCCACGCCAGTGCGGGACGACACGGCGAAGAACTCCCACTGCTGAGTCCAAGTTGTCATCCTAGCCCAATCTCCCCAGATGCTCGCATCCGGTCAATTACCTTCCGGATCAGCAGGTTCCCCGCCGCGTAGGACGCGCAGGCTAGCAGAACGATCATCACGAGACTTAGCTCCGGATCCCTGATTGACGCACGTCCCAAGCTTCCGTACAGGACGTTTCCACTCCAGTACAGATAAATTGGATCAGCGAGTGGACGGAGCGGTGATGGCAGAAAAGTAATCGGAACTAGTACACCGGCCAAGATATAAAAGGGATAGCCAAGCGTATTTACGTACCGCCTAGCACCTCGAACTGCCAAGAAAACCGCAGTCATGATCGTGGATGTCCCAGCGGATGCAAGGATAGTTGCCAGCAAGCCGAGAATGAAAACCGTAGGATGATAAACAGTAACGGCAATTCCGAAGGCTACGCGCGACATTACTATTACCTCAAGGAGAGTTACAATCCCGAGCAACGCGACGGTCAGAACACGACCCGTTACAACCCACGTGAATCTCGCGGGCGCGGCAACGATGATCTCCAGCGTGCCATATGCGCGCTCATACGACACCACCATCTCGGCGATCTGACATCCTACTAGCCAGAAGCCCATGAGAACAGGTGCCAAGATCTCCCTTGGTGAGACCACATGGTCTCCATGAGAACGTGCAGCAGACAGAAAGATCAAGCTAAAGAATGGTACGGTCATGAAGATCAAGAGATTTCCGGGCACTCGTCGAAACAGCCTCAACTGCAGTACCACACCGCTCAATATATCACTCATACCGTAAGACCCCGGTCGCCAATTACCTGCAGATAGACTTCTTCAAGGCTTGGGCGCGATGTGCGGACAGAAGTAACGCCCGAGTTGACTAGCAATCTCATGAGACTCGCGGTAGTTTCCTCGGAACTAGTGTGGATCCTTACCCACCCATCCCCAATCATTTCTATTTGGCTAACACCGGGAATCTCACTGAATCCTTCTACGCTGACGTCGCAATCGTCGACGCAGGCCTCGATCCGGCCGTAAGCCGTAAGCCACTGGCCAATAGACTTGGGATCCTCTATTCCACGTATTCGACCATGATCGATGAGAGCAACTCTATTGCAAAGTCTTTCTGCCTCCACCATGTCGTGCGTCGCCAGCAGAATCGTCCTGCCATCGAGGCAAAGTTCGCGAACCAGCTCCCGGAATTCACGCGCAGCGACTGGATCCATACCTGAGGTGGGTTCGTCCATTATCACAAGCTCAGGATCATTGAGGAGGCCTCGCGCGAGATGAACGCGTTGCTTCATACCCTTTGAGAGGCGATCAAAGGGAGTCTGTTCTTGACTGGCAAGTCCTATTCGTTCAAGTAGTCGCGGGATACGCTTACATGCCTCGCTCCGCGGAACACGGTACATAGCGGACCAATATTCAAGGTTCTCCCTTACTGTCAGGCGACCATAGAGACCCCGCTCACCGCCGAAAACAATTCCGATCCGCTGTCGAACACGTGGTGCATCGCGGACGATGTCAAATCCAAGCACTTTGACACTTCCGGAGGTAGGCAACAGAACAGTAGAAATAATTTTTATCAGAGTTGTCTTCCCCGCTCCATTCGGTCCAAGAAGACCGATGATTTCACCTTTGGAAATCGTCATCGAAATGTCGGCTAGCGCTATTACTTCTCCTTTAGTTCCCCGTCCGCCCGCCCGTGTCGAATAGTTATATTTTCGAGTGACTCGTTCAAGCTCCACAACCTCCGACACAACGTCCTCTTTCCGTCGCCCACGTACCGATCCGTATGATTTTCCGATTACGCGCGAATGATTGGCCAAGGTCAGTCAACATTATCAAGAAGTGTTACCGCAGACAACGGCACGTTGCTTCGTTAAACCAAATCTTTCACAGCCCGAATACCTATGAAATCACGAAGTTGTTTAGAGAACCAGCTTAGCCTCGATCTTTCGAGCCCGCACTGGTGCGGGTACTGTTTTCCATCATGCGGCTCCTGTTCCCCGTCCGCGCCGTGGTCGCTCGTGGTCGCCACGGGCGGTCAACCAGGGACCCAGCAAAGTCGTTCATGCGGTCTATCTCCCAGTGGCTGCGGACCCCGGCCGCCCGGGTACCGGTTCAGGTCCTCCACGATCTGCTTCGGGTCAAGCAGCAGCCGGGACTGGCAGGTCAGTTCCCTGATCCGGTTACCGGCATGCTGCACGGCCTTGTCCTGGCGAACCTGGTCGTCCCCATGACCCCGGCGCGCCGTTGTTCCGGCGCACCATCACCGGCGGTTATGGTGTCCGCCCGGCTCAACCGCAAACTACGGCCTCCCCAGTTCCCGCGGCCACTACTGGTGCGTTCCGCGCCCTGTGCGCACGAAAGCCCGAGGCTAACACCCTGGCCGCCATTCCGCCATCAGTTGGCACCAATGCACGACCCTGTGAATGGACACCCCTGAAGACCTTCAGATCGTTATTCAACGATGCAGTTGGTGTTTACTTTTCACGCGGAGCTCTGCATAACCATCGTTGCGTAAATGTCACGGGCGACCCGAGTTACCGCGTTAGCCGCCCATGCTTCGATGCTGAGCCCCTCCCGCGCGGCCGCCTCCTGGCACAGCACTAGCTGCTCGGGAGTCAGCTTGACCTGAATGCTCGGTTCTTCCGATAGCACTTCGCCGTCAGCCGAGTCGTCTGATTCGCTCGCGCATCCGGTTCCCGAACGCTCGCGCAAACTGGTACGTACTTGATGGCGGAGCTGATTCCGCGACCAGCCAAGTTCTTCGGCCTTGCGAAGCCAGAAATCCTGCTCCGGCTCCGAGAGCGCCGCCACTTCGGCATGGTGCCCAAAGCTCAAGGCCTCTCGTCGACGGGACCAGGTAAACCGCCTAACTATCCAGGCATAGTTGCGAAGGGTCTGGTAGTCGAGTGAAGTCTGCTCTATAGCATCGCGATACCGACCGGTATAAGTTTCTTGGCCATAGACTAGCCAGTCCCCCAGGCACCACGCTGATGAGCTGGAGACAGCCGACAACTGCTGTCCGATGCTGACCCACTTCTCGAAAGATAGCCGCCGAGGCAGTTGCAGGCCAGCTCTCGGCACCAGGAAGTGGTCGAACTTGCTCTCCACTGTTGTGGTTATCGCATGCACATCAGATGTTCGCCGAATTATTGCATTTTGGGTCGCGGGCTTTTCCTGCACTTTACATCTCCCCTGTGGTGATTCAAAGCACACCGGCCATGTCGATTTCCCACGGGCCTCAGGCTATGGGTATTCCTGGTTTCTGCGGCGTGTCACCCCCAGCGGTGCCATAGGGCCGCCACGATGACCTGTTCTCCTATGCGCTTGAGAGTCCGCGGCGCGAAGGCGGCGCACATGGCACCAACCCTGGCTGCCCGAAAGTTGCGGTCACCCGGGAGGAACCGGCGAACATCACCGTCCGGGTCATCGCAGGAACCGCAGCCGGGACGGCTCAACAGGCTGCGTAGGGTCGAGATCGACAAGAAATGCTCGGGCACAGTCAAGTACCTGGCCATCGTCATCGGCCACGGTGAAGAGCCGTCAGGTCCCCCTATGTTGACGCTGGGCCTCGAGTTTTTGGACACCGTTCCAACGGTCCCAGCGACACGACGTGCACGATAGACCGTTCTTGTCCGGTGTTGCATGATTTCGTTACATCCTGCTAGGGTTCTCTTTCAGCAAGGAGGCATGGCGTGGGTGGGCTGTGGCATGGGGTGTCTCTCCGCAGTTGGAGCCAATTTGGGGTTGGACCAAAGAGACGGAAGGTTGCCAGCTCGTGCCAGTCGTCGAGACCGGTCAGCCAAAGAGCCAGCTCACGCAGCGTCAAGTGCAGGTAGTCCAACTGGCAGTTCAGGGGCTATCCGACAAAGAAATAGCCCGTGACCTGGGCTTGTCTTACCGAACTGTCCGCGACCATTTCACCGAAGCGCGGCGACGGTGGGGTGCTGCGACCAGGATCGAGTTGATCGCGAAGGCGGTGGCATCCGGAACTGTCTCGGTCGTGCAGCCGGATGGTGCGAGGCACTCGGCAGGGAAAGATGAACATTCGGAAAACCTAGAGTTTCCGAACAGAACGATCATCGTCAGGCCGTCCCGACGAGCTCCCTTGGGCGCACACCCAGTTGGATCTGTTCGTGCCATGCGCACGAGCCCTGGCAGGCCTACGGTAATGACACCGGAACGCATAGCCGAAGCGCGCAAGCTATTGCGTGATCACCAGATCACCCAGATTGCACGTCAACTGGGAGTCAGTCGGACCACCATTTACTCCCATATGGGCGCGATCACCGGCACTGCATTACGTCGGTTCCAGGCCGACTTTTCCCGCTCGGTGAAGTACTTCATGTGGTCAGAGTAGTCTTCCCTGGCGGTGGTGGCCACGACCGGTATGCGGCCGCAGGACTGCCGCGGGGGGGCCAGGTCAGCGTCTAGGACGTGCGTCCAGAGCAGATGGTAGTCAGGCGGCACGGCTGACCGCGACCAGCATTGCCGCCGAGGCTGCCGTATCGGGGGAGCTGTCCACGCCGACTCCCCATGCCGATATGCCCTTTACCTCTACCAGCGCGTACACAGCCGTCCGCGTGCCAGCCGAGCCGGGGATGGGATGTTCTTCGATCTGGCGCACCGTCACGGCCCATCCTTCGCCCGCGAGCGCGTCGGCGAACGCCGCCGCCGGGGTATCGCCAGTTCCCGCGATCGCTAGTTCGTGGCCGTCGGCCGTGAACAGGCGGGCGGCGGCATGGGCCCCGGAATCGTCGTGGTCGCAGGCAAACTGCGCCAAGCGCAGAGATGGTCGAGGCTCGAGGTAGTTCGTCCTGAAGATGTCCCAGAGCTGGCGGGAGTTCACCTCTGTCCCGTTCTCGTCGGTAATCTTCTGGACTAGCGCGGCGACCTCGATGCGCAGCTCCCGCGGAAGATTCATACCATATCTGCTTTTGAGGACGTGGGCGACGCCTCCCTTGCCGGACTGGCTGTTCACCCTGATGACTGACTCGTAGCTGCGGCCCACATCCTTCGGGTCGATCGGCAGGTAGGGGACCTCCCACGGAAGCTCTGCCTGATCCCGGCCGGTGCTGGCCGCCGTAGCGTCAAGGGCCGCGAGCCCTTTTGCGATAGCGTCCTGGTGGGTCCCCGAAAACGCCGTGTACACGAGTTCTCCCGCGTAGGGATGGCGGGCATGCACGGGCATCTGATTGCATGACTCAACAACGCTTCTAATATAGTCGACGTCCGAGAAATCAAGCTGAGGGTCTATACCGTGGCTGAACAGGTTGAGCGCAATTGTCGCCAGGCAGACGTTGCCCGTGCGCTCTCCATTTCCGAAGAGGGTTCCCTCTACGCGGTCCGCCCCGGCCATCAGCGCAAGTTCCGCGGATGCTACCGCTGTGCCACGATCATTATGCGGATGCACTGACAGGATAACAGATTGCCGACCGGCCAGGTTGTCGTGCATCCACTCTATCTGATCGGCGTAAACATTCGGAGTATCGGCCTCTACGGTGCTGGGAAGATTAAGCGTGACTGGTCGGTCGACACACGCATCCCATACCGAGATGACATCATTCGATACTGACAGGGAAAACTCGGGTTCGGTAAGATTAAAAGTCTCCGGCGAGTACTCGAAGCGCAGGTTCGACCGCGGCATGGCCGCAGCAAGCCGTGCCACCTGTCCGGCGGACGAGACGGTGAGGGCCCGCAGTTCATCAGGGCTCATCTGAAAGACGACCTCGCGCCAGAGGCATGCCGTGGCGAGGCAAAGGTGCACGATGCCGTTGCGCACGCCCTGGATCGCTTCGAAGGTCCGGTCAATCAGGCCGGGACGGGCAGGCGTGAAAACCGAAATAGTCACATCGTCGGGAATCCTGTCATGCACAATTAGGTCCCGCACAAAGTTGAAGTCCGTTTCGCTCGCCGACGGGTAGCCTACCTCTATCTCCTTGAATCCCATTTCAACCAGCAGACTGAACATTCTTACCTTACGGCGGGTGTTCATGGGATTTGCTAGCGCCTGATTTCCGTCCCGGAGGTCAACCGAGCACCACAGGGGCGGGTACTCCAGCGTCCGGCCGGGCCAGCGCCGGGAGGAAAGTTCGGGGACGCCTCCCGAATCGCGGCAGGCATAGCGACCAGTCGGCATGGAAGACGTGCGCTGCCGGTTCCACCATGGTTGTCCGTCCCGCTGGGGACCTGCCGGAGTCCGGAGCCGATGAAGAGTTTCCGGGGTCGCGTAGATGTCCGACATTCTTCTGCCCTTCTGCTGCTCTTGCATGGATGCCATGCGGAACGCCAACTGCTGAACTTATGACACCGATGAATCAGGGAGGTTCCCGCCTTGCGCGCGTTTTTGCGGACGCTTTGCTCGCTGCCTGCGCAAGCGGCCGCGCATACCCGCATCCAGCAAAGACGCATCCACGCCGTCCATAGACAGATGCTGAGCAAGGCTCTGTATCGTCGGGAATCGGAAGAGATCTACGACCGGTACTTCGCGGTTAAGTACGTTCATCAGCCGCGACTGTACTTCGATGATCGCCATTGAATGGCCGCCGATATCAAAGAAGTTGTCGTTACTGCCGATCCTCGGCAACCCGAGTACCTCGCGCCATATCGCTAGGATCGCTAGCTCGAGCCGGCTTTTGGGCGTGTCGTTCCACGCGGCGCCGCCGACAGCCTGGTGGCTCGGCGCTGGCAGCTTCGGCCGATCGAGCTTCCCGGCCCCCGTCAGTGGCAAGGCGGCCAGCACCGTGATGCCGGATGGCACCGCGTAGGGCGGCAGCAGCGACCGCAAGTGCCTCAGCACCTCGGGCACGGAAGGGGCGGATGAGGCTGGCACTACGTAGCCGTGCAGGGCTGACGCTCCGTTGCGCTCGAAGAGCCGCACGGCTGCTTGGCGCACATACGGATGCGATGACAAGGCCGCTTCCACTTCACCGAGCTCGACCCGGAAGCCCCGCACTTTCACCTGGTCATCCGCCCGGCCGGCCAAGGTCACCGTCCCGTCGGGGCCGTACCGTCCTAGGTCGCCCGTGCGGTAGACGCGCCCGTCACCCGCGCCCGCCAGCGGGAGGAATCGTTCGCTATCCGGCTGTTGCCCGACATAGCCATGGGAGAGATGACGGCTGCGAATGACCACTTCTCCAAGCTCGCCTACCGTGCCTGGCTGGCCCGAACTGCTCATCACGAGCAGCTGCGCACCGTCTATGCCCGCGCCGACCGGCACTGGCATCATGCGCGGCGCGGCCATGGCCTCGTGGCGTACGGCCCGCTTCGGCTCCAGGATCTCGTAATATGCCTGCGACTGAGGGGTTTCTGTCGCTCCATAGAAGTTCAGCAGCCTGGCACAGGGGGCAAGGTCCCGCAGGGCGACCACATCGTCCTCTATAAGTTGATCGCCACCGAGCGCGACCAGCCGGAGCGCCCGTAGCGGGCGCGCGTGGTCAGACCCGGCGAGCATCCTCACGAGTTGTGGTGTCATGTGCGCGACTGTGACCTCGGCCCGGTCAAGCCATTCAAGCAGGCCTGACGGGTTTCTCAGCAGCCCGGCATCCGGGACGGCATAGCTTCCGCCACAAGCGAGCGGAGTGAATACGTCCCTGAGCAAGGGGTCGTGCGCCACTCCGCTGAGTACCGCGAACCGGGCATCCTGATCGAAGCGGCCGGTGGCCCGGTACCAGTTAAGGAAGTGGACGAGCGGAGCCTCGGCGGTGTCAACCACGCGGGGTTCGCCCGTGGTGCCGGAGGTGAAGGAGAGGTATCCGCGAGAGAGCGGGGGGGCATCGGCGGCTCCGCCGTGGACGGAGGTGCCCGTCAGCAGACCGGCGGCGTCAATGACGGGCATGGCGAAGCCGGATTCCGGGATAACGGCGGGCCGGACGCACTGAATCAGTGCTCGAGGGCGGACCGCGGATAGCCGCCTGTCCAGCGCCGCGCCGGGGAGCTCGTGGTCGAGGATCGCCCATCTGGCACCCGTCGACAGAACTCCTAGCAGCACCGCTGGCAGGATCGCGGTGCGCCCGGCGACGACCGCGACGACATCACCGACGGCCACGGATACGGAGCGCAGGGCCGCGGCGGTCTGGTCGGCGATGCACAGGAAGTCCGCGTAGGAAAGCACACGGTCACTATCCTGGCCGGCCACCGCCTCCGGTATCTCGCCTGCGATCGCCCGGATCTGCTCGATCAACCCTGGGGATTCGGGTATCTCTCTCGACAGCTGCGCCGACCAGTCGGGCAGCCTGGTCCAGGCCGGACGTGCGTTAGCACGCGCCACACTTTGGTTAGGATCGCGCACCAGATCGCGCAGCAGGGTCCGGTAGCTCTCGAGGAGAGCCTTGATGCGTGGCTGATCGTAGAGATCGCTGTTGTAGGCGGCCTCTAGGCGCATGCGACCGCCGTGAAGGACTACGTAGAGAGTGAGGTCAACGAGCGAACCGGGAACCCCCGCCTGCAACTGGCGCACCGCTGCGGTACCGAGCTCAAGGCGCGGTTCGGGAAAGTTGTAGACGTTGAACATGACCTGGAACAGCGCGTTTCTGGCCAGATCCCGGCTGCCGCCCAAGGCCTCAACGATCCGCTCGAGCGGAGCGTCCGCGTGCTGACGCGCCGCTGCGAGTTCGCCGCTGCAGCGGCGTACGTGGTCGCTGAAGGACGCGTGGCTGTCCACACTCAGCCGCAACGGCAAGGTGCGAATGAAGAAGCCCACAAGGCGTTCGAATTCGGCATCGCCCCGGTCCGCCATAGGCATCCCCACGATGTGATCGTGCTCACCTGTCAGCCGACCGACGAGCACGCTGAACGCGCTGAGAAGAACCGCTCCAGGCGTCGTGCCTTCGGCTGCTGCCAGCCGCGCGACGTCAGCGGCCAGCTCAGCGCCAACAGGCAGCCCGCATGTCGCTCCATTGAAGCTCAGCACGGGAGGTCGCGGCCGGTCCCGTGGCAGATCCAGCACGGTGGGCGCTCCTGCGAGATGCCGCACCCACCAAGCCGTGTCGGCCGCCCCGTTGCGGTTGGCCTGATCTCGCGCCCCTGCCGTGTAATCCGCGAAGCTTCCGTGGCCAGCGGGCCAATCGTCGGCTCCTAGGCCGGACAGTTCCCTGCTGTACGCCTGTCCGAGTTCGTGGTAAAGAACGGCCTGTGACCAGCCATCGAATATAAGGTGGTGCACGGTAATAACGAGCACATGGTCGGTATCCGCGAGCCGGAGCAGACGGATCCGCCACAGCGGTCCGGTGGTGAGGCCAATCGGAGTACGCGCCTCGTCCTCGAGTATGCGGCCGAGACCTGATTCCCGGTCGGCCGCATCCAGGGCCGACAGATCGTGGACCGGGATGGTGACCGGTGCGGGGTCCGCCACCATCACCTCCGGCACGCCGTCACCGGATCGCAGCCGCCATCGCATGGCGGCCTGGCGCCTGGTGACGTCGCCGACGGCGCGTTCAAGGGCGGGAATATCGAGCACGCCGCTGACTCGCTCCGACATGACAATGTTGTGCATCGGCATACCTGGGGCGAACTGTTCAACGAACCACAGGCGGCGCTGAGCCGGGGAGAGCACGGGCTTGCCGCAGGTCGGCGGCACAGGACCAGCCACCTCGCCGGCCAATCCGGTTCTGGCGGCTATCCCGGCGACCGTCCGGCCGGTCAAGATGTCATCGGCGGAGACCTGCCTGCCCGTCGTGCGCCGCAGTTCAGCGGCGATCCGCATCGCAGACAGCGAGTCGCCGCCGGCCAGGAAGAAGTCATCGTCACGAGCTGGCGGGGCAGTGTCGAACACCGACGCCCAGCTCTTGCTGACGGCATGCTCTAGCTCGGTTACCGGATACCCCGTGGCGGCCCGGTCCACCGTGCCTTCCTGGCTCAGCCGGCGGAGCGCGGCGAAGTCCACCTTCGCGTTGACCGTTACCGGCAACCGGTCCAGCGCGGTCACGCTCACCGGGATCATGTGCCGCGGCAGCCATCTCGAGCAGTACGTGCGAAGCTCCTCGCTCGAGGGAGCCTCGGCGGGCGTCACGTAGGCGCGGACGACAGATCCGGACACGTCGACAACCGCCTGCGCCACCCGTGGATGGCCGCTGAGCAACGCCTCTATCTCTCCGGGTTCAACGCGCTTGCCATGGATCTGCACCTGCCGGTCCCCACGTCCGAGAAACGAGATCATTCCCGCTGCATCCCACGCCGCCAGATCGCCGGTGCGGTACAGGATCCCCCTCTCACCGGGCAGGGCGGGGAATTCGCCGAACGGGTCGGGAACGAACCTCTCGGCATTCTCCTGCGGGCTGGAGACATACCCGAGGGACACCTGGGGGCCACCGATGAACAGCTCACCCGGCTGGCCTGCCGCGCACATCACCATGTCCTGGTCGAGGATATAAGCGCGGCAGCCCGGTAGCGGGCGCCCGAGCGGCAGCGGCCGGTCCCACCTGCCGCTCAGCTCAGTCCCGATCACGGCCACCGTCGTTTCCGTGGGACCGTACCAGTTATAGAAGCGTCGCCGCCCGGGCACTGCCCACCGCTCCACCTGGCGGGGATCGCAAGGCTCGCCCCCGGCAATGACCTCGCGGAGACTTGGCAGGCGGCCGGGATCAAGCAGCGCGAAGAGAACAGGGGGCAAGAAGACCCGCGTCACCCGGTGTGCCTCAAGAAACCGCTGCAACCGCTCTGTGTCTGCTCTCTCTGCCTCAGACACGAGATGAATCGAAGCACCGCACACCAGCGACGCGAAGAATTCGAACACCGAGACATCGAAGCCGACGGCGGCGAACGCCGCGAGCCGGTAGCCGGTTGCTCCGCCCAGATGCTGATTGGCCGCGACGGCGAACGCGCTGAGGTTCCCATGGCTGACCATGACGCCCTTGGGCCGGCCGGTCGAGCCAGACGTGTACATGACGTATGCCGCATCGTCTAGGGCGGCCGGCCCGAACTCGGCCCGCGCGGCTGACGGCGCGTCGGTACCAGAGGATTCAAGGCCGATTAGCCGGTCAACGACGCCAGCAAGCACCTCGCCCCCGTCGGTGTCTACCAGGGCAACCTCTATGCCCGCGTGCTCGGCAATGGCCCGCAACCGTTCCGCAGGCTGGTCGAGATCCAACGGCACAAACGCGCCGCGCGCCATCAGCACGGCAAGCTCGCTTACCGGCAACCACAGCGTCCGCCGCATGCAGATGCCTACGCGGGATCCGGAGACGACACCGGCCTCCCTGAGCCGCCCGGCAAGCTCCGCTGCGGCGTTGGCGAGCTGCTGGTATGTCAGTCGCTCGTCCCATTGACGCAATGCGAGCGCGTCAGGGTCGCGCTGCGCCTGCTGAAGGAAAAGCTCGTGAACGGCACGGAATGGAGCATGGGATCTGTCGCCATGGGTCCAAGACCGCGCAATCGCCGCATCCGCCATGAAGTCCCGCCCCTGGTCAAATGGCACCAATACGCCAAGGCTCCTGCGGAGCAGGGCTAAGGCCGCGTTTTTCGGTGATGAAGTGAACGATGCTGTCCAGCCCGTCACCCAGGTGCGCGTAATCGATATGCCTTATGGTCAATTCTAAGGGTTTCGGCGCTGGTGCGGAAGACGCGGATGACCTCCACCAGTGGCATCACGCAGCAGGCATGAGATGGGCCGGGTTCATAAAATGGTTGTGGGCACCCCTC
>Ga0302325_10014280_pt1 | contig 16914 bp, 17 predicted proteins | sample Palsa_T0_2_FD_201948 | JGI IMG/M metagenome (GOLD analysis project Ga0302325, IMG submission 201948) | Peat permafrost microbial communities from Stordalen Mire near Abisko, Sweden - Palsa_T0_2 | ecosystem: Environmental > Terrestrial > Soil > Palsa > Peat permafrost | place: Sweden: Abisko... | reverse complement strand
ATTTCAGCGGGGCCAACGGCGCCTACCCCGCCTACGGATCTCTCGTGCAGGGCATTAACGCGGACCTTTACGGCACCACAGCCTACGGCGGAACCTTCGATGGAAGCCATGGCACGGTCTTCGCTATAACTCCCCAGGGCCAACTCACAACGCTCTACAGTTTTCGCGGCAACCGTGACCTGCCTGAGGCGGGCCTGATCGTTGCCCCCGACGGACTGCTTTATGGAACAACCTCTGACGGCGGAGACGGCTTCGGCACGATCTTCCGAATCACGCCCAGTGGAATCCTCACTACGCTTTACAACTTCGGAGGTACGGCCGGCGAGTACCCTTACGGCGCACTGGTCCAGTCCTTCAATGGGATGCTGTATGGTTCAACTAATACCGGCGCGGGTAGCTACGGCACCGTCTTCCGGATTAACCCCAGTGGAACGCTAACGACGCTGCACGCCTTCGACCTGACTGACGGCGACAACCCGATCGCCGGATTGGTCCAAGCCACCAATGGGATGCTTTACGGGACAACGCAACAAGGCGGAGCGTACGGCGATGGCACAATCTACGCGATGAGCCCGGGCGGCGCGTTCGCGACGCTGTGCAACTTCAACGGTGCTGACGGCCGTTGGCCGTACGGCGCACTGATCCAAGGTGCCGACGGGAACCTCTACGGGACCACCTGGTTCGGCGGGGCCAGCGACGAAGGCACAGTCTTCAAAATCACGCCCGCCGGCTCACTGACGATCCTGCACAATTTCGACTACACTGACGGCGCTTACCCGTCCAGCACGTTGGTTCAAGGCACCGACGGGTACCTCTACGGGACAACGCAGAACGGCGGGGCTATCGGCTACGGCACCATCTTTCAAATCACCCCTACGGGCACGCTCGCCACGTTGCACAGCTTCGAGGACACCGACGGCGCTTACCCTCAGGGTGGTTTAGTTCAAGGCACCGATGGGAGCTTTTACGGAACAACCACGTACTACGGCGGGCCCGACAACCACGGCACGGTCTTCCGTTTGTCCATGGGCCTCGGCCCCTTCGCGAAAACCCTCCCCACCTTCGGCAAAGTGGGAAACAGGATCACGATCCTTGGGACGGATCTGACGGGCGCGACCAGCGTGACCTTTAACGGCACGCCGGCGCCCTTCACGATTCTCTCGCCGACTGCCATCACGGCCACCGTGCCCGTAGGCGCGACTGCCGGCCAAATCCGGGTGACCACGCCAAGCGGCACGCTAACGAGCAACGTGACCTTCAAGATACTGTGATCTCCGCCGTGGATTGAAGGACGCCTCACCCGACCGGCACGCCCGCGCTTGAACCTCACTGGTCGCTGCTTGCCGTAAATCGCCAACTCCGCCTCGGGCTTTCGACCAGAGGAGGCACAATATATCGACGATCACCCTTCGGCTGTCGTGCGCCCGTAGGCTCCCGTGGGCAACAGCCTTGCGGCGCGACCCACCACCTACAACCGACAACCCACCACCCACAACCCACCACCCCGCACCCAGCACCCAGCACCCGTTACAATAACTCTTACACCCCGCAATGATCCAACTCACCGGGGCCGCCAAACGCTTCGGCCCCAAAACACTCTTCGAGAATTTCGACTGGCTGGTGACGCCCAACGAGCGCGCCGGCATCGTAGGCGCCAACGGTACCGGAAAATCCACGCTGCTCAAGATCCTGGCCGGCATGGACGGTCTAGACGCCGGCTCCATCACCACCATGAAGGGCGCCACTATCGGCTACCTGCCGCAGGAGGGCCTCTCGCTCTCCGGCCGCACCGTCTTCGCCGAATGCATGACCGTCTTCGCCGATGTCCTCGCCCTGGAGCAGGAGCAGGAAACCCTCGCCCACCGCATGTCCGAACTGGACCCCGCCAGCCCAGAGTACACGCAAGTGGCCAACCGATTCCACCAGGCCGAAGGCGAGTTCCGCGCGCGCGACGGCTTTGCCATCGAGGCGCAAGTCGGCATGGTGCTCTCCGGCCTGGGATTCCCGCGCCACGAGTGGACCAAGCACACCGAAGACTTCTCCGGCGGCTGGCAGATGCGCATCGCGCTGGCCAAGCTGCTGCTCGAAAAGCCCAACCTGCTGCTGCTCGACGAGCCCACGAATCACCTCGACCTGGAAGCCCGCAACTGGCTGGAAGGCTATCTGGCGGCCTATCCGCACGCCTATGTGCTGGTCTCCCACGACCGTTATTTTCTGGACGTGACCGTGCGCAAGCTGCTGGAGCTGTGGAACAAGGGCGTGCACTTCTACACCGGCGGCTACACCCGCTACGAGCAGCAGAAGGCCGAGCGGCGTGCGCAGCTCGAATCCGCCTACGCCAACCAGCAGGACCGCATCCGCCAACTGGAAGCCTTCATCAGCCGCTTCCGCTATCAGGCCACCAAGGCCAAGCAGGTGCAGAGCCGCATCAAGGAACTGGAGCGCATCGAGCGCATCGAGGTTCCGCCCGAAGAGAAGACCATCCACTTCAAGTTCCCGCAGCCCAAGCCCAGCGGACGCATCGCGGCGGAGTTCAAGAACGTGGCCAAGAGCTATGGCGAAACGCCGGTATTCGCGGGCGTGAATTTCGTCATCGAGCGCGGCGACCGCGTGGCGCTGGTGGGCGTGAACGGGGCGGGCAAATCCACCTTGATTAAGATTCTGGCCGGCGCCGAGCCGCTCACCTCCGGCGAATATATCCTCGGCCACAATGCCCAGCCGGATTACTTCGCGCAGGATCAATATAAGGAGCTCGACGTAAGCGCGCGCCTTATCGACGATATCGCCGAAGTCGCGCCGCGCGCCACAAACACGGAGCTGCGCTCCATTCTGGGCTGTTTCCTGTTTTCCGAAGACGACGTGTTCAAGACCATCGGCGTGCTCTCCGGCGGCGAGCGCAACCGCTACGCGCTGGCCCGCATGCTGATGATGCCCTCCAACTTCCTGCTGCTCGACGAGCCCACCAACCACCTGGACCTGCGCGCCAAGGAAGTGCTGCTGGAAGCGCTCAAGGACTTCTCCGGCACGGTCGTCTTCGTCTCGCACGACCGCTACTTTATCGACAAGCTGGCCACCCGCATCTTCGAAGTGGCCGACGGAGGCGTGCAAGTCTTCCCCGGCAACTACGAAGACTACCTCTGGCGCAAAGAAGGCAAGCAGGCGGAACCAGTGCCAGAACCCGCACCGCAGCCGGCGAAACAAACCCCCGGCCCCAGGCCCCCGACCCCCGACCCCGCCGGCCGGAGGCCGGCCCCGGCCCGCTTGAACCCCATCAAGCTCCGCCAACTCAAACAGCACCGCCGCGAGATCGAAGACGAAATCACCCGCCTGGAAGTGGAAGTCGCCGACTACGAACAAGCCTTGGTGAACTTCACCAGCGCCGAGGAATCCATGCGCCTGAGCGAACTCCTGAATGCGCGCCGCACCGACCTGGTCAACTTGATGACCGAGTGGGAAGACGTAGCCCAAACCATAGAGGCCAATAAATGAGCGAATCAAACCCCGGCCCCCAGCCCCCGGCCCCCGGCCCCGGCTGTCTATATTTGACCGAAAACGACGTCCGCGAGCTCCTGCCGATGAAGGACTGCATCCAACTGATGCAAACCGTATTCGGGCGCCTGGCCACGGGCGAGGCCATCAACCATCCGCGCCGCCGCCTGATCCTGCCCACCAGTTCCGTGCTGCACTACATGGCCGGCAGCGACGGACAATATTTCGGCGCCAAGATCTATTCCTCGAATCCCAAGACCGGCGCCCACTTCCTGTTTTTGCTGTATCGCGCCGCCGATGCCCAGCCGCTGGCGCTCATCGAGGCCAACTACCTGGGGCAGATCCGCACGGGAGCCGCCAGCGGATTGGCCACCAAATTCATGGCCCGCGACGATGCATCGATACTGGCCATCATCGGCAGCGGATTTCAGGCGCGCACGCAGATTGAGGCGATGCGGGCGGTGCGTCCGATCGGCGAAGTGCGGGTCTGGAGCCGCGATGCCGCCAGACGCAGCGCATTCGCCGCCGAAAACGGAGTGCGAGCCACGGAAACCGCCGAAGCCGCCGTGCGCGGCGCAGACATTATAGTAACCGCCACGTTCGCCAAGGAGCCGGTACTGTCGTCCGAATGGGTCGATCCCGGTGCGCACATCAACGCCATGGGATCGAACCAGGCCAACCGCCGCGAGATTCCCGCCGAGCTGGTGCATCGCGCCGATAAAATCGCGGTCGATTCCATCGAGCAGGCCCGCATGGAATCCGGCGATCTCCTGATGGCCCTGGACGAAACCGATTGGAGCAGCCCGCGAATTGTGGAACTGCAGGATGTGGTATCCGGGCGCGTGCAGGGGCGCACTACGCCGCAGCAGATAACATTGTTTAAATCAAATGGGCTGGCGGTGGAGGATGTGATTGCCGCCGCGTTCGTTTACGAGCGGGCGCAAGCGGCCGGCCGAGGCACGCTCGTGGCTCACTCCTGAGCGGGCACTTGCTGTTCGCTATCGCGCCAGGCGCTGATTTTCAGGCGCCGGCAAACCCAGCACAGCGGCTCGCCCGTTCCGAGCAGCGTCTCCGCCCCGCAAACCGAGCATTTCGCGGGCTTCCGCAAGTTGTCCGTCAGGAGCGACCGCTTGGCTTGCTCCAGGATCTCGGGGGCAATCACCGGTTCCGATTTGGGTGGCATCTTCCTTTTCATCGCGTTCCCAGTCTGAATACACTATAACGCGCAATCGCCCCGCGCGCCAATCCCGTAAAGTACTGCGATGGTTATGCGGCCTCTGCTATGTGTACTACGATGGCTACGTCCAGGGACGCCGCGCACCGCGGACATCGCTGCCCGGGGGCAACCCGTGTCCGCTTCCCAATGATATCCACCACCGCCGGCACTGTGTGGGTGCAAATCGGACAGTGCGCCAGACCGCTCACGCCTTTTTCCACGAGCACTTTCATTTCTTCTCCTTCTCTCTCACCTCATCGGACGCAAAAACTCCGGTCGAGGTTGTGCCAATTTACAAATTTTTTCAAACCGCCCCGCGGCGGTCCGCCGTTTCCCCAATCGCCCGCGTCGCCCCCTCGCCCCCTCGCCGTTTCGCCCCCTCGCCCGCTCGCCCCCTCGCCGTTTCGCCCCGTCGCCCCCTCGCCCGCTCGAAACATCGGCGCCTTGTGCCGATGTTGGCGACCTCCGGTCGCCTTTTGTGTCACCATGGCTTTATGAGCCAGCCGCAACCGACCAAGATCCAGATGAGCAACATGCCGGAATATCGCGAGGGCTACGCCAACAGCGTCCAGATCCGCGTGAATCTGTGGGACTTCTTCCTGCTGTTCGGCCTGGTCAACCAGACCGCGCCCGATAATGTCAACATCCAGAATTTCCAGGGAATTTATCTCAGCCCGCAGCAGGCCAAGGCGTTGCTCAACGTGCTCCAACAGAACGTGACCCAGTATGAAACCGCCTTCGGCGAGATCAAGCTGGAACCGCATCCCCCCGCCGGGACCGTCCAGTGATCCCGGAGCCCGCCCGCCGCCGAACCCGTCCCGACACTTACCTGTTCTTCCTGGTGCTGTTTGCACTGATCGTCTTCCTGTCGCACGCGCCGCTGCTGCGCTTGCCCTACTACTGGGATGAAATCGGCCAGTTCATCCCCGCCGCCCTGGATCTCTTCCACGATGGCGCCTGGATTCCGCACTCCACCGTTCCCAACGTCCATCCGCCCGGTGTAATGGCGTATCTGGCGGCCTGCTGGACCCTGGCCGGCTACTCGATCGCTAGCACGCGCATTGCCATGCTGCTGGTGGCATCCGCGGCGGTGCTGGCGGCTTTCCTGTTGGCCATCGAACTTTGCCGTAATGTGCGCGGCGCGCCCGCTTTCATGGCCGTGTTTCTGCTATGCGCCTCGCCGCTGTTCTTTGCGCAGGCCATGCTGGCGCAACTGGATATGCCCGCCATGCTCTTCACCTGCCTGGCGCTGTTGCTATTCCTGCAGGACAAAATCCGCCTGGCCGCCCTCACCTGCGCGGTCCTGGTGCTGGTGAAGGAAACCGGATTGATCGTCCCGTTGCTCTTCGGCGCATGGCTGCTCTATCAGAAACGCGCGCGTACGGCGGTCTGGTTCCTGCTGCCCGCCGCCATGCTCGGCGCCTGGCTGATGGTGCTGGCCCGCGCCACCGGGCATCTGCTCGGCAACACGGAATTCACCCGCTACAACCTGTACTATCCGTTCCATCCGGTTCGATTCCTCTTCGCCCTCGGCCGCCGCCTCTACTATTTGTTCTTCCAGGACTTCCACTGGATTGGGACCATCGCCATTCTGCTGGCCTGGCGGCGCGGAATTTTCTCCACCCGCGCGTGGCGTGTTGCCTGGCTCATGGTCGCCGTTCACGTGCTGTTCCTCAGTGTGATCGGCGGGGCCATGCTGGAACGTTACTTGTTGCCGGTCCTGCCGGTGGTCTACACCGCCATGTTGGCCGCCATGTCGGTCTACCCCGGCACGCTGAAGGTTGCCTGTCAGCTTGCCCTGCTGGCCGGCTTGATCGCCGGCAACTTTTGGAACCCACCGTATCCGTTCCCCTTCGAAAACAATCTGGCTTTCACCGACTTTGTCGATTTGCAGCAAACCGCCGCGGGATTCGTGGAACGCAACTATCCCGGCGAGCGCATCGCCACCGTGTGGCCGCTCACCGCCGCATTGCGCCGCCCTGAATTCGGTTACGTCCACCGCGCGTTACCCGTCGTCAGCCTGCCCGGCTTCACCGCGCATAGCGTGGACAGTCCCGCTTGGCGGTCCGCGCGCATCTTCGTGTTTTTTTCGCGCACGTGGGAGCCCTCCTGGAGTTGGACCAACATCGAGCTGGTACGCAAAATCTGGCGGCGATTCTATGGCTACGAGGCGGATCTCTCCGTCCCCGAAATGCGGAACAGACCGGTTACCCCCGTGGCCCGCTGGGTGCGCCGGGGCCAGTGGGTTGAAGTCTACCAGGTCGATACAGGTACGGTCGCGGCGGCCCGTTAGCTGGACTTAGTCGGTCATTTCAGAAATATTTGTGGGGCAGCGCCCCGCGCTGCGGCGGCCTCCCAGGCCGCCCCGCCGCGCCCGAGGGGCTGCCCCACTTGTACTTAGTTGGGCGGCGCGTCTTTGGCGCAGCGAAACCCGACCTCGGGCCGGCCTACGCGCGCCGGCAAAGCGCTGTACCGAGATACCAGCAGCGGCATGGCGGATAGTTTTATCTGCCGCAGAAATGAGTAAGAACCGCCGCGTATCTGCTTGTATGGCTCGTTCGGACTGAGCGGAGGCTGTAACTGGCGCGCCCACGTCTCGTTCACCAGAAACTCATATTCGCCTTCTCTAAGAGGCGCAGGAGTATCCACCCACTCCCACACGTTTCCGACCATGTTGAGAGCGCCATAAGGACTGGCGCCGTCAGGATAGGAGTCGACCGGCTCGGCGTGGGATTTTCTGTCAGGCGCGCCGAGATTGGCGCGGGCAGCGTCCGGATTGTCTCCCCATGGAAGCGCCCGCCCGCTGCTGCCACGCGCGGCTTTCTCCCATTCCGGTGCGGTGGGCAGCCGCTTGCCGGCCCACTGGGCAAAGTTCTGCGCGTCGGTAAACGATACGTTCACCACGGGCCATTCCGGCAGATCTGTCTCTGCTGTAGCGGGGACCGGTGCGTCCTGCGCGTGGCAGTAGCTTAGATAAACGCGATTGGACACCTCGGTTTTATCGATGTAAAACGAAGCCACCGGCTGCACGGCGCCATCGGGACCCAACTTCGCCGGGCCGCCATCCACTAGCAGCATGAAACCGCTGGGCAAGTCCAAGAGCTTGGCGAGGGGTTTTTCCGGTTCATTGTGCACGGATGGCGGCGGTGGTTTGTGGAAAAAGGCCCACCACCCAACCAGGCCGGCGACTATCGCGAACACAGCGGCGCACAGCGCATACAGCGGCCACCGTGGCCGCGGAACAGGCGGCGAAGGCTGAGGAGGCATGGTCGCCGTTCCGAGCGAAGAGTTTTGCGGGTTCAGCGCATCCAGCCGCGCGCGGACTTCGCCAAAGGTTTGCGGACGTTTCAGTGGGTCCTTCTCCAGGCACGCAGCGACCAAGGCTGTAATCGCATCGGAAGCGCCACAACCCCGCACCGGCGTCAGGTCCGGAGCCTGATTCAGAATCCATGCACTGATCTCTCCGATTGTGTTGCCCTTCGATACCGGCTGTCCCGCCAGCATCTCGTACAGGACAGCGCCGAATGCGTAGATATCGCTGCGGCGCTCGGGTTTGCCCATCATCTGTTCCGGCGCCATGTACCGCAGCGTGCCGGCCGTTACTCCCTCGATGGTGAGATTCCAGTCGGTAGTGCGGGCGATGCCAAAATCGATCAACTTCACACGGCCGGAGACTTCAATGTAAATGTTGGCGGGCTTGATATCCCGATGGATGATATCGAGCGAGTGAATGTACTCCAGCGCGGCGGCTAATTGCGACGCGATTTGCAAAACACGGTTTTCGTCTCCCAGCGCGTGGCGGGCCATCAGGGAGCGCAGCGGTTCGCCGCGCAGATACTCGATCACCATGTAAGGCCGCCCCTCGAACTCGCCCGCATCGTATGTTTGGACGATATTGTCGTGGTGGCAGCGGCAGGCCAGTTCAGCCTCGCGGCGAAAGCGCTCGCGCTGTTCCGGATCGCTCATGGCCTCGTGCTTCAGCAGTTTCAGCACTACTTCCCGTTTCAATCCCGTGTCGTAAGCGCAATACACGTCGGACATGCCGCCACCCAGGTACTTCCTGCATTCGTATCTGCCAAGCTGTGGCAATGAGGGCAGCGGCGCCATAACAGAGGTATAGCACGACTGGGGCGCGCGACATAGAAGTGGGTATCCGCGCGACGCGACTTGAGCCCTCGCAGAAAAGCTGAATCTCATCGGCGTTTATAAACGCCGCTGGACCCGCGGGCTACGCCCGCGGCGACCGCATGAGTGCGGTCGCGGCACGCTGAGAGCGTGCGCCACGTCAGGGCCGCAAAATATCCAAACTCCAGTCATCGGCGTTTTATAAACGCCGCTGGAAAAAGTCATTCGGCAGTGGGCCTGAAGGCGATCAAACAGCGGCGCTTAACAGTCAGCCGCCCATGACCGGTTGGCCCTCCCCGGCTTGGGAGCAGCGGAAGCGCGGATACGCAAGGATCTCGCGGTTTCCTATGAGTTTTTCGCGCCTCGCCACTTTTGTGTCGTGAAAGGCGGGCTGGCCTGTGGTATCTTTTAATGGGTCGTTCTATGCGTGGAAATTGGAATCGGGCTCTGATCGCTTTGCTCGTGGCGCCGGGTATCTGCCTCTGCCAGGACTCGCGCGATCTCTTCTATCACGAGCAACAAGACAACGACAAGTTACCTCCTCCGATTAGGATTAAGAAGGTGACCACTTCGACGGGGACAACTACGAACACAAAGAAAACGCAGGCTGCCGCGGCCGGGCCGGTGGCGGCGGTGCCGCACTTTGGCGTACGTTACAACATCCTGAAGGTCGATCCGTCGAGCGGCGACACGACCCACGTGGACCCGGACGCCACTTTCCACAGCGGCGACTGTCTGCAGATCGACTTCTTTCCCAACCGCTCTGGCTACCTCTATGTCATCGCGCAAGGCTCCAGTAAGACCTGGAAGCCTCTGCTGCCTTCACCCGACGCGCCAGAAGAGTCCAACATCGCCCGATCCCGTACCACCATGCGGGTGCCGCAGGACTCCTGTTTCAAAATCAAGGATCCTCCAGGAGACGAGCGTTTGTTCATCGTGCTCTCGCGCAACGTCGAGGATATCTCCGAGTTGCACGACGCTATCAAGAAGGGGGCAGGTGGGAAGTCGCCGGCGGCCACTCCGCCAGCCGATTCCGGCGGCGCCCTTCTCACAGCCGACAATCGTCTGGATGCTGAAATGCGTCGCATATCGGACCTGAAAAGCCGCGATATCGAAATCGAGAAAATAGCCCGGCCTCAGAAAAGCGACGAGCCGGCGCAGTCGGTGTACGTCACGAACGTATCCGACACCCCCTCGGACAGGTTGATTCTCGAAATTAAGATCAAGCACCGCTAACGTATGATTTTCCGATTGGTGGCTCTTACCATCGCATTGCTGAGCCAGGCGCCCGCCGGGCCTCAGTCCAGTTCCGCGCAGGGTCCGGATCTGGCCATCGAGATTAATTTGGAACTTCGCCGGGGCGATCAATGGCGGATGGTCGACAACCAGACTGTCTTTCGCAACAACGACGAGATCCGTTTTCGTTTCCGCACATCCATGAGCGGGTATCTCTACGTTTTGGACCGCAGCAGCAGCGGCGAGAACGTGTGGCTGTTTCCGCGGTCCGGGCAAGGCCAGATGAGCCGGGTGGAAGCGGGTCCGGAATATCTAATACCGGGCGGCAAGGGATCCTTCGTGGTGGGTGGCGCGCCCGGATTCGATGTCACTTACTGGGTGCTCAGTCCAGTTCCGATCGAGGCGCGCGCGGCCGATGCGCCGGCGTCCGCAACCCAGCCCAGCACTCTGGTGCCGCGCTGCCGCACCGGGGAATTGCAGGCGCGCGGAATCTGCACTGATGAACGCGCCGGTCCGCGCCCCGCCAAGCACGCAGAGGACGCCCCCATTGCGCTACCTCCCTCCGAACGACTAATTGCGCGCGATCTCCAGTTCCATACCGAAGCGGGGTCGACACACATCTCCGCGCCAAACGCCCGCAATGGGGTGGTCGTCTATGAATTCCATATTGCGCATCAGTGAGGCGTTGCTGCTCGCAGGCTTGACTACCCTGGTGGCGCAAACGCCGCAAGGTCCCGGTGACGCCAAGCCGCGCGATATCACCCTAGAGTCCGTTACGGGCGCGAAGAATCGGGCCTTGTCCGTTCCCCGTGGTTATGCGCTGGTGGTGGGTATCGGCAGCTACCAAAAACTCGATCCAAAAGATTTCCTGCGATTCTCCGAAAGCGACGCCGCCGCCATTCACCGCGTGCTCATCAGCCAGCAAGGCGGCGCTTTTCCCGAGGAGAATGTGCACATCCTGATCGGCGCGCAGGCCACCCTCGAACACCTGCGGCATGAATTGGAGGAATGGCTGCCTTCGGTGGCGAAAGAACCCGACCGGGTCGTGGTGTACTTCGCCGGCCACGGATTGGTGGCGCGTGGCAAGGGCTATATCGCCCCATGGGATGTCGATATCGAAAACCCCGAAACCACGGCGTATCCGATGGACCGGCTGGCCAAAGTGCTGGCACAAAACAAAGCGCACTGGAAGGTGCTGCTGGCCGACGCTTGCCACTCCCAGAAGATCAACGCCGAGAGCACCGATGACGCCGTCGACGCGCAATTCGGCCAGCTCCCCAGGGACTTCCTCACCTTCACCGCCACGCGCGAGCGCGAGAGTAGCTATGAGGATCCGGCGCTTTCCACCGGCTTCGGCCTGTTCACCTATTTTCTGAAAACCGGATTGGAAGGCGCCGCCGACGCGAACTGCGACGGTATAATCACCGCCGACGAAATTATCGAATATGTGCGCGAAAGCGTGAGGATCTACGCCCGTGCGCGCGGCGTTTCCCAGACGCCCACCGAACGAGGCGACTTCGATCCAAATGGTTTTGTCCTCGGTGTCGCGAATGAATGTACAGGCTCCGAACAGCTTAAACCTGCGCTGGGCACCCTCACCATCGAAACTAACATGGACGATGTGGAAGTCTATGTGGACGACAAGTTAGTAGGAATAGCGGCAAAGGGAAAGCCGCTCATACTACCCGGCCTGGCCACCGGCAATCACAGGGTGCAGGGGGTCCGGAAGGGCTATCAGCCAGATACCAAGGAAGTGACGGTGGTGCCGGGCCAGGATCGGTCCGTCACCTTACGGATCCAGTACCGGCAGGAAATCAAGAAAAGCGCCATGGACCTGTTGGAGCGGGGCGAAAAGCTGCTCTTCAAGAGGACCTCAACGTTCAATCCTGTGACTGCCTATCTGCCCGACCGCCAAACGCAGAGCGACCTGAAACAGGCCCGCACCTTGTTCACCCAGGCACTGAAAGAGGAACCCGATTATGCCCGGGCGGCGTACGATCTGGCCATGACCTGCCAGCTTCTTTCCGATTCGAAGGGCATGCTGGAAGCCTTCCGCCGCGCTATCCGGATCGATCCCACCTACGTGGAGGCGCGCGTACAATACGCCGGCGCGCTGATCGAAGAGGGCGATCCCGACGAAGCCATTCGTCAATTGACGGAAGCCCTGCGCATCGAGCCCAAAAACGATGTGGCGTTGGCGCACATGGCGCGGGCGTTTTTGGATAAGGGGGTCTGGGACCGCGCCATCGAATCAGCCGATCAAGCGATCGCGCTAAAGCCCGGCAACGACCAGGCCTATCTCTGGAAAGCGGATGCCTTGCGCCATACAGCAGCCGAGGACAGCGGGACGTCCAGCGCCAAAACTTATCGGCAGGCGGCGGAGACCTTCGACCGTTATCTGGATCTTACTAACTTCTCCACTCCCGCCTACGAAAAGTTCGCCTATTACTTTATCGGTTTTGGACTTGGCGCCCGCCGCCACGCTGACCGGCAGGGAGTGTATGCCTACCAGCGAAACATGGCATATGTGGGCCTTTGCGACTGCCAGGATAAACTGGGCAATCTGCAACCTGCGCGTTATGCCTGCGAGCGTGCGATTCAATACGACCGCAACGAAGCGCTCGCCTATTTCTTCCTGGGCAACGTCTATCGCGACCTGTACAACGCCGCCAGAAGAAGGGATTACCTGTTGTCGGCGCGAGCCAACTACGCCGAGACGATTCAGATCAATCCCGATTGCGACGTGTGCAAGAACGCCAAGATTTACATCGAGAACATCGACGGCATCCTCCCCAAACTGAAGTAGTCGGCCGGCCTGAATCGGCGCATCGCACTGCCCCCCAAAAAAGAACCAACAAGAAGAAAAAACTTGCGTTGAAGATCGATTACGGGTATCATCGAAACCCAGAGGGTGATAGGTGATGATTCGTACCCGCCGCACGATCTCCGCATCGGCAGTTTTCCTGGCGTCCCTATTGGCAGCAAACGAGTCGGGGCCGTTGCTGGCTCAGTCCGGCGATAGCCAATACCATCCGCCCCGGTTGGTGCACAATGTGGCTGAACTTGTAGCGCTGGCCGCCCAGGAACCCGCCCCCGCGCAGGCGCCGGACACCTCCGAACTCACCATCGCGGTTTTGGAAGGCGAGAACGGCGTGAACATCGTCAAAAAGAAGACGGCCGTCAAGCCTGTGGTGGAGGTTCGGGACAGGAACAAGTTGCCCGTGGCCGGCGCGACCGTGACCTTCACTTTGCCGTCGGAAGGGGCCGGAGGCACGTTTCTCAACGGCAGCAAGATTCTGACGGTGATTACCGACTCCAGCGGCAAGGCCGCGGTCTCCGGGATGCATCCGCTGGGTACCGGCGCATTCAAGATCACGGTGTCGGCCGCTATTCACGCCCATACGGCTGCGGCCGTGATCGCACAAACCAACTATCTCACCGTGGCCGCAGCGACCTCCGCAGGCGTTCCAGCATCGTCGCTCCCAGCCACCGGGGGCGCGCTTTCCAGCGCCGCCGTGGGTGGGATCGTGGCCGGTGTGGCCGCCGTAGCGGTAGGGGTTGTGGCGGCGAAGGTAGCCACGGGAAGCAAACCTTCGGGCACCATCGGACTGGGTAGCGGGCCGAGTTTTGGGCACTAAAGACTTACAGGCTGACGATATGAAACAACTCCGACGAATTTTCATCGCTGCTCTGCCGGCCCTGTTTTGTGTTGTTCTGCGGGCGGGCGATACGGGGCCGGTGCATCATGCGGCCATAACGCCATCTGGGACGCACGAAGATGCGCAAAGCGGCAGTGCTCCGGCCGCGTCGATGGGCCAGCCGGTGCTCGGCTACGTGACGCAATCGTCGGGGGTTCGCTTGCGGGCGATCCTGGGCGTGCCAGGTTCCGCGGAACTGAGCGCGGCCCTGCCGCTGCCAGGCAACGTGACGCGTGTATATGCTGCGCCCGGTCAAGCTTATGCGCTGGCCGAGCGGCTGGGGGACGACCCTGCAGTCGTTGCTTTGCAGTCCGGCAACGCCCTGCCGCCGGCTCCGCTGGCCGGGGCCATTCGCCTGCCGGACCTGGTAGCGTTCAGCCCCACCGGACAGGCCGCTCTGCTCTACTCGGCAGCGGCCGGCCTGCAGGTAATCACCAGCTTGCCAGGTGCGCCGCAAATCGCCCGCACGGTGAGCGCCAGTACGTTGCCTGCGGGGATACAGGCAGCCGCGGTAAGCGACGATGGATCCTCGGTGCTGCTGGCGGCGGCCGGGGGCGCCTATCAACTTCTGGGCGGCGGTCAGACCGAGCAAGTGGTCGGCGCCACCGGCGCTGCGATGCTGGCGTTCTTTCCCAACAGTTCCCAGGCGGCCATTGGCGACCAAGGCTCGGGTTCCGTGTACCTGTGGCCGGCGGCTACAGGCTCGGTTTCGGCGGGCCTGCTCATGGCGGGGCTGTCGGGGCTCGGCGCGATGCGTGCCTCCGCCGATGGCCAGAGCCTGTGGATCGCCAATCCCGGCGGCAACTCCATCTGGCTTCTTAGTGTGCACACCGGCAGCGTGCGGACTTTCCCGTTGCCGGTGAGTCCCAGCAGCCTGGACCGGCTTCCCTATGGCGAGATGTTTCTCATCTCGTCGGATGCCGGCCAGCCGGCCTGGATCTTCTTTCAGCAACAAGGCGAGGGAGTGGCTTCGTTCATACCGGCGGCCAGGGACAAGGCGCGCCATGTAATCAGGCCGGAGGGATCGCACCAATGAAAAACCAATGGTTCGCCTTACGATTCTTGCTTGGCATCCCAGCTTGTCTTGTCTGTGCGTCGCTGGGCAGCGCACAAATCACATTCTCGCCCGTTCCAGTGCCGGCTCCCGGGACGGCGGCAAACTGCAGTTTCCTGGGCCTGAGCGGCACCCTGCCTGGCACCTTTTACACTCCCACTGGAATATGGGACGGTCAAAACTTCTTCACCGATCCGGGAGGAGGCAGCACAACCTTAGTGCTCAACTTTACGGGACCCGGATGCGCCTGGACCGTGCAGGCGACCCCCTTCATCGGCTCTTCGACAGTTCCCTTTCCGGTAACAATCTCACCGTCCTCGGGAACTTCGAGCGGAGCCAGTATTCCTGTTATGCTCACCGTGGGTGCGCACCCGAGCACCAGTGTTAATGAGCTGGCGGCGAACATCGCCATAACGGTGAATGGCGCTCAAGTCAAGTTACTGAATGTCTTTGAGAACTCGACTTCCTGTACCGCGAGCATAGTTCCTGGTACGATCCAGGTTCCGGCATCCGGCTACTCCGGAAGTTTCCAATTAACTACCGGTCTTACTCCGTATGTCACCGACTGCTGGCCCGGTAAGTATATACCGCCATCCTGGATATCGCTGGGTAACTACGCCCCCTCGCAGAATGGCACGGTTGGTAATCCATATGTGTACCCATTTACTGTGGCTGCAAACACGGGGCCAACCCGATCGTATCAAATAACTTTCACGCGGCCCATGCCGGGCGCAACCATCCTGATTATTCAAGAAGGGGCGCCGCAGGTCGTCACCAAGAGTCTACCCAACGGCGCTGTGGGGGTGCCCTACTCCCAAACACTGGCAGCCAGCGGTGGCCTGCCGCCTTACAGCAATTGGACAGTGAGCAGCGGATCGCTGCCCGCCGGCCTTTCGTTGAATTCATCCACTGGCGTCATCAGCGGCACGCCTACCGCGGGCAGCGCATCCTTCAGCGTTACAGTCAGGGACACGACCGGCGCGACCTCGGCGGCCCAGCCCCTCTCCATCACCATCGTCGCCGGTGTGATTATCACTACCACCACACTGCCCAACGGCGAGGTTGGCATAACCTACGCCCAAACACTGAAAGCCACCGGAGGCTTGCAGCCTTACAGTAGCTGGACTGTAGCATCGGGATCGTTGCCCGCCGGGTTGTCGCTGAACGCCTTCAATGGCACGATCGGCGGGCCCCCCACCGCCAGCGGCACTTCCACTTTCAGCGTGACGGTGAAGGACAGTTCAGGCGACACTTCGGCAGCGCAACCCCTGTCGATCACTATTCTCACGCCACCCGCCGTCACCACCACGTCATTGCCCAACGGCACGGTGAACTCACCTTACTCCCAGAACCTGACCGCCAGCGGAGGTGCGATGCCGTACTCGAACTGGACGGTAACGTCGGGATCGCTGCCTGGTGGCCTCTCGCTGATTTCTTCCAGCGGCGCCATCACGGGTACGCCCACCGCCAGCGGCAGTTTCTCGTTCAAGGTAACTGTCACCGACAGTTTAGGCGGCACTTCGCCAGCCCAGCCGCTGTCCATGACTATTGTGACAGCGCTGATGGTTACGACTACGTCGCTACCCGGCGGCGAAGTGGGCATAGCTTACTCCAAAACTCTGGGCGCCAGCGGAGGCACCCAACCCTATAGCAACTGGACGGTGACTAGCGGATCCCTCCCCGCTGGTTTGACCCTGATCTCCGCGAGCGGCACGATCTTCGGGATGCCCACTGCGAACGGTACTTCTTCCTTCTCTGTGACGGTCAAGGACAGTTTAGGCAATACCTCGGCCGCCCAAGCCTTGTCTATCGCGATTGAGATGCCGCCTGTCATCACCACCACCTCGCTCCCCTCCGGCACAGCGGGAGTAGCTTACTCCCAGACACTGATACCCGGCGGAGGCGCGCCACCGTATGCCAACTGGATGTTAGTGTCCGGATCTCTGCCCACCGGCCTGACATTGAACGCCTCCACCGGCGTACTCAGCGGCACGCCCACCGCGCAGGGCAGCCCGTTCACTTTCGCAGTAACGGTAAGCGACAGCGCGAACGTGACCTCGGCGCCTATGACATTTTCCCTGACCATCGGTGTGCCG
>Ga0302325_10014279_pt1 | contig 16915 bp, 10 predicted proteins | sample Palsa_T0_2_FD_201948 | JGI IMG/M metagenome (GOLD analysis project Ga0302325, IMG submission 201948) | Peat permafrost microbial communities from Stordalen Mire near Abisko, Sweden - Palsa_T0_2 | ecosystem: Environmental > Terrestrial > Soil > Palsa > Peat permafrost | place: Sweden: Abisko... | reverse complement strand
CACCACCACCAATCAGACCGTGCTGGCCAAGGTCGGCGTCTCCTACGTCTCCATCGCTAACGCGGTGAACAACCTGAACACCGAGAATTCCGGCTGGAACTTCGGCGCCACCGAGGCCGCCACCCAGGCGTCCTGGAACAGCCTGCTCGGCAAGGTCGGGATCGCCGGAGGCACCGCGTCACAGCAGGCCGTGTTCTACACCGCGCTGTACCACTCGCTGCTGAGCCCCAACGTGTACTCCGACGACAACGGCCAGTACATGGGCGTCGACGGCAACGTCCACACGGTGGACTCCGGGCACAGCGCGTTCTACACCAACTTCTCCGGCTGGGACATCTACCGCACCCAGGCCCAGCTCGAGGCGCTCATCGACCCCTCGGTCGCCAGCGACACCGCCGAGTCCATGGTCGACGACTACGCCCAGGACGGCATGTTCCCCAAGTGGCTGCTGAACAATAGCGAGACCTACGTCATGGTCGGCGACCCAGCGGACTCGATCATCGCGGACTACTACGCGTTCGGCGGGACGAACTTCAACACCTCGGCCGCGCTGGCGGACATGGTCGCCGAGGGCACGAACACCAATAACATCCGGCCGGGCCTGAACTACCTCAACGAGCCCGGGTACCTGCCTGATAACGGCAGCTTCGGCTGCTGCAACTTCTACGGCGCCGACGCCACCACCCTGGAGTACGACACCGCCGACTTCGCGATCTCCGCGTTCGCCGGGGCGCTGGGCAACACCGGCGACCAGGCCACGTTCGCGGACCGGGCGCAGGACTGGCGCAACGTCCTCGACCCCAACTCCGGGTTCGACCAGGGCCGGGACGCCGATGGCGACTGGCCCGGCGGGTTCGACCCCACCAGCAGCAACAACTTCGTCGAGGCCGACTCCTGGATCTACACCGGCATGGTCCCCTTCGACCTGGCCGGGCTGACCGCGGCCAAGGGCGGCGACGCCGCGATGAACGCCTACCTCGGCACCACGCTGCGGTCCTACACGGGGGCGAACGGGTACGCCTGGGTCGGCAACGAGCCCAGCATCGAGCTGCCCTGGGAGTACGACTACACCGGCGAGCCCTACCAGACCCAGGAGACCGTCCGGCAGATCCAGGACCAGATCTGGACCGACACCCCCTCCGGCCTGGCCGACGGCAACGACGACCTGGGCGCCATGAGCGCCTGGTACGTCTGGTCCGCCCTCGGCATGTACCCGATGACCCCGGGCACCTCCACCCTGGCCCTCGGCTCCCCGATGTTCACCCAGGCCGTCATCACCCTCCCCTCCGGGAACACCCTCACCATCAACGGCAACGGCGCAGCCGACAACGCCCCCTACGTCCAGTCCGCCACCTGGAACGGCGGCGCCTGGAACAACGCCTACGCCCCCACCTCGGCGATCACCTCCGGCGGCACCCTGAGCTACACCCTCGGCACCACCGCCGACACCTCCTGGGCAGCCGGGGCGGCGGCGGCCCCGCCGTCCTACGCTGGCAACACCGTCGCCCCGCCCGACCCGCGGATCGGCCCCATCACCTCCGCCGTGGGCACCGATCTGTGCGTCGACGACGCCGGCTCCTCCACCACCGACGGCAACTCGGTCCAGATCTGGGGCTGCGACGGTTCTGACGCCCAGGACTGGACCATCGGCACCGACGGCACTATCCGCACCCTCGGCAAGTGCCTCGACGTCAGCGGCGCAGGCACCACAAGCGGCACGAAGGTCGACCTCTACAACTGCACCGGCGGCGCCAACCAGCAGTGGGCGCCAGGGGCCAACGGGTCGCTGGTCAACCCCTCCTCTGGCCTGTGCCTTGACGACCCGGGCGCGACCACCACCCAGGGCACTCAGCTCCAGATCTACACCTGCAACGGCACCGCCGCGCAGAACTGGACGCTGCCCGCCGCCCCGCCCGCCGAGACCGGCGCCATCACCTCGGGCATCTCCGGGATGTGCGCCGACGACAGCGCCGGCGGCACCGCCAACGGTACCCACATCCAGATCTGGACCTGCAACGGCACCGCCGCGCAGGACTGGACCGTCGAGCCTGACGGCACCCTGCACGTCATGGGCGGCTGCATGGACGTCAGCGACAGCGGCACCACCAACGGCACCCTGGTGCAGCTCTACGGCTGCAACGGCACCGGCGCCCAGCAATGGCGCATCACCACGTCCGGCCAGCTCATCAACCCCGAATCGGGCCTGTGCCTGGACGACCCCAACTCCAGCACCACCACCGGCACCCAGCTCGACATCTGGGCCTGCAACGGCGGCGCCAACCAGCAATGGACCCCGCCCAGCTAATCGGCCCACCCGCGTTACCCCACACCGCGGCGCGCGTCCGGCGGCACCTCCGCCGGACGCGGCGCCGCCCAGCGCGGCCGCCGTCCCACCGCTCGGGGACGGCCGTCGCGCCCGCCTCGGCCTTGACGTCGCAGGCTCCTGACACGGGCGCAGAAGGAGAAGTTCGATGGCCATAGCTCTTCGCGGACGTGGTGTCCGCAACCTCATTATCCTGGCGGTGCTCCTCTTGGCCGCAGCGCTGGCCCATGGGTTTAGCGCCTCCCCGGCCAGTGCCGCCAGCGGCACGACCATCAACGCCAATGGCGCCAGTGCCGGGCGGACGTTCGACGGAATCGGGGCGATCAGCGGCGGCGGCGGCAACTCGCGGCTGCTGGCCGATTACCCGGCGGCGCAGCAGAGCCAGATCCTGGACTACCTGTTCAAGCCCGACTACGGCGCGAACCTGCAGATCCTGAAGGTGGAGATCGGCGGGGACGCGAACTCCACCGACGGCGCGGAGCCGTCGATCGAGCACACCTCGGGGGCGGTTGCCTGCAACGTGGGGTATGAGTTCTGGCTGATGGAGCAGGCCAAGGACCGCAACCCGAACATCAAGCTGTACGCGCTGGCGTGGACCGCGCCGGGCTGGATCGGCGGCGGGAACTTCTGGTCCACCGACATGATCAACTACCTGGTGTCGTGGCTGAACTGCGCGAAGTCGGACGGGCTGACGATCAACTACCTGGGCGGCTGGAACGAGCGCGGGTACAACATCTCCTGGTACGAGCAGCTGCGGTCCACCCTGAACGCGGACGGCTACTCGGCCGTTCAGATCGTCGCGGCGGACAGCGACTGGAGCGTCGCCAGCGACATCGCGTCCAACTCCGCGTTCGCCAGCGCGGTGTCGGTCATCGGCACGCACTACCCGTGCGCGGGCGGCGACGGCGGCAACGCCGATACCTGCCCCGCGAACGCGACGGCGGAGGGCACCGGCAAGCCGCTGTGGGCCAGCGAGAACGGCTCGCAGGACATGAACTCCGGGGCGCCCGCGTTGATCCGCTCCATCACCCGCGGGTACGTCGACGCGGACATGACCGCCTACATCAACTGGCCGCTGATCGCGGCGATCTACCCGAACCTGCCCTATCCCACCGACGGGCTGATGACCGCTGACCAGCCCTGGTCGGGCAACTACAGCGTCGGCGAGAACACCTGGGCCACCGCGCAGGTCACGCAGTTCACCCAGCCGGGCTGGCAGTTCCTCAACGACGGCTCCGGCTACCTCGGCGGCTCGGAGTCCAACGGCAGCTACGTCACCCTCAAGTCCACCGACGGCACCGACTACTCCACCATCATCGAGACGACCACCGCCACCAGCCCGCAGACCGTCACCGTCAACGTCTCCGGCGGCCTGTCCACCGGCACCGTCAACGTGTGGGCGACCGATGTGAACTCCCCGGGCTCGGGCCCGCAGTTCGCCCAGCAGGCCAGCATCACCCCGTCGGGCGGCTCGTACTCCCTGACCGTGCAGCCCGGCTACATCTACACCCTGACCACCACCACCGGCCAGGGCAAGGGCACGGCGACCTCCCCGGCCGCCAGCGCGCTGCCGCTGCCCTACAGCGACAACTTCGACTCCGACGCCACCAACAGCGAGGCGAAGTACCTGTCGGACATGCAGGGCGCCTTCGAGGTCCAGCCCTGCGACGACGGCCACTCCGGTCAGTGCGTGCAGCAGATGGCGGCCCAGGAGCCGATCGAGTGGCAGGGCAACTCCGACGCCTACGCGCTGATCGGCGGCACCACCTGGTCCAACTACACCGTCACCTCCGACGTCGACCTCCGCCAGGCAGGCACCGCCGAGCTCTTCGGCCGGGCCAACACCCAGGACCGGCCGCAGTCCGACCAGGCCGCCTACCTGTTCCGCGCCTCCAACACCGGTGCCTGGTCAATCGACAAGAGCGATACCAGCGGCAACATCACCACCCTGGCCAGCGGCACCACCGGCGCGCTCGGCACCGACAGCTGGCACACCCTGTCCCTGACCATGCAGGGCTCCGTCATCAGCGCATCGATCAACGGCACCCAGGTCGGCTCGGTCACCGACACCTCCTACCAGAGCGGCATCGCCGGCATCGGCGTGGTCGGCTACCAGACCGACCAGTTCGACAACCTGAGCATCACCCCCGGCACCAACTCGACCACCCCGACCGGGCCGGTTACCTCGGGGATGTCGGGCAAGTGCCTCGACGACTACACCGGCTCCACCACCAACGGCACCATCGCCGACCTGTGGGACTGCAACGGCACCGCCGCCCAGAACTGGACCCCCGTCAACGGGACCCTCCAGGTCAACGGCGCCTGCCTCGACATCATCGGCTCCGGCTCCACCGCCAACGGCACCCTGGTCGACATCTGGGCCTGCAACGGCGGCGCCAACCAGCAATGGGTCGCCGAGAACGGCACCCTCGTCAACCCCCAATCCGGCAAATGCCTCGACGACCCCGGCTTCTCCACCACCAACGGCACCCAGCTCGACATCTGGACCTGCAACGGCGGCGTCAACCAGAACTGGACCCTGCCCTAGTCATGACGGCCCGCTAACCCCACGCGCAGGCGTCCGCCCCGGCACGTACGGCCGGGACGGGCGCCTGCACCGGCTGGCGTGCTCAGAAAAGAGAACGAAATGACATCCTTCCTCCCCCGATCACGTCCGCGCGCGGGGCTCAGACGCCTGGTCACGGCGTTGATAACGATCGGCGGCATGCTCGGGCTGGTGCTGACGGCGCTGCCGGCCGCGCCAGCTGGGGCTGCCACCACTCCGGCCGCCTCCGCCATCGCGAGGCTGATGCAGTCCTACAACTCCAGCACCGGCCTGATCGACCCGGACGGCTGGTGGCAGTCCGCAGTGGCGCTCAGCACGGTCGAGACCTATGAGCAGACCACCGGGGACACCTCATACGACTACGCGATCTCGGGCGCGTTCAACGCCAACCAGTCCGGGAACTTCGAGGACCAGTACCTGGATGACACCGGCTGGTGGGCGCTGGCCTGGGTGCAGGCCTACGACATCACCGGCAACGGCGCCTACCTGCAGATGGCCGAGACGGACGCCAACTACATACACAGCTACTGGGACTCGACCTGCGGCGGCGGCATCTGGTGGAGCACCGCCAAGACCTACAAGAACGCCATCGAGAACGAGCTTTTCATCGAGCTGGCATCCGAACTGCACAACCGGATCCCGGGTGACACCACCTATCTCGGCTGGGCTAACAGCGACTGGAGCTGGTTCAGCGGCAGCGGCCTGATCAACGGCTCCCACCTGGTCGATGACGGGCTCACCAGCAACTGCCAGATCAGCAGCACGACGAACTGGACCTACAACCAGGGTGTCATCCTGGCCGGACTATCCGCTCTCTATCAGGCCACCGGCAATACGGCCCTGCTCACCACGGCAGAATCGATCGCCAACGCGGCCACCAGCGCGCTCACCGTCAACGGCGTCCTGGTCGAGCCGTGCGAGCCAAACTGCGGTGCCGACGGCCCGTCGTTCAAGGGCATCTTCGTCCGCGACCTGCGGGCGTTCGCCACCATCGCCGGGACCGCCGCCTACAACACGTTCTTCCAGGAACAGGCGGCCTCGATCGAGGCCAGGGACACCAACAGTGCCGGGCAGATCGGCCTGGTCTGGGCCGGGCCGATCCAGGGGCTAACCCCAAGCGCCACCGCGAGCGGCGCGGAGGCGCTGGTCGCCGCCCTCCCGCAGGCCGGCGTCAGCTCGGTGACGGGCGCGGTGACCTCGGGGATGACGGGTAAGTGCCTCGATGACTCCGGCAACTCCTCCGCCGACGGAACCAAGGCCGACCTGTGGGACTGCAACGGCACCGGCGCCCAGCAGTGGACCGTCAGCGGCGACACCCTCCAGGTCAACGGCAAGTGCCTCGACATCATCGGCGCCGGCTCCACCGCCGACGGCACCCTGGTCGACATCTGGGACTGCAACGGCGGCAGCAACCAGCAATGGCTCGCCAAGAACGGCACCCTGGTCAACCCCGCCTCCGGCCGGTGCCTCGACGACCCCGGCTTCTCCACCACCGACGGCACCCAGCTCGACATCTGGGACTGCAACGGCGGCGTCAACCAAAACTGGACACTGCCGTAACAACAGCTTGCCGCCGCAAACCTCGCGGTCGGCCACCTCCTGGAAGGGGATGCCAATGCCGAGAACCTCTGCCCGGCCGCGCAGACGCGGACTGAGCGCGGGGCCGGTCGCCCTGGCCCTCGCCGTCATCGCGCTGACCGCCGGCCAGGCGCCCTCCGGCCCGGTCGCAGGGAATGCGGCGCCTAGCGCCGGCGTCCGGGTCGTGCTGACCGCTGACGACGGGCCGAGCAGCCCGACGCTGACATTCGCCGACGCGGCCGCGCAGGCCACGCTCGGCCATGCCTACTCGCTGGCCCTGAACAACCTGCTCGACATCAACACTGTGACCTACGATCCGAGCACGTACAACACCTCGGGCCTGATGCAGGACCCGCCCGACACCTTCATCCGGGCCGGCGGCGGATACGCGCAGCCCTGGTCGCGGGACGCCTCGGTCAACTCGTGGAACGCCGGGAGCCTGCTCGAACCGCAGGTGGCGGAGAACACGCTGTGGTCGGTGGTGGACAAGCAGTCGAACGGCCAGCTCATCGTGCAGCAGGACGACGAGACCTGGGACGAGGTGGTCTGGATAACCGCCGCCTGGAACCAGTACCTGGTCACGGGCGACCAGACCTTCCTGCAGAACGCCTACCAGACCGCAATCGACACACTGAACCTGCGCGAGAGCCAGGCTTACAACTCCACCTACGGTCTGTTTGAGGGGCCGGCCTTCTTCAACGACGGCATCGCCGGGTACCCCGCGCCGCCGGCGAACGCGACCGAGAGTCTGGGCTCCTACGTCCTCAGCTACCCCGGCACCTCCACGCAGATGACGCTGAGCACGAACGAGCTCTACTACAGCGCCTTCCGCGACGCGGCCCTGATGGCGTCCCAACTCGGCGAGCCCGCCGCGCAGGTCTCCTCGCTCAATGCGCAGGCTGCCGCGCTGAAGACGGCGATCAACCAGTACTTCTGGAACCCGTCCACGGGAATGTACGGGTACTTCATCCACGGCGACGACAGCCTGCAGGGGCAGCTCGACCCGACCGAGGAGGGCAGCGGGCTGTCGTTCGCGATCCTGTTCGGCATCGCGAGCCCCGCGCAGGCGCAGTCCATCATGCAGAACACCGGCATCCAGGCGGCCGGCATCGCCGACACCTATCCCGCCTTCGCGCGGTACAGCGCGGCCGAGCCCGGCCGTCACAATGTCACTGTGTGGCCGATGGTCGAAGGCTACTGGGCCGATGCCGCCGCCCAGTCCGGCGACCAGGCCCGCTTCGCATCCGAGGTGGAGAACCTGGCCGAGCTCGCCGACTCCAGCGGGGAATTCTACGAGACCTACAACGCCCAAACCGGGGTACCCGACGGAGGATGGCAGACCGGCTCGCACTGGGCCTCCGAGCCCGATCAGACGTGGTCGGCGACCGCCTACCTGCGGATGGTCTACGACGACCTCTTCGGCATGGACCTCACCACGAGCGGCATCACCTTCCAGCCCACGCTTCCGGCGGGCTGGGGCAACGTGACGCTCACCGGCGTCCAGTACCGCGGCGCGACGCTCAACATCGACCTGCAGGGCTCCGGCAACGTCGTCAGCTCCTTCGTGATTGACGGCACGCCCACCGCCGGAGACTCGATCCCTGCCACGCTCACCGGCACTCACACCGTGAGCATCACCCTGACCGGCGGCCAGCCGAGCGCAGTGACCGGCCAGGGGGGCTTGTGCATGGACGTGCGCGGCGCGTCCACCGCCAACGCCACGCCGGTGCAGCTCTACACCTGCGACGGCACCAACGCCCAGCAGTGGAACGTGGTGACGGCCGACAACTCGCTGCGCTCGCTCGGCGAATGCCTGGACGTGACCGGCGGCGGCACCACGGACGGCACCCTGGTGGACCTGTATACGTGCAACGCCACCGGCGCGCAGGTCTGGGTTCCGCAGGGGAACGGCGAGCTGCTCAACCCCCAGTCCGGCAAGTGCCTCGACGACCCGGGATTCAGCACCACACCGGGCACCCAGCTCGGCATCTGGGACTGCAACGACGGAGCCAACCAGATCTGGAAAGTACCCGACACCTCAGAGATCACCGGATACGCGGGGCTCTGCGTCGATCTGCGTAACGCCAACACCGCCAACCTCACCCCAGTGCAGCTCTGGGACTGCGACGGCACCGACGCCCAGAACTGGAGCGTGGTTACGGCCGGGAACACACTGCAGCTGATGGGCAAGTGCCTGGACGTGAACGACGGCGGCACCACAGACGGCACTACCGTGGACCTATACGACTGCAACGGGAGCGGCGCGCAGGTCTGGGTTCCGCAGGCGAACGGCGAGCTGCTCAACCCCCAGTCCGCCAAGTGCCTCGACGACCCGGGATTCAGCACCACACCGGGCACCCAGCTCGGCATCTGGGACTGCAACGACGGAGCCAACCAGATCTGGACGTTGCCCGCCCCGGTCTAAAGCCGAGGTGACGGCGGATGGGGGCACCTCGCCGGAGCCGCGCACGATCAAGTGGGTGCTGAGCATGACTCGCTGTGCGGGCCCGCGTTCGCCTGCGAGCCGCCGGAAGAGCAATTCGGCCGCCACGCGTCCCATCTCGCCCGGGTCCTGCGCGATAACGGTGACGGGCGGGGCGATCATGTCCGCGAGCTCGAAGTCGTCGAATCCCGCCAGCGCCAGGGTCCCGGCGGCCCCGGCGCCCTCGCGGCCGTGAACGCCTGGCCGGCGCCCCATCCTCGCCAGCTCGCGCAGGACCAGGACCGTGAACCGGTTATTTCCGCAGAACAACGCGGTCACCGGGGCTGCACCGGCGATCATCCGCGCTAGTGCCTTCGCAATCCCGGACTCCTCCGGCGGGGCGCGCATGACCCATGACTCATCGACCCGGAGGCCGGCCGATCTCATGGCCTCGAGGTAGCCGCGGTAGCGCAGCCCCGCGGTATAGATGTCGGCCGAGTCGCCGATGAAGCCAATCGCCCGGTGGCCGTGCCTGATCAGGTGGCTTACCCCGGTGTAAGCGCCGCCCTCGTTGTCACTGAGGACCACGTCGGCGTCGATGAGCCCGGCCGGCCGGTCCAAGAACACGGCGGCGATGCCTGCCTCGATCTCGGGTAGCAGGTACCGGTGATCCGTGCCCGCGGGAACGATGATCAGCCCGTCCACCCGCCGGGCGCAGAAGGAGAGCGTCATCTGGCGCTCACGGGCCGGCTCCTCGTCGCTGGACCCGATGAGCAGCAGCGCTCCGTGGCGGTGGGCCACATCCTCCGCCGCGCGCGATAGCGCCGAGTAAAACGGGTCACCGATATCTTCCATGATCAGCCCGATGGTGGATGCCTGCCCGGTCCGCAGCAGGCGAGCACTGTCGTTCCGGCGGAAGCCGAGCTCGGCGATGGAGCTACGCACCCGGTTGGCCATCTCATCGGCTACTCCGGGCTCATTATTGACCACGCGGGAGACCGTCTTCAGGGCCACTCCGGCGTGAGCGGCGACGTCTTTCATCGTCGGCCGGCCGCGGCTGACCGGAACCCGCGGGCCGCTTTCCTCGCCCATAACTGCCTATCCGCATCACTGAGCAAAATCGATATGGGGCGTTGCGCCCTCCGCCAAACCCAGGCAGGGCTGATGGATGCTTGCGCACTGGTCATCATCACCACTAAGCCTAGTGCCTGGCCTATCTCCGCTTTCCCCACGAACTCGGCGGTGCGGCGCAGGACATCAGCCTGTCTACGCACAGGCCATCTAGTAGGGACCGAGGTCGATAACCGGCCACGACTGGTTGGACACTCGGACGAGCGCGGTGGCGAGACGGGCATTACCGGGCTGCCACACCCCGATCTGCCATTCATGCCGCCCCTGGGTATCGGCGGCCACGTCGGCAATCAGCCGGCGGCTGCCCGGCTGCCAGCCGAAGCCGATCCCGATCCCGATCCCGACCTTGGTCCCCGGGACGGCGGCGATCCGGCCGCTCGCGACGATCGCGACCATGAGCTGGTTCGCGGCGGGATGGCCGTCCGCTGTGACCCCGGCCGTCACCAGAAGGGCAAGGAGCCGCCCGTCCGGGCTGAACGCGCCTTGGCTGGCCGTGCCCCGCCCGGGCAGTGCGATCTCCTCGGTCCGGCCGCCGGGCAAGCCCAGCACCTGCACTCGGCAGAGGACCGTGCAGGCTGGCATCCAGGCGATCTCTGTCGGGCTTGCCGCGATCACGTTCACGAAGGAACGTGTCATCCGCCGGGTGCCGGGATCCCACAGCTCGTATCTAAAAGTGCCTGAGCGGGCCTGTTCCTGCACCAGCAGCAGGCCCGCGCGGGTTCCCTGGTCGATCACGTACCCAGCCGGCAGCCTGAACCGCGGCCCGAGCGCCAAGCCGGTGACGCTGACCTCTTGCGCAGTGCCCGCCGCGGTACTCATGTCCGCACCGCGCCGGAAGCTGACCAGCCACAGGGCGCCCGGGGCGGCGGCCGGCGCGGTGTCATAGGCGGTGCCGATACGACTGGCAGCCGGTGACCCGTCAGCGACGTAGTAAACGGGCAGCGGCGAGGGTGCGCAGCGGGCGCAGCGGGCGGCGGGTGGAAATGGCTGCGCAGCCCAACCGCCTGCGATGCGGACGAGCTGATAGCTATTGCCGTGCCCGGGCAGGCCGCGGATTGGCTCAGCCCGGCCGGATGACACCATGAGCCAGGCTGGCCTTTGGCCGCCGAGCAGCAGCCGCAGGCCGGCCGCGGGCGGCAGCGGCTGGCCGGTCATCAAGGGGGGCGTCGTCGGCAGCGGAGACGGTGCGGCCGCCGCTGAACCGTCTCCCTGCGCCGTTGCGCCCGGGCCGAGGGCTCCTGGTCTGGGCTGCCCGCCGTGGCGGCCCGCGCCCAGGTGCCAGATGAAGGCCGCTGCCAGCCCTGCGGTGACGCAGGCTCCGACGACCGCAAGCTTCCGGCATCGCGGCCAGCGGGGCTCGCGGTCCCTGCCATAGCTGATCGTGTCTTTCACTGCCACCACCGGGAAAAGGGTCAGTGCTGGGCACGACGATAACGGCGGGCTGTGCGCAGCACAACGCCGTCGCGAGTGGCCCCGGGCGGCATAGGTCGGTGACCGGCCCGCGCCGGGCCGGTCACCGTCTTTCGCGAGTTCGTGCTGCGCTTTGAGGGTCGGCTGACCTTCTAGCAGCTGCTCTTGTAGACGGCCGCCTGAGAGGCGGCGCTGTTCATGTTCTGCCGGGTGATGGTGACCAGCGGCGTGCCGATGTTGGCGGTCACCGGCTTGCCCTCGAGTGAGTTGACGGCCTGCTCGACGCCGTCCTGGCCCTCGAGGTAGGGGCTCTGCGCCACCGCGAGCTGGATGATGTTGCTCTGCAGCGCCTGCATCTGCTGCGGGTCGGCGTCGAACGTCGCGACCTTGACGCTGCCCGACTTCCCGGCATGCTGCACGCCGGTCGCCGCGCCCTGTGCGCTGAGCACGTTGGTGGCGAACACGCCGCTTAGGTTCGGGTGCGCGACGATGTCGCCGGCGACCTGGCTGGCGGCCGTCGAGGAGCTGTCGTCGTCGTACTGGGTCGACAGCACGGTGATGCCCGGGTACTTCGACTTAATCTCCTGGTCGAAACCCTGGATGCGCGCGTCGGTGGTGCTGATGCCGGGGTTGACGTCGATGACGGCGACCGTGCCCTTCCCGCCGATCGCCTGGGCGAGGCTGTCGGCCGCCAGCGCCCCGCCGGCGACGTTGTTCGAGGTGATGTGGGAGACCGCGATCGACGGGTCGCTCGTCGTCGTGTCCACGAAGACGAGCTTCACGCCCTCGCTGGCGATCCGCGACAGTTCAGGGTTGAGCGCGGAGGAGTCGGTCGGCGCGACGATGAGCGCGTCGGGCTTGCTGACCGCGACGGCATTCAGGATCGGCGCCTGCTCGCTCGGGCTGAAGTCCGCGGGCCCGGTCACGGTCAGGTTCACGCCGAGCGTCTTGGCCTCCGCCTCGGCGCCGCATTCCATCGTCACGTAGAAGTCGTCGCTCTTGGTGCCGACGACGAGCTCGAGAGACTTGCCGCTCGCAGCGCTGCTGCTGCTGCTGCTGCTGCTGGCGGCGCTGCTGCTGCTGGTGGGACTGCTGTTACTACTAGAACTGCTGGTGCTACTGCTACCGCTACTGCTGCAGCCGGCTACGACCATGGTGACGGCCGCTGCCGCCACCACCCCGGTGGCCAGGGCTGGGTATCTTCTGGACATACGCTTCTCCTAGGGGGGTAGAGATGACTTATTGCGGTTGCCGCGAGTACTGATCGATGACAAGTGCTCGAATTAATTATCGATTAAGCATGTTCGCGCAGCCGTCGCCGGATCTGGTCCAGGTAAACGGCGGCGCCGAGCACGAGCCCGGTCAGGATGTACTGCCAGTACTGGTTGACGCCGATGATGATCAGGCCGGTCGCCAGCAATTCGGGGATGAAGACGCCGAAGAACGTCCCCAGCATCGTGCCGCGGCCGCCGAACAGGCTGGCCCCGCCGATCACCACGGCGGTGATCACGGTGAGGTTGTCCAGCGAGTGCCCGGAGATCGTGGTCGTGCTGAAGTAGCCGAGGTCCATGATTCCGGCCAGCCCGGCCATCAGGCCGCTGAGCGCGTAGACCTTGATCAGGTGCCGGTCGACGTTGATGCCGGCCCGGTCCGCCGCCTCGGCGTTGGAGCCGATCGCGTAGGTGTAGCGGCCGAACCGGGTGTAGGCGAGGAGGAGGCCGAAGACGAGCGTGACGATGAACGAGATGATGATCAGCCACTGCACGCCGCCCAGGCTGCCCTGCCCGATGGAGCTGACCAGGGTGTTCGGCACCACGCGGAGGTCGGAGCCGCCCGTGATGAGGTAGGAGAGACCCTGCGCGACGCCGAGTCCCATGAGGGTGGCGATCAGCGGGGGCATCTTGAGCTTGGCGACCGCCACGCCCTGCAGCGCGCCGAAACCCGCGCCCGTCGCCAGCCCGAGGATCGCCCCGATCCAGACCGTCTCCAAGCTCGCGGTTGCGCCGCCGTTGTGCAGGTAATACTCGCCCGCCACCACGCCGGACAGCACGAGCACGAAGCCGACGGACAGGTCGATGCCCGCGGTGATGATCACGAACGTCTCGCCGATCGCCATCACCAGGAACGGCGCCGTCGTCTGCGAGGTCAGCGACAGGTCGTTGATGGTCAGGAACTTGCCGGGCGCCAGCCCGGTGAAGATTGCCATCTCGATGATCAGCGCGGCAAACACCCAGGTCTCGCCCGCTGCCAGCGCGCGGCGGACGAGCGCGCCCAGCTGCGGGCGGCCCTCGCCAGGCGAGGCCAGGGTTCCGCCGCCAGGAGCGCTCATGGTGCCGGTACCGTCGGTTCCCGTGGTACCGGGGCTCATGACGTGCTCCCTTCGATGCCGTTCTCCGCGGCCTGTTCCGTGTAGGCGGACTCTTCAGTGGTGAGCGCGCCGGTCATAGCGCCGACGAGCTGCTCGACGGACGCCTCCGACGTCTTGAACCTGGCCACCCGGCGGCCCATCCGCAGCACCTCCACGCGGTCAGAGACGGCGAGCACCTCAGGCATGTTGTGGCTGATCAGAACGACGGCAATGCCGCGGTCTCTGACCCGGCGGATGTTGTCGAGCACGCGCTCGCGCTGAACGACGCCGAGTGCCGCGGTGGGCTCGTCCATGAAGATGATCTTGCTGGCGTGAGCCACCGCGCGAGCGACCGCGACCGACTGGCGCTGGCCGCCGGAGAGCGTCACGACCGGGGCGGTCACGTCCTTGAGCTGGACGCCGAGGTCGGCGAAAGCGGCGACGGCGCGCCTGCGCATTTCCCGCTTGTTCAGCACGTGCAGCGGCCCGAACCGGTAGATCTCCCGGCCGAGGTGCAGGTTGGCTGCCGCATCGAGGTCGGGGGCGAGCGCCAGGTCCTGGTAGACGGTCTCGATGCCATAGTGCCGGGCGTCCAGCGGGCTGTTCAGCGTGACCAAGGTGCCGTCGACGCGGATCTGGCCCGAGTCCGCCCTGATCGCGCCGGACAGCGTCTTCACCAGCGTGCTCTTGCCCGCGCCGTTGTCGCCTATCAGCGCGGTGACCTCGCCGGGATAGGCGCTGAAGTTAGCCCCGTCGAGTGCCAGCACGTTTCCGTAGTGCTTGGTCAGCTCGCTGGCTTCCAGAAAGGGCGTGGGGGCCTCCGCCACCGGTTGCTCCTCAACGTCGAGAATCTTTGGTAACCTCTGGTAACGTTCACATCGAATGTTCCCTGATTGTCCGACCGTCGTCGCCGAATTGTCAAGAGGTCACCTCAGATGCGAACGAAGGCGCGATAAGTTGTTAGTTTCTGTCGTTCAGCTCTGATCTCGTAACATTCACATCACTAGTGCGCGGGCCGAGGACGACCGCCCGCTTGGTAGTCCGTGGTAACGTTCGCAAAAACTCGCGAGGATTTCGATGAGCACGCCCTCAGGGGATGGAGCCGGCGCCGGGGCAGGCACGCGACCGACGATCCGGGACGTTGCGCGTCTGGCGGGGGTCAGCCCCATGACGGTCTCGCGCGTCATCAACGGCGGCCAGTCGGTGCAACCGCAAACGGCGGCCAAGGTCGATCGCGCCATCCGCGAGCTGGGCTACCAGCGCAACGACGCCGCCAGCAACCTCCGCAAACGCGGTAACCTCACGCTGACCATCGGACTGCTTGTCGACGACATCGCCAACCCGTTCTTCTCCGCGCTTGCCCGCGCGGTCGAGGATTCCGCGCGCCTGCACGCTTACCTGGTGCTCATTGGCAGCTCGCAGAACAGCCTGGCGCGTGAGCGGGAGGTGATCTCCGCGTTCTGCTCGCGGCAGGTGGACGGGCTCATCCTGGTGCCGTCCACGGGCAGCCATCGATTCCTCGCCGCTCAGATTGAGCGCGGCACCAAGGTCGTGTGCGTGGACCGGCCCGCCGCGGGTCTGTCGGTCGATACGGTCCTGACCGACAACCGGCCCGCCGCGCGTCAGGCCGTCATCCGGCTGCTGGAGCAGGGGCACCGGCGCATTGGCTACCTCGGCGATGACCAGGACATCTGGCCGGTCATGGAACGCTATCAAGGCTACCTGTCGGCCTTCGCCGACAGCGGGGGGTCGCCCGATCCGCTGGTCGTGCGGCACGGACTGCGCAGCCGTCCCGCCGCCGCGGCGGCCGCCGCCGAGCTGGCCGCGCTGCCCGTCCAGTCGCGGCCTACCGCGCTGTTCACAGCCAACGACCTGATAACTATGGGAGTCATCGACAGCGGCATGCACACCGAGTTCGCGCTCGTCGGCTTTGATGAGTTCGCCCTGGCCGACAAGCTGACCCCGCCGATCTCTATCGTCGCGCAGGATCCGGACTTGATCGGAACGACCGCGGCGGCCAGGCTGTTCGCGCGCATCAATGGCGACGTCACGCCGCCGCGGGAGCTGATCCTGCGGACGAGATTCATCTCCCGCGGCTCCGAGGAGATCAGCCCCCACTGATGCTGGCCAGTGCGGTGGCCGCGGGGGTGGAAGCCCACGCGATGCCGGCCCGACGCAGGAACTCGTCCGTCATCGCCTCGTACAGCCGCTCGAGCTCGGCGCGGCTCCCGGCGTTTTCCGGCAGTTGCTCCAGCCGTCCGCGCAGGCACGCCCTTTCGCTGAGGAAGGCCGGATCGTCAAGATGCGTGAAGTTGGTCGGCTCGCTCATGGTGTGTCCCGGTGGTCCGCGATGGAGGAGGCCCGGTCCGGCAACGGGGGGCGCGGGGCCAGGGGCATGGTGACGATGCGATGAGCGGTCGAAAGGCGAGTAGACCTTCTCCTCGTGTTCAAGGACGATCTCAGCCAATGGGAACGCCCTTATCCGTCGTGCCTGGTATCCACGCGGCTGCGCCGCCGGACGGGACCGTCTCTATGAACTCAGGGGCGGCCCACGAGCGACGTGCGAACGCGTCGGCGATCGCTGCGCGCACTGCCCGGCCGGCGTCGGCGGGGACTAGGGCGAGCACCGAGCCGCCGAAACCGCCGCCGATCATCCGGGCGCCCAGCGCTCCTGCGGCCGCCGCCACGTCGACGGTGACGTCAGCGTGCGGCCAGGAGATCTCGAAGTCGTCGCGCAGCGACCGGTGGGCCTCGGAGAGCAGGGCGCCGACCTTGCGGTAGACGTCCGGTTCGCCGGATGAGGAGCGGAGCAGGTCCACGGCCGCCAGGACCCGCGCGTTGTCGGTGATGACGTGCCGAGCCCGGCCGCGCAGGGCGGGATCGGCGAGCCGGCCGGCGTCGGCCGCGTCCGTGAGGCAGCCGAGGAACGGCACCCCGAGCTGACGCGCGGCCTCTTCGCATTCTGCCCGCCGTCGGGCGTAGTCCCCGCCCGCGTGCGTGTGCTCGGCCCGTGTGTTGATGATGAGCAGCCCGATGCCGGCCGCGGCCGGCCTGAACGGCACCTGGGAGATCTCGCGTGTTCCGCAGTCCAGGAGTAGGGCATGCCCGGCCTCGCACAGCAGCGACGCGGACTGGTCC
>Ga0302325_10014278_pt1 | contig 16915 bp, 21 predicted proteins | sample Palsa_T0_2_FD_201948 | JGI IMG/M metagenome (GOLD analysis project Ga0302325, IMG submission 201948) | Peat permafrost microbial communities from Stordalen Mire near Abisko, Sweden - Palsa_T0_2 | ecosystem: Environmental > Terrestrial > Soil > Palsa > Peat permafrost | place: Sweden: Abisko... | reverse complement strand
GCCTCCTGCACCCGGCACCTCTCGGGCCGTGACGTTTACTCCCCAGAAGACGCACATCTTCAGTGCCGAAAACGAAACAGAGTTCAGAGGATGGATCGAAGCTCTAATGAAAGCCAATATCGGGCTCGACCACAATGGTACTCCTTGAATGACGTCAAGTGTCTAATATGTAGCGTCTGTGATAACATCGTATGCTGCGCCAACTATCTCCCTAGAAAGGGCCAAGGAAATGAAATCCCGCCCTCCTGCACTCAATCTCTCGAATAGCAACCTTTCTAGCATTATTTCGCTCCCCTCAGACTCCAATTCTTCCACATTCATTAATTCCGACGGCGGCGTGCCAAAATCGAAACGACCAGATACCAAGCCCCGAACTCTTTCGAATCCCTCGACTAAGAAGGACCCCGACGTCTCCGGCAATTTCGAATTAGAAATGGAGAAAGCACTGGGAAAAGTCGGGAAATCACCAGAACAAGAAAAACAGCCAATCCTGGAATTAAGTATCCCCATCGGTCTTCATTAGGGACATGGATCATGGACTACAATGCGATCAGTATACCCAAGATCACGACATTCATTTCAACTGCAGCAGCAACGATCAAGTCCTTCCTTTCTCGAACGGCGAGATCAGCGATTTTCGGAGTTTTGTTAAAATTATTATTCAACTTGCTTTTTTGGGTTAGACGGCTTTATACATACAGTGGATCACACAGATGACAAAGTTTTTAGGTAATGGATGTGATCAGGATGGAAGTATTGTATGGGAAAGGGGTTCATATTTTAGGGAGGGTGTTTGAGGCATTTTTGTTTCTTTTGGGGATTGAATTAAAGTTAGTCCATCATAGCGGTCTTGGAGCAGCATTCCTTTGCATCTATTGTAGTAAGGAGAACGTCTACAAAATATATGACTTTCTCTACGGAGAGAGTTCAAGCACCTTTCTCAATCATCGAGCTTCGAGGATACAAGGTCTCGGTCCCTGATCTCAGGTAAGATTGCATGGCACATTGGTGGAATACCTCGGAGGATGTCCTCCCGCGATTTCATTGGATCGCTCCCCTACGCCCAAAATGTGAGTTTTCATCCAGCGACGATTTCTCCGTGTCGTGCGTAATATCCGCTCTCTTATATATAGTTGAGCGTTCTCTGCAGAGCGGGTGCGTGAATTGTGGATATGGGCATTCCAGAGAAGTTCAAGGGTTATGCTTCGTTCTCGAAGGACGAGCCAACTGCGTTGAAACTTTACGAGTTTACGCCGAAGAAGTTCGAGGACCACGATGTCGATATCAAGATCACTCATTGTGGGGTATGATCCGTCCGTTTCGGTGGATGATATGCATGAGCTAATCGAACTGTGTCGCAGGTCTGTGGAAGCGATCTCCATACTGTGAGGTGCGGTTGGGTAAAACTATCACGTGGAATCAGGAGAACTGACGGGTAGGGTCCGACGATATTTCCCGTCGTAGGTACGAGGTTCGCTATTCGTTTGTTGACTCTGCAGTGGGCCATGAGGTTGTTGGAGACGCTGTCCGGGTTGGGAGTAAGGTGTCGTTGGTCAAGGAGGGTCAAAGGGTTGGTGTGGGAGCAGAAGTGCTCTCGTGCTTCACTTGTGCGGAATGCAAGTCTGATAATGAACAGTATTGTTCATCTCAAGTAGAGACTTATAATTCCCGGTACAAGGATGGAACACCTGCATATGGTGGATTTGCAGATTACATTCGTGTACATGAGAGGTAAGTCTCTTTGTCTTTGCGATCTAATCTCAGGTTCACCTACCCCATCCCGGACGTCATTCCCTCGGAACTGGCTGCTCCACTGTTCTGCGCCGGCATCACTGTCTTCTCCCCTCTCGTCAGATCAGGAGTCGGTCCATCCTCCTCAGTCGGAGTCATTGGTCTTGGTGGATTAGGCCACTATGCAGTCATGCTCGCCAGCGCCCTCGGAGCAAAACAAGTCGTCGTGCTAAGCCACTCTCCTCGCAAACGGGACGATGCCCTCGCCCTCGGAGCCACCGACTTTATCGCCTCCTCCGAGGCCGGCGAAGGATGGGAGGAAAACTACAAGCGCACTCTCGACGTAATTATATGTACGGCAAGTTTCCAAGAGGGAATGCCTATTGCGACGTATCTTTCCTTGCTCAAGGTCGGAGGGACATTCTACTCCATTGGAATGCCAGAGGGGAACTTGCCGGGCATTCCACCCGTCAGTCTTGTGTATAACAATGTCGCTTTGCGCGGATCTAATATCGGCAATCGCAAGGAGATTCTGCAGATGTTGGATTTGGTAGCTGAAAAGGGCGTCAAATCATGGGTTCAACTTAGGAAAATGAAAGAGGGGGGACAAGTCCTAGAAGATCTGGAAAATGGCAAAGGACGTTATCGCTGGGTTTTAGAAATGGACATAGAACCGTAGTCATCTAAACAAGTTGTACGAGTTTCACGGATCGGTCGAGATGATAAGATCACCATCGCAAAGGAACGCTTTTGTTTCTTATGTCTGTTAAAAATATGCATCGATCAGAACACAACAATGATATCCATACTTTTATTACTTCCAACCCTGGTCCAACAAAATGAGACGCACCACCTCCATCACCACACACCCCCGCTAGCCAACAAAATTAACACACCGCCAAACAACAAACAATCCAATCCACGCCGCCCCAACTCCAAAAACTCCTTTCCAGCTGAAACGAGCCTAATGCACAAAAAGGAAGTGAAGAAAATTGACCCTGTATGCTGCGCAGACATATGCGGTGAAGGAAAGTGATGATCCGTGGATAGGGATGTAGGCTAGCCGAATCGGTAGAAAAAGGGAGAACGGGGAGGGGTTTTAGAGGGTTCGGTTTCTTTTATTTTTACGGTGTTCATTTTCTTTGTGAGGGCGTCCTCGGGGTCACTTTGTATCAGTTTTGGGAGGGAAGGGAGGATTACTCTTCTAAACTAAAACGTTTCATTGCCAGAGTTAGGTTTCGCTCGAAATCTGGGTCGGGCTCAGGACTGCAATATGTTAGTACAAGTATAGGAAGGAATTGTGTCGAGGGCAGTAAGGCGGACAGAAGGGGATTATGAAGGTACCTTGTGATTGCGGATTTGGAGTCTCTTCGATAGTTATGATATCCTTCCGTAGCGAATACCTCTTCGATCGTACTGAGAAGGCTCTGTATAAAGAGTCCCTCACTCTTGAGTTCGGGTAAATGCATAGTCGCTTGATCCAAACATCTCAACAACCGAAAGGTAGTCTCTGATTTCAACTGCCCACCATCCCCGTTGGCAGCGAAATCCGTATTATACTGTATAAGAACCTTACATAAGGGTTCAATGGCATGTTCCATCGCCAGTGTCTTGAATTGTTCAGGCGATCGTCTTCCATCTAATGCATTTGCGACTGCCCACGCAGCTTCTTTCCACATGCCCAAATCATGTGTGCGATATGTAATGATGTTGATGAGTCGGGTCATGATGCCGTATTCCATGATCCGAGCAATTTGGTCTGCATTCCCAGCCGTGAGTTTTGAAATGGTGGTGCATGCATAGGCGGTTTTCATAGGATCGAGGAGGAATCTGTTCAATACGTCGAGGATATTGGCATCCAGTAAAGCTTGGGATTCTTCGTCCGTGCCGGAAGCAATGGTGTTGAGAACACTTCGCGAGGAACGTTGGACGTGTCGGTAGGAATGCGTCATGTAGCGGATCAGGTAGGGGACTTGTGACATGACCGAGTCGGGGATCGCAAGGGATTGACGATTGTAGCGTTTTAGCATGTAATCAAGAGACCGACACGCGTCGTCTAGTTCGTCCTTATCGCTGGGGCTTTGGATGTACCGGACCACATCAGGAAGACGTCTACATGTCAAGTCCCATGGGATCTCTGCTTGCAGGGCAGATAAGGCGGCGATGGTGGTAAGGAGGAGATGTGATGCTGGGACAGTTTCAACCATCCCGATCTAGTGTAAGCTAAAAAGGGCTGTAGGATAGATACAAGAATATCCAGAACCCCGTTCGCTATAAGGATTTTTCCGAATTCCTCGCGGTCGGTAGCCAGGTTCATGAAACACCACACGACGTTGAGCTCCGTTTCTTGGGGCCCTTGCCATGTCTCGCGTGCTCGCAAGATGTCGGCCATGATCGGCACAGCGCCGGCCGTGATGACTGCTCTGGCTTCCTCGAGCGACCCAGCAGAGACATTGACGAGCACCCAGCTGGCGTTGTCCTACTTGTCAGCGGCGGTCAGGGGCAGCAGTGCCTGGATATCGCGGTCTCCGATTTTGAGAAGATTGGTGACTTCGGGAGCCAGACGCGAAGCAACTTGCATCCCCTGTGTATGGAAGAGAGTGCCCTCCCGTTCAGACGAGTTCTGGCGCAGTATTTTGAGCGCTGCGAGGACACTGGTCTTGTCCTTGATCAACAGACGATGTCGCTTTCATCAGTCCCGCAGCCAGAGCGTGGGAGATACCAGTGCATCGTACGAGTCGCCCAGAGGCCATGAAGCGAGCGTTCCGAGCGTCCTGTCGTCGTCGGACTCTGTGCCTGCATCGTACATGTCCATCATATCGTCGCTGTCGTCCATGCTCATCCTGCTGCTGCACACGACGTCGTCGTCGATCGCTGGCGAGTGATTGATTGATTGATCAAGCCACGCACGCACGCAGTCAGGTCAAGCACAGCACAGCACAGCAACAAGGCAAGTCAGCGCAGAGAACGAGACAAATATCAATCTTCTGGCAAAATCTCGCTCCTTGGAGACAATCAGTGGCCACTGTGGTTGACCATGCCGTTGCCACGGATGCTATCGAACACCTGACTGACTGATACAGCACTGTCAGCACAGCGTCACACCTTAATATTGTGCCTTGCTCGTAGAGTGTACTGCTGCGTGGAGAGTCAAATAACCTTTTGCTTAGTCACAGCCAAGCCGACCAGCGTGCAGCGTGCTCGGAAGCATCTCTCCGAACTCCAGCTTAAACTTTTGGAATCTTAAACCACCTGCAGAGCTGACCTCAACGAGCGACGAATAAACCACCTCACCAGCCCCCAGATCCAAAAGACACAGCACTGTCTTGTTCCCCCTTTTACAGATTAGTATTCATAGACGGAAGAGATCTGTAATCATTGCTCAGCTTCTTGTGCTACATTTCTGCCGATTGATTGACCATGAAAGCGTGTACAACCAATCGACGTCATCCCAGCGCGAGTTTAAAAAGCAAAAATGAAACCCCCGGACTTCCGCCCCACAGCCTACAAAAGACCGCAGCAACAGCATTTTGTCCTCATCCATCCGTACCATGACAAGCGAATACGGGTTTGCAGCTGTTCCACGGAGCCAGGAGAAACTGCTTCAGGGGCATCATAAGGAGAGTCCGTATATTTCGGCCGACGACATCGCTGTTCCCAACACAAAGGTCGTGCAGGCTGTTGAGGAGTATGTGAAGAAGGAATTGAGTCCAGAAACCTACCGACACAGTGTCAGAGTGTATTACTACGGTATATCCAGGAGGTTTGACTGTCTGACGTGTTAGGACAGGCAATGGTGAAGACACATTTCCCGGAGTGGAAATATACCCCTGAGGTATAATCTATCCACATCCTGGGCTAATTCGCAGGTATACTACCTCTCATGTCTTCTTCACGACATCGGTACAACTCCGAAGAACCTCCGAGCTACAAAGATGAGTTTCGAGTACTATGGCGGTTTCCTTGCATATGACGTGATCACCAAAAATGGCGGCTCTCAGGACCTTGCTGAAAGTGTTACCGAAGCCATCATCCGCCACCAGGATTTCATTGAAGACGGAATGATCACGACAGTCGGACAAGCGCTTCAGCTGTCTACTAAACTCGGTACACTGTCTGTGGTACGTTGCTGATCAAGACAATATGGGCGCCCATGTCGAATTGATCCACCCAAAGACAATCGAGGATGTCTCGAACAAGTTCCCTAGGAATAAATGGACGAGTTGTTTTGCGAATGTTGTCAAGGATGAGATCAAGTTGAAGCCATGGGCCCACACGACTGCAATGGGACCGTCGGAGGATGCGATTGTGAGCGGCATTCTGGGGAACAAAGTGATGGCAAAATACGACTGATTTCATCAAGTACGTATTCCATAGTGTAAATAAGTATGTATACCGCAATGAGCCTTTGCCCGGTCCTGTGACCCCTGAGAATATAGTGACGTGACAAGGGTCCACACTTATTTTCTCGAGTCAATCCATGAGTCACTTGATGCTTATTTCCGTTGTTTCTGTGGTTTGTTCGGGGGCACGGCAAGTTCCATCGGAGGCCCGGAACGGATCCACCGCCCGTTCATTGGCCTGCTGCGTGCGGGGCCAGAACGCAGCCGGCCACGGTTCTGCCCCCGCTCACACGGCTCGCAGCCCCACCGCAGCAGCGCCGTAGCGACGACGTGTGGGCTACGTCTGCTGCTGCGCGCGGAACTACCGAAAACTCCAACGTTTGATATATAAGACCTCCGCATCAGTTCCCCTGATCCCTCATACACACAATCCGTCCTCTTCATGGCTACTACAAACGGAACCAAACCATTCAAGGTACCTCAGAATATCTCTCCATCTCACTGACTCGACAGGTCGTCATCGTCGGCGCCGGTCCTTCAGGGCTGCTCCTCGGGCTGAGACTCGCCCGCGAGAACATCAATGTCACTTTGGTTGACATGGGCGACAAATTGGACACCCAGCCCCGAGCAACGCATTACGCCGCACCCGCGGTCCAAGAAATGCGCAAGGCCGGCATCATGGCGGACGTCCGCGCCCGGGGGTTCACCCCCGACGGTGTCTGCTGGAGGAAGATTGACCGCACCTACCTTGCCGGTATCTCAATGGAAGGCGTCAAGGATGATCCCGATGCCATGGCCTGCTTGCCGTTGAATAAGCTCGGACAGGTCCTTGTCGAGCATATCTCAAACTACTCTTGCGCCAATATTCTCTGGTCGCATGAGGTCATTGGCATTGAGCAAGACGACAAGGCCGCCCGAGTGACTTGCAAAACCCCCAGTGGCGAAGTCACCCTTGAAGGAGACTATGTCGTTGGTTGCGATGGTGCAAACAGTAAAGTTCGTCGATCTCTCTTTGGAGACTGGGAGTTCCCCGGAAAGACCTGGGAGGAACAAATTGTCGCCACCAATGTACTCCTCATCGACGGCGTGTTCTGATATTAGGTCTACTACCCCTTTGAGAAATTTGGCTACATTGATTCCAACTTCATCATCGACCGCGAGCACTGGTACATGGCCGCTCGTATCTCCACCGACGGAATGTGGCGAGTCTCCTACGGTGAGCTCAACGGTCTTACCCGCGATGAGGTATCCCTTGTTCAAGTCTCCTCTAATACCCAGTTAATCGCACGCCAACCCATGAAATACGAGGTCATGCTTCCCGGAAACCCCAAGCCAGGCGACTACAAACTCACCAACATCTCCCCATACAAGATCCACCAACGATGTGCCGAGAAATTCCGCGTCGGTCGATTCCTCCTTGTCGCTGATGCGGCACACTTGTGCAACCCCTTTGGAGGCCTCGGTTTGACGGGCGGAATGGTCGATGCTGGAAATCTCGCAGACTGTCTCATTGGTGTTGCCGAAGGCATTGCCAATGACGATATCCTCGACAAGTACGATGAGATTCGACGGGCCATGTGGCACAAGATCATCAACCCCGTATCAAGCGACAATATTCTGAGAATGCACTCTCAAGATCCTAATAAGGCTTTGGAGAATGATGAGTTCCTTAAGATGCTGGTTAAAGCGGAGACGGATCCAGAGTTGATGGAACAAATGATCTTGGTATGTTTGCTTAATCCGTCAGAACTAATTCCAGGGCATTAACGCTATTCAACATGATTTCACTGCCTATTACACACAGCCTAGAAAGCAACAGCAACTTGAGGCAAGCGCTGGAATTGCGTAAATATACATCAGATGTAGAAAAGAGAACAATATACTTAGGATGTCAATATAATTATCCACACAACTACGCTCCCTATCCATGCTATAAACATATGAATATCAAGTCGTAATGTTCATTTGCGCTTTCTGCAACAAAAGCTGTTGCAAGGAAACATTCAACGACACAATCGACACATTAAGTTGCTGTAACGCCAAATCATTCGCCTGCACCGCCAAATTCTTCGCAACATTATATGCGACCCCCGCATAAACAGCCTGCAAGACCGACAAAATAACATTCAAAATCCCCAGCACAGCAATGATCATCGCAAACATCTGAGTGTAATACGTAAATCGATCCGTATACCCCGGTCGAAGGACATCGAGATACCCTCTCGGTTGATCCGCCCGCATTTGTTTGTACAGGAGTTCGAGGCGAGGGCCGAACAGTGGAAAGTCGCTGGGGGAGGGGGGACACGCGGAGGCTCGGGGCATGCGGTTTTCGGCGCCCCAGTCGGCGAATGTGAAGTCGGAGGTGGGGGTCGCTTTGGAGACTAGATAGCCGACGCGGCGGAGCACTTTGTCTTCGCGGATGTTGTCTGGAATGGGTGGGATGGCTTGATATGCTGGATTTGTACTTGCGATCATCTCCCTGCCGATTTTCTTGCCCCCCACCGTTTGACCGAAAAGGAGAGAGTAAGTCATCTGTAATTCATCCCATAGATGATCTAGTGAGAACGCTCTATCATATCAGTCAGATCTTCGGTAAACTTACTTTGCGATGGGTGTATCGTGAAGCAATGCTAGACGCCCATTTTCAAAGGTATTCGACCCCATGTATACATAAATCGTTCGATTGGAATGATCCAGTCGCAAGTGCTGTTTCAAATCCTCTGTGCTTTTCAACTTGAACCTTCCCGAGTTGATGAACCAGGCATCTAGACGCGTGGCATCGAAATCGTAAGATCTGTGGCTAAGCCCCTCGGGAAACATTCCCAGAACAGTCCTATCTGGAAACAAAGGTTTTGGAGGAACAAATCGAGAAGAATTTGGTCCAGAAGTGGTGTCCGCTAAAAACCACTTCTTAAAGGACTCCTGGAACGTTTTATCCCCGATAAATCCCAATGACGCGAGGAGCAGATCCATATTTTTCGCCAGTGTGGATTGAATGGCGTTTTCATCACGAGGACATTGTGGAAAGGCATTAGCCCAGAGACTTGGCGGCATATGTGTCAAGAAAAACTCTTTCAACACATCTCTAAAGTCCCATCGAATCTGGGGGTGTGGTGCTGTCACGGATTCGTATTTGTCGATCAGATACGCTTGGAGATTCACGATGATCTCAACCACCGCCACCGCTCTTCCTCTCCTCACTGCACCTGCATCTTGAGAACTTGGCGGGGCTTTGTTGGCAAAAATACACCGCTCACACTCCATGATCCATTGTCCCATATGCGTGGTCGAATATTGCGAAGCCATAGGGGCCCATCGTCCAATATGTTTGGCAAGGGGCGTGACATCCCATAAATCATCCCACTTGCTATCTGAAGTCGGCCATAGCCCAGGCAATTCAGTTGGCAGGTCAGGTTTGAGAGTCCGACATAGAAGCCACACGAGATGATTATCGAGGATTTTACGTTTGTGGTTATCGGAATAAGGACTGTGGAGGGTTCGGCGATAGAGTCTGATTGTCAAAGTTGCGAGGTTGTAGCTTGCAGTATCGTCAGGGACCTCATCTTCGATGCTGTGCAGGAAGGTTTCATTGGGAGGTTCTCTTTCACGAAGGTTACATGCCGATACGAAATCAATCGCGGCGATTAAACTGTCGTTATTGCGGTATTGGAGTGTTTCTATTGCGTTAGAAATGGTATGGACGGGAATAAAGACCTGTAAGGAGGTTATTCTGTTCGATGGCAAGTCTGTATTCCATCCGTCTCTTTTCGATCTTGGCCTGCTCTTGTGGGACGTAATGAAGGTCTTCAGAAATCCGTCTCCACCAGTGTGGTGGTGGAGGAGGTTGGAGAGGCACGTTGCCAGATTGAGCCTCATCAACGGTAGTTGACGTTGCGACCGTGATCATAGTATCGTTGTTTGGCTTCTCGGTTGAAGAGCGACCTTCGCCTGTCGCCGTGGTGGGATTCTCAGTCATGTTGGTATATTACAGGAAGGTTCATCGGCGCAAAAGCAGCGCGCAATTGCGTTGGAGGCGGAGCAAAGCGGGATGGGACAGGATTAACTTTTTTCGCATCGCAATACTTCAATTTCGTTACATCTCCCTGTTCTTACAAAAAATCCACTAACCAAAACTCGCTATGATGTGCCAATAACAGCCTCAAAGGCGTATCTCTCTGAATCTGACAATTCTGTATCCTTTCCATTTATTACAGCAGTGGGTTTCCGGATATTCTTGACAACGCCTCCCACATGGCGAACTAAAAAGCGATTGATATCTTGTTGCCAATATGCGTTATCGTACACTGCGTCCTGAAGATTGGCTAGTTCTTTAAGATGGGTATAAGCCTTTGTTCGGGTTATTTTGTCGTCCTCGTTTTGATAGCACCAATCGTAGAGTGCGATGTTGGTGAGAGGTCCCATGTTCATATCTCCTGCGAGAATAACCCTTCGCCCGGTGTCCTGGGCGGAACTGTTGGGTGTGGAAGTGTCTGTGCCGGAATGGAGATTGATGAACTTGGCCAGTTGGACGACTTGTTTTTCTCGTGTCGCTTTTCGTTTCGAGGAACGCTCAGATTGCATATGCGTGGCATAGACATCTACCTCCTCTCCCGCAACAGTAACCCTGACCATGATAACGCCCTTGGAAGCATATTTGTCGCTCCCTCCTCTCGCATGGTACATCTCCTTGGCGACCTTGTCGAAGGGATATTTACTCAATATCATCAAGCCCGAGTCAACGGGTCTTAAACTCCACGGCCAAAAGTTTTTGCCGTCAAACGTGACGGAGTAATTGTACCCGGCGTGCTTTCTCAGAGTATCCTTGTGCGTAAACGCTTCATTCAGCAAGACGATATCATGGCCTGCCAAGAGGGGCGAAATATGCTGGGCGCGCTGCTTGGGAAGAGATGTAATTGGCGCAGGTAAGAGCCATACATTCCACAAGACGATGCTGAGAGATATTGCCGACGTCGGCAACAGTTTCATTGAAGCGTGTTGATATGAACAAACAAGGTCTCATCCATCGCCCGTTCATCTCGCCTGAAGAATTTTGCCATGTCGACGATCAATCGCGCGCACATCAAACGATGATGGTCTTTGGTTGATTGATTGACCGTTGGTTGCTGAGAGTTGCGAGATTGACCGGCGGGAACGTCACTTCAGCTGGAATGGGATATAGCCCATCAGATGGGGCCTTGACACAATCCTCGGTAATTATAACGGTAAGGATTTTAATTTACCGTGAGAATTACATGCTGCGCGTTAAGTATTAAGCAGTCAGGAACGAGTGTTTAAGCGGTGGGCAGATCCTTCATTTCGAGTGCCAAGCCCGGGAAAGGGAAGACTTCACGCTTGCAAATCACTCAATGCGCGCAGACGAACCAGCTTCATCCTTTCATTTCACATCTACAAGTGATTTCGGAAGCTTTTTTGACCGTGCTGTGAATCCTTCCCGTCGGAGCTTAGCGTATCTCTACAGGGTCCGAAACACGTGTCACTTCGAGATGCTGATCTGAGCGCACGACCGCGCTCTGCTCAGGAAAGGCCACTTGGGGACCATTTCACTCTGATAGCATTTGATGCCGCGCGATATTCTGATATTTGTCAATATGAACGGAATTCCTCTTCGCTTTATCTGTCGTTTCAGCAAATCGAAGCTTTCAATTGCCGGTTACGCCGAACGTGAAGGCTGGATATCGCTTTCGGTTGCCAAGAAGCGAGATGCACATAGCCGGGTCCCATGAGTTTAAGGAACTCCGTTTCCGGACGCGTGTGTCACATATGTAGGTGTAACAACCGAATAATCCTCCCAAAGGAATCTATCAAGTGTTTATTCCAGTGTTTTGGCGAATTGTATCAAGTGCTGCTCCTTACAATAAGACAACAAGGTTGCCGAGACTGAGAGATACATCCGTTTCATCATGAAACTCGGCCCATGCGGCCTTTATCCGCTGGGAGCCCCTGCAGCAGCAAGGCTCAAATTACATGCTTTAAAGTTGGGGTAAATGACCGTGTGCGAGGCTATAATTAGCCACCACTCAAATTAATTGGCAGCTTATAGGAAACGAGTTTCGGTTTCCTGATTTGTGAAGTTCTGGACAGTGGGCTGATGTAATGAGTGTGTTTTCCACCAACGGGAACGCGAGAATGGAAGACTGGGGCTTGGCAAAGGAGCCTGTACTCGGGCCGCCGGGCTCATTCCAACTTTACACAATGTAATAATACTGTAACGAAACCCTGCTTCGCCTCGCACACACAATAATTCCAGCCCGCCCTCGCCGCTCGCCTGCAAAGAAAAGGAGGCCATATACCCAACCCAACCCGACATCGACCACCTTTGCCGCCAGCCTCCGTCGCCCGCGTCCTTTCCTCTCCGTCGCCCTCACGTCTTTCGTTCAGCAAAGAGATCTCTTCCGCGAGCCTCTGCTTTCCCGTCCACTCGCTTTGAGTCGAGTGCCCCGATCTCGGGCTACATTCCTCAACCCAACAACATACATACAGACACACATACACACACCTTGAATCCTCCAAGGGGCGATGCGCTTTTCTCTGCCCAACCGGACATACAACATGTCTCGCTTCTCCTCCATATTTATCCTCTTCTCGATCGCTTCTCTATTATTTTTACAGTCCGTCGAAGCCATTCGACAGATCGGCTCAAACTCCCTCGCTACATGTATGGACAATAGTGGAATTGGCGCAACAACGTTTGATGTTCTCTATACTCCCGACAACAACAGTTTTGCATTCAATATCGACGGGGTGTCGACCATCAGTGGCAACGTTACTGGTACTCACGTTCTCCATATCCTTCTAATCGGACTAGTTACAATTCAGGTCTTCGCTTATGGAATGTTGGTCGTCAGTGAGAAAGTCGACGGCTGTTCGCTTGGACTTACGAGTCTCTGTCCCGTATCCGTTGGAAGTGTCAACATCAACTCAAATGTCGACGTACCTGCTTCTGTCTCAAACGAAATCCCTGGAATCGCCTATCAAATTCCTGACATTGACGGAATCGCCAAGATCTGGATCAATGATACCAATGGCAACCCTCTAGGTTGTGTCGAAGCATTCTTATACAATGGCAAGACGGTAGACCAGAAGGTCGTCGGGTGGGTCACTGCCATCATCGCTGGTGGCGCCCTGCTGAGCAGTGCTGTTGCCAGTGGACTTGGTCACACCAATACAGCTGCCCACGTCTCCTGTGCCGCGGTTCTTTTGTTTGGTTACTTCCAAGCAGTGGCCATTGCCGGAATGGTCAGCGTCCAACTTCCTCCTATTGTGGCCGCCTGGGCTCAGAACTTCCAGTGGGCAATGGGAATCATCAAGTTGACGTTCATGCAAACTATCTTCACTTGGTATATCAAGTCGACCGGCGGAACACCGTCAACATTGCTGCTTCAACCTGTCGGAACAAACGTCATCGTGGAGAAGCGTGGGTTGCTTCCAAGTCTTGCACAGCGATCTTTAGAACATCTACGACGAATGCATCCGACCACTCTCGTCAGCTTTATGAAGCGACAAAGTGACACTACTGCAGCCGATTCTGCCATTACTTTGAAAGGTATCCAACGGGTTGCCTACAGAGCGGACATTGAGCAGACCAATCTTTTCATGACTGGATATTCGTTCTTCATTGTCCTGGTAGTTGGATCTGCTTTAGGGGTATCCTCTTCTTTTACTAGGCTAATCTCAGGTTCTTGCCTTCCGAGGTATTGTAGCGCTCTGCCAAAGGATGAAGTGGATGCAGAAAGATCGCTTGTACGAGTTTCGACAGGGATGGAGAACTGTACTCAAAGGAATCATGTTTCGCCTCGTCCTCGTTGGATATACTCAAATGTCGCTCTTGTGCCTTTGGGAACTTGTGAAACGCGATTCGGTCGGCGCGGTTGTAAACGCTATCCTGATGTTCATCACAATGACTGCCCTTCTTTCCTATGCTGCCTATCGCGTTATTCGGCTAGCCCGTCGGTCAATCTCGCTGCACCAAAGTGCAGCCTCAATTCTGTACTCGGATCCTCAGCAACTCAACAGATGGGGTTTCTTGTACGTTCAATTCAGAGCAGATGCCTACTACTACATCGCGCCTTTGCTTGTTTATGCGGTAGTCAAGGGGGCTCTTATCGCTTTCATGCAACCCGTCGGCACTGCTATGGTACATTCATTCCTGTTCTTCACTAATTACAGGTCATCGCAGTTTTCGTGGTCGAAATCGTTTTCCTTGGCTTCATGTGCTGGATCCGTCCTTACATGAACAAGCAAACCAACGGCTTCGCCATTTCCATCGCCTCCATCAACGCATTCAATATGCTTCTCATGATCTTTTTCTCCGACGTTTTCGGTCTACCAGGGCTTGCCAACGGTATCCTTGGCGTGGTCTGGTTCGTTGTCAATGCCGTGTTCGCTTTAGTTCTACTCATCCTGGTCATCGTTTCAGTTTGCTACGCCTTGTTCTCGAAGAACCCAGAGACACGTTACCAAGTCATGCGTGACGATCGATCGAGCTTCATCCGTAATGCCAAGGAATCAAGCACCGAGCTGGATGCCCTGGCCGCCAATCTAAAGGGCGACGGCAAGGAAAAGGAGTGGGGTTCGGACGGACGATTACGAGAAGGCGCACAGTCACCTGAAGAACAGTACGGACGTTTCAGACCAATGTCGCAGCAGTCAGGTGCTCCATTCGGTCGGCCGATGACTCCTCAGCAACCCTTTGCAGCGGTTCCCACATCCGTCAATGACAGCCCGAACATGGCTGCTGGAAATTTTGTTCAACCATACGCCCGGAGCCGCGACTACTCAAACTCGCCTCGAGGGCCCTCGCCAGCTCGAGGCCCAGCGCCAGTACGCGGCCCAAGAGAGTATGAGGGTTATAGCAACCAGTACGGTCGCCCAGAATCACCTGCTCCGAGACCGCCTCCAAGCAGTGGTTCAGGAGGGGCTGATATGTGGAAGAGAGGTGTTGGGTTTGATTAAACCATTCGTATATAAAATGTATGTTTGAAGACCTTTGTGTGGCGTACGCTGGAGCGGTGGACTTGCGGGATTTGAGATGAAGTTTAAAAATATTGGAACTAGGGTGTTTCTACTTCGTCGGGGGATGTGACATGCATCTTTCGAATTATGTGTATGTCCCATCCGGACGGGGTTATGATTTTGCATCAAATCACAAGATAGAGTCAGTCAGAAACCTATCTGATTAGTATTTAGGGGGAATAGGAATGCATTGCTTAACATTACCTTGTCCTGTTGCTTGATAATGTATCGCGTACCAAAGATGAAGATTAATTTGGTTGACTGGTCAAGGGTACCGGCCAAGCGCTTGGAAATAATTTAAGACCACATGCACGATGAGTAAGGCAAAAAGTCTAATAGTTCCTGATATAAACAGGATCCCCTGCTTTCTGCTTGCTCCCATCTGACTCGTATACACTCTCTTCATCACACATCTTCATTCTGCACGCGCGTTCTCGTTCGTCGCAATGAAAACTCGGTCACTCGTTCTCCTCCTTCTCGCAACGGCGACCGGCATTGAAGCCTGCGCCACCTGCAACGAAGAACCTGTGGAATATCCTCAACATGGGTACGGCGACACCGGGTATCCCGTATATGGTCCCTCGAGCGCACCTGTCAATCAAGGAGGATATGTTCCATCTGGCGGATACTACAGCACTCCTACCGTTCCCAAAGCCGCGGGCTACACCTTGTATCCAGAAAGTCAATCTTACGGCCATGAAACCTACCCAACTGCCTACACCCCTGTTCCAAGCACATCTTATGAAACACCGTCTTATGCCGTCCCCAGTCCTTACTCAACCCCCGGAACCGCATATATTTCCAAGGTTCCACAACCTACTCCGGTCGGAATCCCCCCGACCCCCGGTTACAATGGCTTGACTACCATCTCATACGTCTATCCCAAGGTCAACAGTTCTTACACTACCGGTATCTCCACGACTTACTTTACAACAAGCAACTACGGAAGCTCGTCAACGCAAAGTATCTTGACATCTGTCGCGACTCCGAGTTCCTCGGCGTCCAAGAATATGGATATTACTATGTTCAGATGGGCATGGGCTGTGGCTATTGTTGGTGGCGTTGGAATCGGGATTGGTTTGCAGATTCATTTTTGAGGTCTCGTTGAGATGACGAGCTTTGCTGCAAATTTTGGTCAGATGTATTCGCATTCTTGTTTCTTTTTGGATGGGGTTGCTATTTATCGTCGTGGTTCAGCAAGTAGATAGCCAGAGTAAGAGCTTAGTGAGGCACTTTGAAATGCTATAACCTAAAATATCTCGGCTTAAATCGCGCATTTTGCTTGCTTCTCCACAACAAGGCGCGTTTCATCTCACGACGAGGATTTGGGAGGAAGTCCATGGCCAGAAGCAACTACTAGTACTAAAACGCATAGGAATTTTCTCATTTTCGTTTTATATTCCAATATGATGTTAGATTAATACCTCTATTGAGATCGTTATACCGGTTTTCCTCTCTCTATCCCCTTGACTTGTTACTCCTTCTAATTCCCTCCTTATGGCCCCCAATATTAGCTGTATTTGGTTCTTGTGCAGCACTGAGCAGCCTGTTCCAATGCGATCAAGATCCTCCCAACTGCCAGAAGAACGCCCTCTAATCCTCCACCAGTCATTGCGCAAATTTCCATTTTGGAGCAATCCGTATATGCGCTCAATCCAGTTTTAACAACGATATTTCCAGTGGCATTGTTGTAAAGATTGACGGCTGGAGCAGAACAGGACCTTATCCAACTTCCATTGGAATATAAACCAAATGCGGGAAACGACAGTGGACTATCATCGTCCGTGAGATGACCGTTTCCTGTTCCC
>Ga0302325_10014277_pt1 | contig 16916 bp, 29 predicted proteins | sample Palsa_T0_2_FD_201948 | JGI IMG/M metagenome (GOLD analysis project Ga0302325, IMG submission 201948) | Peat permafrost microbial communities from Stordalen Mire near Abisko, Sweden - Palsa_T0_2 | ecosystem: Environmental > Terrestrial > Soil > Palsa > Peat permafrost | place: Sweden: Abisko... | reverse complement strand
TGTGTTGTATTCCAACACGACCACCCTACCTGGATTGTTGCAATCGCTGTTCGGCTACGACGCCACAAAGTCGGGCCTGGTGCTCTCACCCGCCGGAATCGGAGCGGTGATCATCTTATTCATCGTTGGCGCTCTGCTGGGGCGTGGCGTGGATGCGCGATATCTGATGGGAACGGGACTAGCCGTCCTGGCCGTTGGAAATTACTGGATGTCGCAACTGAATCTTTCGATCGGACCCTGGCAAGTGGTCTGGCCACGCGTCGTGATCATCGCCGGACTTTCCATGCTATTTGCCCCGCTGAACGTGGCCGCGTTTATGCACATTCCCAAGGAACTGCGCGGCGCCGCCGTCGGATTGCTCGCCCTGCTTCGCAACGAAGGCGGCAGCGTCGGAACATCGGTCGCCCAAACCATCCAGGAGCGACGCGAGCAATTCCACATCCTGCGTCTCAACGAACAACTCGACCCGCTCAACCCAGCCGTCACCCAATTGTTCGCGCGCGGTCAGGCATTCTTCCTGCAACAGACCGGCGATGCCCCCCTCTCCATGAAAATGACGCTGCAAGCTCTGGAAAACGCAAGGAATCAACAGGCTTCATCGCTGGCTTATTTTGACGTTTTCTGGTCATCCGCCGCGGTTTCCGTTGTCTTGATTGGATTCGTGTTCCTGATGCGCAGCGCCCGCGCGGAAAAAGGCGCGCATATCGCCGCCGAATAATTCAGCCCATCACCATTTATTCCGGTGAATAAATCTCTCCAGCGGCAGCCGCGTCTTCTTCAGATTTTTATCCGCTGAGTAACCGATGGCGATCACGACAGGAATCGTCTGCGAGCGCGGAATCCCCAGCGCTCGCCGAACGCGGCGTTCGTCGAATCCCTCCATCGGCAGCGTGGCCAATCCGGCGGATGTGGCGGCGAGCATCAGCGTCATCGCGCACAGCATGACTTGCTTGGTGACCCAGAATCGCTTGAAAACCGCGGGAATGCTGGGCGTGGGCGTGACCAGCCCCAGCACCGGGGCAGCCGCGGCTTTGAATGCCCAGCCGAGGCCCGCCGGCCCCTGGCCGAAAACCAGCGGGATGACTTTGCGAAGTCGGAGTTCGTACGCTTCATCGATGGAGCCGGCGGATTTTTCCATGGCGATCATGTCGGCGAAATTCTGCTCGGCCGCGCGCTTGTCGCCGGTAATGACGATCACCGCCGCCGCCTCGGCCACCTGACGCTGCTTCAAACACGCCGGGACGAGCGCCGATTTCACGGCCGGATCGGTCACCAGCACAAAATGCGTCGGCTGAAGGTTGTATCCGCTGGGCGACCAGCGCGCGATGTCGATCAGCCGCTCCAAAATCTCGGTCGGCACGGGTTCGCTCGAAAAATTCCGCGTCGCCCGGCGCGATTTGGTCAGGGATTCGAATTCATCCAAGTTCATCATCGCGCAATGATGATACGGCCAAAACGCGCAATGGAAAGCGACTCCTATTTTCCCCTCCCCTGGTACTCCGGGGGAGGGACAGGGTGGGGGTTTTGATTCCCGATCTACGTTCGGCCCGCACCCCAACCCTCCCCCGGAGTACCGGAGGAGGGGGCAAGTGCGGGACGCATTTGGTCGGCTAGATTTGATTATTACCGTAGACGAATGTCCGTTCCCAGCGGTAAAAACGATCATGAGTAAAAAACTGTATGTCGGCAACCTGGGCTGCGAAGTGGATAGTTTGGCCCTGGAACAGTTGTTCGCCGCGCACGGTATGGTGAACAGCGCTCAAATCATCAGCGATCAAAAAACCGGCCAAAGTCAGGGCTTCGGATTCGTCGAAATGGGAAGCGACGACGAGGCAAATGCCGCCATCACGCTGATGCATGGAAAAGACCTGGGTGGACGAGCGTTGACCGTGTATGAAGCAAGGCGGAGCAAAATCCGTCCCCCCATCGGCGGTTACAGCAGCGGTCGCAGCGGCCAAGGCGCTGCCAGCGGCGGCGGACGAAGCCGCAACTGATCCCAATGCTTCATGTCCGATTCAGGCCGACACAAACATTTCTCGCGCCTTGGCCAATAGCTGATCTTCTGTCAGATGATGCTCGTCCACGGATTTGGTTCCAATAACTCGCTCGGCAATCTCCGGATGGCGATGTTTCAGCTCCGCAAGAAGTTGCTCCATCGCGCTGCTGGACCCGGTGCCGGTGCCGAACATTAAAATCTGTTTGGCGCTCTGCAACGTCTTGGCCACCGCTTCATAAAAGCTTTTTTGCTCCGGCTTTCGCTTTCCGTTGGCATCGTCCTGGTTGTAACGCAAATCTCGACCGAAACCGAACGGATCATAAGGCGCGATCCGCTGGGGAACCGATCCGTGCAATTCCGTGTTGTAAATCCGCGCTTCCCGATGATCGATGACAACCAGCAGATGCGTGCCAGTCATCGCCGGTGCGGGGGCGGGAGCGCCGGAGCGCTCCAGAAAATGACGGACGTGCAGCAATTCCTTCTTATCAGCCAGGTCCTTGCCGCGCGGACGATGCAACACCAGCGTTTGGCCGTTGCGAGTCGCCTTCAGATTTCCATTGCTATCCTCGACCGCCTGCACATCCGCGATCGCGCCAAGCATCGCCCAGACTTCGCGCCACTGCAGGTTATGCGGCATCGGGTGCTGAAATATGTGCTCGTAAATCTTGCGGTGTGGACCGGATAATGTTGATTCCATTTGATCCTCCTATTGCCGATCAAAATCCTCGCCCATCGTGTCCTCGCTGATCATGTTCATCGGACCGAACATCTGCTGACGGGCCGCGAGGCGCTTGTTAAAGACCGCGTTCCAGCAGACGGAAAGCTCATGACCATAATGCTCCAGATGATTCAGGGCCGCAATAGCCGCCGCGCCTTCTTCTTCGGACGCCATTTCAATGAACCCAACCCCGGTGCTGCGGCCGGTCTCGATATTTCTGTCAATCATCGCGCTTCGCACGGCGCCATGTACCTGAAATAACGCCTGAAGGTCAAGACTATCGATGGAATCCGGCAAATTGGCGACTTGAATGAGTCGGGCCATTTCATGCTCTCATTTCTCACAATCCGTTGCGAAATAGTTGTGAAAGAATGCGCGGCCGGATAGTTCCCCGGAGCGCTACAAATTCGACAGGTTCGAGTCTTTCTTTAGGCGTTCGCCGCAACCGGCGCATCCGCCAAATGCACGCGGGATTCGGTTGCGTCCGTCGTGGACAGAACATTCTTGGCGTGGTTGACCTCGTCCGGCGTTCCGTGAGCAATCAACACATACTTGCCAACCTTCAGTGATGTCTCATATTGCAAAATACTTTTCCTCGGGATGCCGATGCCATACATCCCCGCGCCGACAGCGCTCAATCCCCCGACCACCGCTGCTCCCTCCAGCCCGCCGATGATCCACGCAACCAGAGGCCCAGCCGCCATCAATGGGCCGATTCCGGGAATGATGAAAAATGCCGAGCCAAACAGCAATCCCCAGATGCCGCCCCAGAAAGCGCCAAGCTTGCCCCAATGCAGCATCCGATCGCCGCTGGTGTAGTAACCGACGACATCTTCTTCGGTGTGATACCCTTTGCCGACGATGGAGAGCTTCTTCATATCAAACCCGGCTTCTTGCAGATGCTTGACCGCTTCCTCCGCCTGGGTGTGTTGATCGTAGATGGCCACGACTGAATTTTTGTCCAACATGTGAATGCTCCGGAAATAGCCGAAAGGCGCATGGCCTTCCTGCCGGTAAACAATTTGCCTATTTGTGTCCGATATCCTGTACTTCTGCCTGCGCGCTCGCCTTGTCCTGGTCGAGTTTGTCCTTGTCCACCGATAATTTGACCGTGTCCTGGCCGTTACTGTCGTGGGACTCCGCATGAAACCAGCCGCGGCAATATCCGATGCCGGCGACTAAAATGCATAGAAGAACCAGCACGCCAAGAAACCGTGTCATTTGAATCTTTCCGATGGAATGATCACCATCTATACGAAACGACGTTGAAGCACATCAGGATCAGCAGAATTAAGAGAATAAGTCCCAGAACACCCGTGGGGCGGTATCCCCAATTGCGGCTGTAACCATAATGCGGCAATCCGCCGACGAGTAATAGGATCACGATAATCAGCAGAATGAGTCCCATGGAACGCTCCCTTCAAATTTTTACAGTGTGGTTAAAATCCTCGGCCGGCACTTTCCCGGAGAGCAGGAACACCTGCACCATGGTGCCGCTGGTGAAGACCTGGACGACCGCTCCGGTTTTCGGCTCCACTTCGGCGGTTGCTTTGCGCACATCCATTCCGGTGATTCGCTTGATTTCCTTCCGCAAAGTCTCGGAAGTGTTCAGGAACAATTGACGGTGATAATCCTGAAGCTTGGCTGCTCCTTCGGGACTCTGTGCCATGGCCTGCTCCGCCGGGGACAGGGCGCCGTGGAGGGTAATCACCAGCGTGTCACCGCTGAGCACGACGCTTACCGATGCGGGTTCGTGGCCGGTTCGTTGCTGCTGGAACGCCGCGGCCGCAATGGCAATTTGCCGGGCCATCGATTCGTTTGACTCTGTCATGACAATCAATTCTGGCGGTTAACGCCGCCCGTTATTTTCTCAAGTCGCTAAATCACCCGGCAAATCCGGGCGTTTTCGGCGATTTCCTCGCGGCTTTCTGCGCGCCCTGCCCTTGCGAAGTTTCCGATTTCGATCCGCGCGGGCCTGATGAAGATTGTGAGTTCCATCCGCCATCGGATCGCCCTGCTGCCAAAAGTCCTCGCTCCGCCAAACATAGGACACGGATTCGTCCAATGACGGGGTATGGACCATGGTGATGTCGTTTTCAAGACTCATAAATTTCCTTGCCAAAAGGCGCGGAGAGCGAATTCCGCGCTTCCATGCGCATGTTAGCGGTGATCCTGGTCATGGTCGGCAGGTGGGGGGCCGCCGCCGTGACCGTCATCCATGTGGCCGTGATCGTCCCCGTGGTGGTCGTAATCGCCTCCTCCGCCGCCCACATAACATCCCGACGGCAGCAACAAAAAAAGCGGCGCGATCAAAAGCATCAAATACGCGAAGATGGCTGGTATTTTTTTCATGTTGTATTTCCCGCGCCCAAAAAAAAAGGCCGACGTGGTCCAGTTCCCAAAAGGGCATTGGACCACGTCGGCTTACTCTGCAACCGGCCTCCCGGCGATCCGGGGTGCCATTTATTTAGTCGTCCGACGACTCAAATTTTCAATTCATGCAGGAGCCATTCACTCCCACACCACTCTACACCCTAGGACTCCCAGTGGTTAATAGCAATGAACAATCTCAATCTTTCGGCAGATCGGAGCCTTATCTTTTCTTCGCTTCACGGAATAATGGCGAATTAGCCAGGGTGAAAAGCACGATTTCTTCGCCCGTTGCCGTGCTGATATCGTGATGCAGGCTCACGACTTTGACACCGGTGATGTCCTGCACCATCGCTTCCATGATCGGCCGAGCGGTCTCGATTAGATGGTTCCTCACCTGCTTGAGCAGATCCCTGCCTTTATCGGCCTGTAATGTTTTGACCAGATGCTGCTCGGCCGCGGTCAGGACGCCCTTGAGGCGAACGATCACGATATCGTCGATGAGATGGGCGCGGACATCCTTGGGGCCGCGGCCCATGTATTCCTGCTCGAATCGGCTCATTCCTTCCGAAATGGCACTTTCAATTTCGCCCTGAGTTTTCATACTGAATTTTCATTCCGCGTCTTCATTTAATTGATTAATACGCCGAGAAACTCGGATATCCACTTGACACCAAATTCTCGGGAGGTCTAATACGCCCGTTCAGTGGAGTCAAAACTAGATCGACTCCCCACCTAATAGTCAAGACCTCGGATGACTAAATAAAGAGTAATTCGGCCAATCGCCGGAAGACTCGTTAGAGAGTAAGCCGACGCAAAAGAACACCACGAGTGTTCGTTTGCGTCGGCTTTTTTTGTTTTCGGAAGGATCATTTCGCAAAGGAGACGCACTATGCTTTTGGGCGAAGTTGGCTGGATTACACTGGGAATCGTCACCGCGTTTATCGCTCCCAGAATTTTCCCTTTGCAAAGAAAGACCTCCGGTGAAACTGGAAGAATTCTCCCTCGCTTTGCGCACACGTTGGGTTGCGTGTGCGGATTTTCTGTGAGCTTGCTCACGCTCACAGGACGGTCGCTTGCGATGGATGCGACCAGCCAGCCGTCGCCGGACAGTGCGCAAGCGCCAACTGAATCGGTTTACAATCTCGATGGGACGCTCAAATCTCTCTTCGCCCCGCGAACGGAAGATATTTATTTTTCTCCGTTCGACATCATGAATCCATCCCACATTCGGCCAGACGTGCCGTTGCAGATCGGACATTATGAAGATTTGCACCTCTACATGGGCTTGCAAACCGTCGGCCGGTTTCAGGCGATCACGCAGAATAAAGTGGTCGTTGGCGGCATGCCCCAATCGGGTCTGAATCCCGGATTGCAGGACCCCTTCGCCAATCTTTCTTTCCTGGCCACCATTCCAGACAAGATGGATGTCTATTTCGATCTCTACGTCGCCAGCCGTCCACACCCCAACACGATGTACGCTCACGAAGGTTACCTGCTCTTCAAACAAATGCCGGCGCCGCTGGACACCGGGTTGCTCGGGGATGTTTTCAATTACATCAACGTCAAGGTCGGTGCGTTCGACATTGATTTCGGTGATGGAAATTACCGAAGGTCCAACAATGCGTTCGTCCAGCGAAACCCGCTCATCGGAAATCCGCTGGTCGATCCCAACGTCGAGGAAATTGGCGGCGAAGTGTACACGATCAAAGGTCCAATCTACGCGCTCTTTGGCCTCACCAACGGCACCACCACCGAGCACTTTGATTATGGCACTGAGCCGGCCATCCACGGCAAAATCTGGGGCAATCCGCTGCCGGAAGTGCGCACAAGCGTGTCGGCGTATCACGTCGATCTGGCCGGTACGAATACTTTGTACGAAACGTCCGATCTCTACAGCGCCGGCCGCAGCGGCGAACCCTTCGGAGGAATCTTCGGCAATGGAGATGATCCAGGTTCGATCCTGCCCCAAGCCGGCAGAGATGTCACCGCCGTGCAAGGAGATGTCACCTGGAACCACTGGCCGTTTGAAGCGTATGGCAACGTCGGCTGGACCCAGGATTCCGATACCAACGGCCCGGGCCCCGGACATCCCGCCGAGCGCTGGACCTACGGAACCGCCGAGGGAGTTTATCACCTGACGCCGGGATTTTATTTCGCCGGCCGCTACGGTTTGGCGGACGCTGAATCCGTTGGTGGCGTGAGAACCAACGGCTGGGTCGATCGCGGCGAACTTGGCTGCGGATATTGGCTCACCAATGATGTGCTCATCAAGGCCGAAGGCATCTACGAGCAATACCACGTATTCAAAGGCGACACCGGAACGGTCAGCGGCGTGGAAGCCGGCACGCATCCGGATTTCTTCGGCGGCATCATGGAAGTTTCCTGGTCCCTGTAACACCGAGGTTTTTCATGTTTGATTCAATGCAACCAGTTTCGTCCGTGGATCGCGTGAGCAAATGCGGGCGGGTGTTCATGCGATCGGCACTGATGGTGCTGGGTGCATTGGCGATCGGCGCGGCCGGGGGGAAACTCCCGGCCGCGCTGGCCGTGTCCACCGAGCCTTGCACTCCGCTCGCCGCCACCGAGCCGTCAGGTTCCGCCGCCTCCCAGCCCAGCGCCGTCCAATATGTCAGCAGCGCCGATCCCGGCAAGGCGAGCGTCGCGGGAACTTCCACGCTTCATAATTGGACCGTCACCGGCACATCCATCAACGGCGCCGCGGCATTCGCCGGCGAATTCGGCGCCGCAACGCCTCCGGCACTTCAATCCATTCAGCTCGTGATCCCCGTCAATTCACTCAAGAGCGGCGAGGGCGGCGGAATGGACGGCACCATGGATGACGCGCTGAAGATGAAGAAGAACCCCAACATCACATACACACTCGCCAGCGCCACCCTCGCCTCCGGACCCACCAAGGACGACCCGCAATGCCACTACGCCGCAACCGGGCAACTCACCATCGCAGGTTGGATGAAGACGGTAAATCTCACGCTGGACGTTCGCGGCAGCAGCGACGGGACACTGACCATCTCCACGACAACCCCGCTGAAGATGACCGACTACGGCATGGATCCGCCGACGGCAATGTTGGGGGCCATTCGATCCGGCGACGCCGTCACCGTGAGCGTCACCTGGCAACTGACAAGAAAAACACAATAGAGCCGGCCCATGCATCGCAGCATCCTCTACAACGCAAGCGGCGCTGCTCGACGACCGTCGAGTCGGATGATGCTGACCATCGGTCTCACGGGGCTGGCGATGTTGACGTACTGCGATGTGCAGAAGGACACGAATTCCAATCCCGCTCCGGAATTTTTGGCGCCTGCGACTTTTCCTTCCGCCGATTCATCCGGACCGACAACCATGTATGCCCTTGCCACCGGCAGCGAGGTGATTCTTCAGGGAACGACCAGTGTCGGTTCCTGGTCGAGCCAAAGTTCGCAAGCGCTCGCCCAGATCGTGCTGAGCGTGGATGCCTCGGCCGTTCCGGCATTATTTGACCAACTGCAGGCCGGAAAACTTTCCACAGATCAGTTGCGGCTTTTCCCCGGCCGATTGGGAATCGCGGAACTTTCCGTGCCCGTGATGTCGCTGCAGGGCGATAGCCAGGGAATGGATCACGATATGCAATCCGCGCTGAAGGCCGGACAATATCCCTCCATCCAATACCGGCTGGAAAAAGTGCAGGATGCGCAGGTCCGGCAAGACCCGACTAACGGCAAGCCCGAGCTTGTGCTTTATGTCCTCGGAGCACTTACGGTCGCGGGGGTCCAGCAGACGTTGGTAACCGATCTAACCATTCAACGGGACGCCGGCGGGCATTACCTTGTCGCAGCACAAAACCCGATTGCAATGACCAACTTTGGCGTCACCGCCCCCACCGCGCTCTTTGGCCTCATCCGCGCGCGGGATGTGCTTTCGGTGATCTTTAGTCTCGACTTCTCTCAGGTTGATGTGCCATCCACCAATATTAGTAACCGCTGAAATACCCGGTTTCACCGTAGATATACGTCCCAAATATTTTTTATATTTGTTTTAATCAAGCGATCTGCTTGCTTCGCCGATTGGGGGAGCTATGATCTGATGTTAGCGGAGCTACCAAATGAAAGCTTCCGCATCAGATCAAAAATACTCGGGTGACTAATTAAAGGGTAACTCGGCCGACGGCCGGAAGACCCGTTAAGAGTAAGCCGACGCGATTGAATTCCGAACATTCGGGATTTTGTCGCGCCGGCTTTTTTTGTTTCTCGATGTTACGTTTCGCCAACGGAGGTGCAGCATGTTGATGGGAATGCTTTGTTGGATCGTGTTGGGGCTGGTCGCAGGTTTTATCGCGACCAAGATCGTAAACGGCCACGGTGAAGGCACGCAAATGGACATTGTGCTGGGCATCCTCGGCGCTGTCGCCGGCGGATGGCTCTTCAATGCCTTCGGCGCGATTGGCGTGACCGAATTCAATATTTGGAGCCTTTTTGTTGCCGTCATCGGAGCCATCGTGGCACTGGGCCTTTGGCACGCCGTTGGAGGCAGGACTGCTCGCGCATGACCCGTGAGAACAAAATGAGCTTTATCGAAACTAATTTCAGCCGGCAGGCAAATTTGTGCTCCGGCATTGTCGTTCTGGCGGCCTTGACAGCCGCGGCGTCGATTTTCCTTCAACTCATCTTTCGATGAACAGGGCATTCGAGCAATTGAACGACGAGCGAATAACAAAGGACGTGTCTCAAATGATTCGAACATACTTATCCATTCTGGCGACCACCATGCTTCTTGCGATCCTTCCCGCCTGTGCAACGGCGCCTGCCACCACGGAAGGCAAGACCGATATGCGCGCCGATTCCGACGCGGCAGTGGCCAAGGCGGAAAATCTGGATCCAACCCTCACCAAGGTTTTGAGTGATGCGGCCGGATATGCGGTCTTCCCGACCGTCGGAAAAGGCGCGGCGGGCATAGGCGGCGCTTACGGCAAGGGCGTGCTTTATGTCGGCGGTACTCCCGTCGGATATTGCGATCTGAGCCAGGCCACCATCGGACTTCAACTGGGCGGCCAGGGTTACACCGAGATGATCGCGTTTCAAACACCTGATGCGGTGAACAACTTCAAGGCCGGCAACTTTGCGTTCGACGCACAGGCAACGGCTGTGGCGCTCAAGTCAGGCGCGGGCGCTGATGCCACATACCAGAACGGCGTGGCGGTCTTCACGATGGACGAAGCAGGGCTGATGTACGAGGCCTCGATCGGCGGACAAAAGTTCACCTATCAGGACGGACTCGGCCAGTAATTGCAAACGCGCCGGGACCGTTAACCGGCGCATGATTTTTTTGGGAACGAACAATGAATGAAAATAACGATCAAACAACAGTGGCCCAACAGGCGGCGGATTTCGTGGACAACGTCACGGACAATGTGAAGTCGGCAGCCCATACGGTTCGCCAGGCCGCGGGCCGAGCCGCCAGCGCGGTGGAGCACACCTACGAAGAAGCCGGACGATTTGCCCGCGAATCCGTCAATCACGGCCGCGCTCGGATTCGATCTTGGGAAGAGAGTTTCGAGGATTCCGTGCGCGAGAATCCCAAAACCTTCCTGCTGCTGGCCGCCGCGCTCGGCGCGGTGGCAGTCGCCTTGTGGAAACGCAGATGAAACCGCCGCGCCTTAAAACCGGAGAACACAATGTCTATCGCAATGGAACGATTTGGATCGAGTGAACCGGCTTCCGAGCTGGGCGCATCGGGCAAATGGCGCGGACCGGAATTTCCCTATCGGCTTCAATGCCGCGCCTGCGGGTTCGAGCCGTTTGATGTGATCAAGCCACCTTCGCGCTGCCCGAAATGCGCGCGAAGTGCCTGGGAACGATTTGCGTTTCCCGGAAGCCTGCTGATAAACGCCGAGCGAAGCGGCGAAAAATAGTCCGGCATCGCGATCGTCAATCGCGCGCGGTGGCACTACCTGAATCCGTAGCTTGGATCGATCAATCTCTTTCCCGATTGGAGTCCGTCATGAGTTCACAACGTATTTTCGGAACTGTCCTGCTGGTGATTGGAATCCTCCTGCTGATCGTCGGGATGAACGCATCCCACTCGGCGGCTGACCAGCTCAGCAATACCTTCACCGGGCGATTCACCCATGACACCGCCTTGTACATCTTCGGCGGCGGCGCGGCGGCTCTGCTTGGGCTGCTTCTGGTTCTGGTCACGCCAATCAGGAAACCTGTTTAAGGCATCGGTTAAGCATTCATGAGACAGGAAGACGTTCGCCAAAGGCGGTGAAAGATCGGTCAACAACAACAGAGCGATGGCACAGAGAGGTGTGAGATTTTTCAGTCGCCGAATATGTATTCGGTGACCTGTCTTCCGGAAGGTTTATGCCGAAGCCAAAAAGACATTCATGGCGGCGGCAGCTTTAGAAAAGAGCATTTTATGAAATTGGGAATTTTTGCAATCGGCATTCTGAGTGCGAGTTTCATCCTGGCGAACCTGGCGGCCTGCCAGACCGATTCGCCCGGCGCTACCGAAACTTTGGGCGTCTACTCAACAATGGTTGACAGCACACCCGACAAGGTGACCACTGCGGCCCAGAAAGCTGCCGACGATCTGAAACTGACCAACATCGTTGGCAACGGCACGACGATGGACGGCAAAGTGACCGCCAAGGACGCCCAGGGTGACGACGTGGAAATCGACATCGAACAGGCCGGCGACAATGTCAGCAAGGTGACGATCCACATCGGCGCCACCGGCGACCAGGCCGTCAGCAAGCAGTTGATCGACAGGATCAACAGCCATCTGTCATGGCTGTAAGCGGAAAAGCAAAGAGCGCGATTTTTTGTAGGGGCATCGTCCCCTCGGCGCTGGAGTGAGTCTGGTTCAGCCGCGCTCGTTGAACCGGACCCATTAGTGAAAACTCCTACGCCGCCCCTATTGATGCCGTAACAGCGGATGGTGGGACACCCTCATATCCGCCGGCGTTCGACTCCGCGAAAATAGCCGCCGTGACGGACGGGCCGTGGCGGCTTGCCGTTGAAAGGAGCTTTGTCATGCTTTGGACTCTAGTTCTCATTCTCCTGATTCTGTGGCTGCTCGGACTCGTTACCGCGCACACATTCGGTGGATTGATTTATATATTGCTGGTGGTCGCTCTGATCGTTGTCGTCGTTCGCCTCCTGCAAGGCCGCACGCCCCAGGCATAGCGCTTCGGCGATAACGTCGGCAAGCAACTGGCCGGCAAAATCAATAGCCAAACGTCCTGGCTGTAAGCGAGGACCCCGTCGTGGTACATTCGGCCCTTCGAAAAGCATTGGATCGCTGGGAGGCAGATGGCGGAGCCGCCGCGGCAATGCACTGTCTTCCCGGGAGCAAGGAGTTTCTTATGGCCAACGTATCTTCAGACGAAGCTTTGGGAATTTTACGCCGCGTGGCGATAGGCGAGGCCGTCCCAAGATTGAAAAATCCGCGTCAACAATGGGACGAGGAAACCGTGGAATTGGTGGTGGATGGCTGGCACGTTTCCTTGTTCGCCGACGTGACCCGCTCGCGCCATGTCAACCGAGTCACATCCCCGGACGGCCGGCTGGGATCATCCGAGGATTGGCGATCAGACGAGGAATTCTCCCAACAGCCCGAAGACCGTCTTTACCGCGAGGACAGCGACGCCGTCGATCGAATGTTCCAGGCGTTTCGCCGCGCCCGTTGAAATGGTTCCGGAAATTGGTGAGCCCATGACTCCGTCGGACAATCAAAGCGCAATTCAAGCCGCCGACGCCCGCAACAAAGCGGCGGATGAGCGCACGGATGCCGCAAACAAAGCCGCGGATGAAGCGACCCATGCCGTAAACGAGGCGAAGGACAAAGCGACCAATCTTGCGAACATCATCGCCGATCAGCTCTCTCATGCCGCCCACAAAACACTCGACGAACAGACTCGGCGTGCGAAATAGCCATCACGCATCCAGCGCAATTCCCGGCTGGCGAATCCATTCATCAATGTGGCCTTCCAAATCAGGCAGGGCTGCGTGCGTCAAATCCTTGGCCCGAGACATCACCACTTTCTTGCCGGCGACCCGGCCCAAATGTGATTTGAGCAATCCGAGAAAATGTGCCGGCGCCACGAGAATCAGGGAATCAAACTCATGCCGATCCGCGCCGACATCGAGCATTTTGCCCACCTCCCGGGAAAACACGACCGCCTTCTGCTCATGCGGATCGGTGCGCGGGTCCATGGCCGATTGCATCGTGCCGCCCCCTGTTTCAACTCGGCCGCGCCCATCGCTGACAAGCTCCGAGGTATGCATTCGCCCCGCTGGATTCTCCAGATCATGCACAATCGTCGCCGCCTCGTGATGCCCCACCACTTTCCGCAACACCACCGCTCGTCCCGCGTCCGCAACAACGATCCAAAATGTCTTCATCAAATACTCCTTTTGCCAGGTCCATTATCCACTGTATCGAGGGGGAACGCGACAGCGCGGTCAGCGCCTCGCAATTTCGCCGATTGGGTGAAATAATGGGAGCAACGACCGCATGTCCAAAACACCACAGGCCACAGGATCGGAGACCATTCCGCCAAATCTCGCCGCGACTTCGTCAACCGACTGGGGCACCGGCGCCGGTCCCGAAGAGGTCATCAAATTCCTTCAGGGACCGCAGCCGCGAAGTTTTGAACTGTCGATGGCGATCCAGATTTTCGCGGAGCTCATCCGGGGATTTCGTGCTCTGCATTTCGTCGGCCCCTGCGCGACGGTCTTCGGCTCCGCGCGATTCACCGAAGATCACCGCTATTACCAACTGGCCCGCGAAGTCGGCGCCAAGCTCGCGCGGGCGGGATTCACGGTCATGACCGGCGGCGGGCCCGGCATCATGGAGGCCGCCAACCGCGGGGCCAAGGATGTCGGCGGATATTCCATCGGGTGCAACATCCAACTCTCCCACGAGCAATTGCCCAACCCGTATCTGGACAAATGGATCACCTTCCGCCACTTCTATGTCCGAAAGCTGATGCTGGTGAAATATTCCTACGGCTTCATCGCCATGCCTGGTGGTTACGGAACACTGGACGAAATTTTCGAGACGGCCGTTCTGATCCAAACGGAAAAGATCGCCGACTTCCCGCTGGTGTTCATGGGCGTGGATTTCTGGACCCCGCTGATGGATTTCATGCGGAACAGGCTCGAAGCGGAAAAAACCATCGACCCCGCCGACCTGAGTCGCATTCTGGTGACCGATTCGCCGGAGCAGGCCGTCAAACACATCACCGACGCCGCCACTTTGCACTTCGGCCTCAGCTACGGCCCCCGGCCCAAGCGGCGCTGGTTCCTGTGGGAATAAATTGGACTTTCGTCATTTTATAAAAGTTTATTTTCCAAAAACTGAGTTTCGTGGAAAACGAACTATAATATGATTGGCGTTTTCTGCCAACAGCGGCAGTTTTGGCGATTTCGTGCTTTATTTTTTGCCGTCCGGAATACGGGGTAAACCCCGATAAAAAAACAGGAAAATGGACAGATTTTGCGCGAAAAGTGCTCATAAATGCGCGAAATCGACGAGTTGGTTTGGATTTCTGTAGCGCCATTTGGGAGCGAGAATTTGGGCATTAAACCGAAATGCTCGGCGGGCGCGAGTGGGCAAATGACGCCGGAACAGTTTGTCGAGAAATGGAGCCGCAGCGATCTCTCCGAGCGCGCTGCCAGCCAGGAACATTTTATCGATCTCTGCCGATTGATCGGCGAGCCCATATCTGCGATGGAGAACGGACGCGAGCATTTCAGATCTCACGCGCACCTCAGCAAGTCACAGGAAGGGGCCGTGAAGAGATACATTGCAGGCCAACGCAAGCATCATAAGAAGGAGGATTTCAAATCTGAACTTTTGCGATTGCTTGGGGCGCATGGAATTGAGTTCGACGAAAAATATATATTCATCCGATCTTCGGCTTGCCGAATAATTCCTCCGCCCCCCCGGCGCGGATTGGTGGGATTTGTGGGGTTGCGCCTTTCCGCTTCCACGGGTTGCGCTGCGCTTCACCCGTGGCTACATTCCTTTGCCCCTTTGAGGCATTGAGGCAGGTTTGGGTTGAGACGGGAGCGGGCGCATAGCGACTGAAGTTGCTGAGCCGGTGGGGTTCGTATTCTCTCCCAAATTTGTCTCGAGTTGTACATTTCCGCCCGATCTTGGACTCCTTTGGACAAACGACCGATAATATTCCCGTCGAGAGTGAAAGGTTTGAGGCATGAAGCTTACCGTGCGGGATGCGGCTCAGATGCTAAGTGTCTCGGAGAAAAGCATTTATCGCTGGATTAAGCAGGGTGTGATCCCGGCTTATCAGATTAATGACCAGTATCGGTTCAATCGGGCGGAGCTGTTGGAGTGGGCGACTTCGCGGAAGATGGGGGTGTCGCCGGAGATTTTTTCCGAGCCGGAGGGTGGTGATGCCCCGCCGCCGAATTTGAGCGCGGCTTTGGAGGCAGGTGGGATTCATTATCGCATGGGGGGGTCGGATAAGGCATCGGTGCTGCAGGCGGTGGTGGATGTGATGAAGTTGCCGGAGGAGGTGGACCGGAAATTTTTGTATCAGGTGCTCTTGGCGCGGGAGGCGTTGGGTTCGACCGGGATCGGGGATGGGATTGCGATTCCGCATGTTCGCAACCCGATCGTTCTGCACGTGCTGCGGCCGATGGTGACGCTTTGTTTTCTGGAACGGCCGGTGGAATTCGGCGCGCTGGATGGGCGGCCGGTGTCGATCCTGTTTACCTTCATCAGCCCGACGGTCCGGGCTCATTTGCATTTGCTATCTCGACTCGGATTTGCGCTGCGGGATGTGGATTTTAAATCGGCGGTCACCCAGCAGGCGCCGCGCGAAAGGATTTTGGAAACGCTGAAGCGCGCGGAGATTGCGATGGGATTCGCATCCAATTCCCGTTCATCGGAAACGGGCGCCGGACAGTCGGTCGATTGATCATCGGATTGAGCAGTACATGGAAATGGATTTCCTCATGATCGCGGCCGGGTGTTTGGCGCTGAGCGGAGTGCCGGGCCTGGTGCTGGGACGGCGCGGGATGCTGGGGCGGTGGATCGCGGTGGGGATGAATGTGATCGGCTCGTGTATCGGGGGCTTCGGATTAATTTTGCAATTCAAAAACGGCGGAATGTCGCAATTGACATTCGCGTGGTCGTTGCCCATCGGAAGTTTTTCTATCGGGATGGACGATCTGGGCGTGATTTTTCTTTTGCCGATTTTGCTGATCTCCGCGCTGGGATCGATTTACGGATTGGGGTATTGGAGGCAATCGCGACATCCGGGCAATGGGCAAAGGCTGCGATTCTGCTGGGGAATAATGACGGCGGCGATGATGCTGGTGGTTTTGGCGCGGGATGGGGTTCTGTTTTTGATGGCATGGGAGATCATGGGGCTGGCCGCGTTTTTTCTGTTTGACACGGAGGATAAAAAGCCCGAGGTGCGACGGGCGGCGTGGATTTATCTGATCGCGGCACACTTCGGCACGGCGTGTTTATTTGCGACATTCGGATTTCTGCGACTGGCGAGCGGGTCGTTTGATCTCTGGCCGCAAGCCGCCCCGGATTTGCCGACATGGATCACAACAACCATTTTCATCACGGGAATTGTGGGATTCGGCGTGAAAGCGGGGATCATGCCGCTGCATGTTTGGCTGCCCGGCGCGCACGCCCACGCGCCCAGCCACGTGTCGGCGATGATGTCCGGGGTGCTGCTGAATCTGGGTATTTACGGCATTATTCGCATCGGATCGTTCTTGCCGCAACCGCCTATCTGGTGGGGCGCGACGCTGCTGGTTGCGGGGACGGTTTCGGGCGTTTTGG
>Ga0302325_10014273_pt1 | contig 16916 bp, 27 predicted proteins | sample Palsa_T0_2_FD_201948 | JGI IMG/M metagenome (GOLD analysis project Ga0302325, IMG submission 201948) | Peat permafrost microbial communities from Stordalen Mire near Abisko, Sweden - Palsa_T0_2 | ecosystem: Environmental > Terrestrial > Soil > Palsa > Peat permafrost | place: Sweden: Abisko... | reverse complement strand
CCATGGACGTTCAGTCGACATGCGCAAGCCGAATATGGGTTTCTCGTGACTGAGGCTCAACCGAATTCTGGAGGCTTGGCGGCGAGCATGGCGGAGGTGATTGAATCGAGACGACGGCGGGTTCTGGAACATGAACGGTCAGAATGCGACCCGAATTGCCCTGGGAGGGTTTCCATGAGCTAGGTAGCGGCACTGGGAGGACTCTAGGCGAATCCGCGAGCGCGCAACAGCATGCGAGAATGTGAGCGTGGAGGGCTCTCCAGAAACTTGGGTTGCAGGCAATGCCTCTTCTCCAGGCAAGACAAAAAGAATCAGGATCGATATAGTTTGATGTCCTCGAGACTTTGCCGCTTCCTGGTTCGAGGCCGGACGACAACGCTTAGAATGGCCATTCATCATTATCAGAGAGAAAAATCTTGTTGGTTTGGACGGCAAGAGGAGTGGATAGGATGGCCAGAGATCGTCCTGGCACGGAACCTGCCCGATTCCATGTCGTTGAAGGATTCCCAAGATCCTGAGGACCGCTTCGTTCCATCTTGGAAAAGCTGCGCAGCCGCGAATTGCTGTTTGCGACGACCTCTCATTGAGTGTGTTATGGAGAGGTTTCGTGGTCTTCAAGTATAACCATAATATGCGGGCGGCTAGAAGGACCAAATTGCTGTTCCTCAGATTGTGGCTAGGCGAAGGGTTGTGAGGATGCCGCAGTGGACTGCATCGAAGCAATTCTCTCGGCAGCCGAGTGCTTCTGCTGCTGCAGCATGTATAATGATGGCTAGTCCAGATCGAGATTTGCACGGTACTGTTCAGTGACTGGTACTATTAGTATTCTCTCATTCAATGTTTTTCGGTCTCGAAAGGAGTAGCAAGCATACCCGTTTGTCGAAGCGTCCAGTATGGGGCAATTATTTCCGTCGAGTGACGTCCATGGTGTTGTGGGGACCATTTTGATCATTTCTGCAACAAGTATGCTTTATGGGATGCTCAACGTCTGTAATTTGTATTGTTGTTTCTGTATTGACGCGGATCGACTAGGGGAATTTAGACGGCTTCGCGGGCACAAGGCAGTCTTGAGCAAGGGCTGTCGACGGCCTCAGGGGCCTGCTTTGAGTCGTGCCGTTGGTCTTGTACGTGTTCTCGTCATTGTCCAGTATTGTGGGCCAATCTCTCTGTAGTTGGGAAGGCTCGTTGAGGAAGAGGCGATCGAAAGCTGGACTCCTTCACGTGACATGGAGACACTAAGGTGGTACAAAAGATGCATCATATGTTTTGAAAAGAGTTCAAAATTCGTTTCCAGGGAAATCTGCATTCCTGCTGTCTTCAAGGCCAAAGACAACACTTCACATTCTCATAAGTTCTGAGCGCCACATTGATTTCGCTTCCATGCCACGATTTCTTAAATATCCCAAGGCGAATCATAACAAGGATGCCCCAAACCCTAGCACAGCGTGGCATAGGGAATGGCGAAATTGTGCAACACCTGGCGTTCAAAATTAACGACCTCCAAGCTACAAAAGGAGGCTCAATTTGAAGAAATGCTATTCGCCCTCGGCATGCCACGGATCCGGGCGGAGGGCAAATGCAGTGAGGATAGAGTTTCATTGGGCGAATGGCAAATGCCGAAATGGGAGATGGAGTTTCATTGGCCTTTTCTTCATAAGCGAGGAGGGGCGTCAGGGCAAAAGCGCCACCAACAACAAGGATGGATTTTCAGGATGGATTTTCAGGATGGATGGACCCGCTAGCACCCAGTGGCCCAGTAGAAAGCATTTTCCTCAGCCTTGTATCTCTCCTGTTTCGTTCAGCCAAAAGAGGCATGGACTGCTTCTCAAAATCCATCACCGGTCACGTGATTCTACGTGTAGTGGAAACCGGTGTCAGTCCCCTGATCATTATAAATCGGTATCTCCCTTTATCTGCTCATGTGTGCGCATGGCTTTCTGCCATCGCTGAAGCTGGGCGTTAGGCATACATTTCTCCCCCAATCTGCATGCCCAAATCTGGCTCTGCCTTACTGCAAAGTGAGAGATTAGGGCATGCTGGGACCAATTCATGTGAAGACAGTTGGGATGAGGCTTTCTTGCGTAGAATTTTCCATATATGATAGCTTTTGCCACCGCACTATGACTTTAGCAATGCAGCTTTGTGATGTCTCGAGAATCTATGCCAATTTTAAGGCGAAGTTGTTCGTCTTCTGCAGGCCCATCATCCACTGACCCTTACGACCAGGCTGAACAAGGTTTCCAAGTCACCTCAACCAATCCGTCCGGTGCTAGGCAACCGCTGGAAGCGAGGAAAACGCTCTCGTTGAGACATTCTCTTCGCAGTTCTGATAGTACACTGGTAGGCGCACCTGGGGAGCCTTTCGAGTTAGCTGTTCACAATAAAGGAGCAAACCCATTACCACGCCAAGGTAAGTACCGGCCAGCGATTTTGGTGACACCTAATAAAAGGTATCATAGAACTTCCCAGGCATTCTTCAACATGGTCGGTAAGCAGCTTGAAGAACATGCAATGGCTTTCTTTCTTGCAGTCTAGTCAACCGCCATCATCAACAAAGCCACCTGATAGTTTCCAACCAGGATATTCTCGATTTCAATATGAATACTGTATGTTATCCTCTGCAGTTCGATGGTTGTTTTATTATGATTATCATGACACTGACCAAACCCAACAGATGGGAATTACCCAGATGGCTGGCCACGAGTGGCAGGTTTCCTAGAAAGCAGTGATTCCTTCGGAATCTACAGAAAATTTGGTCATTGCCATGCTAGATTACTTGCTACTCACATGAGCAGCATTACAGAAATAGAGCAGGAGCTCTTGAGGCTGGACAAAAGTGATGAAGCTGGCGGTGATGCAACAAATTGGCGGCTGAAGAATAGACGTCACGTGGAAGGACCCGATACCACGAAAAAAGATCTTCAGGAGAAACTAGAAAAAGAACTAAGTGTCTATGGTATGGCGACGCTTCATGCTATTGCTGGAAGTTACATTTACAAAGTACCTTTTTAGTTCCCCTGCTCCTAAATTACCAACGCCTTCAATCCCTGGATCAAACACCAGCAAGAGACCACGACAGCGTGTTCAAATGGCTTTGGAAAAACAAACCGCTCGACACCCCCGAATTTGGTTGGATTTTCCACCCCGCGGATTTTATTTCAATAGTTCCTCCGCGAGGAAATCGCTTTGAGAATTTCATTCTCCGTCATCTCGACCGCTGGTCAAAGTCTTGTCTCAAGGTCCGTCTATTCTTATTTCACTCTAGGGTATTAATCCAATGGTGTCTCTTTAGAAATTCTTCAAAACCAGCGAGCAGCTACACCAAACGCAGGACTCGTCGGTAGAGTTCTACTCCATAGCACGCGTCAACAGCGTCGCTCGGCTCATGGTTGTTTTCCTCGCAGTGCTCGTGTTATTCATTCCTGTAATTCTTTTCCTCTTGACTTCGATGAGTAGAGCATCTATGGCTATTACCGTTCTCGCGTTTGTTTTTATTTTTTCAATTATGATGGGTCTGCTTACGCATGCAGCAGACAAGGAGATATTTGTTGGGGCAGCGACGTATTGCGCAGTTTTGGTGACGTTCCTGGGAAATTTACAGAGGGCTTAATAGTTAAAGTTTTGCTGAGGGCTAGATTTTGTATTCTGGATTTGATTACTTATGATGAGGCAAATGAATAATGAATTTATGTATCTAATTAAGAATAGACACTGGTGAAACAATAAGTCAAGTGTTCTGAACACAGTATCCAATCACAAGTCCGGGATAGGATCGCTTGCGGAAGTTACCCCAAGCAACGCCATGAGTCAAAAACTGTACTAGCGCCTTGTCAAACACAGATGACGCCGCATGCAAACGCCCTCTGCGAACTCCCTCATCAGCTGGTGGGATGTATATCTTCTTGACCAAGCCGACACCAAAACACCGACCCTGACAACATTCAAATGGATCCTTGATTGCCATGTCTCCTAGTGGTTCAGATGAAAATGCTGACAAAGGCCCAGCCGATGGGCGCAATAGCAGCCAGGTCGCTCTGAAGTTGCCATGTCCTGATTGCGCAAGCATCTTTCCAAATCTATCAAAACTTAAGTCAGTCCCCCCTCGATGCAGCATGACATCTTCCTGCTAAGGCGAGAATAGCAAGCATAGGAACTCGCACGATAGACCGCATCAATGTTTTGCAGACGGTTGCTATGACCGCTTCGCTCAAAAACAGACGCTCAATCGGCATATCGAGACTAAGCATAGCAACTCCAGCAATCCAACGAAATTCTACCATTGTACCGTTGACGGCTGCAAATATTCGAGCATTGGTCTATGGCGAAAGAAATTCGCTAGATCTGACCAGGTAAAGGAGCATATAAAAGACTATGGACATTACGGGCCACATTCAGCGAACGACCGACCTCGACGACCTGGAGCACCACTTTTCCCCAAAAACGGCATCACGGCTCGTTTTGAAGAGTGGACTTCGAATGAGAACGAGGGCTCTCAGCCTCGACGAACAGTACAGTCGTGTGTGTACTCGGAAAAGACGAGATTGTGGCATACAGATAACGTTGGGGAGACATTCCTGCGGGGAGACTCTGCCGAGGCAGTAAACGGGCATAAATGTCCTGTGCCAGGTTGCTATTATGAATCGCGCCCTCCTGAAACTTGTGAGGCTATAGTGTTTAAGACGCTGAAGGCTTTACGAGAGCATTGTCGGAGGGCTCATGCATCGCCCAACCAGGAGAATTCACCTGCGACGGAAGTAGGAGAGACGGAGAGCTCCGAAAGCACTGCGATTAGCTTGGATTCTACGGAATCTTCGTACTCGTCGAGAAGTGTATCAGTCGGCCCAGATATGACGGATTTCCTAGGTCTGGAGTTGAGTACCTTCGGTCGATACGAGCACCAAACTTTTTGTGTGGCGGGTCGAGGTATGCAATGCTATTGCCTGCCTTGTTGTCATCGCGAGACGGCCACTCAACAGCAGGCAGATTCTTTGCCTTCATTTCAGCTACAAGGGACCTCCGAGATCCGGTTTCAGAATCTATCTGCATCGTCGAGTTTGAGAGACTCATATTCCCCACAGTCAAATACCATTGCAAGTAACGAGCAATACCAGTTTGACCCTTCTTCCATCAGCTCCACATCTTTAATCAAGCAAGACTCGCCAAAGTCAGATACAAAGTAAGCCCTCTTCCTATTCGATTCCATGATTTATGCTAAGCTATAACACTATCAAGACGACTGTCATGCAAATTCCCTAGATGCTCGAAAACTTTCAGCCGAAAATACGACTTGCAGCGGCACGTAGTCAGCAAGCACTTCCCAGGAACATTGTTCGGTTGCCATCTCTGTGAACGCCAATTTGGGCGGGCAGACAAACTCGCTGAGCATCTCCGTAAACACCCCGTTCGCCCTGGTTTGGAGCCTATGAAATCAAGATTCACAGTTAGCGATTCTTCGGAGTGTTCAAATTACAGCAGGTTGACGCTGCCGGCCTATCCATCAGGGAGGGAGTTCATGCCAAGTGATACATTAATGCGAGCTGGCCCCAACTCAGCGAGCGGAGACGGGAGGAGTACGGGCACATTTCAGCCGTCACCATGGAAATGGAGTGGTTTTTTTGAGACTGAAGGATTACAATCTACGAGTCCAAAAGCGATGCAAACGGGGACCGGTGATTCGCCGAGTCGTATCGATGAAACTGGGCCGGAGTCGACTATATGGGAGCCTACTGAAATAGTATACGACTACTATGGAATCGAGGAGGAAGTGAGGCTTTAATAACAAACTAATTCGAGCTCGTTGGAATGACTCCGGACGACGACCTACAGTGGTCTTTGGGTTCCTCGGACCATCAAGGAACCTGGATCCTTTGTGGATTGAGTAAGTCGACAGCAGCCGCGATCCGCTGGATGAACACCTGTGATTGTCCGCATGCTTCTACTGATTAAACGCATTGAAGCTCCGTTCTTCCTGCACTACGACTGCACTGATTTATCGAAACTTGGTTTCAGTATCTTGTCAAGGCTGTTGTTGGAGAACCTCAACCCTGCCTGCCTTGGGCTACGTACAGGGGCAACAATCTACCTTTGGCACGTCGATCCATCTTCCGCGCGAAACTGCGCCGCACTTATTTCAACAGGTTATTGCTCACTGACTCTTCAGGGCCTGAGACTACGATTTCTCGAGCTATCACGGACGTTATTAAGCTCATTGCAACAACGGTATCTCGGATCGATGACTTCTCTATTAATTAAACAACGGGAGCAAAGTGAAGGGCTTGTTGGACAACATGCTGTTGGGACTCGCCGACTAGCCGACTATTGTTCGACACTTGTCGAGGAACAAGTAGGATAACATGGTGTGAAGACTTGCGATTATTTTCCATACTTTCCGAGGAATATATTGGACAACATGGTGTCCAGAGTCAAGAACTATTACTACATCCTCGTTGAGAATAAGTTGGACAACATGGCATCAAGACTCGCGAACTCTTATTCCATGCCGTATTGGAACAAGTAGAAGACCAAGACTGTGGCTTGCATGGCTTGCGGTCATATCATAACAACGAGATATTACTCAGACATGGTACAGAATCCGATTCTAATAATTGGAGGCGAGTCCAGTGTTAAGCGTCGTGACTCGGACATCGCGAGTCGTCAGTCCGGTCACAAAGAGCTTGGACTCCTTCCTTAAAAATTGGCACTTTGATAGTCGCAATACCAAGAGACAAGCACTGTAGCATGAATACCTTGGCCTATTCTACCAGGGTAGGATAAGCGCATAACTCGAGCTATGTTGATGCCGCCAAGGGTTTCCACATACAAATTTCATCCGAGCTTCTCCTCGCCCCACTACAAGTCGTCAGTCAGAACCTCGAATTCCTTCTGCTCTGATCCCATTATTCTGGCTTGATAGGCTGAAACCTGGAGGCGGTGGTCTAAAAAAAGTTCCAATGGTTAGGGTTGGTGGTTAAGAGTTAGGGGTGGCTAGGTGTCAGCTAGGGCTCAGGTTGTTAAGTCAGAGTGGTTTTGCGATATCCGAGAGAAAAGTCCCAGTTCTATTAAGAGAGACGTGAATTTGCACTTGCAAGGAGGCGGAAATTCCACGTTGAAACTGGGTAAGGAGAAAAGAGGAATGATAAGGACGGATGAGAGAAGTGGAGGGACAGCACGCTTTAGACATTTCTGGGTTACGGGGTACAGTTTCAAATGGGAATTGTGGCCAGTGAGTAATTACCAACTTTTTGTGCCTCCTCTGCACAGCTACCTCCCGAGATAGTAATTTGCGCTGTGAGAAGTTAGAACCGGCCTTGAATCTTGGTGTCCAAAGCAGCTCCATTTATTAACATATAAAAGCTGAATCCTCCTCGATCACAGAATCCCGCGTTATTAACAGATATAAATTCTTTTATTATTTTTCAGTATTCTAGGTCCTGCGTTCTGTTAGTGGAATTTACACACCGCAAGCACTAAAGTCAATATGCTCAAATATCTAGTTACAAAGACCTATGCTACTTTCTTAGGAACTTTGGGATATGTACACATTGTGCAAGGTCAAAACTCACTCGTAAGCAAGATGACCTGGATGGGATTTCATTACGGGTAATGCAGCCCGATCTCCTTGAGAACAAATTTGCCAGCAGCATGTGGAAAAGATAGTCACTGAGCAGGCTGTTAAATCATTCAACCCGAAGAAAAAAAGCACGGGGAACGCATTTCCACTTCCATCATCAGGCTCGTGATCAACTTTGGACATTCCTCTAATCTATGCCTCGAAGGCAACTCCGTCACCTCCACCATCTCTTCCTTTTTCTCTGGGCATGGAGCGTCCATGATTTGCGGTGACAGGTTGGAGTATATGATCTCGGTCAAGAAGCAGTCGCAGTGCGAATACGTCTGATAGATGGTAGTGCACATCTCGCTTGTGGACTTGCCGTTTGTCGATTGTTTGCTCTTGGTTTGTGCAAGGTGAAGAGATGTTCCTAGACATAACTAATCTTGGGATAAATTATAAAATGATAGCGACGTGAGACAATGAATCAAATTTAGCTAGCTAGCACAATAGGTTCAGGAGTGATAATTCCTGATTCACTGATTTACCCACAAATTTATCCAGTCATCTCCTGAATGTGTCTGCATTTCCTGTGCAGGGTCTGTCAAACATCACAAAAAGACAACCTTTCCAGGGAGCCATTTGCTCTGTAATAGCTAGCTGCAGGAAATCAGGCAGAACTCAAGATTCTTCTTCATTTATTCTACAGAGCCTAGATAACTTTGTCCTATCATCCAAAATGTCTCAAAACTCTTCCCCTAGACCGCCGTTCTTCCCTCCTGCACCCAAGTACACCCGGCTGAATCCATCACCTTCCCCGACAAGTTCAGACACTGACTCGGGATATCTTGCAGATGATGAGTTGACTGATGAGAGTATCCTGGTTGCGGAAAACCATCTTTGTGCACTTGGAAGAACATGGTGGGCGGTCTTTGTTGAGTGGTTAAGAAATTTGCGTCGAAGGAGTGAAGATTGATTCACAGTTTGCGAACCATGCGACAGTCAGAGCATACTTCTTAGTTAGTGAGCAGGATGTGAGGTTGCACTCATGAGAAGAAGTTCTACTATTTCAATACAATCATTTGATTCCCCTATTTTTGTCTAAATTGTGATTGTTTGGACGGAATCACAGAGATTGAGGCGGAATATAGGACGAACATAAAAGCTAGCGGTGCTTCCTTGCGGATTGCCCTTCATCCTTCACTATACAAATTCCAACTTCACTTCAGAAATTCGCTTAACCACAGAACAGCAAAGAAGCACACCTATCATATAAAGCCGACAAGCAAAATCCTCCACTTACCATGCCTGGAACAACAACCTCTTGCCTAAATCCCGTCAAAGAAAGCAAACTGAGAGGGTACAAGGCCCCAAGTCAAGTTGAAGACCCTTGTTTTGATGGAAACAGAATTGAAGTCAACGAAGAAGGAGATCCTGAGCCTGATGATCCTTCTGTGGATCGTGAGACCTGAGTGACTTGATTCTCAAGGGAGATGGTCACGTCACACCTCTAAAAAGGAGCGAGGAGGCTTCTAGAGCCTTAGAGAGATAATGAAATATCGTTGTATTATATATTGAAGTTCCACAAACGTGTGAGGTGGTGGTGTTTCTGAATCGATGAAGCGAAAATTCTTTCTCCCAACGCTCAGATATTGCCACCCAGCCAACAAACCGCCGAACTGCAGATACGAAGTGCGGCATCACCGAGAGATAATGATTTATAACATGCGGCCGCAGATACATACTTCTTGCTCTCAAAGCTGAGATCTAAGTTTGCAGTCTTCCGGGCTGATTAAGCTTCTTCACAGAAAAGGTAGTGCGAGACGAGTGGTGACGTGACGTGACTGTATTGGGAAGCGCGAGCCGAACTCACCTTTCAGTATCCAATGAGAGACTAGCCAACACTTTTCATGACTGCAGTCAAGGACTTGTATAACGTATGCCCGACATCAATTTCTTGCCATTGCCACTTTTCAAAATATACATAAACTGACTTTTGCCCGGCCTGCTGTTGAAAAATCTACATTGCTCACCTCACATCAATACAAGTATACCTGGACATCGCCTACTTTACCAGCCATTTCACCTGCCAGCGAACACCAAAAAAACTCCATTATTTCCAGCTAGAAGTAAAAAGCTGTCCTCTTTCTCTTCAAAAATGGCATCAGCGAATTCCAAAACCCTTGAAGCCATGTGGTCCTTTCTCACCACCCTCACCCCAGAAACCGACCTCCAAGAATACACCAAATTCTTCACACCAACCGCAACTGTCTACCTGTCCGGAATGGGCCAACCGCCTTCCACCTCTCACGAATCACTCCTCGCGGTCCTGAAAACGCTGCTCTCTTACTGGGCCATCCAGGAACGCAAAGTCACTATTCATGTAGAAGGAGCAGATGGAACCATTGTTAATGCTATGGAGCATAATTTGACGATCATGGGAGAAGTGGTGGAGGGGTTTGCGGAGTGTGAGGTTGTGAAGTTTGAGAAGAAGAGTGGGAGGATTGAGGAGTATCTTTTATACTGTGATCCGGCGCCAATCATGGCTGTTTTCGCGAAGAAGGCAGCGGAGAAGGAGGGTTGATTGTTCTGGTGTGAGTTTTAAAGGTGGAGTTGTCTGAAAGCAATCAGGCGAACGTGAATACTAGCGTTAGTGGCTGCGCGTACAAAGAACTTCTGATGATTTTAATAGATGTAATCATTCTGGAAAACGAACCTTTCTCAATTATCGTTAGTGACAAGTGTTAATGTCAACTCAAAATTCACACTCATGTCTCATAATCCTTGACCTTATTTATCAACTTGACGAAAGTGTCGTCCCCATACAAATTCATCAATTTTTTCCCTTTCTCGGCATTGGCAGCCTCAATCCACTTGAATTGACTCGCATCATAAAAGTCAAGATAAGTAGCTGTAGGAACAAAATCAGCACCATATTTTTCACGCACCATTTGGGACGAAAACTCACGTTCGCCCTTGCCATCCTCGCCACTCATCCTCTCCTTCAATTGCAACCACTGAACCTTATGGTCCTCAATCACCGCCTCCTCGCCCCCACCCCTCACCTCCAAAATATCTTTCAACGGACACCCTAATCTCTCCTCTCTTGTACTCCGAAAAAACTCTTTCGATCCATCATTCTCATCCAGAGCATTCGCCCAAACATCATAGCAAATCCAACTAAAAATCGCTCTCCCCCTATACAAAGTCTCTTCCTCATACTTCTTCGTCTCTTCAATGCCTTTCAATTCTCTGTACCCATCTTTCTCGGTGAATCTCTCATTAAGAAGTTCAGCGATAGGAGTGGAGTCGTTCAGGACAGCGTAGGGAGGAGCCAAGATCTCGATTATGGGGACAGTGGCGTGCAGACCTTCCATCGAGGGGAGAAGTTTCTCGCAGGTGGGTTTGATATCGGGGTAGGAGAGTTTGGTCACGGTGTAGGGGATGCGCTTGTAGTTTAGGGCGTAGCGTGTACGCCAGCATGCTGGAGACCAGGGCTTCGGGCCGGAGAGGTCGTAGAAACGTACTAAGGGCTCTGGAGAGGTCATTTTTGAAGAGGTTGTTCTCAAAAAGGGTAATTGGATCTGGCGAATTGATGGAGGAGAGAGAAGAGGGATTTATAGATATCTAACGTTGATGCCTACTTTAGAGTGGGGCGGGATTGTTGCGCTGATCCCCCACCTTCCCGTCCTTCCCGTTTAGACTGTTTAAACGATTTCAGGGGCGAAAGACCACCTTGCCGTAACAGGGGAACACTAGATAGCAGGACAATTGCAAACCCGGGATATGTATTCAAGTCAACGAATTCTTATTGGTAAATGATTTAGTAGATTATTTCGGTACTTGACATTCATCTAATCCGATCATCTCAAAGTGGTCCAAGTGGTTAATCATTGTCTATTCTCGAGGCCTTCACGACCTCGCTCTTGCATTATACATCCATTCTTATTTGATAATGCGAATCTTTCCAACCCCTCCAATTTCTTAGTCGAGACAGCTCTCGTTGTTCAACTCTTCCCTCAATCATATAATATACACTTTGAGAATTTCAATGTTCGCATATCCAACGTCACCGCCTTTTGCCTTTCCACTCTTTGCTTCGTCTTGACCCCATAGACTCTCCCCAACTTTCTTCAGGTGCTCTATCTTGATAGCACTCTCCTTCTCCATCAACTCCTTCTTCATCGCTATCTCAGCCTCCAAGTGATCGATTTCCAGTTTGTGCAAGTTATCAAAATGCTTCAGAAGGATCTTGCGCGCTTCTCACGGCTGTCCCTGCAGCCTCTTTCCATTTTCAATTCCTGAATTCGGGCGATTTGGTATTCTTTCTCGAGGCCGGTTTTGTCGGCCGTCTCTGTGATTGTGTTAATACTTCGAGTAGTCATCAAGGCGCTGTATTTGGTCTTTCTTTGTTTGTTTTCTTCCTCCATGATCTCCATGCGGGCCAGGGATTCGTTCTGGGCGGTGAGTATGAGAGCAGCTTCGACTTTTGTTGGTTGCGATCGAGACGACATGGTTTTGGTTGCAGGAAATTCCTCTACTCAATGGATTGCCTGATGATGTAGTAAAGAAGGATATTTTTGGATCTGGAAACTGATGTCGCGGCGACCATTTTATCCTAAATTTCGGCACTGGATCTTTTTGGCACTGTCAGGAATCTGCATTGTTTCTCAAGAAATGTTCAAAAACTGAATTAATTACTTTAAGGGAGGAAGAGCTTGAGACGTTTGAGGTTTCACAGAGAGAAATTATAGAATTTGATAGAATCACAATCCAGATTCTCAAGCGTTCAAGATAGTGTTTCAATCCAAGCCCTGCAACTTCTCGAAACCTTCTTCTTCAACCTTGGTATTCCCAACGCAAACCAATATCGCTCAAGTCAAGTTGCCGACTGTTTGAGAACCATTATTCCATTGCTATCCTTCCCATCTCTCGCTGACGCTGTCCTTCCTGGGCATCTTCTGTCGACACATTCCTCCACATATCAAATGAGGCTTCTCTCTCTTACCCGTGGCTGTTCCATTAAAACTCCAAAAATCCTAATCGCCAAGTCGTTGTTTTGTGTCCCCCCCCCCCCCCTTCCTCTTTATCTCCACTATGACCCATTCGATACACTCATGGAAGTCTCGCCTATAAGATCTTATTGCTTCCCACGGCTCTTACCATCTCAATATTAGCAGCGCTTTTCGCCTCAGTAGCCTTGAGCTTTGCCCAGTGCATCTCTACACTTTGTCGCAAGTTCCTGAGACATGACGTACAGACTGACCTTCATGATTTGACTGCCGTACGCTTCCTTTCCTTTCGTTGGTGAGTTGCTCGAGCTTGTTTCTGTTGGTAAGACCTCGTGCCATTACTCTGCGTACATGCAGCCAGAATAAATGTCCCAAAATTTCCGGTATGCTATTGGTTACTATCCCAAACCCTTTTTCGCTAACGTACTAAAAAAAGCTAGAATATTATTAACTCAAATATCTTTGAACATCCTCAATTTCTAAGGCATGGATATAAGAAGAGTATATTTATAATATTTAAATCGTAATTGAAAACTGAAGGAATATTCGTATCTTCTAAGGGAGTTGATGCTCAATTAGACAACAAATAGAGTCAGGCAGCTCCGTATGGATGGTCTGGTCTGCATGAGGTTCTTCCCGGGGTCCAGCATGGGAATGGTGCGGTTTCCGTCTTCTGGGCAGCAACGACCAGGACAGTTCATCACAAGCTTTTGCGCGTCTGCATTTTCACAATGTTGAGCCTCATATTTTATGGTTTTAGAAAGTAATTTCGTCCCTGTTTGACCTTCCCCCTTTCCCCCTGGTAGACACATAAACCGCATGGTATCTTCGACCGGGCTACTTTTCTGGAAATGGTGTTGAAATGGAAACAGCAGCACTTCCTTCCGATAAGTTAACACCTGAAATATCCCCTTCTGTATTATCAATCCGTTTGTTTCCTACAGAGCCGCCACGCTTCCGAAGAGCCTTGAAGATAACTAGGATCTGATACCTGCCATCAATAATCGGGAAGAACCCAGCAACGAGTAGAGTTCCCCAAAGCCAAATAATTGATATCACCAGCCATGCAGAATAAAACTACGAAAAATATAATTAACGTGGTTTCCAGATGAAAAGAAAGACATGCGTGGAGCACTTACATTTTTGGAGAAGGTATACTTCGCCGCATACATCGGCAAGGGCCACAGAACCCAATGGCCCAGGAAAGTTGCAGCGCTCCACACCGCCGCGATAATCGTCCATCGACGCATGTAAGGAGCCCAGCGTGGATCAGCACGAGAAGTCGGCTCGTCATCCGTCTGCGGAACTTCTTCGTAAGGAACCACAACACTCAAAGCAGAATCTGCGAAAGCCAGCTTCTCCTGCAAGAAGTCGTTCCAGTCGAAATTTTGGGGTTTGATTAGCGTGATAAGGAGAGAATATGGTAGCGGTGAGAAAGTAGATGCTAGGCAGCCGTACATGCAAGGTAGGAGATCTCCGGTTGTTGCGATGGATACTGAACCATAAAGTCCCTTTGCACTCCCGAGCCAGACTGTGATTCCAGTGGCCATACCGAGGAGGGGCGCAATAATGGCTGCGGGTTTGCTTTGTTGTCTCCAGAGGATGGTGAAAACAGTAGGAAATATTCCTGGGCATGTGACGACACCTATAATATATCAGTTCTGCATACAAGTCATGAGAAGGTTTCTTTACCGAGCATGTATAAAGTCCACCCCAAATCAACACCAACATAATGCAAGATAGTGCTGAATGCAGCTGCAATTATGGCAAAGATGATGACACCATAATGGCTCCACCGGATGACATCTCTGTCAGTAGCGCTCTTGTTGACGTAGTGTCTGTATATATCAAAACTGATAATCGATGACACTGCAATGATCTGGGCTGATAGCGTTGAAGTGACAGCCATAAAAGTAATGAGTAGAACCGCGACGGCTCCACCTTTCCCAGCAATTGCAATGGCAGCGTAAGGTAAAACCAGACCGGAACTGACTTCTTGGGACGACAAGGCTCTGGGATATGTTGGCCAGATTGGTTGATCCTGAATTCCCCACGCTATACTCGACATGAAAGTACCCAGCGCCCATGGGATGGCGAAGTAAGCGATTCCACCAATGACATAGCCAGGGACAACAGCTCTCGGGGAAGCAGCAAAGGCTTTGACGAAGAAACCGGTATCCATGATCACCAAGCCGAAATTGGTTGTGATATGGATAATACCGAAGAATATACTGCCCGTCGAAGTCATGGTCATGTATGTGCCGTTATGGTTTCCAGATATAGGAGCACGGGCTGAGGCTGCTGTGACGAGATCGTACAGATTGCCGATGGAGCCTATCTCTGGGACGGTGAAAGCTTTTACTGAGAAGAAACAGAGGATGATCAAGATCGTAAACGTATGGATATAATCCGTGAGGAAACTATATGCTGTCAGCTATAGAGATCCTCCTCATCTAGTAAGCGGTCCTTACGTTGCCTTTATCCCACCAACGAAAGTGTATACAACAACTCCAACAGGTAATAAGAACGTCGCTGCAATTATGTGCATTCCTGTCAAAGCGGAAATTGCAGCAGATGCGCCGAGAAGCATGTTCGCGACGGCGAATAAATTATTCACCAGACATAAAAACATGAATACCAGGTGGGCAATGGTCCCTGAAACTTCGCATTAGCTACGATTTACACTGATGTAAGGGGTTTCATTCCATACCATATCGAATTCTCACAATTTCCAAAAGCGTATGGGCTTCTGGAATTTTGAGCTTGCAAGAGATTCCAAGCAGTGAAAAGAACACAATCATTGGGCTACAACCCGCTGCAAAATAGAAAGGGCCTGCTACTCCGTAGTTGTAGCCAACTAATGTCGACCCTAGCATAGCTGTACTCCAAAGCCATGACTAGCACAATATCAGAAGTTTTGCCCGTAGTCTTCAATAGTCGACTTACCGAAATCACGGCCGATGCAGTTAGGCCTGTTCGAACACTTCTATTTGCCGTCAAGAACCTAGAACACAAGATCAGATTGTACCTTTGACGAGAGAAGTAAATCTTACATTTCGGTCTTTGAATTGTCTTCACCAGCGGTTTGTTTGAGAATTCTTGTTACTATGACCATTGCTGAAAGGGGTAAGTACTAAGTAGATTATTCGAATCGAGGACATCTGAGAACCCACTGAATGCAAAAATGAGCCCAATTACCACAACCACAACATAACCACCAGCTTGAGACAGTGGAGGTGTGATGCTGGTAGCAGATCCATCTCGACTGAGTAAAGTCATCTTATCTCAGATGAAGGAGGTGGACAAGGTCTTGAAGATTCAGAGAAAAGAACTTCATCTCGAAGGCATCTTCTGGATTTTAATCCCATGCATCAAAAAGTGGGGGATTCCAAAGATCGATGCAATCGGGCATCCAAAATACGTGCTCCCACCCAGAAGTTTGTTCTAGGCCCGTTGATCTTCTTGCCCATGGCGATCCAAGAAATAAATCCTTGAATATGACTTCGAAGCGGATTTATAGGGCAAGGGTTAGATAAGATTGGGGCTGTTGTATGGAATACCGGTAACTAGTTCTCACTGCAGACATTCTGGTCTTTTGTGAAGTGCCGGGAAGTCCCCACAATATCGCACATCATTGCTGCTGGGTCTGGCGCAATATTATCACGTGTTCAGGCTTTTCCCCAAATCATTTTTTCTACATGCGATAGTAGCATAATTTATACAATACTTTTAATAAAGTATTCGTGGAATAGAAAATAAGATATCGAAGCAGCAGCCTGTTGTACCTCTCTCGCCTTCATTTAAATACAATGTCTCTAAGCGACGCAGCACCCTTAACGGGGCTCACTCCCTCGAAGATAGCAGAACGAATAAAAGACCGAGAACTGAAGAAACCGGAAAAAGAAATCTCTAATTCTCAATGCCTTCGTTGAAATGTGTAAGCAACCCTCTTCACTCGATCTCATATCGAAAGAAGCTAAAGACAAGCAGGTAGCGGTCACCAATCCCCAAGTCTCTGGCGACACCCCGATGATCAATCTTATTGCTTCAATGATCTTGACTATTGGGCTACCCTAGCTCAAACCTTGGAAAAAGCGAAGTTTCATGGGATATTTATTGCGGATGTTCTAGGTTTGTTTCTCCAAAAACCTTCAGACCGCAGTAAGTACTGACTGATTTGAGGAGGATATGATGTTTATAAAGGCCCGAAAAATCTTGATCCCGCTATCATATCGGCGGTTCAATAGCCTGTCAACGAACCTTTAGCGGTTGTACCGACAATAGCGGCTGTGACAAAGAATTTGGGATTTGGTGTCACGGTTGCAACGATATATGAGCAGCCGGGCAGCCCTATC
>Ga0302325_10014272_pt1 | contig 16917 bp, 11 predicted proteins | sample Palsa_T0_2_FD_201948 | JGI IMG/M metagenome (GOLD analysis project Ga0302325, IMG submission 201948) | Peat permafrost microbial communities from Stordalen Mire near Abisko, Sweden - Palsa_T0_2 | ecosystem: Environmental > Terrestrial > Soil > Palsa > Peat permafrost | place: Sweden: Abisko... | reverse complement strand
GCTCGCTGGCGGAGGATCCGCAGCGGTTTACGCGGATGGCGGCGCAGATCAAGGGCGTGACCGAGGAGACGACCACGGGCGTGCACCGCCTGTACCAGTTCGCGAACGAGGGTCGGCTGCTGTTCCCGGCGATCAACGTCAACGACTCGGTGACGAAGTCCAAGTTCGATAACAAGTACGGCTGCCGGCATTCCCTGATCGATGGGATCAACCGTGCCACTGACGTGCTGATCGGCGGCAAGGTCGCGGTGGTGTGCGGCTACGGCGATGTCGGTAAGGGGTGCGCGGAGTCGTTGCGCGGTCAGGGTGCGCGGGTGATCGTGACCGAGATCGACCCGATCTGCGCGTTGCAGGCGGCGATGGACGGCTACCAGGTGGCGCGGCTTGCGGATGTGCTGGGCACTGCGGACATCTTCATCACGACCACCGGTAACAAGGACGTGATCACCGCGGCGGACATGCAGGGGATGAAGCATCAGGCGATCGTGGGGAACATCGGCCACTTCGACAACGAGATCGATATGGCCGGGCTGCAGGCGATCGACGGGATCCAGCGGATCAACATCAAGCCGCAGGTCGATGAGTGGGTGTTCCCGGGTGGGAGCACGATCATCATCCTGTCCGAGGGCCGGCTGCTGAACCTCGGTAACGCCACCGGGCATCCGAGCTTTGTGATGAGCAACTCGTTCACCAACCAGGTGATGGCCCAGATCGAGCTGTTCGGCAACACCGGCGAGTACGAGACCCAGGTCTACACGCTGTCCAAGCAGCTGGACGAGAAGGTCGCGCGCCTGCACCTTGACGCGCTCGGTGTCCGGCTGACCGAGCTCACCTCAGAGCAGTCGGCCTACCTCGGGATTCCCGTCGAAGGCCCGTACAAGTCAGACCACTACCGGTACTAGCGCAACGGCGGCGACGGAGCCGGAGCGGCCGTCCGGGACCATGGCGCGAACGGCGCTTGTGCCCCATGACGTCGCCGACCTGACGCTGGCGCCGGACGGCGAGGCCAGGATCTCCTGGGCGGCCGGGCAGATGCCCGTGGTCGCCCAGATCCGGGCCCGGTTGGCCGCCGAGCGCCCGCTGGACGGGATCCGGATCGCCGCCTGTCTGCACGTCACCGCGGAGACGGCGAACCTCGTCCGGACGCTGCGGGCCGGCGGCGCCACGGTGTCGCTGTGCTCGGCCAACCCGCTGTCCACTCAGGATGACGTCGCCGCCGCCCTGGTGCTCCAGGACGGCGTCGAGGTGCGCGCGCGGCGCGGCGAGGACATCGACAGCTATGTGGAGCACGTGCTGGCGCTGCTGGACACGACCGGCGGACCGGGCCCGCAGATCACGCTGGATGACGGCGCGGATCTGCTGGTCACCGCTCACGCCCGGGGCGGCGACGTGCTCGACGGTCTGATCGGCGGCACCGAGGAGACGACCACCGGCCTCGTGCGCCTGCGCCGGCTCGAGGACGAGGGCAAGCTTCGCTGCCCGGTGCTGGCCGTCAACGAGGCTCGGACCGAGCGGGCGCTGAACGATCGCCACGGTACCGGCCAATCCGCCCTGGACGGGATCGTGCGCGCGTCCAACGTGCTGCTGGCCGGTAACACGGTTGTGGTCGTGGGCTATGGCTGGGCCGGCCTGGGGGTGGCCGAGCGGTCGCGGGGGGCCGGCGCGGCGGTGATCGTGTGTGAGGTCGACCCCCTCCGCGCGCTGGAGGCGCGGATGGCCGGCTACGAGGTGATGCCCTCGCTTCAGGCCGCCGAGCGCGGCGATGTGTTCATCACCGTGACCGGCTCCCGCCGGGTGCTGCGCCGGGATCACTTCGAGCGGATGAAGGACGGGGCGCTGTTGGCCAACGCCGGGCACTTCGACGTGGAGCTGGATCTGGCGGAGCTGGCGGCGCTGGCCACCGGCGGACACCGCTCGGTCCGGCCGCTGGTGGAGGAATACGTGCTCGCCGACGGCCGGCGGCTGAATCTGCTCGCCCACGGCCGCGTGGTCAATCTGGCGGCCGCCGAGGGACACCCGGCGGCGGTGATGGACGTCTCGTTCGCGCTGCAGGTGCTGAGCGTGGAGGAGCTGGTGGCGCGCCGGGGCGAACTGAAGCCGGGCGTCCACGCGGTCCCCGGCGCCATCGACAGCGAGGTCGGGCGGCTCAAGCTGGCGGCGCTGGGCGTTGAGATCGACGAGCCGACGGCCGAGCAGCAGGACTACCGCGAGACCTGGACCCCGTCGTCCCGCTGAGAGCCTGAGCGGACGTCCGCGCGCCACGGCGCCGGCGCTGAGAGCCTCAGCGGACGTCCACGCGCCCCGGTGTCGCCGCGCTGAGATAGCCTCCCTTCACACATGGAGGCTGGGCAGAAGCTGCGAGGTGGTATCGACCTCGGCGGCACCAAGATCGAGGCGATCGTCGTCGGCGCCGACAACCAGGTGCTGGGCCAGGCTCGGCGGCCGACTCCGACCGAGGGTGGCCCGGACGACGTCGCCGTGCAGATGGTCGACGCGCTGAGCGATGCGGCCAAGGCCGCGGGGGTCGAGACGTCGGCGCTGATCGGCATCGGCGTCGGCTCGCCCGGCGACGTGGACGAGCAGGCGGGCACCGTCGCCAACGCGCGCAACCTGCCGGGCTGGGACGGCAGCTTCGAGCTCGCCGGCGTGCTGTCGGCGAAGCTGAGCTCCAAGGTGTTCGTGGGCAATGACGTGCAGGTCGCGACCCAGGCGGAGTTCGAGCTGGGGGCCGGCAAGCCGTATGACTCGCTGCTCGGAGTGTTCTGGGGCACCGGTGTGGGCGGCGGTCTGATCCTGGACGGCAAGCCGTGGCTGGGCCGGGGCGGAGCCGGCGAGATCGGCCACATGGTCGTCAAGCAGGGGGGCGCGCACTGCCAATGCGGCCGCCGCGGTTGCCTGGAGGCGTACGCCGGGCGCGCGGCGATGGAGGTACGCGCCCGCCGGGAGATCGACAAGGGCGTCAAGACCGATCTGTTGAAGCTGATGAAGGAGCGCGGCCGTACGCGGCTGACGAGCTCGGTGTGGTGGCACGCAAGCCAGCAGCAGGACCCGTTGGCGACGGAGCTGATCGACCGCGCCGTGGAGGCGCTGGGGACGGGGATCGCGTCGGCGGTGAACCTGATCGACGTCGAGGCGGTGGTGATCGGCGGTGGCCTGGGCGTGCGCTTCGGCCAGGCGTACGCCGAGCGGATTTCCACCGAGATGCATCCGCACCTGTTCAACGACGCTCGCCCGCCGGCGGTCCGAGTGGCGGGACTGGGTGACGTCGGGGGCGCGATCGGCGCCGCCCTGCTGGCGCGCCATCCGCACGAGTAGCTTATTTTTCCGATCGCGGTATATGGTCGGCCGGGTTGGATGGCCGGTGGCTTTGGCAGGATGCCAACCGCCGGCTTGGGAATGGGAAGGAGGAGAGCTAGATCGGCCCGCCAGGCAGCACGACAGGAGGTTCCACAGGCCGGCCCGCTTCAGTCAGCCGGGAGGTTGGCGGCGGCGACCCGCAACGCGCGAGCACGGTCGCACGCGTGGCGGCCACCGGCGCGCTCGCACTGGCGCTCGTGGTCGTGGCACTGGTCGTTCTGGGCGGTGGTTCGACCTATACCCTGAATGCCGACTTTCAGAACGCCAGCGGCCTGGTCACCGGCGATAACGTCCTGATCGGCCCGGCGGCCGTCGGCACGATCAGCTCCATCGGCTTGACGGCGAACGGGACGGCGGTGATCAAGCTGTCGCTGCACGGTGACCTGGAGCCGCTGCATCAGGGCACCGTCGCCAAGATCTTCGAAGACTCGCTGTCGGGGATCGCCAGCAGGTACGTCGAGCTGGAGCCCGGGCCGACGGCGGCGCCCCCGATCCAGGACGGCGGCGTGATCGACGAGTCGCACACGTACTCGGAGGTCAACATCGACGAGCTGTTCGACACCTTCGACCCGCTGACGCGCGCCGGTCTGAGCGGGTTCATCCGCGGTGAGGCGGCGTCGCTGAAGGGCAAGGGTCAGGCGGCCAACCGGGCGCTGGAGTACCTGGCTCCGGGGTTGCAGAGCGCCAGCCAGGTGACCGCCGAGCTGACCCGTGACGAGCCCACGTTCGACCAGTTGGTCGTGCAGGGCGCCCAGGCGCTGCAGGCGCTGGCGTCCCGGAGCGCGCAGCTCACCCAGCTGATCGCCAACACGAGCACCGCCACCGGTGCGATCGCCAGCCAGAGTCAGGCGCTACAGGAGGCGCTGACGCTGCTGCCCGGCACGCTGCAGCGCTCGACGACGACGTTCGCCGGGCTGCAGACCACCCTGAACCGGCTCGATCCGCTGGTCAAGGCGTCCAAGCCGGCGGTGCGCCAGCTGCCCGAGTTCCTGGCGTCGCTGAACAGCGTGGAAACGGAGGCGATCCCCACGGTCGCGGCGCTCGACGATCTGATCCGCAACCCCGTGAACACCGGGGACCTGACCGAGCTGGCACAGGCCACCCCAGCGCTTGAGCGCATCGCGGCCAAGGCGTTCCCGGAGATGATCAAGCAGCTGGACGACTCCGGCGACCAGGTCGCATATCTGCGCGACTACACGCCGGATGTCGCCGCCGCGCTGACCAACCTCGGGCAGGCCGGGGCCTACTACGACGCCAATGGCCACTACGTCCGGACCCAGCCGGCGGTGTTCGCGTTCGCTCTGAACTCGTCCAACCAGCTGACCACGCAGTTCCCGTCTCAGCGCTACCAGGGGCTCCAGGCCGTTCACAACCGTTGTCCGGGCAGCGCCGCGCAGGCCGCTCCGGACGGCTCGGCGCCGGCGGCGGTGCCCGGCTGCAACACGAGCGAGGTGCCGCCCGGACCATGAGGCGGATCGCTCTCATCGGCGCCGCCGTGATCGTGGCCGCTCTGGGCGTGATCGCGGCGCAGGGCGCCAAGCACCACGCCGCAGGGACGTACGTGGTCCGTGCGATCTTCGACGACGCCTCGTTCGCGGCGACGGGCGAGGATGTCCGGATCGCCGGCGCCAATGTCGGCAGCATCCAGTCGCTGGGAGTGACCAAGGGCAACCGGGCCGCCGTCACGATCTCTGTCACCGACCCCCGATTCGCGCCCTTCCACGCCGACGCGACATGCGCCATCCGTCCCCAGTCGCTGATCGGCGAGGAATACGTCGATTGCACGCCGGGGACCGCCGGCGCGCCGCCGCTATCACGGATCAACTCGGGCGCGGGCAGCGGCACCTACTACCTGCCCGTGACGCGCACCAGCTCGCCGATCGACTCGGACATCGTCCAGGACATCTCCACCGAGCCGGTGCGCGAATCGCTGGGCGTGATCATCGACGAGTTCGGCACCGGGTTGGCCACCCGCGGCTCCGATCTGAACGCGGTCATCCACCGCGCCAATCCCGCCCTCGGTGACACCGACAAGGTGCTCCAGATCCTCGCTCGCCAGAACCACGTGCTGGCCCAGCTGGCCACCGACTCCGACACGGTCCTGGCGCCGCTCGCCCGTGAGCGCCGTCACATCGCCGGCTTCATCACCCAGGCCAACACCACGGCCGTCGCCAGCGCGGCCCGCGCCCGGGACATCTCCGAGACGTTCCGGCTGTTTCCCTCCTACCTCCAGCAACTGCGCCCGCTGATGGCCGACCTGGGCACGCTGGCCCAGCAGGGGACGCCGCTGCAGACCGATCTGGGCACAAGTGCGGCCGCGCTGGGGCAGCAGTTCGCCAACCTGACGCCGTTCGCCTCGGCGGCACGCACGGCGCTGATCAACCTCGGCGCGTCCGCTCAGAAGTCCCAGCCCTCGCTTGTCGCCACGCAACCGCTGGCGCAGCGGTTGCTGAATCTGGGGAACGCCGGCCAGCCGACCGCCGCCACCCTGCAGAAGCTCACCACCAGCCTGAACGACACCGGCGGGATCCAGCAGCTGATGAAGCTGCTGTTCAACGGCGCCGTGGCCGGCAACGGCTACGACAGCCTCGGCCACTACGTCCGTGATGAGCCACTGGACTCCGCCTGCACCAACTACGCCACCAGCGCGATCCCGGGGTGCTCAGCCAAGTTCGCCTCGGCCAGCGCGGCGTCCGCCGCCAGCGTGGCTCAGACCCGTGGCAAGGCTGGGCGCCGGACCGTCGCCGACGTCGCGGCCGCCGTGACGACCGGGGCGAGCGAGGCAGGATACCGCACCCGGACTCGGACCCCCGCCCGGCCGACGTCGTCCACGTCGTCCACGTCCACGTCGACCACGTCGTCCGCCACGCCGACGGAAGCCGGCTTGGTGGCCGACGCCGTCCAGTCGGCGACCGCATCCTCGCCCTCGGCGGCGACGCTCAAGGGACTGCTGGCCTACCTGGTGGGGAGCGGTCGATGAGACGACGTGGACGTCGCGAGCCCGGGTTGGCCAGTAATCCGGTGCTGATCGGCGCGCTGACTGTGCTGGTGACCATCGTGGCGGTGGCGCTCGCCTACAACGCCACCAACGGGCTCCCATTCGTGCCCACCTATCCGCTGCACGTGCAGGCGAGCGATGCCAGCGAGCTGAGCCACGGCGACGAGGTCACAATGGGCGGCCAGCAGGTGGGGATCGTGTCCAGCGTCACTCCGACGCGCACGCCGGCAGGGCGGCCGATCGCGCTGCTCAACCTGCAGCTGCAGAACAGCATCAAGCCGCTGCCGGTCGACTCGACGTTCACCGTGCGTCTGAAGGGCGCGATCGGCCTCAAGTACATGCAGATCACGCTCGGCCACGCCCGGCGCGGCTGGCGCAGTGGCGCGGTGGTCCCGATGCGGCAGGAGGGCACCGAGATCGATTTCGACCAGGTGCTGTCGATGTTCAACCCGCCGACCCGCGTCGGCGTCCAGCGCTCGACGATCGGCTTCGGCGAGGCGCTGACCGGTCGCGGGATGGACATCAACGATGCCATCGGCGCCTTCGTCCCGCTGTTTGGGGACCTCGGCGCAGTGGCGCGCAACCTGGCCTCGAGCCACACCGATCTGAGCGGGTTCTTCCAGGGCCTGGAGAGCTATACCGGAGCGCTGGCGCCGGTGGCACAGACCCAGGCGAGCCTGTTCGCCAACTTGGACACGACGTTCCGGGCGCTGGGCAGCGTCGCGGTCCCCTATCTGCAGAACACGATTTCGCAGACGCCGCCGAACTTCGAGGCCACGATCGCCGACGCACCGGTGATCCGGCCGTTTTTGACCGACACCGCCGCGCTGTTCTCGGAGCTGCGGCCCGGCGCGGAGACGCTGCCCCAGACGGCGCCGGTGCTGGCGAGCGCGTTCGCGATCGGGACCAGGAACCTGCCCGGCACCGCCGCGCTGGACAGCCGCACAGCGCAGCTGTCCAAGAAGGTCGCCGCCTACGGCGAGAACCCATCGGTGCAGCAGGGACTGGATCGGCTCACGCTGACGCTGTCCAAGCTCGGTCCGCCACTGGCGTTCCTGACCCCGGTCCAGTCGTCGTGCAACTACGTGACGCTGTTCCTGCGCAACATCCAGAACGCGCTGTCGGAGCATGTCAGCCAGGGAACGCTGCTGCGCTTCGTGCAGATTTCGATCACCGACGGCCCCGGGCTGGAGTCCAGCCCGTCGAGCAAGGTGTACACCGGCCCATCCGGGAGCGCCTCGGGGCCGCTGCACGTCAATCCGTATCCGTACACGGACTCGCCCGGCCAGCCCGCTGCGTGCGCGGCCGGCAACGAGCCGTTCATCAACGGACGCGCGGTGATCGGCAATCCGCCCGGCAAGATCCCGCTGAAGACCGAGACCACGAAGGTGAGCGCCGGATGAGGCGCCACCGCTCACGGGTGAACAATCTGACCGCCGGTGCGATCGCCGCCGTCGTGATCTTGGCGGTCTGCTACCTCGTGTTCGGCGGCTCGGTGCCGTTCTCCGGCTCGTCGTTCGTCCTGCGGGCGACGTTCACCGTCGAGACCCAGCTTCACCTCGGCTCACCGGTGCGCATCGCCGGGGTCGACGTCGGCACCGTGACCGGGGTCAGCCGCGTCTCGGGCTCCTCCACGGCGGCGGTGGCGACGATGTCGATCAGCCCCAACGGGCTGCCGATCCACGCCGACGCCACCGCCGACATCCGCCCCCGCCTGTTCCTTGAGGGCAACTTCTACGTCGATCTCAGCCCGGGGACACCCCCGACGCCGATCCTGTCGTCGGGGGCGACGCTGCCGGCAGCGCAGACCACCGGCCCGGTACAGCTCGACCGGGTCCTGTCGGCGCTGAACTCCAACACGCGCGAGAACCTGCAAACGCTGGTACAGGGCCTCGGTCAGTCGCTCAACGGCCAGCCGACGGCCGCGCAGGACGCCACCCAGGACCCCAGCGTCCGGGGGCTGACCGCCGCGCAGGCCCTGAACAAGTCGCTGAACTACGCCGCCGGCGCGTTCAAGGCCTCGACGATCGTCAATGCGGCGCTGCTCGGTCAGCAGCCGCACGACCTGTCCGGGGTCGTGTCCGGCAACGAGCACATCTTCGCCGCGCTGGCCTCCGAGCAGAACCACCTGTCGGACCTCGTGACCACGTTCAACGCCACGATGGGGGCGCTGTCGGCCCGCCAGCACGATCTGTCGACCACGATCTCGCTGCTGCCTGGGCTGCTGCGAGCCCTCGACAGTGCGCTCGGGCCGCTGCAGGCGTCGTTTGGGCCGACCCAGACGTTTGCACGGGACCTGACCCCGAGCGTGGAGCAGCTGGCGCCGACGATCACGGCCGGTCTGCCATGGCTCGCCCAGTCGCAGGCGCTGCTGTCGCCCACCGAGCTCGGTGGCCTGCTCAGGTATCTGAGTCCCGCGGTCCAGGGGACGGCCAGCACCCTGATCTCCACCAAGTCGCTGCTGAGCGGCTCCGACGAGCTGGCCGGCTGCTTCGTCAACACGCTGATCCCGACCGGCAACGAGCGCATTCAGGATCCGCCTCTGACGACGGGGCTCCAGGTCTACCAGGAGCTGTTCCAGTCGGCGGTCGGCCTGGCTGGGGTGGCACAGAACTTCGACGGCAACGGTCGCTACGCGCGCGCGGTCGCAGGTGGCGGCTCTGACCGGGTGCAGACCGGGGCGCTGCCGGGCACCGGCCCGCTGTACGGGAACGCGGTGGTGCCTACGCTCGGCACCCGCCCCGCCTACCCGGGCAAACAGCCGCCGCTGAACAGCACCATCCCCTGCTTCAAGAACGCGCCGCCCAATCTCAACGCCGCCAAGACCGGAGTCGGGCCGTGAAGCGCGCCGTCAGAGAGCACCGGATCGACTTCGCCGCAATCGCGGCGCTCGTCCTGGCGGCGTTCGGCGTGACGCTGTACATATTGGAGCATCAGCCGTCGTTTGTGGTGGGTCAGAGCTACTACACGGTCAAGGCGCAGTTCTCCACCGCCGCTGCGGTCACGTCGGGCCAGGGGCAGGCGGTGACGATCGCCGGCGTCCAGGTCGGTCAGATCGGCGGTGTCTCGCTGCAGGACGGGCGCGCACTGGTGACGATGAACATCTACAAGCAGTACGCGCCGATCTACCGGAACGCCACCGTGCTGCTGCGTCCGCGAACCCCGCTGAAGGACATGTACCTGTCACTGGACCCGGGGACCAGGAGCGCGGGCGCCCTGCCGGCCGGCGCCACGCTTGGGGTCGGCAGCACCCAGCCTGACGTCGACGTCTCCGAGATCCTGTCCTCACTGGACGCCGACACGCGCAACTACCTGATCCTGCTGCTCTCCGGCGGCGCACAGCTGTTCCACGACCATGGATCCACCAGCGAAGCGCCCAGCCCAAACGCAGTTGCCGCCCTGCAGGGCACCCTGAAGCGGTTCGAGCCGCTGGACCGGGATACGGAGACCTTTGCCAGCCTGTTGGCGACCCGCCAGCGCAGCATCCGCCGCGCAATCCACAACCTGAACCTGGTGGCCGGCGCAGTGGGCGGGGTCGAGAGCCAGCTGGCCTCGCTGATCAGCGCCTCAGATACCAACTTCTCGGCGATCTCGGCCAACGACGCCCAGCTGGAGCAGACACTCACGCTGTTCCCGGCGGCGCTGCGCCAGACCACCGACACCCTGGGCAAGGTCAGGTCGTTCGCCAGCGCCAGCGCGGTCACGCTGCAGGAGCTGCAGCCGTTCGCCCGCAATCTCGGACCGGCGCTGCGCGCCTCACGGCCGCTGTTCAAGGACACGACGCCCGTGATCGCCACCCAGCTGCGGCCGTTCTCGGTGGCCGTACAGCCGGTCGCCCGGACGCTGGCGACGGCCGCGGCCAAGCTGAAGCTGACGATCCCGGCCTTGTCAAGCTCGGTCGGCGTGCTGAACACGTTGTTCAACGAGCTGGCCCACCAACCGGCCGGCGGCCAGCAGAGCTATCTGTTCTGGGGCTCCTGGCTCGCCCACATCGCCGACAGCCTCGTCGACGCCCAGGACGCCAACGGTCCCGTCTTGCAGGGGATCTTCATGGGAACCTGCGACGAGCTGAACTTCTATGAGAACAATCTCGCTCCGAACACGTCGTCGCTCGGCGCGATTCTCAACCTGCTCAACCCGCCGCCGGTGGCGCAGCTGCCCGGCGTCAAATCGGTCCCCGGTGCCGGCATCTTGACCTGTCCAGGCGGATGAACAAGCAGAGACCCACCACCCTCGCGATGCTGACGATGGTCGCCTTCACCGCCTCGTGCATCGGGCTGCTGATCTTCCTGTGGATCTCGTTCGGGGGGTCGCTGCCGCTGGCGTCGCAGGGCTACCGGTTCAGCGTCGAGTTCGACCAGGCGGTGGAGCTGGCGCCGGAGGCGCAGGTGCAGATCTCCGGCGTGCCGGTGGGCCGCGTGGTCAGCACGGCCCTCGATCGCCGCACCGGCCTGTCCCGGGCAGTGATCGAGATCAACCAGCAATTCGCCCCGCGGCCCGCCGACACCCGCGCGATCCTACGCCAGAAGACGCTCCTGGGCGAGACCTACGTGGAGCTCTCGCCGGGGAACCCGCACGGCCCGATCCTGCCCGACGGCGGCACTCTGCCACGGGCGCAGGTGGCGCCGAGCGTGCAGCTGGACCAGATCTTCTCGGCGTTTGATCCCACCACGCGCCGGGCGTTCGAGACGTGGATGCAGCAGGGCGGGATAGCGCTGACCAACCGGGGCGCGCAGTTCAACGCCGCGTTCGCCAACCTGTATCCGTTCGCCACCAACGTCCAGTCGGTGCTGGCCGTGCTCAATCGCCAGAGCGCCGCCACCACCACGCTGCTTCACGACGGCGGCCAGGTCTTCTCGGCGTTGAGCAGCTCCCCGTCGGCGCTGCAGAGCTTCGTGCGCAACAGCAATGCGCTGTTCGCCGCCACGGCGGCGCGCGACCAGGACCTGGCGAACACGATCAAGGCATTCCCGGCGTTCCTCGCCGAGACGCGCACCACGCTGAACCGCCTGACCACGTTCTCGCAGACGGCGAAGCCGCTGATCGACGAGCTACGCCCGGCGGCGCGGCAGCTCACCCCGGTGCTCCAGCAGCTGATCCCGCTGGCACCCGAGCTGAAGGACCTGATGGTGGACGTCGCCCCGCTCACCGCCGCATCCAAGGACGGGTTCCCGGCTTTGGAGACGTTCCTGGACGACAGCGTCCCGTTCCTGGTGGCGCTGAAGCCCTACCTGGGTCAGCTGGTGCCGGTGATCGACTACATCAATTCCTACCGGCGGGAGATCGCCGGGTTCTTCGCCAACAGCACCGCCACCACGGAGGGAACGCTGGCCGGGGCGTACGGCGGCAACTTGCACTACGTGCGCATCTCCAACCCGATCAATCCGGAAGCGCTGACGACCTACCCCACGCGCCCGTACAGCAACCGCAGCAACCCGTACACGGCGCCCGGCGGCTACGATGAGCTCCTTCACGGGCTGAGCGTATTCGGCAGCTACCTCTGCACGAGTCATCCGCTGCCGACGTCGGACTCCTCGCTGTCGCAGACCACAACTTCGGTGGGCGGGACCGTGTTAACCCTTGCGCAACTTGTCGCGCAGTATTACTACACGGCCGCTCCCGGTGGTCCGCCGTGCAAGGCGCAGTCTCCGCTCGGCCTCCAGACCACCGGCCAGAACCAGAGCTTCCCCCAACTTCAACCCCTTCCGTGAGCACTGACCGTTCTCTGGCGCCGCTCACGCTGAAGACCAACGATCCATCATCAAGGAGGAGTCATTGCGACGCATTGTCTTAATCGCCACGACGATAGGTGTGCTCGTGGCAGCGGGCGCGGCTTACGCCGTGACCCAGATCAACACCTACACCGCGACGGTGAAGGTCACGTCGAAGGCGGCGGGGACCGCCAAGAAGCCCGCGCCGATCGGCTACACGCTTGACCTCGGGGCGAACGGTACGAATGGCAACCGCACCGCGATCCTGGAGGAGATCGATACCAAGATCTACGGGCTGGCGGTCGATCAGAAGGACTTTCCGACGTGTTCCCTGACCGCGATCGCCAACGCCAAGAACGACACGATCTGCCCGAAGGGCGCGCTGGTCGCCTCCGGTTACATCCACGCCGAGGTCGGAAACCCGAAGGACTTCACCACCGCGGCGACGCCGTGCGATCCGGCGCTTGATCTCTGGAACAGCGGCAAGGGCAAGATGACGTTCTTCTTCGTCGACACGCCGGCGCATAACTGCAACGGGCTGGGGCTGAAGACCGGCAGCACAGGGCCGTACCCGGCGACCGTCAAGACCCATGGCAAGTACCTGGATCTGGACACGCCGATCCCCGCGTTCATCGGTCGCCCACTGGGTCTGGCCGGGTCGCTGCAGGTGGAGCATCTGGTGTTCACCCATCAGTCCAAGAAGGTCAAGGGCAAGACCGTGCAGTCGCTTGCCTCGGTGGCCTGCCTGGGCAAGAAGCGCCCGTACTCGGTGTCGTTCACGGCCAATCTGCCGGATCCGGCCACCGGTCTCGGTGGCACGACCCAGACGGCGACGGTGTCCCACACGGCTCCCTGCTAGCCGGCCGGACCCGTTGATCTGCGGAACCCGCGCGGGGGGTGTTCCCTCCGCGCGGGACCGCGTTGCGGGTCCGCGACTGAGTAGGTTGCGGGATCCGGTGAGTCGGGCCCTTAGGCGACCTCGAAGCGCTCCTGGCGCTGGGCCTCACGCTCTGACTCCGTCAGCATCTGCACGAACACCCACACCAGCGCCACGCCCATCACGATCGACTGCTCAAGCGCCATCACCAGGCCCGCCATCGACTGATCCTCGGACGGTGACAGGCCCCAATAGTGTGGGTGGTGCTGATAGAAGGGGTAGAACGACGCCGGCGCGAACGCCAGCACGATCCCGAGCCCTCCCACCAGCAGCTTGGTGGAGACCATGTAGGCGACCGGACCGAGGCCACTGAGCCGGTGGCGGCTGCGGATCGGCGACAGCAGATGCCACCAGTACAGCGTGCCCGCCGCCGAGAAGCACAGGTGCTCGACGGCGTGCACCGTGGTGTTGTGCAGCGCGGCGTCGTACATCGCCGGGATGTGCCAGAGCCACATGAAGCCGACGTAGCAGAGCACCGCGAACGCCGGATGGGCGAGGTACCCGGCGCGCCGCTCGATCGACTGGACGCGGCGCGTGACCGGCCGCAGCAGGACCTTGTTCAGCCCCAGGATGAGCAGGATCGGCGCGATGTCCAGCAACAGGACGTGCTGCACCATGTGCATCACCAGCAGCTGATCGCCGAGCCCGTCGATCGGGGACACCAGCGCGACAAGGATCGTCACCAGCCCCAGCGCGAACAGCGTCAGGCGGCCGAATCCCGGCCTGTGCGTGGACTGCGTGGCCCGCCCGCGGCGCCAGCCCATGACGTACAGCACAGCCAGCGCGGCGACGCCGATGAGGACCGACGGCTGAAGCGTCCACTGGATCGTGGGAGCGACGTTGGCGGGCACCGCGGCACATTGTGACGCTCGACAAACGACCCTGGCAGGAATAATCTCGTGACCACATAGATCCACGCTTCAGTCGGGAGGTCGATCGATGCGTATCCAGGTCAAGGGTCGCAACGTGCAGGTCTCGGATGACGTCCGAGAGCACGTTGACAAGCGCTTCCGCAAGATCGCCAAGCAGGTGTCCGAGCTGGCAGAGCTGGAGCTTGAGCTGTTTGAGGAGCGAAACCCGGCGATCTCCGACCGCCAGGTAGCGGAGGCGACCCTGCACCTGAAGGGGGTGACCCTCAGGGCGCGTGACGCGTCGGGCGATCTGGTGCACTCGATCAACCTCTGTGCCGACGAGCTGTCGGTGCAGGTCAAGCGTCACCGTGACAAGCGGCGCAAGCGGCGGGAATCCCGGGTGGCCGCCAATGGACTCCTGCCGGGGCCCGTGGAGCCGGCCGGCAGCGAGGCCCTGCCTGGCGACATATCTCTGACCGGAGGCGAGGTTCTGTCCGAGGACGTATCGCCGGCTGCCTGATGACGCGTCGGGGGGCGGTGCGGCTGGCGGGCCTGCCGCACCGGAGGGCGGCGCGGCTGCGAGCAAACGGCGCCGGATTGGGTGATCGTCTGCGGAGCCTGCCCGTGCCCGCGCGCCCCGCGCTACCCTAGCTTCATGTCCATTCTGGACCGTGCGCTTCGCATGGGCGAGGCCAAGAAATTCAAGGGCTACGAGCAGCGTGTGGCTCGCATCAACGGCTTTGAACCGGAGCTGGAGCACTACTCCGACGCCGAGCTGCTGGAGACCGCCGACGAGCTGCGCCAGCGCGCCCGGAACGGCGAATCGCTTGAGGATCTGCTGCCCGAGTGCTTCGCGCTGGTGCGTGAGGCCGGCAGGCGGTCGATGGGCATGCGCCACTTCGACGTGCAGATGATTGGCGGCATGGTGCTCCATGACGGGGCGATCGCCGAGATGAAGACCGGCGAGGGCAAGACGCTGACGGCGACGCTGGCCGTGGTGCTCAACTCCCTGCCGGGCCGCGGCGTCCATGTGGTGACCGTCAACGACTATCTGGCCCGCCGTGACGCGATGTGGATGAAGCCCGTGTACGACATGCTCGGCGTGACGGTGGGCGTGCTGCAGAACATGCAGCCGCCCGACGAGAAGAACGCCGCCTACGCCGCCGATGTCACGTACGGCACGAACTCCGAGTTCGGCTTCGACTACCTGCGGGACAACATGGCCAAGAGCCTGGAGGACAAGTTCCAGCACGGTGGTCGCGGCAAGACCGAGGACGGCACGTCCCGATATCACGCCTTCGCCGTCGTCGACGAGGTCGACAACATCCTGATCGACGAGGCCCGGACGCCGCTGATCATCTCGGGAGCGCCCGAGGAGGCCGCCGACCTGTACGCCAAGTTCGCCCGCCTGGCACCGAAGCTGATGCCCGGCAAGACGCCGGACGGTCTCGATCCTCGCTCCAAGAAGGAATTCGTCGCCGACTTCGACTACGAGTTCGACGAGAAGTACAAGACCGTGTCGGTCACCGAGCAGGGGGTCGCCAAGGCCGAGCGCTTCATGGGCATCGACCATCTGTATCGGGCCGAGAACGGGCATCTCGTCAACCACCTGCACCAATGCCTCAAGGCCGAGTCGCTGTACAAGCGGGACGTCGATTACGCCGTGATCGACGGTGAGGTCAAGATCATCGATGACCACACCGGCCGCATCCTGGAGGGACGGCGCTGGTCGGAGGGGCTGCATCAGGCGATCGAAGCCAAGGAGGGGGTCCGAGTCCAGGAGGAGAACCAGACCCTGGCCACGATCACGCTGCAGAACTACTTCCGCATGTACGACAAGCTGGCCGGTATGACCGGAACGGCGCTCACCGAGGCCACCGAGTTCATGAAGATCTACGAGCTCCCGGTCGTGCAGGTCCCCACCAACATGCCGATGGTCCGCGCCGATCGCAACGATCAGGTCTACAAGACCAAGGAGGGCAAGTGGGGCGCGGTGGCGCGGGAGATCGAGGCCCGGCACGCCGCCGGCCAGCCCGTCCTGGTGGGCACGATCTCGGTCGAGGTGTCCGAGATGCTGTCCGAGCAGCTCACCAAGAAGGGCATCAAGCACTCCGTCCTGAACGCCAAGCCTGAGTTCGCCGAGCGTGAGGGCGAGACGATCGCCGAGGCCGGCGCTCCCGGCGCGGTGACGATCGCCACCAACATGGCGGGCCGCGGCGTCGACATCAAGCTCGGCGGCAACCCGGAGCACCTGGCCCGGCTGGAGGTGGCCAAGCTGGGATTGACGCCGGACATGCCGGACTACGACGAGCACGTGGCCAAGGTGCTGCCGACGATCGAGCAGCGGATCGAGGAGCAGCGTGACCAGGTGATCGAGGCCGGCGGGCTGTTCATCCTCGGCACCGAGCGCCATGAGTCACGCCGGATCGACAACCAGCTGCGCGGCCGGGCCGGGCGCCAGGGCGATCCCGGCGAGTCCCGCTTCTTCCTCTCCGCCCAGGACGATCTGGTGCGGCTGTTCGCCGGCGAGCGGATCTACAAGATCCTGGACCGCTTGGGCTCGGTCGACGACGACGGCAACGAGGAGCCGATCGAGGCCGGGATGCTCTCCAAGCAGATCGAGAAGGCCCAGCGCAAGGTCGAGGAGCAGTACTTCCTGATGCGCAAGCACACGCTGGAGTACGACGATGTGCTCAACCAGCAACGGGAGGTCGTCTACACCTACCGCGACGAGGTCCTGGAAGGCCGGGACATGAGCGACGCGGCGCGTGAGGAGATCGTCAGCTTGATCGACCGGCTCGTCGACGAGTACACCGTGGGCGACTTCACCGAGGACTGGGACATCGAGGGTCTGATGCGCCGGATCGAGGAGATCTTCATCCCCACCGAAGAGCTGCTGGCGATCGACAACCACCAGGTCGACCGTGAGGAGCTGGTCGCCCGGCTCCAGGAGGAGGCGCTGGCCCAGTACGACCGGCGTGAGGAGGAGCTCGGCGAGGAGTTGATGCGCAACATCGAGCGCTACCTGCTGCTGGAGATCATCGATCAGCGCTGGCAGGAGCA
>Ga0302325_10014271_pt1 | contig 16918 bp, 9 predicted proteins | sample Palsa_T0_2_FD_201948 | JGI IMG/M metagenome (GOLD analysis project Ga0302325, IMG submission 201948) | Peat permafrost microbial communities from Stordalen Mire near Abisko, Sweden - Palsa_T0_2 | ecosystem: Environmental > Terrestrial > Soil > Palsa > Peat permafrost | place: Sweden: Abisko... | reverse complement strand
GACCATGATTCGTCGTCCCAGAAGGTGCGCTGGCATAGACTGGTGATGGTGGCAGAGGCTGGATGTTGCCCGCGCTCTTGAACTGCTCTGGAGAGTGTGCAAGCAGTCCAGATAAAGCATCAGGGTCTTCCTCGGCATCGTCAAAAGAGTTCCAAGCAAAAAGAGATTGATCATCGGTCCGTTGAATGATCTCTTCTTGCAGTCTCGTGAACGCTCGGTGACCTTCGCCGTAGAGCAAAGGCATATTAACCTGAAAAAGACCCATCAAGCAGTACGCCATGTCTTCCAATCTGGTGGTTTCTCGATGCGAGGCCCATTTCATGCGAGCAGAAATGCTGAGTTGGAGGGGGTCGGTCCTACCATCCAGCACCTCTGCATCGATGCCAGTGAGTTCACTGATGATCTTTATGAAGGGAATTGGTCTATCCTTGTGCCCGAGAAGGCTCCAGTCTCTGGCATAGAAGTGGACTGCCTTCGGTGCAATGAGTTCCTGTAATGTCCATCCTCTTCTGAACCACCGACTCCGACGGAGACTCGAGTAATTCCACCCCCAATCCTCCTCTTTGGCCGAATTTACATCCGAAAGATAGGCGTAGCATTCTTGGGATTGCTGGTACCAGAGATACATTGAATTGATTGCTTCGGATAACTCTGCGCTACTTGACTTGTCGATACAGCACGTATCGACCCAGATATATGAGAATCCCCTTTTCACAGCCAGAGCAGCCGCATCTTTTATCTTCACGAATCCTCTCTTGTCGGCGATTGTTCTTTTGCGCTTATCTAGAGGACTTGGTATTCGTCCTTTCATATGGCGGAGTTCCTGGAGGGTGATTTCCTCATCTCCCCATGTGTGGGACAGGATAGCGTATGGAGGGATCTCATCGTCGAGGACGTCGACGAGTTCGAACTTCTTTGCGTCAAGCAATCTCATGTTCTTAGCAATGATCTGTGTAAAATGTCGTGAGGGTAGCCATCAGGCATTGCGATAACAAGATCATGATCGAAGCTGAGAGTTGAATCAAGATGGTGGGGAGAAAGAAGGCTGAGAGTCCAGACGCCATTGTTTCCGTGTCGTGCTATGGTGGCAATATTGTATTGCAGATGTCTCATAGGGTAGGCTTTTGAGCTGCAAACCATCAAAATGTCAGAACATGAAAACAGATAAATAACAAGTAAATAAAATACTTTCAAATCCTTTCTTTTTAATTAAATTATTAATTTAAGAAATAAAAAGTATTTAAATAAATAAAACTGTGAAGCCGAAAAGGAGTTCGCGTTTCCACGTTTTGACATTTTGATGGTTTACACCCTTAAAAGCCTCCAGTATGCGTAGTCGGTGCGCTTGCAAATTGGGGTTTTGGTGTTCGGGCGAAAATTCCTACTCGCTTAAACCCCGATTTTTGAACTTAGTTATTGGAAGCGCTGTAACAGTAAATTCTCTCTGTCGTCAATTTCTCTCCAAATTTTCTCGAGTAAATTTTGCGTTGGGTCATTGGTAAGACAGGCTTCATTTGTGTTTTCTGGAACATTATTGTTGAATACATTCATAGAATTACTTTCTCTACGGAATTAGTTGGAGGATCAGGCCACAAGAAATCCAAGTTTGGGTTTAAAACGTTTAGGAGTTAATGGAAACACTCTGATAAATCATTCAGTCTCGACAACTTCTTAAGTATGGCGAATGCTGTATCGATTAGTTGAAACTGCCTCTTTCTACATTGATTGCTATTAGTTCAGGAATACAAATACTGTACTTTCGTACATGGGAACCACAGCCTCTTTTCTTGTGACCAATAGAAAGTGATAGTCAAAAATGTGAAGTCACATGAAAATGGTGCTCTCTGCTAAGTGTTCATGGCATTGCACTAAATCATCCTCATAACTAATTTTACACACTTATTTGCACCGCTAAGGGGCTTTTTGTGGGCGTAGTTCCTTCCATTTCAGTCATTCGGTCGTCGGTTGCATGGTGAATGCAGCATTTACAGCGTTGAGTAAGTGATTCACGCCCCCTAAAGTGTATAAAAATTCTCACAGCCTCACTTTCTTTTCAATTACAACATCCACTTCAAGAACTATTGCTCAATACTCATAACAAGCCTTCACGCAAAATACTCTCAACACCTATCAACTTGAACCACTCTCATCCACGTCGCATTTCTTTGGTATTTTCTCACAGTAACCCCAAAGCTACCTCACCCGTCAACCTCCTACAAACATGAAGTTTATTTCAGCTATCCTACTAGTCACCCTTGCTATCCTCGCTCTCTTTTCAATCACCTTTGCCGCTCCTTCATCTGGCAACGCCGAGCTTCTTGAAGAGAGCACCTTCGATAATTTCACAATCGAAGCCCGCGAAGTGGATTACGTTGATCCATGCAAATGGGGCAACGTGATAGCCGGCAAACACGGCTTTGGTTGTTACTGTGCATCTGGGTGCCTTGATCCCACGGGCGTCTGTGACCTCCCGCTCGGTGAATGCCATTCAGGAGCTATAAAGAATGGTATCACTGCCTTGGGTGTTTTAGCTATGGCTATTGCTCTGGTGGTTAGCATGCTGTGAGATGATTCAGATTATGAGGGTCAATGGTGGGTTCTGGGTTTGTGGAAAGTGGAGACCTAGGTCACAGTAACTTCATGAAATTTGGTGAGAGGCGATTTGATTGAGCCTGAGGAGTCTTCAATGATTGACCATTTCCAGGTTTACGGAGAGTGGCACGACTGCTTGCGATGCTTTGAGGGTTGAGGGGCACAGAGGCTTCTTGATTCTCTCCACGGAGGCGTGGCTACTGCTGGCATTCATATGATTGCGTGTATAATAGACTCGCGTTGCGCTTCTCAGAAATTCCATGATCTTTGACCGTCCAAGGATGAGGAATGCGAAATTTGAAAGTACCCAACTTTATTGAAATATGGCTAGAGTTTATACTTTTTGATCCTTCAACTAGAGCATTGAATAGCAAGTGAAAGATCTCAAGACAATAATATTATCCCCTCACTTTTGAATTCAGTTCCAACTGACTGCCCCTTCAGTCGAGTTGATAGCAGCGGATTTTTCGACTTTAAGGACTATTCTCCTCTCTACCACTCTACTTCAGGACTCTCGCGAATATTCAGTTTAACACCTTGTACTCATCAATCTCAACTCATAATTCACTTGAATCTGAGTGATATTAAAGGGTTGACTTGACCCGATTCCTCCTCCCTAATCCCTGATATGCAAGCTAGGACAAGTCAAGCCTTCAGAGCATTCAAGGATCAGCTCCTGAAATCAGTAGTCAACATGCAGCCAATACTCAACATTATTATTCCCTTTTTAATCTGCGTATTTCTCATCAATGCAAATATCGTCCTCTCAGTTGTCGATAAGTCAATCTCTATAACATCAGCTTTGACATTCCAACCGCCTCCAAGCCCTCCCAACAGTTTCTCAACGTCTCAAACAAACAATCTTACCTTGGCTTTGACGACTACAACGACGCGATGTACTTCAGAAACTTTTCTCTCCTCGAGTTATCCAAATTTGATATCCTCTCCCAAGAGCCACCACACACACTCCACTTCAACAATAATCTACACCTGCGACTGCGATAAGAACAGCACCTCCACAATTCCACCCACAACACAAACCTACTCAGCCAACGAAACATATAGCGTCATCTTGACCTAGTCAACCACGACCACAAAATACGCCTCTAGAACCTCTTCCACTGAGAGCTATCCAAACTCTCCACTCACCACTTGGAGCGTTTATCCAAACAGCATTGTGACCCTGCCGACTGAGCCTTCTTCCTCCCAGAGCTACCCAAATTCGCCACTCACCACTTGGCCCGTCTATCCAAACTCCATCATCACTTCGACGACGAACAATGCCAGTAGCACGAGCCCGTACCTAATAAGCGCTCCGTCGACCAACGATACGAATTACACAACGGGATCATCTTCTAATAAGTTGAGGGTCTCGGTGGCTATGGGCTGGGATATAGCGGCTGTTGTGATGGGCTTGACTGTTCTCGCTGAACTGATTTGAGTTAGGGTAAGCGGATGTTCTTTTAAGAGCAGAAAAAAGAGTATTGCTGACTAGCAGTTCAAGACTCAGAAGACCAACAAGGGCTGCTTCAGGGTTGAGCGCCGACGCGGAAGAGACCTTGACCAGTTGTAAACCATAGTAGCCAAAAGCGGTTTTTTTCTGGAAGGGAAACTGAATCTGAACTGGCAAGTATAAGCGTTGATCTGGGTTTAAGGGCAGCTGGGGGTTATGGGGGAGGCACACTTACATTGATTGGAAATGAGCAATGATTTTTAAGGAAGCTGGTCATGATTTCCCTGCTATGTGATTCTGAGGTTGATCTTCGAAGATATTAAGTTTGAGACATCCCACTTCACATTGCACAAAGAAATATAAAAAGACAATAGCACAGCCGAAAGCTGTATTCTCTATGTAGAAATGCTATACGAAAAGAATCGCTGAACTATCTCTGCGGAGCAGGTGTTTGAGACGACTTTCTCGAACCATTCCCATTCAGAAGTGGAGTTCTCTCGCTCCATCCATCTTCTACCAGTGTGCCACCTTCATCATCCGTCTCCGATTGTGCTCTTTGGCCTTGGATATAACCGACAACGCATCTTGCACGCGACTGTCGGGAATTAGTACTCTTCTCGCTCATATTTGTCTTCAGCAGTAGGCTCACCTCTCCTTCAGTGCTTCGCTGCGCCCTCCTGGCCTTCACCTCGAAGTAAATCCCCATACCGAGCAAACAGCCCTGCAGACAACCGGTCACCAAGAATACTCCCCAGGTACTCCATCCCTCAATGCCCAGTCTTGCAGCCAAACTACCAGACCAAACAAAGCTACCAGGAGTCTGGATAAGCATCATTGGAATACTCAAACTGCCGACATGTTTCAAGTGCCAGGTCATCCAGATTTGAGGCAGATATTGTATAGCAGCTAGTGCGGTTGCCATTATGCCTAGTATATTTGCCCATGTTCCCAAGTGGTGCGGTCGCGAAAGGATCAAGGCAGCGCTGGCAAAGATGACAGCAAGACCATGAAGGAGGCAGACGAAAGCGACAGTAACGGCAGTTTTCCAGGTATATTGTTGCTCGACATCATCAACAGGAAGTGTTGGGCCTCTGGGGAAGAAGACAAGAAAGAGGAGCAAGCTGTTGTCAAGCAAGTCAGCACAGACACCACAGCATTCCATCCGATCTAAGGAGCTCACATCACGCTGAAGCAAAACCACTGTACACCGACTTGCGCAATGCCTAGAAGTCCGGCAGCACACTCAAATGTACTGACGGTCTTGCAGCAGGCCACATCTGCACGAGAAGCAGGCAGGACAAGTATGTTGGCAAATGCGCACGTTCCGGACGTTGTGCCAAGGAGGATGAAGTACGGGGAGATTCCTTCGGATGTGCCTCGAGCAATGATTCGGTAGTGTTGAGGAAGGTAAGAGATGAGGATGCCAAGCAGAATCAAGCTATTATACGTTAGATACGTTTGTTCCTGGATGCTTTACCAAACTCACATTGACAAGGTCAGGTTGAGGTAGCTAGGCGCCTGGAGCTTCTCACAACGGCTAGACGCCAGATCGGTCGTCAAGCCATTAAAGAAGTCCATGTCGGTTTTGTCTTTGGTCACACCTTGTGCTTATATCGCGTTGAGTTACTGCTGTGAGCATGTCGTGGATGAAGTAAATCGGCGGTGCCAGCTGTTCGGAGGTACAGCACGGCACGGGGGTACAGTAAACAAGAGCTAGCGCCAAGTCAACGTGGGGAAGACTAGCGGCCGCACAGGGGTACAGTATGCATCACAGAGGATGTGGAAAGCTAAAGCAATGTGCTAGATAAATTTACTCAAGTTTTCCAGACCAAGTGGACTATTGATCCAACTTGAATTAACTAGTTCTCGATGGCTGGGACTTTCATAGGTGGCCAATCTCCATTTCTCCATGCCATACTAGGACTCTATTAAAGTTTCTTCTGCGGGTCTATTGTACAGGCTTCTACACAGCCATACTTGGAGCACTTATTTCAGAGTCAGGTCGGGTAACTCATTGCTGCAGAAGACAGGTACATGGCTTTACAACATATTCTCATCTACCTCTATACATTCCCCAACCCCCTGTTACAAACTCAATATCAATCTAATTTTCTTCGGGTTGCCAAACAAGTCAACATTTCTGTGCTCTTGCAAGTGTAACAGACCCACCAGACTATTGCATCTCGGACTACCAGTCCGTCTCCTCAGAATCCCATGGCATCTTTTCATCAGGCATATTTTCGCAAAGGAAGTAATCTTTATATGGGCCTTCACCAGCACTACAACCAGTCTGGTCGAACACAAGCTTGCTCTCTGGCAAGTCATCGAGCGCAGAAAGCAGCTTTCTTCGAGCCTTGCTAACATGGTAATCTCCTCGGACCTGCAGCCTCAAAGCTTGGTAGAATCTGGCATCCTTTTCTGGATGCCAGCTTTCTGCTACAAGGCGGATCTGTTCTATACGAAAATATTGATCATGCCAAGAAATCAGCAAGGCTTTGTTAGCTAAGAGGATTTTCCAAGACAAATCGGCATGTCCCTCGGAGAGTAGGCGCCAGAGTGCGGCATCTTCGCGAGGTTTGGAAGTTGCCGCTTCATCCACTCGGCATCGTGCCAATTCCCCACAATATGAACGAAACATTCCCGAAAAAGTACTCCTCGGTCACTAGCGTATACAGATCAGTCTGCAAGTAGTCTTGTATTGAAGCCATCAAGATTTCATGCTGTGCTTCGAGGATCATCTTCCGCAAATGGGATACCCGTTGATTGAGAAGTAGCCACACATCCTTGTCGTCTTGAAGCGCTGTGGGGTTTTCCGCATAAAGAGAACCGTGGAAGTTGGCAACAAGATGGATGAAGCACTCCCTAAAGAGAACTGCGTGCCGAAATTTCTTCGCAGCCAGAATAATCTTGCTAGCGTTTTCGACAAATTCGTTGTGTTCGTCGTCGGGTAGGGGATCGCGTTTAAACATAGGACTACCCAACAGAACCCCGCTAAACGTACCCGAGAGGGTAGGCAGCGCAAAATAATAGTCAGCCTGGAGTACAATAGTAAGAAGCTCGGACAGATCTTCGATCACATATGGTCGAACATATATGGCACATAGAAGCTTGCGGAAAGCTCGATTTCCACTTCTGCATCAGGAATGGCAGCAAGCCTTTCATCTGTCAACGGTGGGGCCTGGAGGAATGTTAGCAGGAGAACTACAGTGACAATCGACATCGTGCACCTCAAGAATCCGGGTGGGGATATTTGCAAATTTTTTGAAGAACGGGCTCGTCTTACAGAAATTTGGGCGACTTTCAAAGGCGATTGAAAGCATGAAGTGCAAGAATGAAGAAAAGGCGTAATTAGTCGTGCATTGTGGCGGACTCTTCTGAATCCATGATTAGCCCATGTTAGAATTAGCGTATTTTAGGTACTTAGTAAGCCCAGGATTACTAAAGTATGTGTCGGTTCACCCGAACGCGTAGCACGACACGTATTAAAGCGTGGTATGCTGGTTGCGTAGTAGATGAAAGTTATCTTATTAAGTTCGTGTGTGCGCGCAGAGGATATACTCCGCGAATGCGCTATCCGCATTAGGCTTAGTGCACTGCACGTGATAATCAATTCTACCAACAGTATGGCATAGTTTTCGACCATTTATCTGATTCACCACAAATATATTCTTAGGCCTAGCATATAAGGAGATCATCCCGGCACCTATTGGGTATTCTTTCGGTGATAAGTACATGTATTAGGGGGTTTCGGGTTCATAACGAGAGCAGAAACGGCCACTCAAAATTTCAAATACTTTCGGGAAGCTCTAAAGCCGAAGCTTCCCCTCCTAACTAACCGAGCTATGGCGGCCGACATTGTGCCGTCTTCAACACTTCTTCCGGGAGTCATTCTTACTCAGACCATTTTTACTGGGTTGGGACCGTGTGTAATGACGATGAAACCCGATCAGGGTTGGTGGCGTTGTGGCTATGGCGCACCTTGTGTCAGCGAGCAGGATTCTGTTTCCTTAGATTCCAAATACATACCAAGCGCACCTGTTTCCTAGAAAATGGCTCCCGTCTCCGAAAAATGCATCGCTGATGTTGTAGAATATTAAAACTGCAATATTGTTTGCTAAGATCCTCAACTGCTTCTGTATTCAACGCTACATCTACAGTAAATTACCTTGGCATAGATTTTACACCTTAACTTATACCTGGATATTTTTCTTTCATGGCTAATGTGCCTCAATTTCCTCAAAACTTTCTCATTTTCATGGTTTTATCTTTTGGTGAGTAAGCTACCCTGGAGGATTATGCTAAGCTAACAGACCCAGCACCGACTCTCCTCCTCGCCGAGTCGATTGAAGCGGATTCAGGTGGTGAAATTGTCTACGGCGATCCTATCGAGATCTTCAACCGCAAACGCAACGGACATGCATGCATGATGTCTATCGTCTTCCTAATCCTCTACCCCTTAGGCGCCATATCCCTTCACCTCCCTTTCCCCCCCTTCCTTCGCAAAATTCGAAGAGTCCCATCGGTCCACGTACCTATCCAGATCCTCGGCTTAACAATGATGATAGGAGCTATGGGTTTGGGTATAGACATTGCGAGAGAGCTGCACTTCTTCTCAACGAGAAGTGTTCCGGCCCATGTGGTTATTGGCTTGCTGGCTACGAGCATGATCATTCTTATTCAGCCAGCGATGGGCATCCTCCAGCATCTGCACTTTCGGAAGACAGGCGGGAAGAGTGTGTTTGGTTATATACATCGTTGGAATGGGAGAGTTGCTATCATACTTGGGATGATTAATCAGGGACTGGGATTTCAGGTACGTAGTGGAAATGTCCTATTCCTATTCTAGATAGTTTCATGATTGTCTCCAACCCAATGCCACGAATCTTCCAGAAGATCCTTTATAGACAAATTGCTGACTCCACCGTTACCGCAAGCTTGTTGGCATTGGGACAGTTGTGCATACTCATTCTTTGGTGAGGAATTTTGCTTTCTTGGGTGTGTTTGCGGGTATATGGTTGGCACTGGCGATATGGGATGGGTTTAGAGATGTGATGGGGGAGAAGACTGTTGCTGAGATTGGAGAGGTGAAGCAGGAGAATAGCGTGATGGCGTCTCAGTGAACCAGCTGGTCAAGGAGCCGTTTAAAGACGACTAGATTAGGTTTAATATTTGTCAGCTTGATAACTAGTAATCGAGCAGAAACTCTATTTCAAGGCTATGTGATATACAATGTGTACTTACACCTATGTCTACCTTTCGCCATTGACTATTACAGAAGTAGTATAAGACCCCCCCTCACATAGGCCCATTTCCCAGCGTATCTTTAATGGTGGCGATTTTTTATAAGCTCATGGGCTTCTATTATTAATGCATACTGTAGGGGGGCGGACCTCAGCCAGAAGAAAACCCTACAGGAACGATACCAGGAGACCAAGCAATAAAGCAACAAGCAGAACGCATATGTAGAAATGAAGCAAACAACAAAAGAAAAGAACTAAAGCATGCACGCGTAAATCAAGAAACAGGAGCAGCACTGTAAAACTAGCAACAAATGTGTATGATTATTAGGTGCAAAAAAAGTAAGTATGAAGTGAAGTGTGCGTAGCTACAAAAACCTGCAGTTACACCCCCCATTTCAGTCACGTGTAGCACTAACTGAGAACCTCTAAAACCCTCCAAAATCGACAGAATTCAGCAGTCTCCTTGGCACCCCGCCACAATACTCGCTTATAGAGTATATAGCCAAACATAGTATTGTTTACAGCCAAAGTCGGTATGTCAAAAGCAAGCACATATAAGTAAATAGGCTAGAAGAAATAAGCTATTGACTCTTATCCTCTATATCCTCATCGCCGTTAATTGCGTCATTAATATCGTTTCGTTAATATATACTCGAAGTCCTCTTCCTCTTCTGTCTCCCTGAGTATAGCCCTACCATTCGCAATGTCGACATCTCCGGGTTTACTATCCTCCTGTTGAGCAAGTCGAACAGCTGCAAATAACTCGACGACTTGCTTTTTAAGCTGTCCTCTAACAAGGCGTCGTCCTAATACTGTATTGGATTGGCCATTAGCTTTCAGTATGGGATTAGGGTGAAGTGGTGGGGGAGGTCGTTAGGTGCTTAGCCTGCCATTGAGCGTACCAAATATAGAGGTTTGGCCCCTCTCCAGAGCCTCTTCAAGCCGGAGTCGAGCAATAGGCGGCATAATAAAGGTAGCAGATACAAAGGATAAGTTGGTGAAAGCATACGAGGCAAGAGAAATTTTAGTAGGGTGTCAGGAAGAGAACATCTAAGGGGGTAAGAAAGTATGTCTCCATAATACTATACTTATTATATACTAGCCCGTACTTTAGTACAAGATCATTTCCTGGCGCATCAAAATGGGAAGGAACGGGCTATAAGCCCCTAGGACAGTGCGACAGATAATACGGTAAAGGACTATGAGGATATTGGAGAGAGAGCGGATTACACATATACAATGATTAGAGTGGACCGGGATCGCAGTAGGTAAACTATCTTATATCGGGTGAGACATTGAATGGGTTATGAATTTGTCCTATGGAAATATGTACAGCATAGTCGTCTCCTTTCCACTCAATTAATATAATGTTTGCTGCCTAGTCTACTGTGAGCTTGTAATGATATATATTAAAAATCTTGTCATAATACTCTTGATTAGAGGGGTGCTCTAATAGCAGCCGATTCAAATTACTTTCTATATCTTCCTTTGTAATAATCTTTTAATAATAGCAAGATAGGATTACAAGTTTATACTTAGCTATTTGAATGTTTAAGCTAAGAGACTAAGATTCAAGGCTAGTTATAGTTTTGCAATAGTAGTTAGCAGAATTGTAAATTTATACTTTATTAAATAACCAATTTTTTAAGATTAAAGGCAAAAAGTAGTTGTCTTGTTTCAAGTGTTGCTTCTTATAAGAAAGTACTAAGTTGTCTAGTAACACTATTTTAGCTTAGAAACACAAAACTAGCAAATCGAAATAAAGATTAAAGGCAATGAAATTAAATAAAGCAAGACTAGCTAAAGAGAATTTGGAATTGTTTGCTTAACATCTAGTCTCGACAATATATAAGCTAGCCCTTTTCTTAACTATAAAATACTCGATTTCTAAAGTAAGTATAATTTTATTACTAGTATATTTTGCTATCTGCTAAGGATTTTAATATATTTCTTTAATTGTTATTGTTTAGCACTAGCTAAGAAATAGGCTTAAAGAAGTCTTGCTAAAGCCTTGTATAGAAGGGAATTAAGGAGATAAACTAGCTATTAGTCTTTAAAGTAGCACTAAATTTAATAAAGTTATTAGAAGAGCACTTAAAAATTGCTAACTAAAACGCTTTTATATTGCTAAAATAATTCTAGTAAAAGCATTTAAGATATTAAACTAATATAACAATTCCTTGCAAGTGTATATCTTTATTAAACCTTTATAAATATTTAAAACTAGGCTATAAGCACTATTTATAGCTCAAGTCTCGCGCTTTAATAGACTATCCGCTTTAGACAAGCTTAAATACTTATTTAATATATCCTTGCGCTTTATGCTTAATTAATATTAGAAATAAACTTAATGCTTAATAAAGTATAAACATTGTCTAAAGAAGATTTATTCTTGAAAAGTTTAAGTATAAGACCCCTAATATAACTTTTCTAAGATTAGCAACAAATTTGTAAGCTTAATAGCTAAAGTTATTCCTTAAATATTCTAGTAAGCTTAGCAAAGGGATCTTGAGTTTAGATATACACTAAGTAAGCTAGCATTAAAGTTATTACTAGTAATAGCAAAGATAGTTAAAATTATTTAATAGTAAATAGTATCTATTTAAAACATTTGCTTAAGGCTAAACTTGTTATCTTATATAATGCAAAGAGCATTTACTTAAAAGTAATCTTCTTTAAGGCTTTCTACTATTTCTATTGCATCCTTAATAATAATAAGTATTTGTTAGTACATTTTCGTTCGCTTTGTAGGTCACGTGACTAAGCTAGTCCTAATTAGGTTAGGCGAACCGAGGGAAGGTCAATAACACCACAAGGTGCTATCGACCTACCTTCTAATTAATCAACCACTTACTAACGCAACTTGCATATCACAAATACCACGTGCCGTGCTACGCGTTATAGGTAAACCGACACTAATCAGTTTACGTATTTAGATTAAAAGGAATAAAAAAGAACGCGTTAGCCTGCCTCGAAAGTCCGCTAACGATTTACACTCTTCTAAAACCTTAATCGAAGGGGGGAGTATATCGATAGCTATTAACTGTTAAATTAGTCGATCCTTGATCGATTATTACTTTTGCCAATTACAATTTAACTATTTAAGGTCTACTCTCACAAGTTTATCCTTTACAATTCTATCGTCCTAGTTAGCAACGACTATTCTTACCTCGAATCTTACCTCGAGTCTTACCTCGAATTCTACCTCGAATACCTCGAATCCTCGAATCTTACTTCCTATCTTTACCTCTTACCTCGAATACCTCGAATTCTACAAAATTAATAAACTACACATAAAGGCGAATTACATATACATATATATATATACAAGTAAAATACCAAGTAAACTCGTAATACCTAAGAAAATTGACGTCCTTAAAAGAGTTACTAGTAAACTACAAAGCGCCGGAGTCTAAATTTACTAACTATAATTAAATACTTTTACCCCTCCAAGCATACTTAATCCTTACTATATATCCTTTTAAACCTCTTAAAGTACTATAAACTTGCTTTACTAAAGTACACACACAATAGCGGATTCCGAGTGGCAATAAACAGTTAAAAAGTAGTTAAAGGGATGTAATCCGGACGACTATAAGGACGATAACGACATTATATAATACTTAACTATTAAGCAGTTTATATAAATTGAGAATAAATTAAGTAACGAGAGCCTTTAGGAGGCATATTAACGAGACTTTAAGGACTTTTAAATTACCGATTACCTTCGACTCGGTAATAGTGTTAATAAGCTACACAAATACCTTCGGTGTAATAATGTTTATATCTTATAAGCAAGTAGAGGCAAAATGGTAATAAACACAATATACAATATAGCTTACAAGGAGTTTTAATATATATAAACAAATGCGGACTGCGAGGAATATAAGATAAACCTTAGTAAAGGACTAATTACCTTAGTTTAGATCTCACTTACTAGGAACTCCTTCTACAATTAATGCCTTTTACTAAAGGTTAAACCAATTTAATTTATACTAGCATATAGTAGTTTTCTAGCTACTTTGCCACCTCAAAATCCTTAAAATCCACAACCTTAAGCTAATATACAATTAAGGGCAATAGCAACTATAATCGCTAGCGTAGCTAAAATTTATACCGAAGAGCAAAAGTACAACGGTTTAAGGAGCCTCGATTACAAGCTCTTTATCTTTTACAACATTTGTCGTCGATGTGGCCTTAATAAGAAAGATCTAATTAATGCCTTTCCGACTATATTAAAGGGTATAGCCTAAGATTAATACTATAGCTATCAATTGTCCCGAAAGACTTTCACCGAAGCTTACAATCACTTGCGCAACTTCTTCGAAGGACCCTTTGCGCAACAAGCTACTTTATATAAATAGAATGCCCTTACACTTACTTCAATTGCACTCTAAAACTTATTAAAATCGACAAAGGGGCATATATAAATCCTAACTAATAAGATGTACGCATTAAAGTATAGCTTCTTACCCGACCTCCGAAGTGACGCCCACTTTTACAATAAACTCATATTAGCTTGCTAAAGTGTTTTAGCTTATCAATATACACTCGCGGATCCTTTACAAGATCTAAGCATGTTTATTAACAAGCTATAGTCCTCAATTACCACTTATAAGGCTAAGAATCCTCCCACTAAGACCTTTTACACCGACCGACAATACTATTCGAACTAATTAAACGATCGCAACCGAGGCTATAATAATAGTCGAAATAGACTTTACCGGTACAAATCTAGTAACTGCAACCGCTTTAACTGCAATAATTGCTCAGATACCCGAAATTCATGCTTTATTTGCAAGAAACTACACTATCGTTCTTAGAAGCATACACCGGAGGAACAAGACGCTAAAAAGGCTCGATTTAAGGCTAAAAACCTCAGTCGATTTACCGATAAGGCTTATAGATCCCGTGACTTCGAGAAACGTTTTACTAGTGCTTATTTATAGCATGTAGCCGAAATCGAGGGTAAAGACGACAGTAAAGATAAATTAAGTAATGCTTTTATAACCCTTTTAGTTAATATAAAAGAGGATAAAGTAATAAAGGAGCATTCGGATTTATACTTCACTTTAGTCGAGAACCTTTTAATTAAACTAGCTATTTTTTATATAGGGAGTCTTTATGCAAAAGTCCTTATAAAGGAGCTTAATAACTAGGCTCTTTTGCACCAACTTACGGCCTAAGTACTTAAATTAGAAGAACTAAAGGAAACCACTACCTTTATTACTAGGAGCATGTCTAAGTATAACTTATACTATTTTTATAGAGTCGTAATTAATACCGGAGCTTTAAAATACTCTATTACCGGCTACAGACAATTTTAGGCTTTATAGCATTATACTAATAATAGCATTACACTTAATAAAGCTATTAAAGGACAAGTAAAAGTATAATTCGGCATTAGTTTTATATTATCTATTAAATCTACTATAATAAACACACTAATAGGCCAAGTAAAATTCCACATTATACATGCAAAGACTCCATTCTTACTTAGCTTAGCCGATATAGACAAGCTAAGGGTTTACTTTAATAACCTTACTAATTTATTAGTCACCTCAACTAGCTATAGCGTACTAGTAATATAACGTTTTGGCCACTCCTTCCTCTTATAGGACACCTTACTTTAGTCTTTTATTGCAAAATCCTTCACAAATAACCCTTGCTTTTTAATTAATATTAAATTGCAACAATTGCATTATAAGTTCGGCCATCCATCCGTCCGTCGGCTACAAGACGTACTAGAACGAGCAAGCCATAATGTCAATAAGGAGGCTCTTAAATACCTTATAAAATATTACAAGCATTGCCAAAAACACGGCCAATTACTTAGACGATTCAAATTTAGCTTTAAGGACAATATAGACTTTAACTATTGCATTATAATCGACGTCTTTTATATTACAAGGAAGCTAGTATTACATGTTGTCGACGAGGGTACACGATATTAAGCCGGCAAATAGCTACAAAATATTAGTGCAAAGCATACTTGAGATGCACTTAAAGCTTGCTAGATTAATATATATTTAAGCCCTCTTAACCAAATCACTATAAATGCCGGTAAAAACTTCATTAGCAAGGAATTTGGCCAATATACAACCGCTATAAGCTCAAAGGTTAAAATTATACTTGTTAAAGCTTATAATTCTATGGGAATTGTCGAGCGCTACTATAGACCGATCCGCCGGGCATACTCCATTATTATTGCTAAAATACCTAGTATTAGCAAGGATATAGCACTACAAATGGCCTTTAAAGCTATTAATAATATAGTAAGACCTAATAAGCTTATACTTACACTTCTAGTTTATAGTGCTTACCCACAAATCACCAAGTACGACCCTCTATTACTATCAATTGCTTAAAGGGCCCTAGCTATTAAAAAGGCTATAGTAGAAGTACAAAAACTTAAAGTTAAACGCTAGGTTAATAACGCAATTAACACACGAAATAGACCTAGTATAGCTACAATTTATAAGCTTACCCTCAATTCTAACGTCTTAGTCTAGTGTGAGAGGAATACTAGCCAATTAGGAAGCTAGGAGGGTCTTTACAAGCTTATAGCAATAAATAGCAAATCCTGCATATTAGCACTACTATATAGCAATACGACCTTCTACTTTACCTCAGTTAAGCTATACTTTACTAATATTAAAGTGGAACCCGCAAGTAAAGAGCCTTTTGCTAGACCCTTACCGGTGAAGCGTAATAAAGGACGACTACGCAAGAACCCTAATATTTCTATATTCTTATAAGATAATAATGCTCAATTCTAGACCTCCCGCTAATTAGAGGTTTTAAGCTTACTAGAAAAGGGTGTTTTTAAAGTGGCATTTGACGTATTAAAAGGAGTACGCATTTTCAACTCTAAGTTTGTCGATAAGGTAAAGAATAAGGGGACTAAAAAGGCTTTTATAAAGTTAAGGCTTATAGTTTAAGCATATAATAATAATAAGAAACGTCTAATATTAATGCAATCCCCGACTATTTAGCGAATTAGCTAACGAGTTATCCTTTGCATTGCAGCTATAGTAAAAGGATTAAGGCTAAGGCTATATTTACGTAATATATTATAAGCTTATATGCAATTAACTATAGCATTAAACTGTGATTTTTATATTAAGCTATTACACGAGCTAGCGCAATAGCTAAACCTTAAACTAAGCTCTATTTTGAAGGTTATTAAGCCATTATATAGTGTACTTGAAGCTAGAAATTACTAGTATAACACTTACTACTCTTACCATGTTAAGAAGCTCTTAATAGAGCAATTTACATACGATTTATGCCTATTATATAGCACTAATCTATTCGGCATTATTAGCCTCTAGACCGATAATACCCTATTTGTAGCAAACGCCTAATTTGCCGAACAAGAGCAAATTCAACTATAAAAGGCCGGATTCTTAGCCAAGGAACGTGAACGACTTACTCTTACCTATAACCTTAAGTTTAATAGTAGAATTATATATAAGGAGACTACTAGAATTACCTTGACGCAAGAGCGCTAGTGCAAAAACTTTAAGCTAGTACAGAGCGATAATACTAGTATTACGAGTAGCAAAGGAGCTATACGCTAAAACCTTAACACTAAGGATTAATACATTGCTTAGAGGGCTAAGGGAGCATA
>Ga0302325_10014270_pt1 | contig 16918 bp, 12 predicted proteins | sample Palsa_T0_2_FD_201948 | JGI IMG/M metagenome (GOLD analysis project Ga0302325, IMG submission 201948) | Peat permafrost microbial communities from Stordalen Mire near Abisko, Sweden - Palsa_T0_2 | ecosystem: Environmental > Terrestrial > Soil > Palsa > Peat permafrost | place: Sweden: Abisko... | reverse complement strand
CACGCGCCCTCCACTTCGGTCTGTTGCTGCTCGATTGGGACCGATCTTTCCGTGCGATGCCAGGTTCCGCCGCGCGTGCCAAAAAGCCATTGCAAGAATCCGAGCATAAGGGCGGCGTTCATGCTGGTGAACATGGTGGTCAGCCGCAGCAACCGGTTGGCGATGGATTTTCCGGGGACCAGCGCCCCGATCAATGCCGCCAGATAGAAGGCTGCTTGTGCCGCGAACACCCACTGAAATATCGGCAGATTCAACAGCGCCAGATTGAACCCGATCATGCCAAGCATGAAAAATGGGCACGTCCATCGCAGCACTTTATGCGAAAAGAACGCCAGCGCCACCCAGCCGTGCCGGACATCGAGCAATTTCCAAAGCATTCCGATGCTCTGGAACCCACCGGCCCCGATGCGCGTGCGGCGGCGAAATTCGGATTTGATATCCGGAGCGGTTTCCTCGCGCGCAACCGCCGACACATCGTAAACAATCCGGCAATCGGACCGTAGCTTGGCAAGCAACGGGATCACGAAATCATCGACGATCGTGTCGTTGGGGATGGAGACGAATAGCCGGCGGCGAAGGGCGTAGATCGCGCCGTTGGAACCGAGCAGCGCGCCGAGTTTGCTCTCGCATTTTTTGAGGAATGTTTCGTATTTCCAGTAGAGGCCGTCGGAATTTTTGCCGCTGGCGGGGTCGTTGAGGATCAATCGGCCGCAGACGACGCCGATGGTTGGATCGGTGAACCATCGCACCAGTTTCCGAGGGGCATCGGAATCGGTGAACGTGTTGGCATCGGACATCAGGACGATGTCGCCGGTCAATTGGCTGAAAGAGGTATTCAGCACAGTCGCTTTGCCGCGGCGCTGTTTGTAATCCAGCAATCGCACGCCGTGGTCGGTATATCGGCGGACGATCTCGGCGGTGGCGTCGCTGCTGCCATCGGATGCGACAACGATCTGCACCTTGTCTTTGGGATAATCGAAAGCCAGCGCGTTCTGCACCCGCTTCTCAATACAATCTTCTTCGTTATATGCGGAGATCAGCAGCGAGATCGTCGGAAGCTCTCCATCCGATAGCGCCTCCGGCGAATCCTCCCGCCCAAAGCGTTTGGCCGCCAGCCACACCACCACGGCATAGCCCGCATAGGAATAGAAGACCGCCAGCGCGCAAAGGACCAGCGCGGCAGCCAGAATGGTTTGCACAAGTGTCATTTTTCTTCCCTGTTTTCCGCCCCATGAATCGCCGGCGGATTTTACACCCGCGCCGCCGTCCCCTCGGACTTTGCTCGCTTGATCTGCATCACCCGATTTCCCAGATCAGCGACTTTGCGCTCCCACGTTTCGACCTTCATCGCCTCGCTGCGCTGGCGGCGTTTTTCCGGACTATCGGATGCCAGCGCTTCGCTCACCGCGGTTTCGAAATCTTCGTAAGTTTTGGCGGCCGCGCAAAATTGCGGGAACCGCTCGACTTCTGGAAATGCCGTCGAGACCACCGGTAAACCAGCGCTGAGATATTCCCGAAGTTTGATCGGATTCACCGTCATGATCCGCTCGTTCACGACATACGGAATGATTCCGACATCGAATGTCTTGCAGTAGCTGGGCAACAGCGAATGTTCCTTGCGGCCCAGTAGATGAATATTGGGGAATTCCTTCAGCCGCGAGACGTCCACATAGGCATGGCCGAGCATGACGATCGACCATTCGGGGTGCCGCTTGGCCAGGAAAATGAGCAGATCGAAGTCGATCCAGTCCTGAATCGTGCCGTAGAAACCGAGCACGGGCTTTTTGAATTGCAGCATGTCCGGCGGGATCGGGGTCGCCGGATCGAGCGCTTTGGCCAGCAGCGGATGATCGACACCGTGTAGGGCCAGATGAGTCTCTGGATTCACCGGCAAACGGGCATCGACGAGATTTTGCGCCGTGGCGAAAACGACATCCGCGCATTTGAGCAATCGCTGCTCTGCCTGCGCGGTTTTTTCGCCGTGTACATAGGTGAATTTCGACCATTCATCCGTGCAGTAATAAACCACCAGTTCTTCGCCGAGTTTGCCGACGTATTCGACGGCCGTGGGCGGAAAGATCCAGAGCTGAAAGCGATCCATCTTCAGTTGCCGGCGGATGCGCCAAATCATCAGTTTCAAAAGCTGCCGGTTGATCGCGGTGGCGATGCGGCTATGCGGCAGCGGCAGGACGATGGGCGTGTAAACCCACAAATTTTCCTTCACCTGTTTGGTGCCGCGCAAAAAACTTTTGAGTTTGGCGAAAATCTTGCGGATGTCGCGGCCGCTGGTGAGGCTGGGCGTGCGGGTGGAGATCGAATTGAGCCAAAGGACTTTATTGCGCTTGGCCAGCTCGGACATCACATGATTGTTGCTGGTCGGCGTTTCGCTCCAGTCCTTGGCAAAACAGATGATATTCTGGCCGACGAGAGCGCGATTCTCCCGCGCCGGCTCGGCCGGAGCGGCGTCTACGCCGATTCCCATGACTTGAGATCGCACTGCCGTTTCCATGGTTACGCCACCGCTTCCTGCACCAACGCTTCATTCGGCGCTGGCGCTGCCGCCGGCGCCACGACTCCGTGCCTGCGTGCTCCCATGCGATCTTTGAGCCGCAGAAATGGCGCTTCGACCAGGAAATACGAGAGCAACGCCACCAACACGCCCGAGATGGCGTTAAACGGCCAGTGGAAAAGCCATGAGCCGGCGGCATAGCTGAACGGTTGCTGCCAGAGGTAGATGCTGTAGGACAGAATTCCCACGCCGACCAGAAAACGCGTGTTGAGCAGTCGCGACGCCCAGAGTTTGGGGCTGTAGAAGAGCGCGATGACCAGCGTGGCGAGGAAAACGGAATTCATGGGGTCGGTGAACATGATGTCGTATTTTCCCCATTCTCTTCCCAGAACGGTGGAGACGATCAGACCGACCGGAGCCACGACGAGCGCTGCACGTAACCGCCATCCGCTCATCCAATACCCCACGATTTCCGTGTGGTAAAAGACCCAATATGCCAGCACGCATCCGACGGCAATGCCGCACATTTGCGTGGGTGAGCAATAATCCACGTCGAGGATACCGTGGAGTTTTTTCCAAACGAGAAGACGAATGACGGGCACGCACAGCACGTAGGTCGCCGCCAGAATCGCCGCGCGGCGCGGCAGTAGAAATGCGACCAGAAGAGGCCAGATGAAATAAAAATGCTCCTCGACCGACAATGACCAGAGGCAGCCGATGGCCCAGGCGGTATGGAGATTGGGCATCAGGCACATGGTGTAGGTGAGGGCAGCGACCCAATACTTCGTCTGGATATAGACGCCGGCGATGCGGAGCGCGGGATAGACAATCGCCAGATAGAGCGCCAGCGCGGGAAACAGCCGCATGGCCCGACGCATATAAAACTTGCCCAGCGAGATTTTCCCTTTGTGGTCCCGTTCGCGCAGCAGAAGCAGGGTGATGAGAAGCCCGCTGATGACGAAAAAGCAGTTAACGCCAAGGTGTCCCAAATTGCCCCAGGATACGGCTCTGGCGAGCAAATCGTGGTGGCCGGGAACATAGGCGTGAGAAAGCACCACCGCAATGATGGAGATGCCGCGCAAGCCATCCAGCAAGGGCAGCCTGCCGGAATGAATCCATGACAGCACCTGCTTGGACGCGGCGGGGGTCGTAGCGGTTGAGTTTTCGACGGTTTGAGTCATGTGGACACCGGGTTAACGGACTGGGTAGTTTCGGGACGCTCGATTTCGCCGGTCCATTGATCCACAGTGGCGAATTGCAGGTTGGCGGCGCGCGTGGTCTTGATCAGTTCCGGCAAAAAATCAGCCGTCGCCGCGACGGTGTCGTGGAGCAGAACCACGTCGCCGCCGCGCAGCGGGCGATGTTCGAGCCAGCGGCGCATCTGGTCGGAAGATTTCCCGGAAAAATCCTTGGGGTCGCGGTTCCAGAGGACGATGCCGATCTTTTCCCGCCAGAGTTTCCAGAGCGTGCCGGCCGTGACTTTGCCGAAGGGCGGCCGAAGCATTGGCGCGGGATTGGCGCCGGCTCGCCGCAGCACTTCGTCGGTTTGCCGTATTTCCTCAAGCAGCGCGGCGATGGAAATCTCTCCAGGGCGCGAATGCGAGAATGAATGATGCGCAATCGTGTGGCCTTCCGCCGCCATCCGGCGGATCAATTCAGGATGCTGCTGTGCCTCACGGCCGATGACAAAGAACGTCGCCTTCACGTGTTGTTCGGCAAGGACATCCAGAATTTTTGGCGTCAGTGCCGGATGCGGGCCGTCATCGAACGTCAGGCAGACCGCATTGGTCAGCGGCGAGCCATGCACCAGAAACATCCGGCGCGGTAGCACGGCGGCCATCCCGCGTCGCAGCATCTGCCGTGGGGACATGCGCGTCGCCTGCTCGGCGGCGGTCGCCGAGTTTTTGGCGGACGCAATGATTCGAACGAGATCCTCGGCGGATTGCTGCCAGGTCAGCGGCCGATCGGACTCCTCCACGCGGCGTTTCTCTGCCAGCAAAGCCATGATCTGATCTGCCATCGCGGATGCATCCCCGGGCGGGAACAGGCGATTGATTGTGCCGGTAATCTCGGCAATTCCCCCCACCCGGCTGGCGACAAAGGGCGTGCCGCACGCCAGCGATTCTCGCAGCACATTGGGCAATCCCTCTGACCAACTGCTCATCACGAACAGGTCGGCGGCGCGATAGAAATCGCCGAGTTCTTCCGGCGGTTTGCCACCGGCGAAAATCACCTTCTCGCGCAAGCCGCGCTTCCAGCAATCCACTTCCAGATCACTTCGCAGGGGACCATCGCCAACGAGATACAGCCGAAAATCCACGCCGCGATTTTTCAGATGCGAGCAGGCGTCCAGCATGACTTCGACGCCCTTCACCGGGACGAATCGACCTACCCAAAGCATGATCGCCGGACCGTCGGCAATCCCCAGGCGCTTGCGGGATTCAACGCGGTCGCCGGGGAAGAACACTCGCTCATCCACGCCCTGATTCCACGTGTGAATCTTTTCCTCTTCGATCCCCATGGCGGTGATCTTGGACTTCAGGTCGCGGTTCACCGTAATGACTGAATCGATTGACCGGAGCACATCGAGCACCTGTTTTCGTCGTGAGGCATCCTTGGTGATGATCTGCACATCCGACCCGCCGCCGATGACCGCCGAGGGGACGCCGGCGAGTTTTGCCGCGCGGATGGCGCCATAGCCGTCGGGATGCACCCAATACGCCAACACCGCATCGGGCGGATTTTCCCGAATGATACGGGCGGCGGTGCGGCGGATGGATCGCCAGTAAAACCAGCCGTAACGGCTGCGCAGAATTTTGGGCGGATAGTAATAAGTCGGATAATGGACGGTGACGCCGTCGATGACGGTTTTCCTGCCATCCGGCAGATGCGCCCCGCGGCCGCGCCCCTGCCACTGATCCACCCACGACACCGGCGAGATCACTTCGACCTGGTGATTGCGCGCCAGCCCCCGCACCAAATGCAGGTTGAACACCGCCTTGGTCGGCTCAAGGGGATTGGGGAAGTCGTTGGATATGAACAGCAATCGCATGGTTCGAGTCTTTGGGAATTATCCAATCAGAATTAGACCGCCGCAGGCGCGAGATCGACCTGGGGTATCGGCTTGGGATGCGCCGGCGAGTAAGCCGGTGTATTGAGAAACTTGGATTCCACCAACCGATAGAACACCGCGGCGACTAGGAATGACGCCACGGTCGTGATCGGCATGGTGATCAGTAGCACCGGCCAGATTCCATGCACGCCGTGGGCAAGCAGCCAATGGCCGATGATCGCGCACACCGTCCAGTGCAGCAGGTAAAGGCTGTAGCATTTCTGCCCGCATTGCGCCAGCGGCCAGAGAATCCGCATGTTGGTCAACTTTTTATCCAGCGGACGCATCAGCAAAATCGCCATCGAGAATAGCAACGCCACCCAGATCGTGTAGAGCATGTCCATGGCGTCGTACGTCATCGTCTTGCGGTAGACATGCGGCAGCGCCTTGCATGCCAGCATTCCCAGCACCAATAGCGCTGGGGCGATCCATTTCTTCATCCCCGGCTGTTGATAGTTCAGGTGGTGATACACGAGCATTCCGGCGGCGAACATGAGCCAGCGGCCATCCAGGAAGAACCCGCTGAAATTCATTGCCGGATGCGTCGCGCTCAGCCAAAACGTGAAAATCGTGGCCAGCGTTACGACGACCGCGCCGGCAAAGAATCGCCGGGTGGCGACCAGCAGCAGCACACCACAAATGGCGTAGAACTGCTCCTCATAACAAAGCGTCCAGGCCGGCGGCAATATATTCAACGCCGGTCCGCCGCCGATGTGAGGCCGCCACATTTCCGTCAGGGTGAGGCTGCCGATCCATTGCGCTGGAGACATTTCATTGGGCATGGTCAATTCGGTGGTGTGGGGGGCGTTGTGCAGGATATTAGATCCCACGAGCAGCAGCACGCAGCCGCACGCCACTGAGAAAGCAGCCGCGGCCCAATACGGCGGATACACGCGCCGCATGCGCCTTTTGAAATAATTCCAGGTGGGATGTGCCCTGCGCCGGCTGGAATCCGCGGTGGCGGCGATGCAATAACCGCTGATGACGAAGAAGATCGGCACGCCGATCCAGCCCTTGAGGATCAGAGTGACGATCATCGCGCCGATTCGATGCGCATGCTGCTGGGAGGCGAAGTCCGGTTTGGCGAAGAACGCGCCATGCGCGAACACCACCATCAGGCAACCCACGCCACGCCACATGTCCAGGCTGTTGTACCTGGGATTCCGCAGCTCGGGATATGCCTTCACCGGGCTAAGTTTTTCATTGGATTGCAAGTGCATGTTCCGACCCATCCTTCCGCCCGTTGATGTGTAATGCGTCTAAAAAATGCGATTGGTATTCCGCCGCCATGCGAGCGATGTCGAAGCGCGCAATGGCTCGGCGTTTGGCTGTTTCACCCATCCGTTGGGACTTCTCCGGTTCCGAAAGCAACTGGACGATCGCCGCGCCCAGCGCTGCATCGTCCGCCACCGGAAAAAGCAATCCTGTTTCGCCGTCGCTCACCAACTCCGGCAATCCCCCGATTCGGGAAGCCACCATTGGCAAACCAGTCACGCAGGCTTCGATCCCCGCCTGTGGCATCCCTTCCGAACGGCTGGTCATCGCAAAAATATTCATCACCGCCAAAAACGGCGCCGATGTCGGCTGATATCCGGCGAAATGCACGCTCTCGGCCACGCCGAGCGTTTTTGCCAAATCTTCAAGTTCCTGTCGCAGCGGCCCGTCGCCGACGAGCAAGAGATGCAAAGCGGGCACTTGTGCCTTGGCCCTTGCGAACCCGCGGATCAGCACATCCTGCCGTTTCACTTCCGTGAGCCGCCCGACGGTGCCGATCACTTTTGCATTGGCCGGAATTCCCAGCGATTGCCGCACCGCCTGCGCATCGCACGGCTGGCCATATTGCGAGGTGTCGATGCCATTAAAAATCACCCGGATTTTCCGATCGGGAACAATCCGATTGGCCCGCACCGACGCCGCCATATCCTCCGTGAGACAGTAAAATGTCGAAGTAAATCGGCCGGCAATTCTGCCCAGCATTCGCGTCTGAAATCGTTGAGCGTACTTTTCCTTGCCATGCTCGGTATGCACCACCAGCCGCACACCCGCGAGTTTGGCGGCCGGGCCGGAATAAAAAAGCGTGGCGATCTGATGCGTATGCACGACATCCGCGGCAAGCTCCTCGAAAACCGCGGCGAGCCTTCGGATCAATCCGAGCCGAATCCCCGGCTTCTTATCCAGACAAATCACTTTTGCGCCGGCCGATCGCACTTGCTCCGCCATCGTGCCGGGGCGCTCCAGGCAGATAATGGTGATGCGCTGCCCAAGCCGCGGACCCTGGCGAACCTGATTAAGCACGTTGCGCTCCAGGCCGCCGACATCCAGCGACAGCATCACATGCACGATGTGCAGGTTTTTGGACATTGGGCTAATCCGCTTCTCCATTGCCGGATTCTTCCTTCGATTCCGCGGATTGCGGCGCGACGACGGCGGCTTTTTTGTTTCGCAATAATTTTCTGGCTACCCGCGCGCACAGATCGGACATCCGATGCGCCCGCACGCGCAAATTCGGTTTGGTGATCGTCAAATCCACTAGATTTACCAGGGTCTTGGCATAATCCTGTTTGAAACGGTTGAAGCCTTTGAGATGGTCGTAAGAGGTCACGCCGCGCTCGGCCAGATATTCCATCAGGGCCAGATGCATGGCCGATCCGGGGCTGGTGAAGACCTTGGATTGCATGTTCACGCCGACCTGATATCCGTCGTAGCGAGGCCCAACGCGATGTCCGTAGGTCAGTGCGAGCACTTCGCCGTTATGCATCAGCCGCGCCACCATGACCTCGCCGCGCGGCGCCAATTCCACCGCGATCCCTCGATGAAATTCCGCATGCCGCGGCGCAAAACTTCCGGTGCGCCCGGCGCCCTGCCACCGCTTGCGATGCACCTGCACCATCTGGTCGAAGAATTCGCCGGCTTGCTCGGCGGTCTGGGCGACTTCCAACTTGCCATGTCCGCCACTGAGTTGCTTGAGCATTTTTCGCCCCTTGCGGCGGGTCGTCATGGAAAGTGCGGCGATAAAGTTCTCCATCCCACCGGCCAAATCCGAAAGGTACGAAATCCCCGCTGATTCCATCTTCACCTGCCGGCCTTTGCCGATCCGTTCGGTTAACGAAAGCAGCGGCGATGTCTCGGGCATGTCGAGCAGATGCAGTTCATCCCACGCGATGGCGTCTGATTGCAGCAGGTTCGCGAGCATATCCATGCAGGCTGAATCCTCCTGCGGAGCGTGCAGCAGATTCAGATATTCGGCGCAGGTTTCCTCGAATTCCGCCGCGCCGGTGGAGATGAATTGCAAGCGTCGCATCCCCACCAATGGAGGAGAGGACGATGATTCGAACAACGGCAGCACGCCGATCAATTTCTCGCCGCGCCAAAATGCGATCACCCTTAATCCTCGCCCTTTTTTCCCGTAGGCCTGCCCATAGACGGCCCACCAGCGCCAGACCCATTCAAACCGCAATGGCGGCGAAGCCGTGGGGCTAATGGCGAAGAGTTCGCACCATTGCTCTTTCATCCGAGCGAGTTCGTCGGTCGTCGAAACGACCTTCGCCGAAACAGTCGCGGCAACACTTGATTTCGTTTCTTTCTCAAGGGTCATCAACATAGGTGCTTTCCTGTTCTGCAATGCTTCCTAAATCCAGCCGTGTATGCGGTAAATTTCCCATCCCACGGTTTCATGCAGCCAGATGCCCAGGGCCGCGAAGCGATCCGAGGGCGATGCGAGATTCTCTTCATCAAAGGTACTGTCGGTGCACGGCGAGCAGATCACCTGAATATGCTGTTTCTCGAAAACGGCTGCGGCCCGCTTCATGTGCCAGTCGTGCGTGACCAGCACGATTTTTGTCCAGCCGTTCTGGTGCATCAATTCGGCGACCCTTACGGCTTCGTCATGCGTATTTTTCACGCCATCGACCTGTTGCAAATCGAAGGTGATGCCCAGTTGCTGCATCTCGCCTCGCACAAGAGTGGGCCAATCGACCGCCGGACCGCCGGGGACGGTGAGGACCATCCGCGGCGCTATGTTCTCCCGCATCAATTCCAGACCGTGCAGCAGGCGGTCCTGGGCGTGCGCGCCGATCACATCTTCGGTGGTAAAACCGGAACCAAGTACCACCACGGCATCGGCGTGTTGAAGCGCATCGCGCCGCTCCAGGCCGCGCAGCATCGAATTGGAAATCGGTGTGTATCCGACGACGAAAATCGCCGCCAGCAGAATGCCGTCCAGAATCCAAAGCAATTTCCCTGCGCGCGTCAGCCCCAGCAATGCGCCAACCACCGTCATCACGACAAACAGGTGCTGAAAATATTGGATCAGCACATCGAGATTGAGTGTGGACATGGCCATTCCGGCCATCCCGCCGAGGATAGCGCCGGCGAGGAGTCGTCGCCACCACGGCGTGGTAGAACGAACCGGCGCATGGTCGGCTGATTTGCCGTTGTCTTGCGGCGGTCGGGTTTCAGGTTGCATCAAATGAATCCGCATGTAACTCCGTTCAAGCGCTCTTGGTTGTTTGGCGATGTCCCTTAGCTTGGCGATAAATTTGCCGGGCTGATTCGCCCAGCTTTGACGGCGCGATCGACAGCATCCAGAGTCGCGCCGTTCGAGGCTGCCATGGGTTGTTCAGCAGCGATTTCAACAAATGCTTACGAGCGCCGGTGCGCTGACCATTTTCCAGCATTGCTTCGCCGATCCACGCATGGACATCGGCAAATCGATGCAGGATGCGCGATCGCGGGAAGCGGATGCGCTCCGGTTGCCGCTGCATCGCCGCGGTAATCGTGCGAAGACAATTCTGCGCGCCGTAAACCATGTATTTTTTGTGCGTCAACTGGTCCGGCATGCCGACGCGATATTCGATGCTGGAGAGATTCACGAATCCCACCGGGCCGTGTTCGGTGGTCCGCAAATGGAAATCAAAATCCTCGCCGGAGATTTTCAGCTCTTCATTAAATGCCTTGACCTTCTCAAACCGCTCGCGCCGCAGGAGCACGGTGGACGTGTGCACCAGATTTCCGAAAAACATCTTGGGGAAAATGTCGCCGACATAGAGCGTGGCGGATTTCATCGGCTCCGCCGCATCGGGAAGAATCTGGTTCAGCGGAAACCGGCTGGAGAAAATTTCGTCCATCGTAAATTGCGAATAGCAGCCATACATTTTCTTGAGATAGGCCGGGTCGGAGACTTTGCCATCCGGTCCGATGGCTTCCATGTCGGTCCAGACCATGCCAATCTCCGGGTGTTTTTCCATGCATGCCAGTTGCACCTGGAGTTTCCAGGGCTTCCAGACATCGTCGGAATCGAGCAAGGCGATGTAATCGCCGGCCACGCGCGCCAATCCGCTGTTGCGCGCGGCCGTGACGCCGGCATTGGCCTGGGGGAAATATTTGACGCGCGAACCGTTGCCGTACCGGCGGGCAACGGTTTGGGCGGTGCCATCCGTGGACCCATCGTCGATGAGAATGACTTCCACCCGGCCGCGCGTTTGCGCAAGAACGCTGTCCACCGCGCGCTCCAGGCAATGGGCGCGGTTGTACGTCGGGATCACGACACTGATCAGAGGCTCATTCATCTGACACCAAAGGGCAAACATCACCCAATTGCGCTTCGAGAATTTTCGCTGCTGCGTTCCCATCCGTGGGTCCTTCTATGCCTTGGCGGTTACAAAGGGGCGCTTCATCTGGCGATAGAGCGAACGTGCCGAATCGCCAACCCGCCGCGGCGCCGCCGTCAGCGCCAAAAGCCGGGCGGTGCGCATGTGCCACGGCCAATATCGCAGCGATCTCAATAGATGCCGTCGCGCGCCGCTCCACTGGTCGATCTCCAGCAGGGTCTCCCCGATCCACGCATGCACATCGGCATATCTCCGACGAATGCGCCGCCGTGGAAATTTCAGCCGCTCGGGGTGCTGCTGCATCATCTCGTCGATCGTCCGCAAACAATTTCGCGCCGCGTGCACCATATGCCGCTTGGCCGTGGCCTGATCGGGCATGCCGACCTGATATTCCACGCTGGAGACATCCACGAATCCAACCGGGCCATGCTCGGTGGTCCGCATGTGGAAATCGAAATCCTCGCCAAGAACTTTAAAGTCCTCGCGGAATGCCTTGACCTTCTCCAGCCGCTCTCGACGCAGCAGGACGGTCGATGTATGCACCAGGCTTCCGAAGAACATCTTGTCGTAGATGTCGCCCACGAAAAACGTGGCGGATTTAATCTCTTCCTGGGCATCCGGCAGAATCTCGTCCATCGGAAACCGGCTGGAGAAAATCTCATCCATCGTGAACTGCGAATAGCAGCCGTACATTTTTTTCAAATACGCGGGATCGCACGGCTTTCCACTCGGATCGATCGCTTCCATGTCGGTCCACGACATGCCGATCTCCGGGTATTTCTCCATGCAGGCGAGCTGGACCCGCAGTTTCCACGGTTTCCAGGCATCATCGGAATCGAGCAGCGCGATGAACTCGCCGGTGGCGCGGGCCAGGCCGCTGTTGCGCGCCCCAATGACGCCGCTGTTGGGCTGCTGAATATATTGGATGCGCCGGTCGCTGCCGTAGCGATGGGCTACGACCTGCGCCGTTTCATCCGTCGATCCATCATCAATGATCAAAATCTCCAATCGCCCGCGGGTTTGAGATAACACGCTGTCCACCGCCCGGGGCAGGCAGTGGGCACGGTTGTAGGTCGGAATAATAACGCTAACAAGCCCTTCATCCATGAATCTCCCGTTGAAAGAAAATCGTTTAACGTCTAAATATTTTTCACCTCTGTATAAGAGCCAGGGTTCCGTGAGGACGCTTCAGCCGCAACATGCGCAGCAGGATCACCGCCAGCATTTTCCATCGCTGGGCGGGGGTTTTGTGATGCCCGCGCTCATAAGCAAAGGGCCAAAGCGTCAACGATTCGACAATTCTGGAAAGCGCCGCCCGCTGTTGTCCCGACGCCGTGTAGAGAAAACTGGACATGCTGGCGGCATAACTGAATGCCTTGCGCCGCAGAATCCATCGGCCGTGCAGCGCTGGGAGTTCGCTAAACACTCCCTCCAGCATCCGCCGGTCCACATCGTCCATGCGCGATGCCGTCGTGGAAAGATTCTGGCCGTGATTGCGATAGTACATCAGCGGCAAACGAATCAGATAAATCGGAAAATTGGCGGCCAGGCGAATCCACATGTCGCGGTCCTCGGCGCCGCAGATGTTGGGCCGAAACAGGCCGACGGTGTCGAAGCAATCTTTGCGGATCAGCGACCCGCTGGGGGCAAATCGCGCCTGCACAACGAGATTCTCCAGTGAGACCGTCGTGCTGGGCGTAACCGTTGGCAAATCAGGCCAGCCGTTTCGCAGGTCAACAATCGCATCCGACCCAATCACTGCCGCATCGGGATGCTCGGCGATAAATTTCATATGCCGCTCGATGCGCCGCGGATGCCACATGTCATCGGCATCGAGCAAACCGATGTATTTGCCTTGAGCCTGGCGAATCCCGTTGTTGCGCGCCGCATCCACCCCGGCGTTGGCCTGGCGAATGTAGCGCATTCGCTGCATGAACGGCTGCAACCGCTGCGGCGTGTCATCGGTGCTGCCGTCGTCAACCACGATCAGCTCGACGTTGGAATACGTCTGTGCCAACACGCTCTCGACGGCATCGACGACATATCGGCCGTAGTTAAAGGTCGTGATGATGGCGGTGATCAGCTCCTGGCTCATGCCAGCACCTCATCTGGGTGGCGACCCAAAAGCTGGATCACATCGCGAACATGAAGAATTCGCAGCAGCATCAGAGTGACGGCGTATGCTGCCATTCCCAAAGTTCCCTGTACGCCCCACGACAAAAGCAGGCCGGCCCAATCACGAATTCCCTCAGGATGCGTGGGATTCATATTCCAGCCGGAGAGGACCTGCTGAATGACCCACATTCCCCCCGCCATCGCCCCGCCGCCGGCGAGAATTCGCGCCAGACGCCACAGCGGCAGCGAGGGCGAAAATGTCCTGACGAACGGCGCGGCGATGAATGCGATCTTCACCGCGATGCGAAGCACAAACGACCAGCAGGCGCCAATGAGGCCGAACTGGCTGATGAGAATCGTCGCCAGCAGCAGGCTGGCGGCGGCGGAATAAACGGTGTATCGAGCCTGCAGCGCATCTCGACCGGCGGCGTTGAGCGAATATCCCATCACGTTTTCCAATCCCAACAGCGGGAGCGACCAGATGGTGATGCAAATTACCCGCTGGCAAATCTGCGGGTTCTTCGGAAACAGCACATGCGCGATCGGCCCGGCAAGAAAGAGCACCACAACCACCACCGGCAGACACACCAGCAATGCCAGCAGCAGAAAGCGGACGACATCACGCGAGGAGGCCTGCGGATCGCGCCCGTGGGAATTAGCGATCACCGGATAAAACGCCGACGCCAGCGAATCCGGCACGATCGTCAGCCGCGACGCCAACAGCAGACCGCCGGAAAACAGGCCGAAATTACCGCTGCTCACGAATTTGGGAAGCAGCAGGGATTCCTGATTGGCGGCGAAAGTATTGGTGAACTGCTGGGCCGCGAAGAATCGGGAATGCACCAGATGCCGCCAGGCGTTGGTCATGCCGCCGGAAATGCGAACCGGGAAGAATTTTTTCTGAACGACAGCAAGGAGAATCAGGGCTGTGATCGTCGGGCCGGAGAGATATGCCCCCGCCAGAGCCACGGCTCCGCCGCCCATCCAGATCACCACGACGGAGAGTGCCGTGAGAACCAGTCCGCCGACGAAATTGGCGGCGGCATAGACACTGATGCGATTGAGCCCTTGCAGAAGATCCGAAAGCGCCGACGATGCAGCCGTTAGAAATATCCCAATCGACGCCACCGCGGCACATTCAACGATCACCCGTGGATATCGCAATGCAAAAACGGCGGCGATGACGGCGGCGGCGGCCAGCAGCGAAAGAACCGCGCGAGCGCCCAACTGCGCGGCCAATGTTTTTTCGGCTGAATCCGGATTCTGCGCCACCGTTCGCACGAACACGCCGCGAAGGCCCAGGTTGGTCATCACCGATGCCACCGCTACCAGCGCGGCGGCGGTGGACCACTGCCCATACCTCTCCGCGCCCAGGCTTCGGATGATATACGCCATCACCGGCACTGAAATGGCGTTGAGCAGGATCGCCTGCCCCGCCAGATGCGCGGCCGAAAGAAAACTTCGGCGATGTTGTTGCGAAGCGCTCATTCGATTACTGCGCCTCCAAACGCACATACAGATTGAACACGATCAGCGTGACGATGCTGGCGATGATCAATCGCTTGATCAACTGAAAATTCCATCGAGCGCACAACTTCGGCGCGAACTCAAACGCAAATCCGGTGAAAACCGTCACCATCCCCAACAGCAAATACGTGTCGACACGGAAACTTCTGGTGGAGGAGAACATTCCCACCACCGCCGCGGAAACGATGGCCAGGAGATAAAGGCGCTGGCGTCTCAATTGGGGGTCGGACATTTTCTCGGGTTTCAGCCGCCAGAGTCCCCACAGCGCCAGATAGAACGCGCCGGTGAAGATGGTGCCGCCGATGAGTCCCATCTCGGTGTAAACCTGCATGAAGGAGTTGTGGGCGACCAGTCCTCCCTCGTCGAGGCCGAATTCCCCGGCGCCGATTCCGAAAATGGGGGAGGATTTCATGTCGTCAAACGCATCCCGCCAAAGAAGAATGCGCTCCTGGGCCGTGCCGGTGGATGCGTCGAAATTCGACATTCGTCCGGAGATCAGAAACGCCACCGGCATGAGAATCGCGGCGATCATCACGGTTCGGGCTCGCCCAAATTTCAAAATCCCCAGCGCGCCGATGCCCGCCAGAAGCGCGAGTGTTCCGCCGCGCGAATACGTCAACACCATCGCATAGGCCATCACGGCGATCATGCCGAGCCACATGGCCCGCCGCGGCAGGGACTTTTTGAGTCCCAAGCAATAGAGGCACGCCAGGATTCCGAACAATGCCAGCCGCGAGACATCGTTGGGATTGTTGAAGATGCCGACGCTCACCAGCCGCGCCAGAACGGCCGGTTGGCCGGTATCCGGATCGTTGTAGTCCTGTTGCTCCATGTAGGGCGGAGCGTTGACGTTGATGAGGCCGTGGTAATTCAGCAATCCCAATCCACATACCACCAATGCAAACACCGCCAGCCAGGCCAGAAAACTGCGTAGCCGCTCGGGGGAATCGATTGCGGCCACCAGCAGCAGGTAATACACGACGAACTTCAGGCAATCCTCGCCGGCGGATATCGCCGAGGCGTGATCGCCATGAACTACTTGGCTTAGGATCGCCGAGAACATGACGCCAAAGACCAAAATGGTGATCGGCCGCCGGATCAGATTGCGAATTTGGAGCTGAGCCAAAAATGGCCGCCGCAACATCACAAGGGCCAGTACCAGACTGGCAAGATAAACCGGCGCCGCATCCAACGCGGGGACGATGTCGCCGGGGCGAAGGAACAGAACCGCAGTGAGCAAAACGAAGGATGCATAACCCCACCGGCTGGCCGACTTCGTCCGGCGTTTTGCCGGCGCGCGCTGCGCATCCGCCTCCAACGGATTCGGTTGCTCGGAATCGACGTCCAGTGCGTCGATGTCTTGCGGCGACATTGAATCAACCCAGGTCATTTCGCTCCACAAATCTAGCCCTTTTCACTGCTTGCCGGCGGCGTCAAGGCTCCGCCCCTCTCGCCGGCGCGAAAATGCGCAGACGACGGCACCGGCTTTTTAAAAAAAGCCGGGGGGGCTAGTTCACGATTTCCAGCAGGCCCGGATCGATTTCCACGCTCACGGCCCTGCCCAGCATCTTCACCTGGAGCACCAGGCGATTGACGCCGATTCGGTTTTCCACAATTCCCTGCACGCCGCGCATCGGGCCGGATCGAACCTCGACCCGCACGCCGCTCTGCAAAAACGGATACGGCTGCACATTCGAATTCTTCGACAGTGCGAGCCTCAGATTGGTTAGCTCCCAGCCCAATTGCTCTTGATCCGCGACCCGGATGATGTTCACCACCCGCTTGGTGCGATCGGCGGTGTAGGCTTCATCCAGCGATCCGCGCAGAAAAACATATCCGGAAAAAATCGGCAATTCGACGGTCGTTTTCCGCTTGCCGTGGAACCGCACTTCGCGATTGAGCGGAAGGAAAAATCGAATCCCCATTGCCGACAAATCGTCGGCCAGGATTTTCTCCTGCCGGCTCTTGGTATGCAGCACATGCCACTGGCCCGTCCCTGCAAAGGGATCGAGCGGCGGCTTGGCTGGCGCCAACCTGCTTGGAACG
>Ga0302325_10014268_pt1 | contig 16920 bp, 20 predicted proteins | sample Palsa_T0_2_FD_201948 | JGI IMG/M metagenome (GOLD analysis project Ga0302325, IMG submission 201948) | Peat permafrost microbial communities from Stordalen Mire near Abisko, Sweden - Palsa_T0_2 | ecosystem: Environmental > Terrestrial > Soil > Palsa > Peat permafrost | place: Sweden: Abisko... | reverse complement strand
CCTCTGACTTATCGTGCAGCGTGATCTTCTGAATGATGTCCTGCAACTCGAAAATGGAGCGCTGGGTGGAACCGTTTTCGCGCGATGCCACATCCATCGCGTCCTTGCTGCCGTTAATGTTCAGATAATACGTCTCCATTCCGGAAATATACGTCGCGGACGACGAATTGGCGTGGATCGAGAGGAATAGGTCGGCCTTCTTTTCGTTAGCCAGCGCAGTCCGGCCTTCGAGCGAGATGAAGGTATCGTCGGTGCGCGTATAAATCACTTCGGCGTTCATCCGCTCCTGCACCAGCTTTCCCACCCTCAGGGCCACATCCAGCACCAGTTCTTTTTCCAGCAAACCTTTGGCGCCGGAAGCGCCCTCATCGTGGCCGCCGTGGCCAGGGTCGATCACCACGCGGTTAAGCTTCAAACCCAGGGTGCGAATCAGCGAATTCCCGCCGGAACTGGTGTGGCGCGCTGCCTTGGCAAGTTCCTCCGAAGTGGCCGGAGCCGGCGGGTGCGGCGCAGCGGCCGGGGTGACGACTGGAGCCGCCCCATCGTCCGTTTTGGTGTCCTTATTGTCCTCGGGCGCGGCCACCACCGCTGCTGGGGCCTCGACTGCAGGCGCATCGATCTTCGCCGTCGTTTCCGCTGGTTTAATCGCCGCCGGCGCCTTCGCGGTTACCGGGCGGGCGGAGAAGTCCACTACCGGAGCGTCCGTCACAATGGGTGATCCCGCAGCTACGCGAAGCTCGATAATCAGCCGGTGAGGGTTGGTCAGCGTCGAAGTAATCGCATCGGCATTTGCGGCGAGGTCGAGCACCACGCGGGTCACTCCGGTCTTGGGTTCGGCTACGCGGATCTTCTGCAGCAGCTTGTCGTTCACGGTCTCGGTATAAAACCGCTTGGAGTCGAAATCGGGGTGGGTATTGAGAATGTCGTAATAGATACGCTCGGGATTATGCAGACGGTCGGTGTGGAACTCGAAAGAGCTGCCGACCTCAATGGCGACACGGGTCACGTCGTTCAGCGACCAATGGCGTACTGCTGTCACCGCGTGGGACGCGAACTCGTCGTTCTGCCCCAATAGGAGCATCACCGATACCGCGAGGGCCGCAATCAACTTCATAGCCTGACCTTTTAGCGTGTTAGCGTGCAAAATACCGTATCGTTCCGTCGGGCAGCACAACCTGCTGAATATGCGCCGGTCCGGCCGGCTTGGCTTCCACCGCCGGCGTTTCCATGGGCTTACTCTCTGGCGCCGGCGCGACCGCTTCGTTCTTCTGCATTTGACGGTTCACCTGCACCAAATAGTTGCGGGTTTCCGCGTACGGCGGTATGGAACCGTATTTCTGCACCGCTCCTTCACCCGCATTATAGGCCGCTAAAGCCAGTTGAGAATCCCCGTGATACAAATCCAATAAGAACTTCAGATAGCGCGCCCCACCTTGTATATTATCCACCGGGTCGAAAGAGTTGGCTACTCCGAAGCGGCGGGCGGTTTCCGGCATTAATTGCATCAGGCCCTGCGCGCCTTTGGACGATACGGCCAACGGATTATAGTTACTCTCCACCTTGATGACCGAATGGACTAGAGAGGCGGACAGCGATTGACTGGCTGCAATGCGACTTACCGCTTCATCGATTCCCGCTGCACGCACCGGCGCCACAGGGGTCCCCCCGACCATGCGAGTGCCGACAGGTTTGGCAGTCACGATCACGCTTCGCACCAGCTTGCCTGTTCGGGGATCCGTGCGAACCACCCTGGTAACCTGCTGTGGCGGCAGAGTGTCGCCGGCGGCACATAAGCCCGCCAAGCCGACAATCCCCAATCCAACTCTAAAACAGAGCCATCTCAAAATGTTTGGCACCTCAGTATAAGACATTCCTTGGACGATTCCAAGGGGTAGACGCGGGCCAAGCCTTGAATCTCCAATGGTATCATTTCCTTGTGAGCAGCCGGGCGGGCTATGTATTGGCAGGTGGCAGGAGCTCCCGCATGGGCCGGGATAAGGCTTCGCTGCCCTTTCGCGGCTCGACCCTGGTGGAAACTGTAGCCGAAGCCGTCCGCGCGGCGGCGGGAACGGTGACCCTGGTGGGCGGTTCGCCACCCGCTGAAATGGGTTCGTTTGGGTTCGTTTTGGATTCTTACCCCGGCGAAGGCCCCCTGGGAGGCATCCTCACTGCTCTCCGCTCGACCCACGCCGACTGGAACCTGATCGTGGCTTGCGACATGCCGGAACTCTCCGGCGATTTTCTGGGGCAACTGATGGATGGCGCCGAGCATTCCCAGGCGGACGCGCTGGTCCCCTTCGGACCTTCGGGACGCCTGGAGCCGCTGTGCGCGGTCTACCACCGACGAGCCCAGGCAGGACTCGGCCGCGCCTTCGCATGCGGTGTCCGCAAAGTGGCCGTGGCCCTGGAAGAAGTACGCCTGGTGACCTGGCCCGTGCCGCAAAGCTCTTATTTTCAAAACGTTAACACTCCCCAGGATTGGGCGACTTATGACCGGTGATTCCTACCCGCACTATATTGAATTCCGCCACGTTTATAAGACGTTCGATCGGCCGGTTTTGGTCGATTCCAATTTTCACGTCAACCCTGGCGAAACCGTAGCCATCATCGGCCGGAGCGGCGTCGGCAAGTCGGTCACGCTGGGTAACATCATGGGATTCCTGCATCCCGATAGCGGGCGGGTGATTGTGGCGCATGAGGACATCACAGACTTCAACGAAACGGAAATGCGCCGCATCCGCAAGAAAGTAACCATGGTGTTCCAGTCAGGCGCGCTCTTCGATTCCATGACGGTGGGCGAGAATGTCTTATTTTCCCTGGAGTTGCGCCAGGATTACGATGCCCAGAATAAGGAAGACGTGGTGGATGGGCTGCTCCAGATGGTGGATATTGCCGAAGCCAAAGACACCTATCCCACCGATCTTTCCACCGGCTACAAGCGGGCCGTCGCGATCGCCCGCGCGCTGGCTGCCCAGCCGCAGTGCATTCTGTACGATGAACCGACCACCATGGTCGACCCGATCATGTCCGACCATCTGGGCGATCTGATGCTCCGCCTGAAACGCCAGCTGAAGTTGACCTCGGTGGTTGTCACCCACGATCTCGACCTTATGTATAAGGTCGCTGACCGGGTGGTGTTTCTTTTCGACGGTGGGGTGATCTACTTCGGACCGGTGGACGAACTGGAGAATTCGGACAATCCGAACATCCGCGAATTCCTGGAAATGGATCGCGTGGTGCGCGTATGAGGTAGGTGCGCGATTTGTGAGGTGCGGCCTTGTAAGGGGCGGGTGGTAAAGTTGCTAAAGCTTCAAAAGCCGCTTATGGTGGTAATTGCATGGCCCAGAAGAGCGAGATCAGCAAGTACTTGGCAGGCATTGGGAGCAAGGGCGGGAAGGTCAAGGGAGTAGCCAAAGGATTCGCCTCGCTCACCGAGGAAGAACGTAAGGCGGTCGCCAAGAAGGCGGCGGCCGGACGGAAGGCGGCCGCGGCGAAGAGGAAGAAAGCCGCGAAATAAACGTACCACTATAAGCCGCTTATGATAGAACAAAAGAGTGAAAGTCAGGGACGTTATTGAGATGATCGAGGCGGACGGTTGGCGGAAGGTCGCACAAGAGGGAAGTCATCGACAGTACAAGCACCCCGTGAAGCGCGGGCGCGTGACAGTACCGGGAAGCCAGGTGATGACCTGCACCCGAAACCCTCGGCAGCATCTTTCAAGCAGTCTCAATTGAGGAGGCCCTAAATGCAGTATGCGGTTGTGATCGAGCACGCACCTGGAACGAACTATAGCGCCTATGTGCCGGACTTACCGGGATGCGTTTCGACGGGCGAGACGTTAGAAGAAGTCAGCCGGAACATCCAGGAAGCTGTAAAGTTTCACCTGGAGGGCATGCGAGCGACGGCGATCCGATCCCGGAAGCGACGACGCGGGTAACTTACGCGGATGTGGCCGCATGAATCACACCACTTATCCCTGCACTACACTCGTGCGGCCGTCGGCAGCCTTGATCCCGAAAAGGCCGGGAATATTATTCCGGCGCTTGATGTAATCGGCTGGATCTCGATTGTGATGGCTGTTGTGTTGACGGTCTACCGTCTTCCAAATCTCACTACTGGCATAGGAGAAGCCATAAGCGTCTTAGTGTGGGCCTCCTTATTCGGGGCTGCATTCGGGGGCTCATGTTCCTCGCCTTTGCCGCTTTGCTGGGACGGTGGCGGACATCTCGGCGACTTCGTCCGCCGTGCTTCTGAAACTGAAATCGGCGGTGGCAGCGGTGAAATAGCATGTTTGACGACGTCCCCCTTCTCACCCAAGAATAACTCGATCTAGCCTGGAGTGATCAGCTCGAACAATGGGCGGTTTCTAAAGGGCGGCCAGAGAAACGGCAGATGGCTCGGGAAGAACTGGAGCGCCATGAGCAGGTGGGAACGCCTGAAGATCCGCTCACAGACCGATCCCTTTGACCCGCGGGAGGAGATCTCGGCGGACGCAAAACACATCGCCAGCAAGCTCGCCTCAATCGATAAGTCGGTGCGGACCATTAAAGACGTCGTTGTCTGGTGGGTCGTATTGACACTTTGCGGCGCGCTGTGGGTAGTCTACGTTTTCACCCGGTGAAGGATTATGGACCACCAAAGTCGCTTGAGCAGCATGACCGAATGATCGCCGACCACGACAGAGGCATGGAAAGGTTGCGTGAGAGTCAGGACAAAACGGAGTTGACCCTGCGCAGGGCAATCCGCTTGAGCGTCAAAGAATGGAGGCATCAGCGAAAGCGAAACGTGGAGTTCGAAGAACTCATGAAGCAACTTATTAGCGCGCAACTGCGAACCGAGGATCTGGTGAAGAAGTTTCTGGAGCGCGGCGGAAATGGGAAGCACTGAGCGAATGTTCTCCGGCCGAATAAGCGGCCACCGTGGAAGAGCACAGCTGCCGGCCAGATGAGGAGATACTTAGGATGGCAGAACTCACGCGCGATTCAGCTTTTGATTTCGCGTGTGCCGGCTGCGGCCACCAGTTCCATAAGACGCTCGGTTGGCTTCAGCTCAATGACAATATCGTCTGCCCCGGAGACGACTCACATTAACTTCGACGAGCGGGAAGCGCTGGGAAGACTCTCGATGCCCTCGACAGCCTCAAGAAGCGGCAGTACTTTTCGAGCGTCCGGCATCCGAACGTTGAGCTTATGGTTCAAGTGTAGTATTCTCGGGCAATGCGGAGCGTATCGAGCGCTCCAGCACGGCCCTAAGCGGCAGCGTCCACTGGGAGGATCACTGATGCCTTACAAAATTCTAACGGTCCTAACGGCAGTTTTCCTTACCGTCCCGGCGCTTCATGCCGCAACCATCAGCGTCATGGGCGAATGTCCGCAATCGGTGACCGGATCTCAGGTCACGATAAACCTCTCCCTGCCAGTTGGCTGCGCCGGCGGATCGATTAGCGCGTCGGACGGGACGTACTCGTCGACAATTTCCCTCGACGCGGACGGAGACGACCTGAGCATCAATGCGAGCGCCGGGAGTCTCCCGATTACTCTGGCAGTCGGCGGGAATGGCTGGGGCGAAATGACCGTCACCTACACGGATACGGTTCAACTTAGTCCCGTGTGGGAGGTGGAAAGCTACTCGGGCAACGCGGGGGCGCTCCAATTTAGCCTCTACTGCGGGGCCGGGGCATGCGAGATTCCGGGGATTAACGAGACTCAGACATTTACCTCCTCGCCGATACTCGTGTATAACGGCGAACAGGTCAGTCTCGGGACAGGGGTGAATATCGACGCGGAAGTGGATATAATTCCGATCAATGGCACACTTTCATCCAGTGCGTCGATATCCATTACCCAGGCAGTACCGGAGCCTTCCGCCTTCTGGCCCGGGATGGCGCTGCTGATCGCGGCTGGGGTGCGGAAGGTAGCGGGCAGAATCGCGTAGACTAGCGCGGCGTCACGGATACGGAAGAATTTGGAGTCAGGTACGATTGCTTCGAGCATGGAGTGAAATTATTAAGCGGTGACAATAGCGGTCGCGTACGCACGCGTCCTGAAACTGACGTCACTGTCCGCTCAATTGCATGAAGGCGCGCCGGGCGTCCACGTCGCCCGGATACGGATGTTCCAGGTATAACTCCAGGGCGCGGCGCGCGCGCACCCGGTCGCCGGCGCGCATGAAGTAGTCGCCCAAGGTACGGGCACACCCAGGCAGGCTGGGATCGTGCTCCATGTGCAGGCGGCACTCGGCATCCAGGTGGTCGAGCACGCGGCTCGCGTCCAGCACCGGCATCCCGGGCGGAACGTCACGGACGAAAATCAAGGCCTGAGGATCCTCGTAAACCAGCTTCCAATCGGCCAGAGCCAGCACCAGCGGGTACAGCGTCCCGGCGTTATATTCGAAGGCGTTGACCACGATGACGCCGATACCCCACTTCGCCAGCAGCGCGGCACGGGCCGGCTCATTGGGCGGCGCGCCGAGAATCGTGCGGTAATCCTGGAAGACCGATTCGCTGAGCGCCCGGCCATCGATAAAAACTTTTTGCCCCTTCCAGATCAGGTAGCCGCCGTACTCATAAGTATTGAACAGTGGCGCCAGAATAGGATGCTCGGCCAGAAATGCCGCGGCGCCCGCGGGGTACCGCCATTCGGCGGCGCGCAACTGGAAGAACTGCCCGCGCACGATGCCCCAGCCGAGTCCGACTACCAGCAGCAGCGCCGCTCCCCATTGCGCCATCGCCGGCAGCCGCCGCTTCCAGGGAAAGTAGGCGGCAATCAGCACCGGCGCCAGTAAGCCGATCAGCATCTCATTGCGGAAGGCGGTGACCGCGGCGGCGGCGAAGGCTGCGAAGAGAATCCAGTCGGCCGGCCGCACCTGTTTCCAGGAGAGTAACAGGACCAGCGCCGCGCCGTAGAGCAGCAGGTCGAAGGCGTATGGAGAGCCCCAAAGGTCGGCGGGCGACCATTCGATGAGGGTGGATTGCAAGGGGCTCGCGCGGTAGCGCAAAACCGTGCCCAGCGCTGCGAACCCGTTGGGATTGAGGCCCGATAAGACCACCGAAAGCCCGCCCATCCACAGCACCGCGCGGGTATCGGGTGCACGCCGCAGGATGGCTTCCACGCCAAAGGCGGCGCAGACAATCCAGCCCAGAAAAAAACCACCGTGACAATTGGCCCAGATCACGGCGAGCACGGGAAGCAGCCAGAGACGCCGCCGGCTTTCGAAAATGGCCAGAAATCCGGCGGTGAAAACGTAGCTCACGATGCCTGGACGGTCGTGGGCGAATTCGACGGCGAGCGAGGCGGCGCCCAGTGCTGCCGCCATCGCCCACCAGGGGGAGCCGGTTCGGCGCCAGGCCACCCATCCCGTGCAGCCACACAGAATGGTGAGCAGCAGCGCCTTCCAGAGGACTACCGCGCCGAACCCGCCGACCCGGTAGACCAGATACCAGATCGCTTGCGACAACCATTCGTGGGTAAGGTTAAACTGCCTGGTTTCGGCCTCACCGGCTGAAACCGGAGGGGCTGCGGCGGTGGTGTAGGCAAATGGATCGGGCGAGGGAAGGCGATGTTGGGTGACGATGTACTCGCCGGTCTTGAGGTGCCACCAGAAATCGGGATCCACGATTTCGGTGGAGAACAGACCCAGCAGCAGCAAAGCGGTGAGCGCGAGCAAGGCGGGGAGAAGCCACTGCGGCGCCGGCTTATCAGGCGTGTCGGACTTGCGCAAACTTCGAGGATACCATCCGCGCCGGCCTTACCAGAGCCGCCACTCGTCGCGCGAGATTACGCAGTTCGCCAGCAGCGCGTTGGTCGACCCATGGCCGGACGCCGATCCTCCGAATCTTCCGCGCTTGCGGAGGACCGGGGCATACAACAGGCCCGCCACTGCGCCGGCGAACCAGCGGGCGCCATGGATGGCGCCGAACGCCAGCGAGGAGACGGCCAGGGCGATCCACGTCACGCCGCCGAAAGAGACGCGCTCGAAATCCGCCGATACCAGACGCAGCAGAAGATATCCACGGAACGCCAATTCTTCGGCGATGGGCACGGAGATCACGGCTCCTTAGGGTGCGCAACTACCCGCACGCGAAACCATGGCCGCGGCGAGAATCGCCAGGGAAAGCGCCGGTGGCATCGTTCGTTGGCGCCTCTGCAAGCGTGTAACTCGATCAAGGCATTCTAGCCACCGCGGTTCGAGTAAGTCAACCCGGGAAGGGCGGATCTGGCGGAAAGGTGCCGGTTAGTTTGCCGACGGTTTATGGCCGGCTCTGTTCCAGAACCATGGTCTGCAGGGATTCCAGGGCCTCCACTACGCGTTCCATGAAATCGTCGGTGCGCGCCATGGCGCCGCGGATGGACTGGATGGCGGCGGCGTGCTCCTTTACCGTGAGTGCGATGGTCTGGAGCTCTTCGGCCAGCGAAACATGCAGGCTGGCGGCCGCAGAGCGGCCTTCTTCGACCACCTGGCGGGCGGTCTGTTCGGCCTGTTCCCGGCTGCCGGCGAGTTGGCTTTCGAGGGAGACCAGACGTTGCTGCACGGCGTCCAATTGCTGCGAGGCCGACTGGAGGAGCGAGGAGTGTTCGACAGCTAAGTTCCGCAGACCGCCGACGGTTTGATCGTGTTGCTCTATCTGCGAAGTGAGACGCGATTCCGCCTGTTCATGCTGCTGCTGGACGTCGGCCAATGCCCGATCGTGCTCCTCGATGCGCGAGGTGAGACGGGATTCCAGTTCGGGGAGCGCCGCGGCGGCCTGTTCATGCTGCTGCTGGACGGCAGCCAATGCCTGATCGTGTTGCTCAAGGAGCGAGTTGAGACGCGATTCCAGTTCGGGAAGCGCTGCGGCGGCCTGTTCATGCTGCTGCTGGACGGCAGCCAATGCCTGATCGTGCCGCGCGATGCCTGTTCCTAAGCGAGACTCGAGTTGCGGGACTTCGTCGGCCAGCAGCTGCAAACTGGCCATCGTCTGTTCGTGCTGTTCCAAGCGCGCAGTCACCCGCGATTCCAGCCCCGGCAACTCATCCGATTCCTGGCGCAAACCGGCGAGCGCCTGCTCGTGCTGGTCCAGCCGCGACCCGAGGCGCGACTCCAGTTGCGGTAGTTCCCCCGCCAAATGATTTAGGTCGGCCGCGGTCTCACCCCGGTGTTGTTCCAGATACGATGCCAGGTGCGACTCCAACAGCGGCAACTCGGCGGCGAGGCGCCGCAGCCCGGACATGGTTTCGCCGGAATGCTGTTCGAGGCGTGCGTTCAATCGGGATTCCATCAAAGGCACTGCGGTAGCCGCATCCCTGACACCCGCAATCGCCTGCTCGTGGTTTTCCAGACGGGCGGTGAGCCTGGCGTCCAGTTGGCGCAGTTCCGCCAGTAACGCCGGGTTGGGCGGGGGCGGCGCCGCGGCGGCACGCGCGCGATTGACGGAGAAGCTGAGAATCTTGAGCTCCATGTGCAACTGCTGCACCCGCTGCCAGCGGCCCGCCGGGTCTTTCACCAGGCAGTTCAGGACCAATCTGTCCAGACCCGTATCGCCGATGGGCGCCGGTATGGAGTTTGCGATCGCGTCCGTCAAGGCAGCGGTATCCGCCCCTGCAAACGCACGCCGCCCAGTGAGCATTTCGTACAGAATCGCGCCGAAAGAGAAAATATCCGTGCGGACGTCGGCTGCCTGTCCATTGAGGATTTCCGGCGCCGTGTACGGCGTGACTGCCTGCGCCGCGCCGGGCTGGGCTGCCACTAATTCCACACTACTGCGGGTGAGGATCAGGACGTCCGGGGTCAGCGATCCATGGCAGTGGCCTTCCTCGTGCGCGTGCCGCAACGTGTCGACAATCTGCAGCGCATAACGCAGGGAGTCGAGTAACGGAATGCGCCCAGCTTCGAGGCGCTGGGTCAGAGTCTGGGCGTCAGGGGTCATGGGGCGAAACCTTCCCATCTTAGAGACTAACTGAGTCCTTCGCCGAAGTCCAAGCTCCTAAAGGAGATGAAAGTACCAACCGTACATCGACTAAAGTTGTCCCGCGGCCCTCCGTATATTGCTTGCAAGCCTATTTCTGCCCATTACCCCTCTGGTATTATAAGGACTTGTGGCCGCCCGCCCTCTCGGAACAAACTGATAAAAGCAGGGCTTTGGGATGCAAGCGAGTCAGGCACAACAATACGACACCGCGCCTTGGGCGCCTTACCGATGCCCGCGCTGCCAGCGCTGTGACTCGATTCCAATGCCGCGGGAAAGCGTCTTCGACAAACTGATCCGCGCGGTCGGCTGGGCGCCCTACAAGTGCCGCGCCTGCCGGGCAAAATTCTACCGGCGGACTATGCCACCCGATCCGAATCCCTTGGAGATCGATGAGAGCGGACCCGTGAGCGCGCCGGCGCCGAATGTGGCAGTATGTCAGAGGGATCGCACACAAACTTTGCGGCGAGTGGAGAATATCATTCGCATAGCCGAGGGCAGGCGTCCCCGAAGGGGGTAGTAATCATGGCGCCGGAGCCTGGGTTGGAACAGCCCACTGCGATCGAATCGCGCAACCTTGAGATCCCTGCCGCGGCGGATGCCGGAACGGTCGTCCCCATCACCATCGTGCGCGGCGCCCGGCCGGGGCCGGTGCTGGCTCTGATTGCAGGCAATCACGGCTATGAATATCCGCCGGTTCTGGCATTGCAGCGGCTACGCGGCCAGATCGATCCAGCCGAACTCAGCGGCGAGTTGATCCTGGTGCACACGGCCAATATGCCGTCGTTTCTGGGCCGCACGGTCTACTTCAGCCCGGTGGACGGCAAGAATCTGAATCGCGTGTATCCCGGCAAGCCCGACGGCACAGTCTCGGAGCGGATCGCGCACGCCATCACTACCGAAGTAATCGAAAAAGCCGATTATGTGCTCGACCTGCACTGTGGCGACGGCAATGAATGGCTGCGGCCGTATGTCTATCAGAACGTCACCGGGAACGCGGCTCTCGATAAGTCCATCGAGCGGCTGGTAATGGCTTTCGGAATCGATCACGTGGTGGTGGACCGGGACCGGCCGACCGACCCGGCACATTCGCTCTACTGTTCCACCACAGCGATCACGCGGGGCAAGCCGGCGATGACGATCGAGAGCGGATCGCTGGGGATGAGCGATGAAGAATCGGTGGAACGAATCGTGTCGGGAATCTACGGAGTGCTGCGCGAACTGCGGATGAAGGAAGGCGGTCCCGACCCGTTGTCGCAGGCGGTCTTTCTGGATCCTACCGAAGTGGTGAGCAGCCCGGAAACCGGCATTCTTTACGCCCAGGTGGAGTGCAACCAGACCGTTCCGAAGGGAGCTATCCTGGCACACATCACGGATTTCTTCGGCAAGACGCTGGCGGAAGTGCGATCCCCGCTGGACGGACTGGTTTTGTACATCGTGGCCACACCGCCGATCGTGAAAGGTCAGCCGGTGGCGTGCGTGGGAGTGCCGCGAAGTTAGGCCCTATTGCGCGATCGTCTCGGTGCACCTACTCCTCAGTGCGATGGTGGTGGCACTGATCGGAATCAGCAGCGGTTTGAAGTTGTAGGCCGCTGTCACCTGTACCTGGCTGCCGGGGTTATTGTTGGGCGTCCAGGTGACCGTTACCGTCAGTGCGGCGCTGTTCAGGCCCACGAGATTGCTGGTTACATTCGATTGGATGGTGGCGGCGGACGCCGCATGGCCGCTGGCGCTGCCGTTGGTGGCGGCGAAGCGCGCGGCAAGGTGGGTGGCATAGGTGATCGAATTGTAAGCGAAGCCCAGCCGCCCGAAATCCGTGATTCCGACGATCAGAAAGAGGAAACAAACGGTCACCAGCGAAGCTTCCACCATGGTGCTGCCGCGCTCGTGTTTCACTGCGCCCTCATACTGGACGTCGAGTTGATCACGCCGCTAAAGCGTAGCTGGGAATAGCTGAAAATTGAGCTGACGGTGGCATGCACGATGACTTGCACATAAGTGCGCACCTTGCCGGTCGTGCAGGTCCCGCCGGCGCAATTGACGATCGTGCCGTTGGAGCATTGGCAGTATTTTGAGGCTGTGGCGGTGGCTCCGGTGACGTCGGGAACGGCATTGAGGGCGGCGGTCTGCATACCGGAAATATTGGACGCGTTGGCGATGCTCAGGCTCCCATACTGGGCGCCGGCTCGCGCCGCATCGGCTACCGCTATGGCCGCGCGGAGCAGCATGGTGTAATTCAGCACCGCGGCTAACAGGAGCAGCAGCAGCGGCGCGACCAGCGCGAATTCCACCGTGGCTGTGCCTCGACGCGGCCGCATGGCTATTCGCTCAACCCCACGTTGCCCTTGATGGGAGAACCGCCGGGCAGGGACGAGTAATTGTTGTTCAACGTCACTCCGCCGGTGAATGTGACGTTGTCGGCCACGATGATGGTATAAGCTGCGCTGGCTCCGTTCGAGAAGTCGACCCCGGTGGTAGGAAAGTAGAGAGTGCCGGTCAACGTCAGGTTGGCGCCGCCTGCGAAGTTATTGATCGACGAAGAAACCACGGTTGGATCCTGGTAAAGCAGGATGCCGGCGTAGGAGCCGGTGGTGGGCGCCGTCAGGCTGATGGTGGTCCCGTTATTGAATGTAAACGGCTGGTAGGCGTAGCCCGTGGCGTAGGAATTAAAAAAGGTGACACCGGCGCCGGTGACATGCGCTCCACCGTTGATGTTGAAGCCGCTACCCTTAAGAACGTACAAGCCGGGATTGATGGTGACGGTGGCGCCGCCCCCGATAGTAAGGCCGCAATAAGTGCCCGGGCTGATACTGGTGGTGACTCCGTTACCGATGTTCGGATTCGCAATGCAGCTGGCGCCCACCGTGGGCGTGGGTAACGAAGACAGGGGATTACTGGCCGCGGAAACTCCCGTGGAGGGCGTCGGGTTGGTGCTGGAGCCGTTGTTTACGGTATAACCTCCGGTAACCCCGATGGAGGGAGCATTTAACTGGGATCCTCCAGTGACGATGAGCGCGGTCGAGTTAGTGGAATCGACCATCACTCCGCAGGTAAAAGTCGCGGTAACGCCGTTACTTATATTGAGCGCGCCGCTCATGGAGGGGTCGAGGGCGTAAAAGCAAGTAGTGCCCCCGCTACCCTGCCGCGCCACCGAACGCGCCCGAATCATGGCGGAGGAGAAGCCCAGCACCTGCATGAAGAACGTGGGGACACTGCGCGAAATAAGCACCTCTACCGCGGTGCTATCGGTAGTGGAATAGCCCGTGGCGGGCGGATTGTTTACAGTGATCGAGACCGAGTTCTGGCCGTTGGTGAAGCCGTTGGTGGCCGCGTCGCCGAGGGCTGCGGTTACCAGGTTGGCAGAGCCGCTTGCGTGTAGTTCGTGCGCTCCTCCCAGTGCCGACGCGTCGGCGGCGGCCTGCATGGTGATCTTCACGTACTCTTCGTAACCAACGTCTATCGATAAGCCGAGGAAAGCCAGCAGAACCGGGAGACTCAGGAGCATGGTGACCATCACGTATCCGCGCTGGGGCGAACGCGGCCGGGTTGTTAGGAGATCTGCGATCATACCGATTCCATCTTGAAGGTAGCGCTACATCCTGGCATGGGGAATGCGGACATTCACTTACTTAGAAAAGAGAAATAACCTAGCCCTTGATTCCAGGAATCCTGCGAAAGGCCCACTCCCTTACACCGGCGCCTGGTGACTTGCGGAGTTCAAAGACGAAAAAGAGGCTCTCGCAAAGGCGCAAAGAACGCCAAGGAAAACGGAACTGAAATACCTTCCAATTCCCATTTTCCGCCTGGTTTTCTTCGCGAGAGAATGTCCTTCCTGGCCCGCGTGTCCGCTACTTAGGCTTTACGTATTCGTGCTGGTGTTCTGCATCGCCGGATTGATCACGTTGCCATCGGGGCCGATCATGCTGGAAGCATACGTCATTCCGGATATCGGTGGTCCGACATAACCGGTGGCGAAGCTGGGGATCTGGCCGCCGTTCTGGTAGTAGTTGGTCCAGGCCGCTCCCTCGTTGATGGTCTGCGTAATGTCAGCGGTCAACTGCGAGGGGCCCTCTACACCGCCGCGGGCGTAGTAGGCTACGTCGGCGGCATTGAATGTCTGGCCGTTGGGCAATTGGATGAAGTTGGCATTCGGTTCGCTCCATCCCTTGTCGACGCCGAACGCCGGCATTTGTACCACCGTGCCGCCCAACAACTGGGCGAGCTGTGCGGCAGTTTGGTTGGAGGCGTAATAGAAACTGGGCATGGTATCGGTTCCGGCCGGAGTGGTCTCCTGCAATTGCGAAGGATCGGTGACATTCGTGGGTTGGAACGATCCGTTCATGATGGAGGTGACCAATGCCGAAATGCCCGGGGATTGGACAGCCACCGGCGTATCTTCGGATGTTGCGGCGGCGGCGGTGGAGGGAATAGTAGCCCCGGTTTTGGTGAGCGGGGCCGCGGTAGTGGGCGTGGCGCTCCCGGCGGACGATGCCGCCGCTGTCTCGCTGAGGCTCTGAAAGACGCTGGCGAACGGACTGGTGGCCGGCGCGGCAGCCACGGAAGTGGGAAAGCCTAGACGGAGAGGCGCAATGGACTGCGAAGAGGTAGTTGCCTGCCGGGAGGTGACCGGTGACGGGTTGTCCCGAATGGGGTTGATAACGGTGAATTGGTGCGCTGCGAGTCTCATACGATCAGCCAGTTTGCAGTTTGCGTGCCGTTTGTAAATCGCTGAAAATAAGTGCCGTGGACTGTGAAGCGCGGCAATTTTCTGCCGGGGCGACCGATTTCCGCCGCAGCCGCGAATTTCTCTGTAACCGAAACGGCTGGCGGCAGTATTAGGCAGGGAAGGAGACAGGATGAGACTCGTTTTATTTGCCCTGATGCTGGCGGCCCCGGCGTTCGCGCAGGACCGTTTCATGGATCGATGGGACCGCGCCCAAGCGCGCATGGAGCGGCAATTGGCGCTCAAGGAAGCCAAAATGGCGCGCCGCGACATCGTTATCGCTCGGCAGGAGGCAGCGCAATATCGGGCGGAAGCCCGCCGAATTACCGCCGAGGCGCGGCGAGCGGTGATGGAGGCCCGGGTGGAAGCGCAACGCTACCGCCAGGAACTGCTCCGCGATTTGCGCCGCAACCTGCGCTCCGACCGGCCCGACACGACCGGCATGAAGCGCATTTTCTAGCGCTCGGCGGACCTGTGGATCGCATCGCGAGTTACCATTGCATCTATGAAACTCGCGGTTGAGAACGCCTACGGACGCATCGCGTCTTACGTCCGCGAAACGCCCGTGGAGGAGTCGACGGCGCTGGCGGAGGGTTCGGGAGCCACGGTGTTCCTCAAGCTGGAACACCTGCAGCACACCGGCTCCTTCAAGTTCCGCGGAGCCTGCAACAGGATCGCCCTGCTGACTCCCGTGGAGGCCGCGGCGGGAGTGGTGGCGGCTTCCAATGGAAATCACGGGCTGGGGGTGGCGGCCGCGGCGCAGGCACGCGGCATCGACGCGGAAGTCTACGTATCGTCGCACGTCTCTCCGGCCAAGGCCCGGCGCATTGCCGCGCACGGCGCCAGGCTGCGGCAATCGGGCACCGATCCGCTGGCGGCAGAAGTGGCGGCGCGGCGTGCGGCGGAGCAATCCGGCCGAGTCTTTATCTCTCCTTATAACGATCTCGAAGTGGCGGCGGGGCAGGGCACCCTGGCGCTGGAACTCCATCGGCAGGTTCCCGACCTCGACGCGGTATTTGTGGCGGTGGGCGGCGGCGGACTCATCGGCGGTGTGGGCAGCTACCTGAAGGCCGTATCCCCGCGAACCCAAATCGTGGGCTGCTGGCCGGAGAATTCGCCGGTGCTCTACCAGTGCCTGCGCGCCGGGCGCGTGGTAGAAGTGGCTGAGCAGCCGACGCTCTCGGAGAGCACGGCGGGCGGACTGGAAGCGGAATCGGTCACTCTGCCGCTTTGCCGCGACGCGATCGACCGCAGCATTCTGGTTTCGGAAGCGGAGATCCGCTCGGCCCTGCGGCTGGTGCTCGAGACCGAGCACTGGCTGATCGAAGGCGCGGCCGCGGTGGCGGTAGCGGCATTCCGGCAGGACGCCCGAAGCTGGGAGGGCAAACGCGTGGCGATCATCCTTTGCGGGCGGAACATATCGCCCGAGGTGCTGTCCCAGGTCTTATAACCCGCCGTAATTTTCCACACTCCCATCCTGGGGAAATACCTGAGTTTTGGTGGATCGATTGCAACACTCCCGTTCGCCAAAGAGGCAATTTCGCGAAAAGGGAGAACAGGAAAGTGAAGAAAATCGCATTGTATGGAATTCTCGCGGGCGCTGTGGGAGTGTTGAGCGCTCAGGAAACCCCGAAGCTGGCGCTCTCGGCTGGGGCAGGCTTCTCGACTCCAGTGGGTAATACCGGTTCTAACTTGGATATGGGTTGGAATATACGCGGTGGGGCGGGTTATAACTTCTCACCGTACTTTGGGGCGCTCATCGACGTAAGTTACGATTCCATGGGGGTCACTTCCACGCAGCTTGCGAACTTAGGCTACGGCGGCGGGAATCTGAATGTCTTTTCGGTGACTCTCGACCCTATTATCCACTTGAATCCTAAGGGCCACGCGGATGTTTACGTGACTGGCGGCGGCGGTTACTTCCGGCAGGAACAGCAGTTTACCCAACCGGGCGTTGCGACCGGGTTTAGTCCGTTCTTCGGATTCTATCCATACGGCACTAACATCATCGTGTCCGATTATTCAGTTAACAAACCGGGCATCGATGGAGGCGTAGGAATTGCGCTGGGAAGTAAGTGGGGCGGTAAGTTCTTCGCGGAAGCACGCTATGTGCGCGTCTTTACCGGAACCTATCACACCGATTACGTCCCGGTGACGTTTGGATTTCGGCGGTAAAACCGACTGCTTTGCGGTCGCGGCTCCGATGACTTCAGAGCCACGACCGTAAGGAGTGGTCTTCGGCTGTCGATTACTG
>Ga0302325_10014267_pt1 | contig 16920 bp, 18 predicted proteins | sample Palsa_T0_2_FD_201948 | JGI IMG/M metagenome (GOLD analysis project Ga0302325, IMG submission 201948) | Peat permafrost microbial communities from Stordalen Mire near Abisko, Sweden - Palsa_T0_2 | ecosystem: Environmental > Terrestrial > Soil > Palsa > Peat permafrost | place: Sweden: Abisko... | reverse complement strand
CATCTCTTCCCCCTTTCCCCCCTCCTCTATTTACCAAACCACAGCCCCCACTAAAACTAAAACCCCCCACCCTCCCCCAACCCAAACCCTGATCAAGAACCATATTTTCTTTCTCACTCCCTCTCCCTCTCTCTCTCTCATATCCAAAATCTTCAAGCCTTGCACCACCAACTTCAAAACCTACACCTTTGAAAGGGGGATGAAAGGAAGAGAGGAGATGAGACGAGGGGGAGATCTTAGACAGCAGCTCGGAAAACCGAGAATAACGAGGTATCGATAAGGTGAATGCAGGAATGTACTGTGGTAGTTGGGGATGAGAACTAAGCTAGCTAGCTCCGGCATCTGATTTAGAAGATTTTGTTTCTTTTTTTATTTCTAGGGATCTTAAGAGGAGACGGTGTTTGCAACACCGGCTGCGGTTTTGTGTCTGACAGCTTCATGTTGAGGAGTGGAGAAGAGTGGGGAGTGTTTATACCGCTCCAACTCCGGCCACTTGACCCACGTCTCCCTTTAACCCAAACCTAAATCACGTGCACCACCAAAAAAAAGGGGGTAAATAGAAAACCTAGCATTAATCAGTCTAAACTCATCGCAATCGTTTATCGTAAATCCAACGACTTTGTACTCGCACTTTTCCACCACCGAACCCCTGTTTCCTATTCCGTTTTCCATGCCATCAATTTGTTTCCATTCACCCTGAGATCACCTCCCATGACATCGCACCACTACCATCCATCCAGCAACCCTCCAACAAACCAATCCATGCTCATCTCCACAATAGAAGAGCAAAGAAGGGAAGGGAACATGAGAAGAGGGAAACCTAGCACACCGCATGCGTCTTCCCCGTCTTGCCCTGCAAACTATGCTGCTCCTTCCTATAATGCGGATGATTATGCCTGCTCTTTCCCGAGTGCGTAGCATGGTTATGGATATACTCCTGGTTCTTCTTGATGCTCTCCTTATCCATCTCATCAAGCGTCTGCATGCAAAGCTTGATATCGCACAACAACTGATCACACCTGCTCTTCGAGAAATCCTCTCTAACTACCACTCTCAACATCTTGAGATCTTCCGTGTGAGGAGCCATTGTGTATGCTGGCACGACCCACGAGCGCCCGCGGAGTTGATGTGCCAGCGCGAACTCGTCGTAGTGTTTGCTTAATTTGGGGTCGAGGCGGAAGGCGACGAGTGGCAGGCCTTCACCGTTCTTTTTAGACATGATGACGAAGCCGAGCTGCTGTAGGGATTCGGAGAGATAGTCTGCGGTGCGGGTGAGGTTCGTCATGATGGCGCGGTAGCCGTGCTTTCCGAGGCGGATCAGCTGGTAATATTGACCGATGACTTGGGAGGCGCCTTTGGAGAAGTTGAGGGTGAAGGAGGCTTGGTCAGCGCCGAGGTAGTTGATGTTGAACACAAGCTCTTTGGGGAGGAATTCGGGGGCTCGCCAGACGATCCAGCCTACACCGGGGTAGACGAGGCCGTACCTGTTTTGTTGTTAGATTGGGAAAATAGGAGGGAGGCAAAACGTACTTGTGGCCGGATGCGTTGATAGAGACCACCTTCTCGAGTCTGAAATCCCACTCCAATTCAGGGACCACGAACGGAGCCACAAATCCGCCAGACGCAGCATCGATATGAATCACAGTATCAATATTCTTCTTGATCAACAAATCATTAACCGCCTTAGCATCCTCATACTCTCCCGTATAAGTCGTGCCCAGAATAACGCAAATACCAATAGTATTCTCATCCACGAGGTTGACAGTCTCCTCGGGATCAATCACGTATCTGTCCGGTGTGCAATAAACGTACTTCTCCTCAACCTCAAAATATCTCGCCGCCTTCTCCCAGCAAACCTGGACAGCCGAGCTCATGACGATATTTGGCTTGTCCCATGGCTTCTTGGCAGCCTTGCGAGCATTCTGCCAGCGCTTCTTCATCGCGAGGACAGCCAGCATAATAGCCTCCGAGGATCCGACGGTGGATGTTCCAACCGCAGCGGCACCCTCGTCGTCAACAGGGGCGTTGAAGAGTCGGCCAATCATGGACACGCATCGATTCTGGATGTCAGCGGATTGCGGGTATTCTTCGTAGTCGATGAAGTTCTTGGAGAAGGATTCGGTCATCAGGGCTTCGACTTCTTTTTCCTGTTCGTGAGAGCCACGTTAGATACCATTGCAGCTACTGTATTGGTGAGCAGAAGGGAATCTTACCATGTAGGTGGTAACGAAGCTTGCCAAGCTGGAAATCACATCACATTAGCTACCACCTTCCATTTTCGTGCCCAATATCTCATGATTCGCAGAATTGAGAAGTTGGGGGAAACGTGGAGTCTTCTTACTTGAGCATTGGGTTGCCATCGAGAGACAAATCATCCTTGATCATGCGGTACGCAACCTCCTTGGGCATCTCGCCTTCAGGCATCTCATGCTTGGGCAAATCCTCAGCTGCGAACCTGGAGCCGTAGACGGCGGTGGTGAAGGTGTCGGGATTGGAGCTGGCGCCCATGTTGATCTTCTCCAAACCCTCAACGAGAGGCTTAGAGACGTCACTGTCTTTCGGGATGCTACTAAGATGGACCATGGTTGCGGTGTTGTTCAAGTTCTTGCGGGAGTGTGTAAGCTTGTAATGGAATTGTTGCAAGAAGAATTGTTGTTTTTTGTAATGGGAGGGAGGGGAATGTGAGGGGAATATGAGATGAAGAGGAAGAGGAAGAGGAAGAGCTGGGCAGAAGAAAATGGGGCTGCAGGCAGGTTTATGTAAAGAGACAGGAGCGAAGAGCTACTCATGTGCTACTATGTCTACGCATGGTTGGCGGGGTTGGGAGACCTTACACCGAGCACCAGTGGAGCTCGGGCCCTCGTCAAGCTTCAGTCCGGGATGCAGCTGTCTCAAATATGCTCCAATAGCCCCGACCTTCTCATCAATTCCTGACAGCATGCAATTCGCCGTGCGGTCGTCAATTGGGTACGAAGTAACTCCCGCCTCTTCCGGCCCAGAATGCTGTTCTCCTGATGGCTGATTGTTTCCCTTTTCCAGCGCGCTCTTTGTGCTGCCAGTTTCATGCATCCACAGCGCTGCGTCATCCAGCCATCCACCCCTCTTGCATTCCTGCCCATACCCCGGAAATCCCAGGAGAGACCTCTAATCCCTCCAATCCCCGTCTATTCTCACCTAGCTGGTCCTCTGGCCAAACAGAGCACGACACATGTTCCCCATGACCCTCTTCAGTCCATTTCTGGTCTTTCATAACTTTCTTCTGAACGCCCTTATCTGACATCACTTTCTATCTCTTTTTTTTCCTTTTTCCAATGTGGGTGGTGGGGAGGGTCGGCTCGGCCGCGCTTGCCAGGAACCGTGCAGCGTGCAGCATGGTGATTCGTTCGTGCATGATGGTGAGGTGGGTGTCGCTGATATTGCTGCTGATATTGCTGCTGAATGATGGGGGTAGCATTCCATTGTAGCATGGGGAAAGCTTGGAAGAGATAGGTTGGCGTGGCAAAAGGGGTCTGATAGATTTGATAAGATCGTGTGTGGGGTTGTGGCGAGTTATTGGTTTTGTTGTGCAGCACTTCCGGAGGTATAACAATAAGATCTAGATCGGTTGGGCTCTTTGTACCCAAGAACGGAGTAATACCTCATGGGGTCTCGAATCACGGTGTCTCGCTTCATATGCAACATTTCTAAGGCGCTGAAAAGAAAATCTTCGGTCTTGCACCTGTCACACAGTCTTGGAACCACCACTAACACCAAACCAAGTATCACAAGCACACCAATTCGAACACCAGACACTATCCCAATTCGTCTATTCGTTGTAGCAGAGAGAAGTCCTATTATACAGACGCCTGATTTTGAAAAGCCAAAGAATCAAGCTCGTCCTCCTTCTACCAACCAGCGAGGACGTCTATGCTCTAAAAAAAAAAGGTTTAGCAGACAGTGAACCAACCCAGCGATGCACGCAGAACCAAGGGAAAACGAAGTAATGCATCTCTATCCATGTGAAGACTCTGCAAGCAGATTGCCCGCTCGCCTCCGCTGAATCTATCTTCTATTAAACCCTCTATCCTGAGATCTCAACACCACCAACGGCACCGAAAGCCTTCTTGACATCACCGTAGATTGCAAATTGACCAGCAGTCAGAGTACCTAATTTGATTTTGTTAGTATCTTTTCTTTTTGTGCTAGCCACTAGAAATTTTTAGAACGTGTTACTTACCAACCATGAACAGACGAGCACCAAGACCAGTGTAAAAACCTCTAATACCAAGCTCCTTGGCAATCTTGATCAAACGGCTGGTGGTTCCCTCTCCTGGGAGACCCTTAGTCTTGTTGATCTTGCTCAACATGGTATCAGCAGGTTGCGAGACGATCGCAGCAGCGAAACCAGCGATGAGACCAGATCCCAAGTTAACAGTGGTCTGCAGTCCATCGGAAGCGGTGGACTTGTCCAGTTGTTTCCAGGCGAGCTCGGCAACCTTCTCGTAGACGACAAACTTGGCCATGGTATATGGGACCCTAAATATCTCATCAGCATCCACTCCTAGTGCGGCAGATATCAAACTTACTGCTTGAACAAGATAGGACCGAAACCAGCGTAGAAAGCACCAATACCCTCGTTCTTCAGCATCTTGCTGAATCCACCAATGAGACCATTGGCATATGTTGGCTCGGAAACAAGACGGATACGGGTGGCCTCGAGAGGGCAGAGCGCAATGTCGGCGAAGAATTCAGCGAGTGCGGCTGAAGCAAGGTAGACAGCTGTGCGGTTGTTGGAGGCAGTCTCGTATCCGAGCAAGTTGATAGACTGTTGCTTGAAGAGTTCATAACCTCCGAACTTGAACGCGCCCTGGAGGAAATAACCCGCAGCAGTTGGGCCAAAGCCGGTCAAAAGAGCACCAGCACCCTCATTGGCAATGACTTGTCGGATTCCTCCAAAGAGACCTCGGTTGTATGTGACGGGATCGAGTTGGATTCTTGTCTTGACGCTGTGCAGAGTGGTTGTCAGTGAAATGTTGTTATCGCGCCAAGGGCAAGAATTTTTGGGGACAGGTTTCTTGAGACGCGCAAAATGCCTCAGCAGAACAGACTTACACATCGACGGGAGTTAGTGCTCCATGGGTAACTGAACAGCAGATTGCACCAGCTAAGGCGAATCTAGAGTATAGAGCAACACCGCTGAGCTTCTCTGGGGTTGCGGCAGCGACCTTTTGGACGACAGCATCGACCTTTGTCGAGCCCGTTGAGGTGGCTGGCGATGCCATTGTATATTATGTATGTGAATGAATGAGGGGAGAAAGGTATTAGGTGTGTAGAGTGGAGATGGGGAAGATAGTTAATCTTCACAAGAGGTTGAGATTCAATGGATCTTGATGTTGTGGGGAGAAGCTCGAACGGAATTAATTGTTCAAGTCAAAAAGTTTCGAGGCTAAGCAAAGTTCGGGAAGTTTCGGGCCTTAAAATTTGGCCTGGCGACTGGCGACTGTCGGACCTACGGCAAAAAAGGATGGGGCAATCTTAGCGTATAAACGGGGCACGTGTTGGCCATGGAACGCAATTAAGGCAAGAACAGATTTCATTCCTTTCCCAAAATAAGAGCGCGGGATTAGGGGGTGCTTTTGAGGATATAAATGTCCGAGAATGAAAGCAGCTTTATATTTCAATGTCTCCACAAACTCTAAGCGCTGCATTGATGTCAGCGCATCGCCAGCAACAGCACCCTAAATACACAGGATTAACGCTCAACTTGTTCTCAATCCTCGCGCACCTCTTTCTCATTTGACCTATCTTTTATGAATATTCATAATTCATTCAGTCACGTCATATTTATTCGGTCACAGTCCAAGCCCGTGAAAATAGTACTCTCAAGATGAGCACGTGGCGATGTATCAAGATTTCTCGCCACTGGATAGTACCGAATGTTGTAGCCATCAAGACTCCACGAAAGACAATATGATATCCAGTTTGGCGTTTGTTGGGATCTAGTGGTAGCGGTTGGTAAGGCTTCTTGATTGAAAACTACATGTGTTGAATTCAATTTCAACCTCCCATAATCCCCGACGAAATCGGTCAAGATGAGTAAAGCTACTCGAGCTAAATGCTACTGTTCTTAGCAAGATATGAGTAATTTTCCACTTTTTAGCCGAACCCACCACTTTTTGCGCGCACACACACCAAGATTAAATGCCAATTGCTGCAAAATCGCAATATCAGCTGCACCACCACCCATTGAGCCTCCCAATTAGGCAATATCGAAGCTATTCGAATGGACCAATAGCCTAGACGAAGTGCACGTGAGCGCACTACTAAAATCACTAATCCTGAGCCGTTAGCACCCAAAAAAGCCTCAAAACCTCCTCCTAAACCCCGCGCCAAAGCACCTCCTAAAGCTCCTGCAAAGGCACCTCCGAAACCACCTATAAAGGCTACTACAAAGGCCAAAGCACCTACTAAGGAGACGCTAGCAGAGGATCCACCAATTCTTATCTCATCTCGCCCCGCTACTATCAAACTAAGTCCTAATCCACCCGAAAAACCCTATAAGAGGCTAAAGCTTAGACTGAAGCTCGAAGTCGACATTCAAGTTAATATATTTGTCGATTACCCTCAAGTCGATAGCTTTATACATTACATCGATTTAAACGACGCCGATAGACCTCTCTACTTTCGAGTATATAAGATAGCCGCAAATTGCTTAAGGGCGCACTATACCCATATACATTAGCAACAAACTATATAATACCCCTCTTACTAAGACTTCTCTTATAAGCCGAGAAATCAAAGAATAAAGATAAAGATATACCACAATACTTTAAAGGCTAATTAGCAAAAGGTTAAGCGGGCTCTTAAGCACTATATAAAAGCCCAAATTGCCACTATTGATGTGAGGTATAGCCTAAAGTATAAACCTAGTTAAGCACCGGAGCTTAAACTTATTAGTTTGTCGACTTCTAAGAAGGGGAAGCCGAAACTTATCCTAAAATACCTATTCGAGGAGGTTATAGATAATAAGGATAATCCGTTCCGTTTACCACTTGCTAGCTCGTTAGCGAATAAGAAGCCTAAGACTATGTCGACTACCAAGTTAACGGCTAATATAGATAAACGAATTCGCACTAAAAAGGGCACTACTTATAAGATTATTCGAGAGCTCCGTCTTTATTAGAAGTACACCGGTAGCTTTAACAAAAACTGCAAGAATATCGATCACTCCTATTACCGTATTACTAAAGGTTTTACTTACTACCCTATTACAAGAACCGACAATATAGCTTAAGCACGTGAGATCTAAGCTAAAGGCAATATTAAGATAGTACCTATAAGGGTATTAGCAAATATAAGGATTCGAAAGAAGGATTAAGATGCAATAGCTAAGAATAAGGCTAAGCTTAAGGAAAAAGAGGAAGAAAAGAAGGCAAAACCTACTCTCCCACATTATATAACTATAGTAAATAGTTAACTATTTTCTTCCTTCTAACTGTAATATACTACTTAACTTTCGGGGTCTTTTATGCCACAAATCACGTTATCTTGGCCGTAGTTGTACTACTATAGGCAGTCCTTTAATCTATACTCCTTTATGCCTAGTCTTGCTTTACCAAGCCAGCTATTCGGCTAAGGTCAATCCTCACTTCCTATACCTAATCCTCCTCTAATATAGCATTCATAGCATAGCGGCCGTTACTCCCCAAAGGCTTTACCGGTATCTTCTCCTACGCCTACTCTCCTACCCCTTTTAAAGGGAGGTTTGTCCTCTTTTAATATAACTCCCTTAAAGATGTCTAGCCCTTTATATAAAGATATTCCGATCGACTCCCAGCTAAACTCGTTTTATTCGTAGCTTTAGCAAAATCTTCCGAAAAATCGATAAAGTAAGCTAAAAGAGATTATTATAAAACTAAAAGATCGTAAATCGACTGTCGATAATATGCATTCCTTAGGAGAAGACGATGCAAGTAAGCTTGGAATTCTATAAAATACACTTGTTATAATCAAGGGACAAGTATCTTACTTTAATCGGTAATACAAAAATAAGGATCTTCGATAATAAGAGGAGGATGCCCGGCAAGCTTTACTCGACATGCAAAAGGGAGGGCAAACGGTTAGTTCTCCTAGCAAATCTAACGCTAGCGAGGTTAACGAGGATAATATAAGCATAAGCTCCTAATTTGGAGGCTATATCTTAAGGCAAGAAGAGTTTAATAATAAATTCGATAAAGGTAAGTATTATATAAAAGGTATAAGGTTAAAATTAACATTTATAAGGTAAAAAGTTATTCTAGCCGATATAAAAGGGGACATTTAACGTTTTTGCTTTTTAAGGAAATTTCTAGCAACACTATAACCAAAAAAATAGATTTTATACTTGGCTTTTATATTCCTTAATCCGCTTAACAAAACTTGTATATAGGCATCTTTTTATACATTATTTTTGTAAAGATATTCGCGATATAAAACATAGTATTAATGGGTCGATTTACAACACCCTTGCTAAGTCTTGCTTATACAAGGTAAAGTTCGGTTACCTTACATTATTAACCCCTTACTTTAAGTGAAATTTTAACCACAACAACGCAATTAAAATTAAAATTTTATAAGTAAGATTTGTTTATTAGCTAATTACGGTTTTAAAACTACTTTCGGAATTATTTTATCTATTATAGTTGTTAAGAAAATTAAATCTCCGTACGCCTTAAAAAAAGTGAATTAAATAGCCGAAAACACGAACATATACACTTCACATTACATATAAAGTCTAATATCAAATAACCCCCTTATTTATCAGGAACGCTATAGTATTTAGCCTTTCTAAAATAAGCTCTAGCTCTCTTCGTAGCCTTTAGTCCCTTTCCCATCTTACAAATAGCCCGAAACAAGAAGGCTTTAAAGTTATTATAGCCTTGCTTGTAAATATAATAATGCCGTCAAATATATGCTTTTAGATCATAAAAGCTCAATTCGATTGAGTTAAGCGTAAGGCTATATAAAGGCAAGAATTCGACGTCCACATTAAACCGTTTGCATAAAGCAAGTACTCGGTTACTCTTATAAATAAAACAATTGTCTATAATAATAATATTCCGATCCCCGTCCTACCGATTATAATAAGGGAGTATGTCGAATTCGAGCCAGTATTCGAATACTTCGGCTGTAATAGCACCCTTTATAGCTAAGGGTTTTATCCATCTTTTAATTGTATATGCGAGTAAAACTAAATATCGTTCCGTTTATTTTAGCCACCTCTTAATTCGTGCAAGAGCACCGATTAGTGCAACCCCGAACTTCCTATCCCCTATACGCTTATTACAAGCACTTTCATCTAAGCAAACCAATTGATGTGCATCCCACTATTACATCTTAAAGTCCTAGTCGGCCACTAAAGCCTTATTTCTCTGCTTAGCCTAAACAGTCATCCTCTTCCTTATATGCTTATAATCCTTCTATATATAGCTAACCTGCCAAATAGACATTTAAATGCCAAATTCCATAAATATATAGTCGGCCACTTCGTCCAAGTATAAGGTTAAGTCCTAGTCGATTAAGGTTATAGCAAACGCTTTTATAGCAAGTAAAGCAAGAGGTGCTAGGCCGGGTAAGAGCCTCTAATCGGGCCTTAAAGGCTTTTGTATTCGTAGCTTCCTCCTCCTCTCAGACACAGTCTTATAAGTACAGTCGAATTCGCGTGCAATCGCGTGTGCATCGATTTGAGGATCGGCATTCAAGAGGTCGTCGATCGCGTCGGCCTTCCACTTTGGGAGCTTCGCTAGCATTATTCCTTCTACCGTTAGAATAAGCTCGATCAAGGGATTAATTTGCGCTACTCACCTCTCAAATTAGACGCGTTTTGCAAAAGTTATTAAGATCCTTCGATTTCAAGGGTATATCGACGTTCAAAATGTATATGCACGGCTAAAAAGTGGAAAATTACTCATATCTTGCTAAGAACAGTATCTCGCTAAAGCTCAAACCTGCTTTCCAGTTTCCAGGGCAATTTTCCCCTTTCATAGCCCAAATATAACTCCAAGCACCTTCTCTCGCATCCCTCAATCAACGTATTCCCACATCCTATCAGGGCACTCGAATCCAATAATCTCTCCAATAATCATCCGGATCCAGCAATCCAGTATTGTCACCGAAAGCTAGGTGATCTAGTGCGCATTCAATACACTTATGCTGGATTCTCGTGAAGTTCACTGTGTGCGGCCAGCGGTACTTCGGCTGGTAGCCAGACTCCCCAGGCCTCGGGTCCGTATAAGGAATCCTCTCGCATTCGTTGATAATTTTGTGGATGTTGGTATCTCGGGGCAATCGTAGTGAAGCACTTCCTTCCCACAAGCACATGATGGGTCTTGGCAACGGCTGCGTGCTACGGAGTTCCACTTTCTGTTTTTGTAGAGTAATGAAGTTGGGTAGTGTACGGAATCACTTTCTTAGAAGTCTTAGGAGTCAGGAATCGAAAGTGAAATTGTAAAAGTGTGCGCTTCGAAAGTCTCTGAAAGTAAAAACGTCAATGTTATGTAACATCGATGAGATTTCGATAATGGAGACGATAGAAGCGATCCTTGCAACATCCAGTTAGAGTTTCACGACTTGATTTCAACAGTTCAAGGGGGGCAAGCCAATATACATCGGGTATTCAAACTACAGTCAACAACGCACACTTAGTCCCAATACATAGAAATATTTGAGATGTCTTTCGTTTGATCGCATCACTTGGCCATATGACCACGCTGCGTGCATAAACCTCAGTTGTCTCAGCCTCTATTCGTCCCTCCTTAGCTCAGAATCTCAAACCACTAAAGGATAATATATTTCAACTCTATTAAAATCTAGAGGTCGATACGGGAGGTATATCTAGTGAACGTGCGAGAGACTTGGGATTTTGTATGGGACACGAGTTCCCGTCGACAATTCATGATTTCAAGGAATTTTGGAAAGGGGGCTATTTCTGATTGGTATGCTACTCTAGTCCTAATTGGGCGAATCTGTGTTTAAAGCTAATATATTCTTAGATAAGTTCTATTCAACAGCCCACAGGATGAAGAATGGCAGACATACCAATGAAATTACACACCGTGATTATTATGCACTCAACGACGCTAGAACCGAGGGAATGCGAAGAAACGCGAAAAGGAATGTCTGCTCCACTACCAACGATAGCTTTATATCCCAGACTCTCAAAGTACTTAATCAAAAGATGAAAGAAAGAGATAAGAACAAGCGAGAACCATCTCGCGAACGTCAAGCGTAAGACGCGTCCGGCATCGCGATGAAACAAGAACGATCCCAATCCTCCAGATTCGAAAAATAGAACGCAGAAGCTTCCGTCACACGAGCGCAAGACTCATCTAAAACTTCCGAGAACCTGCCGCATTTGCAGAAGGGCTTCATCATCGCGCGCTCCACAAGGGGAAGAAACGAACACCCGAAGCCACCATTCAAGCCATCCAAAAGAGACCCCATGCTGAAATAGTCCGAGATCCAGGAATCCCCCTCTTTAAGCCTGCGATATGTTAATAGTTCCGTTTGGATGGCTGCCCAGAGCGTACCGAGAACTGTGCTTCCGCCGTAGAAATTACTGTGCTCAGGTCGATGAGTACACCAACCACAGTCATCACCGTCACCATCATCCTCGTCTCCGTCACCTCTCAGCCTCACATCACGGCTTGCCTCTTCGCCAATAAATATCTCCTCATTCATATAGTCAAAATCTGCAAACGTGGCCTCCGGTCTGTATTGCTCCTGGACTTGGCTTCGCTCCCGCTGCGCGAAGCGCAAGACGCATCGGAAGACCTCCCATCCGAGCTTCACCTCATCTGCCCAAGCCGTTATGAAGAAAGCAGGAACCTGATCAGCTAGCTCCACTGGGTCGATGAGACTATGGCTGCATTCACCGTCATCGTTTCCCAAGAGCGCTTTGATAGATATTTCAGCTTTCTGCAATGGGTCTGCACCATGAACTAGCAAGCATACCAGACATGCGAGGATTCCAAATAGATTCTCGCCCTTGCACCCACTTTGTGCCAGGTAGAAACCCGTCAAGACCAGGCAGTGTAGTGGCTGAAGCTGTAGCTTGTAGTTGCAATTCCCACAGATTTTCGTGAACAGGCCGCTTGGGTTGTTGATATTAGGTGCCTGGATTGGAGTGAAGATCATTGCGATAGAGTGGCATATGGCTTGAGTAGAGGTATGGCAGAACATGTGTTTCCACGAGAATGGAATTGTTGGATCGCCGTTCGCGAGAAGAGCGCGTATGCACGGGGAGTCGGCGTCCCAGCGCCCACAGATGTCGACTTCCTCCCCAGCAAAGCGTTTGCTTTTCCTTAGGCGGTTATCTACAGTTGCCGGTACGCAGGAGGTGTGAGCTTTCAGGATCAATATCATAAGATTGTCTAGGACAGTATGCCCGAGATCGTTGACATAGAGGTTCTTGATCAGGTTGCGCCCCGCCAGGAAGTGCATAGTGAGGTTGACTATGTTGCAGCAGGTCTTGGCTCCGTCTATGTAGCTGGTGGCGAGATGGAATGGGAAGGCCCGGGTAAGATCCAAGTTTGCTGTAGAGTTCTCAGCGAGGACGTTCCAGAGGAAGTCTTCATTCCGAGCCATGATGACGAAACTGACGGCCTCTTTGAGAAGTTCGCCGGGAGAACGCTCAGCGGCTTTAACAATTTGGGTCGTGGATAGTGGTAAGTCCTTGACTTCGATATTGCTGAAGCTATTAGATCGCAGTGCTTCTTGGAGGCGCTCGACGAGATCTACATGGTCCACATTTCCAGTCCATGTAGGCCAGCTGTCCGGGTCGTTCAAGTCAAGGTTCTCTTGTGGCTCGGTGGGAGGGGAGGTAATTCCAGCATATTGTATGTCATTGTTGCAGTGTATGCTCCAACGACAGAGTGAAGGTGGCCTAGTAGGATCTTGCCCGGAGTCACGTCCTTCACGAACATTGCTATCCAATAATCCATGGGTGCCTGGGGTGCCAACAACAGCTGCAGGCGTGTTAGGTAATGTGTTTACATCTTGGAATTCTGCAAAGCCAAGGAGATCGGACGACCAATGCAGTGGGCCCTTGCCCCAATGCTTTACTGTCTTGAAAGAGAAAAGCCAGAACTGGTAGAGCCAAGTTGTGGCGATCCTAGTAGAGCTGTCAGAACTCCTCGTAAACCGGACCAGGAGCTATAGAGCACAAGATTTATCTTTTCTCATGATGTGGCATATCCTTTAAAAATTCATCGTGAATCCCCTGGATAAGGTATCTTGCTCTATCATTATACATCTTAGCTCGTACGGCTAGTGTCATCGGTGTTGGGATGTTGATTGGGGATGAAGCATTCCTTGGTGACGGCCCATCTATTGCATGGCTAGGGCTGAATACCGATATATCGCTAGGTGTTGATGAACTGACCGCAAATGGTGACGAAACACTCGTCTCATTCGCATGCGAAGCCCTGAATGCTCTGGATGGTAGATTTCAGTGCGTGAAGCTGCAACCCTTGTGAATAATAGAAAGATATGATCAAGCCGATAGCCTTACACGTTATTGTTGATCTGCAAGTCTTGTTCCAGTTTAGCCTGAGTGCTCATGTATCTTCGCAGTCGCTTCTTGTCAAGTTCTGAGCCCTCGTGCCTTACACCGGCAACTACTGATCCATCTCGAGCCCGTTTACCCATCGCCTTGATTGCCTTGTCCTTTATGAATGAAGAAACATTCTTCGTGATGCCCCACTGCTTGAGGTGATGTTTGTACTGTCGAGCACTGGTCACGTTAGTTCTCCGTATGAAGTAGAGATAACAGTTGGTGGCATGCAGTAACATCATGGGGCTTACTCTGCATCGAACATGTAAGAAATCTTCATTGTCTCTGCAACTTCTTCGACAGTCTTTTTATTATCAATATACAGCCTCTTGATTGTGTCTTTGTGGCATTCCCATCTTTTTGGAAAAGGGACTTCCAAGGAGTACGGGTCAGAGTTGAGTGGCTGCGCTGTGTTCATATCCATGACGTCTTTAACTTCTGGGGATAGTGATAAAGCAAAGATCTGAGAATAAAGATTGATTGTCTAAGAAAGGAAGCAAATTGTGGGAATGAATGATCTTAAATAAGCTTGGCCAAGCATTGATGAGGCTGCCAAGCTAGACTTGTTCGATACCCTGCCGAGCTTCAGGCTGCCTTGCGTCAACAATTCTTTTTCGTTTGCATAGTGGAGTGAGCATGTACACATGACACCTTTGGATTTTTAGAGTTTATGGACCCGAACACCTTATCGTAGTAGGTAGTCGAACGCTCACGTTTGTCCGTTTGCGGTAGCAAAGTTTGCGTAACAGTATATTCAAGGTCATATGTATCAAGAATTACAGTAATAGCATGCCAGCTGTGCGTTATCCCTGCAGGAAACAAAAGGACAATGGCAAATAAAGTGCCTAGAACTCCGTTGGCAGTGTGTCAAAGAAATAATCAATTTAATTAATTTAATTATAATTTAATTAATTATGATTTGATTTGATTATAAGTATTAAGAAATAAATAATCATGATTAATTTAATTATGATTTAGTTAATTAATTTAATTAAGAAATATATAACTTAAGTTAATTTTAGATATATAAGTATTTAGTTAAAAGTAATTAAAGAACTGTTGCAGTAAAAGCTACTGCTGTGGGTATGGTTGTAATATTGAGATGATGAGCGAGCGAAGCTCGCGAAGAGGATTAATATACAGCCGAAGGAGTCACGTGCCCTGCACGTGACATTGCATGCAACAAGAACTAGTTAACCCCTTAATGTAAAGTCTTAAAATAAGCTAGTAAATCTAAAAAGCAAACTAAATACTAATTGTCTTCTATAAAAAACTGATTATCCTCCTCGGAAATAGCTATATTATTAAGTTGTAGGCACAAGAGGGTTCTAGAAGTATCATTGGGTGGCAAGGTCGCTTAGCCATCCATTAGCAAGGCCCCTGGGCCTCTGATTAGGTAGTGAGGTGGCGCTAAGCCACGAACCCCTGGGGCGGCCACCGGGCCGTGTTTTTCCGGGTCACGTGATGATTTAATCAATTTAATCATGATTATATTGATTTGATTATAATTAGATTATGAGTATAGGCCTTAATAGTTGATTTGATTATAATTACTACTAGTTAATCAAATCATAATCAAATCATTTGACACACTGAATATACTAAAAAGGCTAGAATATTATCAATTCAAGCATGTTTGAATATCGTCAATTTCTGGCCACATTGACATTGAGCAGAGCTTCAATAGTCGGACTAAACGTCGCCATAAAAGGCCCTCTATTGTCAGTTGAATATCACGTTTATCATACCATTTCTGTAAGGGGATTAGCCTCTGATTTGGATGCATGAAAGGACCCTCGACTTCCTCAACCATTAGAACTTGAGACAACTTCAATATCAATCTTTTAGACCCAATCCACACTTCACCTATGATTCATCAGGACCTCTATTCAACCAACTGACATGTATCCCCTCCAGCTCTTAGAGGTAGGTTCTCACAAGTTAGCCATTAAGCGAGCCGACCCTGTCAATATATTCAAGCTTATATACCTTTCCATATACTCTTACCCGCGTCCTAGTTTACTTTATAGCTCATGCGATCGAGGGATACGTGCAAATTACGCTAGCATTATATATTATGGAATTGATTCTAGCCGGCAGCAAGGAATGAGTCTCGCGTTTACGCGAACTTTCGCGTAAAGTGGTAAGAGGGGGGGGGGTGGTTTTGCACAGGCCCGACCTGTAAGAACCTACCTCTAAAAGAGCTGGAGGGGATAGAGTATTGGCGCGAGCTCTTATTAATAGTGTGATCAACCGTGTAGGCCAGACGATGAGATCCAACACTTATCGACATGCGCATGGGAGCGACAGAAAAACAAATCATAACCCAATCTCGCCTGGAATCTCTGGGGACAGTGTCCTGTTCTCACGCTGAGTTCAATTTCGAAAGAGACGTTCTGCTGAAACAGTTATTCGAGACCGCCTCCAAAATAAGGCAAGAAGCAAAGAAGCTGGGAGAAACGCATTTGGCAGAAAGCTCGTATATTGAAACTTCACTATCTCACAACTACTAGCGCCCCTTCTGGATACCCCCGGTTGAATGAAAGACACAAGCCAGGGTTCCCCTCAATGCTGATTTTCCTTGCGCGGAAAATCCCCAGGATATAAATACCATCAAGACAAATAAGTGCAGTCATAGGTCCAGACTTCCTTTCAGGCAAGGGATGGAAGTAAAGAAGCTTTCTCTGCGAATCTTCGAACGCGCTGCGCGTCTTGGAACTTGTGTTACCCCGCGTCCCAGGCCACAAAGAAGCATCTTTCCCCGGCACTTTCCTCGGGGCCCGGGTGCCAAGAAAATTGATCTCCTATTTCGTGAAGCCGTCAGAGCCAGTAATCGAATAGGAACAGATGCCGCAAGCCACACTTATCCCGGTTTCCCAGGGCGTAGTAGTGGCGCAACGCCTGCAGGAGTCCGAGCGTCTTCTGCCGAGGTTACGAACTCTTCTGCGGCCGCACACGCACTTTTCCGCACTTCCATCCGCAATACGAAGCTCCGAGAGTATTTAAACTCGTGAGTGAAGCCCCAAGATGTCGTGTTCATGTATAAAGATTCAAACGACATCTAATAGGGGCTGAGTCGTCGGAGAGAATACTCTAAGGAGTTGATGGGCCGAAGCTGTTGGTCAGCCCGGTCACGAATCAAACCATGCCCACTCTTGCTGTTGGTCCCCCCCAATTCAAGGAGGGGCAAGCTAGGAGCGGCACTCGGAAGACTCATTCGAAGAGCAGATGGGGTTGTGGCACGTGCAAGTGGGTACCGGCAATCATGAGCAGAGTTGACGGGCTGACTCAGTGGGGTAGGATTCGACATCTCAAATGTGACGAGCGTAAACCATTTTGTAAAAGATGCT
>Ga0302325_10014265_pt1 | contig 16920 bp, 14 predicted proteins | sample Palsa_T0_2_FD_201948 | JGI IMG/M metagenome (GOLD analysis project Ga0302325, IMG submission 201948) | Peat permafrost microbial communities from Stordalen Mire near Abisko, Sweden - Palsa_T0_2 | ecosystem: Environmental > Terrestrial > Soil > Palsa > Peat permafrost | place: Sweden: Abisko... | reverse complement strand
CTGGGCAGGCTGATCGCCAGCGTGGCGGCGGGGGCCTCATGATCTCGCGATCACGGGTGGTGACCCGATGACCGATGTGCGCGTGCCGCCGGGCTCAGGCAGCGAGCAGGACGTGCGCGCCGCTGCTGCGCCGTCCCCGGACGCCGGCCCGCCGTCATCCGCACCGCCGTCATCCGCACCGCCGTCATCCTCGAAGGCCCGACCGGCCTCCTCCGGCGGCCTCAGGCCCGCCGTGACGGGCTGGCTGCGATGGGCCTGGCGGCAGCTCACCTCGATGCGCACCGCGCTGATACTGCTTTTCCTGCTCGCCGTGGCGAGCGTGCCGGGCTCGGTGATCCCGCAAGAGGGAATCGACCCGGCCGCGGTGGCGCAGTACTACACCGCGCATCCGGCGCTGGCCCCGATCCTTGCCAGGCTTTCCCTGTTCAGCGTCTTCGGAGCGCCCTGGTTCGCGGCGATTTACCTGCTGCTCTTCGTGTCGCTGGCCGGCTGCGTGCTGCCGCGGACGTTCCGGCTGGTCGGCTCGGCGCGGCAGCTGCCACCGCGCGCCCCGCGCAACCTCTCCCGGCTTCCGATGTCAGCCAGTTACCGCACCTCGCTTACCCCCGCCGAGGCAGTCGGATCCGCGGCCAGCCTGCTATCGGGCAAGCGGTTCCGGATGCGTAACGCAGAAGGCTGGGTGGCTGCCGAGAAAGGCTATCTGCGGGAGGTCGGTAATCTCCTGTTCCACATCGCGCTGCTCGCGCTGCTCGGGTCGGTCGGAATCGGCGGGATCTTCGGCTACAAGGCCGACCGGCTGCTGATCGCCGGCCAGTCGTTCGCAAACACGCCGACCGCGCTGGACCAGTTCCGGCCAGGGCGCCTGGTAACGCCGGGGGACCTGCAGCCCTTCACGGTAACGCTGGACAAATTCACGGCGCACTACATCACCTCGGGCACGCTGCGGGGCCAGCCATCCTCGTTCGACGCGTCGGTTAGCTACACCGATCGCCCGGGCGCCCCGTCACACGGTTACCTAATACGCGTCAACCACCCGCTCAGCGTGGACGGCGTGCGGGTGTACCTGATCGGCCACGGCTACGCTCCGGTGTTCCGGGTCACCGACGGGGCCGGCCGGGTGGTCTTCGACAGCCCGGTGCCGTTCATCCCGGTCGAGCAAAGAGGGCTTACCTCCGAGGGTGTCATCAAGGTGCCCGACGCCGACCCGGATCAGCTCGGCTTCGCCGGCGTGTTCCTGCCGACCGCCGTCGATGTCAACGGCCGGCTGCAATCGGCCTTCCCCGCGGCCCTGCTGCCCAGGGTGAGCCTGGTCTCCTACGCCGGCAACCTCGGCCTGAACAGCGGACCGTCGCAGTCGGTCTACCAGCTGGACCTCGCCCACCTGCGGCGGCTATCGGTGGCGCCGCGGCCGCTCGCTCCCGGCCAGTCGATCAAGCTTCCGGGCCACGCGGGGACGCTCACCTTTACCGGGTACCGGCAATGGGCGAGCCTGGCCATCACCTACGATCCCGGCCAGGTGCCCGCGCTCATCTCCGGGATCATCGCGATCGCCGGGCTGCTGCTGTCGTTCTCCGTACGGCGCCGCCGGGTATTCGTGCGCGCGCACGCCGCGCCTGACGGCAGCACTGTCGTGGACATCGGCGGCCTGGCCAGGTCCGATGCCGCAGGCGGCTTCGAGACGGAGTTCGCCGCGCTGACCGCTGAGATGATGGCTTCGCACGGTGGAAGCCAGCCGGCGGGCATGGCCGGCGCGGGGCAAGCCGGCGATGGGGGCAGCAGCGAGAGTGCCTCCTTCGGGGACGGTGCGGGCGATGCCGGCGATCCCTCCGATGACGAAGATCCACCGGGCCCCATCCCGTCCGCCCGCAGACCGCAGCCAGCCGCGCCGGACGACCGCCCGGCCCTCAACTACCTGTCCGCCCCAGCCGACAACGAATCAGCCCCAGCCGACAACGAATCAGCCCCAGCCGACAACGAATCAGCCCTCGGCCACGACGAGGGGGAGTGAGGCTCTGATGCCTATCAACACCGGGTTGGCTCAGGTCAGCGAGCATCTCCTGCTGGCCACCGTCGTCCTCTACGCGCTCGCGATGCTCGCCTACGCCTGCGACTTCGCCTTCGGGAGAATACGCGCGCCGGAGCCAGCGCCCGCCAGAGTGACTGAACTGGTCGGCGCCGGGGCGGGCAAGGCCGGGGCCCTGCCATCGGGCGGCCCGGCCGTCCGCCTGCGGGACGGCGCCGACGCTGGCTCGCCCCAGGCGACCTTTACATCGGCCGCCTCGCCGCGACCTGGATTCTGGATACGCTCGGCGCTCGTCCTAACCAGCGCCGGGCTGATCGCTCATATTGCCGGGATCCTTACCCGTGGCCTCGCGGAGCACCGGGTGCCCTGGGGCAACATGTACGAGTTCATCACGGCGATCACCTGCATGGCGGTCATCGTGCTCCTCGCCATATCGCTCCGGTACAAGGCGTATTACATCGGCCTGTTCGTGCTGATCCCGGTCGTGTTCGCGCTCGGCCTGGCCCTGACCGTCATCTATACCCCGGCCGGGGCCCTCGTTCCCGCGTTGCAGTCCTACTGGATCGCCATTCACGTGACGGCGATGATCGTCGCGACCGGCCTGTACATCGTCGGCGCCGTCACCACTGTGATGTACCTGCTGGCCGACCGGCACGAGCGCCGGGTCGCGGCCGGCCACCCGTCCAGGACCACGGGGATCATGCTCCACCTGCCCAAGGCGCTGATCCTCGACAGGCTCTCCTACCGCACGATCCTGTTCGCGTTCCCGGTCTGGACGTTCGGCATCATGGCGGGCGCGATATGGGCGGACCAGGCCTGGGGCAGGTACTGGGGCTGGGACCCCAAGGAGACGTGGTCCTTCATCACCTGGGTGGTGTACGCCGGCTTCCTGCACGCCCGGGCGACGGCGGGCTGGCGGGGCCGGCGGGCCGCCTACATACAGATCGTCGGATTCGCCTGCCTGATGTTCAACCTGGTAGGCATCAACCTCTGGGTGACCGGCCTGCATTCGTACGCGGGCCTGAGCTGACGCCGGGTCATCCGGCTCGCGTCTGGGGTGGTCACGTCAGCTGACGCCGGTCGCCCGGGGCGGGTGGTCAGCTGACGCCGGTCGCCCCGGGCGGGTGGTCAGCTGCCGGTCGCCCCGGGCGGGTGGTCAGCTGAGCTGACCACCCGCGGTCAGTAGTAGTCGTCGCCTGGGTCGGGCCCGTCAATGAACCGGCGCCGGAGTTCACGCAGGAACTCCGGATCGTCGTCGGGCCCGATCGGCAGTGAGATGCCGGGTACCGGGTAGTCAAAAGGGTCTGACGGCTGCGTGTCGGCGACTGGTTCCATCTCCCGGCCCGCGGGATGACGCCTGATCGCCTCCTGCTGCCCGAGCCGCGGGGTACCGGCGAGATGGTGCGGCATCATCGGCGTCCGCCAGCTGCGCGCGGGCCGGCCGGCGAGCAGCCATGCGATGGCCCCGATCACGGGCAGGATGGTGATCAGGAATGCCCATCTCAGCGTGGTGAGACTGCGGAGCTCATGCTGCGGCGTCATGATGGCGTCGATCAGGCAATACGCCCATACGCCTACTGCGAGCAGGACAAACAGCACGCCCAGAGGCACCATGGCGGCAGCCTAGCCGCTGCCATGGGTCACTGATCGGCAAACTGGACTAGTCATCCTGACCTACCCTGAGTGCCCATAATTTATTACATTCCGTTACGAGAGATGACGATTGAGCGGAACCCGCATAGCCTGGCTGCCTGACGCGATCCAGGGAGTGCAGGACATGCGGCTGCGACTGTTCGATCGTGTCCGCCGTGCGTACGGCCGGCACCCGCCAAGGGAGACTTCCGCGCGGGCACGGACGGATACCGCGCCGAGGCCAGCGGGGCCGCCGGCCCAAGCCGGTCTGGCCGGCCATGTCCCCGGCAGCCACCGCAGGGTGGGCCCGGCCCCGGTCCTACCCGAGCCGTCCGCGCGGGCGGGCGGCCCGGCCCCGGTCCTACCCGAGCCGTCTGCGCGCGCGGCGGATCCGGCCGGCCTGGCGCCGGGCCCCGGGCCAGCCCCCCGCCGGCCTGGCCCGGCTCGCGAGGAACCGCCAGCCGGGCGCACTGCGCTGCGCCGATGGGGAGCCGCGCGGGCGGCGGTCCGCTCGGCGCCAGCGGCCAGCGAAGCCAGGGCCATTCCGGTGGCGCAGCAGCGAAGAACGGCTCGCGAGGTGGCGGCGGCGCGGCCGTGGTACGAGGTCGCTCAGTCCAATCGGACCGCCCCTGGCCACCGCCACTGCGGCAGGCTCGAGGAGGTGATCCGGAGGGAGTGGGAGGCGGACGCGGTGCCCCCGCCGGCGGTCGTCCGGGCCATCGATCGTCTCGCGGAGTTGCCGCAACTGATGAAGGAGAAGCTGGCGGCCGGGCTCGACGCCATCCACGTCGGAGCAGGCGGCGTACCGGATCTCGACGATATGTCCAGGCTGAGCGGTGTGCCGCTGCCGTCCGGCCGCGCCACCTGGGATGCTTGCGCTGGAGCGTACGGCGAGCGCAAGATCATCGTAGGCTCGCGGCCGTCCCCGAGCCCGGACGTGATGTGCCACGAGATCGGGCATGCGCTTGATGACATCGACGGATTTGAAGGGCAGTGGCAGTCGGACTCCGGCGAGTTCCGGGTGCTCTACGACCAGTGCGTTCCGCATATGGTGAGCGACTTTCACCAGCAGCCCGGAGTGCTGGGCCGCCGGGAGTTCTTCGCTGACGCGTTCGCCGCGATCGCGTCGAGGCAGCGCCCCGCTCTCGTGGACATGCTCGGAGGCGATACCAGGGCAGCGCTGAACGTGATGCTTTACTTCAATGTGCGCTACGGCATCTAGGGGTGGCTGGCGATGTTCGTGATACGGCTGCCAAACGGCAACCTGATGGTTCCCGAGTCAGTGATCAGTGACGGCGGGCAGCTCATCGGCGATGCGTATGTCGAGATCAGCCCCGGCGAGGCCGACTATGAGCGGTTCGCCGCCCGTGCACTGACCGAGGACGAGGCGGCGGAACGGCGCCGCCAGTGGCAGGAAGGGGACGAGCCGCTGCGGCGCGAGTTCCTCGATTTTCTCGCCCGCCACGGCCACCCGGGACGAGGGCAGAACACTGGCGACGGGCACGGGCCAGCCTGACATGACGGGCACGGGCCAGCCTGACATAGCGCGGTCGCCCGAGATCGGCGTGCCCGCGCCCCGGCCCGGGGGCGGGCACATAGCGCGGGCGGGCCGGTATCGCGTGGCCGGGCCGGTGATGTCAGGATGGCCCTCCCCGCTGAGGGCCTCCGCGTCAGAGGACGGAGCGGTTCTCCGCCGTGGCCCGGGTATCGCCGCCCAGCAGCGCCCGTACTTCTGATTCGCGGAACCTCCGGTGCCCGCCCGGCGTCCGGATGCTGCTGATGCGTCCGGACGCGGCCCAGCGGGTGACGGTCTTCGGATCAACACGGAAGAGGGCAGCGACCTCCCCGGGAGTGAGCAGCCGCTCACTGTTGCCGTCCATTAATATTCCCCTCCAGATCACACCGTTGTGGCTTGTCCCAAGTGTCGCGACAAACATCGGTTTTCTCCCTAGTTTCCGGAAAATCTGGTCGACTAAATCTCCCTTTTGGGGATGGTTTGGCTGGGCGAGGCATCCGGGACTCGATCAGGCAGGGTGCCCGACACGTCCGCTGGCCCGGCACGGCCCCGGACTCGCACGGGACCAGCTGCCTTGACGGCCCTGTCCCCGCAGTTCACGGGCCCCCCCGCGGACGGCCCCGGCCCCGTGCGGGACTGGCCTACCCGGATGGCCGGGGCCCTAGGTCACCGGCTCCCGCGGACGGCCGGGCCCGCACGTCACCGGCTCCCGCGGACGGCCGGGCCCGCACGTCACCGGCTCCCGCGGACGGCCGGGCCCGCACGTCACCGGCAGTTAGATTGGGCAGGTGACGGACCTGGTTTCGATGGCCGAGATCCGCGCCGCCGCCGCGCGCCTCCACGGCGTTGCGCTGCGGACGCCCCTCGTGCCCTTCCCCCGGATCGAGCCCGTGCTGCTGCTGAAACCGGAATCGCTCCAGCCCACGGGCTCGTTCAAGGTACGCGGCGCTTACGCGAAGATCTCGGCACTGCCGGCCGAGGCCAGGCGGCGCGGGGTGGTGGCACATTCGAGCGGCAACCATGCCGCCGCGGTCGCGTATGCCGCCGCGCTGCTCGGGGTACCGGCCTCGGTTGTCATACCGTCAAGCGCGCCGGCTGTGAAGATCGCCGCGGCTCGCGGGCTCGGCGCGGAGGTGATCATCTCGCGGCCGGGCCTCGCCGCGCGGATCGCCGCGACCGAGCAGCTCGTCGCGAGGCACGGGTACGCCGTCATCCCGCCGTTCGACGACGCGGCGGTGATTGCCGGGCAGGGCACCGTCGGCCTGGAGATCGCCGCCGACTGCCCGGCGGTAGACCTCGTGCTGTGCCCGGTGAGCGGCGGCGGCCTGATCTCGGGGGTCGCCGCGGCGATCCGGGCGATGTGCCCGGATGCCAAGGTCATCGGGGTGGAACCCGAGCTTGCCGCCGATGCCCGTGACTCGCTGCGCCAGCGGCGGCGGGTCGCGTGGTCATCCGCGCGAACCCAGCGCACCGTGGCCGACGCGCTCCGGGTCGAGCAGATCGGCGAGCTTCCGCTGCGGCACATGCTGCGTTACGTGCACGACGTGGTGACGGTCTCGGACGACGAGATCCGCGCGGCGATGCGCCGGCTGGCCGCGGAGGCCCGTCTGGTGGCCGAGCCGGGCGGCGCGGCGGCGGTAGCCGCCTGCCTCTTCCGGCAACGCGAGCTGCCAGCCGCCCGGATCCGGGTCGCTGTGCTCTCCGGCGGCAACGTGGACCCGGCCCTGCTCGCAGACGTGCTGCGGCCCGCCCCTCCCGCTGCGACAATTTAGTCCTTTTTGAAACTTATACCGGACTGAGAAACCTGAGACCGGACATTAAGTCGATTAATTCCGCATTAATTCGGTATAAGATGCTCTCTCCGCCGCTTCGCGGTGCTTTTCTGACCCGAAACTGGGCCAGTTCCGGGCCAGGCTGCCGAGAGGGACTGGCAGCTACCGTCAACGGGCCCGCCACGGCGAGCCGCCGTCAGTGCATAAACTGTCAGCACTATGCGCGCCACACTGGCTTACACCACGGCGAGGATCCTGCTCTTCTTCGCTGCCGTCTTCCTGCTCTACTTCATCGGGGCGCGCGGGATACTCCTCGTCGGCCTGGCGCTGGTGATCAGCGGCATCGTCAGCTTCGTCGTGCTCTCCCGGCAGCGGGACATGATGTCCGGCGCGCTCTTTTCCAGGTTCCGCCAGGTCCGTGAGCGACTCGACGCAGGCGCGCGGGCCGAGGACGACTGACTCCGCCCGGCGGGAATCAGGCCTGCGGCTCGGGGCGAGATCAGGCCTGGTGCTCGGGGCGGGATCAGGCCTGCGGCTCGGTTTCGGACAGCCAGCCGCCGGACTTCAGCAGGCCGAGCACCGCGGCCGTTGCCTCCGGCCTGCTCATCGCCGACGTGTCGATCACGAGGTCCGCGTCGGCGGGTTCCTCGTACGGGTCGGATACCCCGGTGAAATGGTCGATGACCCCCGCCCGCGCCTTGGCGTACAGGCCCTTGCGGTCACGGGCCTCGCATACCTCGACCGGCGTCGCGACGTAGATCAGCAGGAAGTCGCCCGTCTCGCTGACCATCTCCCGGACCCGCGCCCTGGCCGCGGCGTACGGAGCGATCGGCGCGCATATCGCGATGCCGCCGTGCCGGGCTATCTCGGCCGCGACGTAACCGATCCGCAGGATGTTTAGGTCACGGTCGGCGCGGGAGAAGGTCAGGCCAGCGGATAGCAGGCGACGTACCAGGTCGCCGTCGAGCAGGGTGACCCCGCGATCGCTGCGCTCGGCGAGGGCGTCACGAAGGTCCCTGGCGATCGTGGACTTGCCCGAGCCCGACAGCCCGGTCAGGAAGAGCACGAAGCCGCGCTGCGCGCGCGGCGGGCGGGCGCTGCGCAGTTCCCTTGCGACGGCCGGCGGCGTGAACCACGCGGGCACCTCCGCCCCGGCATCCAGCAGGTCCCCGAGCTCGCCAGGGGTGAGTTCTGCCCGCTCCGTGCCGGCCTCGATCAGCGCGAGCGGCCGCCAGACGTCCGCCGCGGGGTCATAGGCCCAGTCGCCCGCCGAGACGACGGGGATGACCGCAGCGGGCACCGGGCCCGTGTCGCCGTCCGCTCCGGATGACCCAGGCCCGGATGGCCCCGGCCCGGATGGCCCCGGCCCGGATGGCCCCGGCCCTCCCTGCCCTGCCGGGATGCCGGGATCGGCGTTGTCGGTGAACAGGTGCGACGCGCCGTAAGCGGCGGCGACCACGGCGCGGGCGGCCATCTCGTCAGCCGGGCCGCCGCGCCGGGCCAGCGGTACCGGCACGACCAGGGTGCTGGCCGGCAGGCTGCCCGCGGCGGCGAGTACCGACCGGATCAGCGCTTCGGGCCTGGTGACGACGTCAGCCGGACCGCTGATCAGCGGTAGCAGCAAGATCCTCGCCCTGAGCTGACCAGCCAGGTGCCGCAGCTGCCCGATCTGCCGGCTGTTCAGCGGGCCGCGGGTGGCGAAGGCGAGCACGGGCACGTCGCCGAGCTCGGTCCTGGCCTCGGCCGGGCTGAGCCGCAGCCGCCGGAACGGGCCGTGCTCAGGCTCCCGGTTGGCCGTGACCCTGCCGCCGAGCCGGACCAGCGCGCCGCTACCGGGCCCTCCGTCGTTGTCCGCGCCTCCGTCGTTGTCCGCGCCTCCGTCGTTGTCCGCGCCGCCGCCGTTGCCGGGCCCTCCGTCGTTGCCCTCGTCGGCGTAGACCGGGCTACGGTCGGTGACCTCGAGCACGGCCAGCGGCGTGCCCTCGGGATCGTTGAGCATGACCCGGTCGGCGTCCGATGCGATCGCGCCGGCGGGCACGTCGAGGGTGACGGGAAACGGCCACGGAGTACCGTCAGCCAAGGCGGCGTGCTCGGCAACGGCGGCGACATCAGCCCCGCTCATGAACCCGGCGAGCGGCGCGAATGCTCCCGAGAGGAGCAGCTCTAGATCTCCGAGCTGCCGCTCGTCGAGCGTCCAGGACGGCCACCCGGCGGTGTCAGTAGCGGCGTCGGCCTGCGCCCCAGCAGTCACTTCATCCTCCGTCCGGCACGGCACCACCCCGCGGCGCACCGGTTACCGCGAGAAGTTCGGAGCCGCCAGGCACCCGAGGGTACACGGAAGGTAACGCTCGGGGGCAGGCTGGGCGCTGTGTTGGCCGCGGCGCCGGCGCGTGGCCCCCGGGGGGCTTGGGCCGGGGCTTGGGCTGGATGGGGCTTGGGGTGGACGGATCAGCAGCCGCTGGCCGTTGTCCCGCCGGGGTCGTCGCGCGCCCCGGCCGGCGGCAGCGCCAACTACAAAGCGCCAACTACAATGGGAGCGTCCCGCGCCCCGGCTTCCGGCGGGCCCGATGGGCAACCTCAGGCATGCCTTCCGCCGGGCGAGGGCACTTCGTGCTGCCTACAGGGCGCTTGCCTGAACAAGGATGCAATTGAGCCTCTCCGGTCTCCTCGCAGTTATCACCGGCGACCCGCAGCTGCGGCGCGCGCTGGAACTGGCCGACGGCGACGCCGGCGATCTCGTCCCGGCGGGGGCGGCTGACGCCGCAGGCGCCGACCTGATCGCCCCGGCCGCGCTCCGCCCGCTGCTCGCCGCCGCGCTGACCGGCGCGCCCGGTGCGGTCGCGTCGCTCGCCCCGAACGACCCCGCAGACCCGAACGCGTCGCTCCCCCCGAACGACCCCGCCGGCCCGAACGACCCCGCCGGCCCGAACGACCCCGCCGGCCCGAACGACCCCGCCGGCCCGAACGACCCCGCCGCGTCGCCGGCCCCGGCCGGCCGGTTCGTCCTCGCCATCACCGCCACGGCCCGCGAGGCCGAGGACCTGACCGACGCGCTGAACTCGCTGCTGCCCGCGCCCAGCGCGGCCTACTTCCCGCCCTGGGAGACGCTGCCGCACGAGCGGCTGTCGCCGCGCTCGGACACCTCGGGGCAGCGGATCGCCGTGCTCCGCAGGCTCGCCCGTCCCGATGCCGGCGGCGACCCGAGGTCCGGCCCGCTGACGATCGTGGCCACCCCGGTCCGCGGCCTCCTCCAGCCGATCGTCGGCGGCCTGGGCGACCTGGAGCCCGTCACGCTGCGGGCCGGCCAGGAGGCCGACCTCGACGAGGTCGTGATCCGGCTGGTCGACATCGGCTACGCGCGCACCGACCTCGTGCAAAAACGCGGTGACCTGGCGGTCCGCGGCGGCATCCTGGATGTGTTCCCGCCCACCGAGGAGCACCCGGTCCGGATCGAGTTCTGGGGCGACACGGTCGAGGAGGTCAGGTCGTTCAAGGTCGCCGACCAGCGCAGCCTGGCCACGACCGCCGACGGCCTCTGGGCGCCGCCCTGCCGCGAGCTGCTGCTGACCCCGGCCGTCAGGGAACGGGCCAAGGCACTGGCCGCGGAGCACCCTGGCCTGGCCGACGTGCTCGGCAAGCTCGCCGACGGCATCACGGTGGAGGGCATGGAGGCCTTCGCGCCGGTGCTGGCCGACCGGATGGACCTGCTGCTCGACTACGTGCCGGCCGGCGGCTGCGTGCTCGCCTGCGACCCGGAGCGGATCCGGGCCCGGGCCGCCGACCTGGTCCGCACCAGCCAGGAATTCCTCGAGGCGTCCTGGGTGAACGCAGCCGACGGGGCGGAGATCCCGATCGACCTCGGCGGCGCGGTGTTCCAGCCGATCACGAGAGTCCGCGCGGCAGCGGCCGCACTCGGGCTGCCCTGGTGGACCATCGCCCCCTTTCAGTCGGAAATCACGGGCCAGCCGGGAAGCACGGGCCAGCCGGGAAGCACGGGCCAGCCGGGAAGCACGGGCCAGCCGGGAAGCACGGTCCAGCCGGGAAGCACGGGCCAGCCGGACAGCACCGGCAAGCCGGAAAATACGGGAATAACGGGGCCGTCGGACGACTCCGGCCGCCAGCGCGATGACGCAGTGGCGGGGGATGACACCACGCGTCCCTCGTTCAGCATGGAAGCGAGCCCGGCGGAGGCCTATCGCGGCGATACCACGCGGGTGATCGCGGACGTCGGCCAGTGGATCCGCGCGGGCTGGCGGGTCGTGCTGGTCACCGAGGGCCACGGGCCGGCCCAGCGGCTGGCCGAACTGCTGCGCGGCGAGGACCTCGGCACCAGGACCGGCGACCTCGACGAGCCGCCGGAACCCGGCATCGTGCACGTCACGACCGGCATGCTCGATCATGGCTTCAGCTGGCCGTCGGTGCGGCTCGCCGTGCTCTCCGAGAACGACATGGCGGGCCAGCGCGCGGGCGGCAGGGACGCCCGCCGGATGCCGAGCCGCCGCCGCGGCGGCATCGACCCGCTGCAGCTGACGCCGGGCGACTACATCGTGCACGAGCAGCACGGCGTCGGCAGGTACCTGGAGATGACCAGCCGGACCGTGCAGGGCGCGACCAGGGAGTACCTGGTCATCGAGTACGCGCCGGGCAAGCGGGGGCAGCCGCCGGACCGGCTGTACCTGCCCACCGACCAGCTGGACGAGGTGACCAGGTACGTCGGCGGCGAGGCGCCAACGCTGCACCGGCTGGGCGGCGCCGACTGGGCCAAGACGAAGGGCCGCGCCCGCAAGGCCGTCCGGGAGATCGCCGCCGAGCTGATCCGGCTCTACTCGGCGCGGACGGCGTCCCCCGGGTACGCGTTCGGCCCGGACACGCCCTGGCAGCGCGAGCTGGAGGACGCCTTCCCTTATGCGGAGACGCCCGACCAGCTCGCTGCCATCGACGAGGTCAAGCGAGACATGGAAAAGCCGATCCCGATGGACCGGCTGATCTGCGGTGACGTCGGGTACGGCAAGACCGAGATCGCGGTGCGGGCCGCGTTCAAGGCCGTGCAAGACGGCAAGCAGGTCGCCGTGCTGGTGCCGACCACGCTGCTGGTGCAGCAGCACACCGCCACCTTCGGCGAGCGCTACGCGCCGTTCCCGGTGACGGTCCGGCCGCTGTCGCGGTTCCAGTCCGACGCCGAGGTGGCCGGGACGGTCAGCGGCATGGCCGACGGCACCGTCGACGTGGTCATCGGCACGCACCGGCTGCTGTCCCCCGACACCAGCTTCAAGCAGCTCGGCCTGGTCATCATCGACGAGGAGCAGCGGTTCGGCGTCGAGCACAAGGAGTACCTCAAGCGGCTGCGCACCGAGGTCGACGTCCTGTCCATGTCGGCGACCCCGATCCCGCGCACGCTGGAGATGGGCGTCGCCGGGATCCGGGAGATGTCCACCATCTTGACCCCGCCGGAGGAACGGCATCCGGTGCTGACCTTTGTCGGGCCGTACGAGGAGAAGCAGATCGCCGCGGCGATCAGGCGCGAGCTGCTGCGGGACGGCCAGACCTTCTTCGTGCACAACCGGGTCGCCTCGATCGGCAAGGTCGCGGCGCGGATCGGCGAGCTCGTCCCCGAGGCCAGGATCGCGGTCGCGCACGGCCAGATGAACGAGCACCTGCTCGAGAAGATCATGATTGATTTCCTGGACCGGGCCTACGACGTGCTGGTGTCGACCACCATCGTGGAGTCCGGCCTGGACATCCCGAACGCCAACACGCTGCTGGTGGACCGGGCCGACGCCTACGGGCTGGCCCAGCTGCATCAGCTCCGCGGCCGGGTGGGGCGCAGCCGCGAGCGCGGCTACTCCTACTTCCTCTACCCGCCGGAGAAGCCGCTCAGCGAGATCGCGCACGAGCGGCTTGCCACGGTCGCCCAGCACACCGAGCTGGGCGCGGGCATGTACGTGGCGCTCAAGGATCTGGAGATCCGCGGCGCGGGCAACCTGCTCGGCGGCGAGCAGTCGGGGCACATCGCCGGCGTCGGCTTCGACCTGTACGTGCGGATGATCGGGGAGGCGGTCGCCGAGCTGCGCGGCGGCGGGCCGGCCGAGCGGCCCGAGGTGCGGGTCGAGCTGCCGGTCAACGCGCACATCCCGCACGAGTACGTGCCGGGCGAGCGGCTGCGGCTGGAGGCCTACACCCGGATCGCGGCCGTCGACTCCGCCGACGACCTGGCCGGCGTACTGGCGGAGCTGACCGACCGGTTCGGCCCGCCGCCCGAGCCCGTGCTTAACCTGCTCGCGGTGGCGCGGTTGCGCGCGAAGGCGCGGCACGCTGGGCTGACCGACATTACCCAGCAGGGCAGCAGCATCAGGTTCGGCCCGGTGACGCTGCCGGAGTCCCGGGAGGTGCGGGTCCAGCGGCTGTACCCGAGGACGGTGCTCAAGCCGGGGGTGCGTACGATGCTCGTACCGGTGCCGAGGGCGCTGCCCGGCGCGGGGCACCGGGGGGCTGCCCCCGCGCCGCGGTCAGGCCAGCTCCCTGCGATCGGTGCCGTGCCGCTTCGCGATGCCGAGCTGATCGCCTGGTGCGAGGAGCTGATCGAGGCAGTGCTTGCCGGGCTGGGGCCGGTAACACCGGACGCATCGGACGCTTGAGGAAGGACGTCGTCGTGCTCCGCACCTCGATGAGAATGGCGGCGGGCGCGCTCGCCGCCGGCGCTGTGCTGACCGCGTGCGGGCAGCTCCGGATGGGCGCCGCCGCGGTGATGACCAGCCAGCGGATCTCCTCGGCGACGCTGGCCGCCCAGGTCTCCAACCTGGACCAGGGCTACCTGCGGTACAAGGGCAAGATCAGCCTCCAGTACCCGGTGTCGCAGATGCCGCAGGAGGCGCTCAGCTGGCTGGTCAGGTTCCGGGTGGGCGACCAGCTCGCCGCGGCGGACGGGATCAGAGTGAGCCCCGGGCAGACGCAGGCGGCGCTCGCGCAGATCACGGCGCAGGCCCGGTCATCGGGCGGCGCCGCCGTGCCGCTCGCCGAGCTGGCCGTGGCCAACGGGCTGCCGCCGGATCTGCTGACGGCGCTCGGGCAGTATCAGGCGATCCAGACCGCAGTGGTCAGCAGGCTGGATGGCGGCAAGCAGCCCGCATCGACCGCCGCCCAGCAGGCCATCGCCGCCAGGTTCAGCCAGGCGGAGTGCCGGGCCGCCAAGGAACTCGACATCACGATCAACCCGCAGTTCGGTCGGCTCGACTACGCCGGGCTCACGGTCGTCGCGGCACCGTCGACGCTGTCCGCCGCCGGCGGCCCGGCGGCCGCCGCCACGCCGTCGGCGTCGCCCCAGCTGACGCCGGCCTGCTAGGGGCGCGGGTGACGGACATAAGCGCCGGCCAGGCCGCGCCGGGGGCAGCTGCCGGAGGGATGACTGCCGGCCGGGCCGTTTCTGCCGGGGGGACCGCTGCCGGCGGTACTGCCGCCGGGGGAACTGGCGCCGACGGCGGCGATCCGCCCGGCGCGCGCCTGCTCGAGCTGGTGGCCGTGATGGACCGGCTGCGGACCGAGTGCCCCTGGGACGCGAAGCAGACGCATGCCACGCTCGCCCCGTTCCTGCTGGAGGAGAGCTACGAGGCGATTGACGCGCTGGAGAGCGGTGATCCGGCCGCGCTGCGGGAGGAGCTCGGCGACGTCCTGCTCCAGGTGGCGTTCCACGCCAGGGTCGCCGCGGAGCGGACCGACGGCACGGGCTACACGATTGACGACGTCGCCGACGGCATCGTCGCCAAGCTGGTGCGCCGGCATCCGCATGTCTTCGCCGACGTGAGCGTCTCCGGCGCCGACGAGGTGAAGCGGAACTGGGACTCGATCAAGGCCGAGGAGCGGGAATCCCGCGGCGGCTCGCCGGCCTCGGCGGTCGACGGCATTCCGCTGGGCCAGCCGGCCCTGGCGCTGGCCGCGCAGCTGCTGCGGCGGGCCGAGCGGGCCGGCGTGCCGGATGAGCTGGCCGACCTGCCGACCGCCGCGGACGTCAGCGATATCGGCGCCGAGCTGTTCGCGCTGGCAGGGCGCGCCCGTGCGGCGGGGCTCGACCCCGAGCTGGAGCTGCGCAGCGCCGCGCGGGCCTACCGGGACCGGGTGCTCGCCTGGGAGCGCGAGCAGCGAGCCTGACCTGCCTGCCCGGTTACGGCGTGGCCCCGGCGCCGGCCGGGCGAGGTCGGCTAGGCTCCGATGCGGACATGTCGCCGCAGAATCAGTCGGGAGTTTCCACCGTGGCCGCTATCGAAGCCGTTGACGCGAGGCAGATCCTGGACTCGCGCGGCAACCCGACCCTTGAGGTCGAGGTTCTGCTGGATGACGCGACACTCGGCCGGGCGGCGGTGCCCAGCGGCGCGTCCACCGGTGCCCTTGAGGCGGTCGAGCTCAGGGACGGCGGCGCCGAGTACGGCGGCAAGGGCGTGCTGAAGGCCGTCGCCGCGGTCATCGACGAGATCCAGCCGGAGCTGCTCGGCTACGACGCCGATGACCAGCGGCTGGTCGATCAGGCCCTGATCGACCTGGACCGTACGCCGGACAAGTCGCGACTCGGCGCCAACGCGATCGTCGGGGTCAGCATCGCGGTCGCCAAGGCCGCCGCCGAGTCGGCCCAGCTTCCGCTCTTCCGCTACCTGGGCGGGCCGAACGCCCACCTGCTTCCCGTGCCGCAGATGAACATTCTCAACGGCGGCGCGCACGCGGATAACAACGTCGACGTGCAGGAGTTCATGATCCTGCCGGTCGGGGCGGGCACCTTCGCCGAAGCGCTGCGCTGGGGCGCGGAGACCTACCACGCGCTGAAGTCCGTGCTGAGGCAGCATGGCCTGGCCACCGGCGTCGGCGACGAGGGTGGCTTCGCCCCGGACCTTGAGCACAACAGGGCCGCGCTCGACCTGATCGTGGAGGCGATCGGGAAGGCCGGATTCACGCCGGGCCGGGATGTCGCGCTGGCGATCGATGCGGCCGCGTCCGAGTTCTACTCCGACGGGGCGTACCGGTTCGAGGGCACCGCCCGGACCGCCGCGGAGATGACCGGGATCTACGCCGGCTGGCTCGATCAGTATCCGATCCTCTCGCTGGAGGATCCGCTGGCCGAGGACGACTGGGCTGGCTGGCAGCAGCTGACCGCGGCGCTGGGGGACCGGGTGCAGGTGGTCGGCGATGACATCTTCGTGACCAACCCGCAGTTGCTGCGCCGCGGCATCGACGAGCGGACGGCGAACGCGCTGCTGGTCAAGCTCAACCAGATCGGCACGGTGACGGAGACGCTCACCGCGGTGTCGCTCGCGCACCGCAGCAAGTTCAGCTGCGTGATCAGTCACCGCTCGGGCGAGACGGACGACACGACGATCGCCGACCTGGCGGTGGCCACCAACTGCGGCCAGCTCAAGACAGGCGCGCCGGCCAGGTTCGAGCGGGTGGCCAAGTACAACCAGTTGCTCAGGATCGAGGAGCTGCTCGGCGACGCGGCCAGCTACGCCGGCCGGGCAGCCTTCCCGCGCTCGGCGGCCGGCGGCAGATGACGGCTCCGGCTGACCGCCCGGCCGCGCCGCAGCGCGCCAGGTTCACCAGCAGGGCGGCCGTCCTCGCGGTGGTGATCTGCGCGATCGCGCTGAGTCTCGCCTACCCGGTGCGGGAGTACATCGGCCAGCGCCGGCAGATCGACGAGCTGACAGCGCAGCGGCAGACGATCGAGGGTCAGCTGAGCAGGCTCGCGGCTCAGCACCGCAGGCTGACCGATCCGGCCTATGTCGAGCAGCAGGCGCGGAACACGCTGCACATGTGCCTGCCGAGCCAGACCTGCTACGTGGTCATTGGCACCAAGCCGTTCGTCGGCCCGGCCGCCCCGGCCCGCGGCCCGGTCACGCCATGGTACGAGCGCCTCTGGGGCTCGGTCCGCGCGGCGGACAAGGCGTCGTGACCGACGTCACCGAGACTGACGTCGCCGAGATCGCCAGCCAGCTGGGCCG
>Ga0302325_10014264_pt1 | contig 16921 bp, 20 predicted proteins | sample Palsa_T0_2_FD_201948 | JGI IMG/M metagenome (GOLD analysis project Ga0302325, IMG submission 201948) | Peat permafrost microbial communities from Stordalen Mire near Abisko, Sweden - Palsa_T0_2 | ecosystem: Environmental > Terrestrial > Soil > Palsa > Peat permafrost | place: Sweden: Abisko... | reverse complement strand
TTCAAGGATTAATACGCGCTCGCTTAGCACAAGGAAGGAGGAAACTTGTCACTCGCGGACGACTGCCGATCTGCTCGCAGGCTGTGGTCATTCTATGCCAGCAAGCAGCTAAAGCAGCCGTTCGTGCTGTGGCTTGATGATGTGATTTTGATTGCTGAGAAAAAGAAGGCTAAGAAGCCGCAGCGCTGCTCGCCAGACCCATTCTGGATAGACTTCCCTGAGCGATTGCGCGCTGCATGGGATGAGCTGGAGAAAGAACCCTAACGCCGCGCTCCCATCCCTAGCCGCCTGCGCCCTAAAGATATGGGCTGCTCCTCGCGATCCAGGCGGTCTGCTGCCTGCTGGTAGCGAATTCCTACCGAAGTAAAGCCCTCTTGCGTGGTGTGGTCTATGCCTGCTATGGCTTCGCGCAGTTGCAGTTCGCGGGGCTTGGCTGCAGGATGAATAAAGGAAAATAGCGCATAACGGCACTGGTCGGCCAGGTCATCGGCTGGGTCACCTTTGACCTTGATGATGTCGCCCTGCACGTCTTTGTCGCACATCCTAGTCCGAAGAGCTTCGAGCGTCTCGGGGGATTTATCTGTGAACTGGAATTCTCCCGAGCTGAGCATCTTGTAGAGTAACTGCCATCCGGCAACGCGCTGATTCGACGCTGGCTGGCAGCCCAGATCCCATGGGGCGAAGACCTCATCCATTTGATCTGATACGGAATGCCCAGCAGTGCCGAGCCTTATATCGTAAGAGGGGTTGAAATTGGCCGGATCGGCAAATATCGCGATGATGCAGCGCCGCTGCTCCCCTATGTCGGGTGCTATAAACTCCTTCACCACGAGCTCCGCGAACTTGTGTACCGGCATCATTGGCTCACAAATTTCACCAATCTGATGAATTCTCCCGCCTGCGAAAGTGGGCAGTGGAAACTGTAAGAGCGCGGAACTCACGCCAGAGATAGAAAACTTGCGAGGAATTTCGGCAGGGCCACGAACATAAAGACCTGCGGCAGCATAGGATCTCCCGTAGCCATAGTCGATGGCTACGAAATGGTTCCACCACGGCTCGATCTCGATGCTCACCAACGGGACTCCCATGCCTGTACGAATGAATGGGAAGTACGCCCCTTCAAGAGCGCACCAGCAACCTGTAGCCATTGCCTCAGCATTGGCTCCTGACATCATTTCAAGATTGCGGATGTAGTCAGGGCCCAGCAGGTTGTGGTCTGTTAACTTGCCCGGGATGAACGAGACCGACAGCGGTATGGGCTTGCCATCCGAAGGCCATACGCAGTCATAGTAGAGCATCCCGGGCTGGGCAGATTCCTCGGGATGATGCACCGGGCAATGCCCCCGCAAGAACAGTGGTATATGCCACGTGGCCCCGATGTTCCCAGGGTTGGATGTTAGGCGAACGCGAAGGCGTAAAGTTGGGTCAGTGGAGCGTAAGCGCCCGATGATGTTGCGGACTTGGAATTCAGTATGGAGCGTGGATTCGTCTATGCCTATGAACGAATATTCTGGCCCCAAGTAAGACCAGACATCCTCATCGCGACTCATGTATCCGAAACGGATGACAGCTCCACTCGGAAATACCCAAGTGTGGGTCGAACCATTATACTTCCCGCCCAGCGGAGTGTAGAGTCGCCTGGTCTTGCGAACCAAGTCCGTGACTTCCGTGAAGGATGCGCGGAATATAATCGCGTTGAGGTTTGGATTCTCCACCTCTTGCGCGGCATCCATCAGCAGGGTTTCTGATTTGAGGCTCCCCGCACTGCCCCCAAAGAGCACAAGCTGCGCCGGGGAATCAAGCGCAGCCTTCTGGGCCGCCGTTACAGGATGCCAGCTATATTTCCGCCCCACCTTACTGCGGCTTCCTCATCCACTCGGCTTGGTAGATATCCGGCTTTTCAGGCATCTCGCCGTTAGGATTCGGCACTTCGCCCGGCTTAGGCATCCATCCCAGCATGTTGGCCAGCAGTTCGATGGCTCTGATTTTCTCGCCAGTGGTTGGCATTTTTGCCTCTGCTCTGGCAATCCCGACCAGCGCCTCAATAGCATCGTCTTTGCCCATGGCGAGCTTTTTTAGCACCGCTTCAGTCTCTGCCTCCACCTCCCTTTCCTGACCCGAAAGGACTTTCTGCTGATATGCAATGAAGTCGGGTTCCGTAATCATGCGTTGCAGGGTGCGCCTGCTAACCCCTGCCTCATGGGCTACATCGCCCTGCGTCTTGCGTTTGTCCAGCAGCAGTCGTGCGACGACCATCTTTTGCGCGGTTATTCTCATGCTCCCGGCGCCTTTCTGTAGTGCGCTTTTACCTCAACTACCGGCTTGAGCGAATCGTGCCGTACGGTTATGTTCTTGCCGTCATTAGTTCTCACCCGAGCGGTCTTCATGTTGGCAATCATGTGCGCAATTCTCCCAGTTGAGCCGTCTGGCAGCTGCACCGAATCTCCCTTGCTGTAGGCTGGTTGAAGTTTTGGCTTCTCTGCGGGCTTTGGCTTGGGGTCTTCGGCAGGCTCGGGTTTTGCTGGCTTCTCTGTGGGCTGCTGCGTAGAAGCCTGGCCGGCTGACTTCCGCTTTACGATGGGCAAACCGGTGTCATAATCGATCGCGGCGATGTGCCCCAATGGGTGCTCTGGCACGCTGGGCTCTTTGTCCCAGCCATCGAAATCGGGGGGCAGCGCATCGTGAGGCACGCCCTCCGGACGAGTCATTTCCTGTTTATTCATAGATTTCTCTCGGCTTGCGGGTTAAACTACCCGCGCCATGTTCTTCGTTCTGATCGTCGCCGCGATACTGGTATGCATCGCATGGGCGCTCTTTTCCGCTGGGATGGTGGCCCTCGGAATCATTCCGTGCCTGTTGCTCTTGGTGATCGTTTTGGCTGCCTGCGGAAAGCTGGATAGCCTCTGATTATTGCGGGTGCCACCAGCCAGTTTCCGGGTTGTAGGCAAAAGCTTTTCCGTTGGCATATTTTACGTCCCCAGCCTTAGGCGAACCCGTAGCGGCATGCGGCACGCCTTTCTGCTCTGCCAGCGTTGTGAGTCTCGTCCCCCTAGTGGCGTAGTTGTTCTCCGCCTGATGGGTAGCATCCAAGGCAGCGTTTCTTTGCTGGTCGGCCGCAGCCTGCTCGGCAGCTTGCATGTTCTGGTAAGTCTGCACATTGTTATTTCTGACATCAAATTGAGCAGTTGGATCACCGGTATTAACGATTGGTATCTCCACGGGATCAGGTCGCGGCATGACGGGACGTGGCTTCGGTGCTGCCGCTGCGGCAGGGACAGGACCGGTTGGTTGCGGCAGCGGTTCGGCTTGGCCAGGAAAATTCGCTATTGCTCGCTGGAACGACCTATCTGCAATAGCCGTAGGCCCACCCCTGGCGATGTCCGCAGCCTTCATCGCGAGTTGACCCATTCCTAAACCATGCACCAAGCTGCCTGGCTTGCCCTCCTGCAATCCCCTCCCGGTTACTGCGGCGTTCGTATCGTTCGCCAACTCATAGCTACGCCCAACCCGTTGGCGCAGGTTTGCTATATCCTCTGGCTGCAATCCCGTAAAGTTGGCCAGTGATCGGTGCAGGATGTCGGTAAGCTGCGATTTCTCCGCCTGCAATTCAGCCTCGGAAGCCAGGGCCGTACGCTGATCACTGGCATTGAGCCGTGGCTTGTCCAGTTCCTTGTTGATATCTACGATGCGACTATCTATATCGCCGAGAGTCGTGGCTCTGTTCTGGGTATTTTCGCCGCTTGGTATCGACCTTCCGCCATATCCTGAAGGAGCGGGTACCGTCTCGGTTGCATTCGGCCCAAGAATATTGTCCTCGTAGTGCGTGCGCGCTTCCTTGGCGTTACCCTCGGCGGCTTTGGCGAACTCGAGCTGCGTATTGAGCGGATTTCCTGTTCTTTTCGCATAGTCGATGACATTGGGCACTTCCTTCTGCGCGGCCTGGATGTACTGGCCTGCTCTTTGCGGCGCCGGATTGATGGCATTTGTAAGATTACGAGCTGCCATCTCCTCCGGCGGCACGATAGATGGGCTCGGCGCCGGGCGGAGGTTGCGCACACCTCCTGCCATATCCATGCCAACGTCGGCAGCTGCGGGAAGGAGCGCGCCGGCAGCCATTCCGCCAGCTACCTGCCCCAGGGTTCGCGCTGGATCAGTCCTCATGCCTGTGACGAGACCTTGTGCTTGCTGCTGCGATGCGTTCGGGCGTCCGGTGGCCAGATCGAATACGGAGCCCGCTGGCGTAGCCTCCGCCATCGACCCGAGGGTGTCAACCGGGTGCAGCACGGCCTGCGATAACCCCTGCATGCCCCCCTGTACAGCCCGCTCGACGGAGCCCCTAAACGTGCCTTGCGGGTGTGGGGTTAGGGCTGGGTCGTTAACCCGCGCCATCCATTGGTCGCGCAAGCTAGGCGTTGCTGGCTGAAGAGCTGAAGATTGGGTAGAGTCGCCCTCGTCAACCGGAGTACCCCATGCCGCAGGGGCGGCAGCCTGCGTTTCGTCGACGGGGGTTCCCCATGCGGACTGCGGAGAGCCCATTATTTGCCTCCTGCGGGCTGGAGGTCATACTTCCACCCAGGCGGAAGAGGTCTGGCGCCTTCCTTTGGGGCGGCGTGCAGCTTCCCTTGCGGATCACGCGCATAGAGCATGTTGGGGTCGCGCGCTGGCGTCTGGTTGGCGTTGCCGAAGTTCGGTTGACCCTTAAGCCCCTGCTCAAACTGCTGTTTTAGGTTGTCCCGTTTGGAGCCAATCAGCCCACGGTACTCGTTGATCACGCCGCGCAGCTCGGCAGGAGAGTTTTTAGAGTTGATTGTGTTCGTGATTTGCTTGATTTCCTCGTCGGTCGCCCCGGAACCCTTAAACGTTCCCGCCACTTCCCCGGAGACCGCGGCCTTCACTGCGTCGAAGTTTGTCGGCGCGGGCTGACCGGTCTCGGTTGCCCACGCATTAGCCAGCTGATTAGCCCCCCGAATGTCATTGTTTCTTAGCGCATCGGAAACCTTGCCAAGCCGGTCCAAATGGTTCACCGCAGTGTTGAACCGAGTCACGGTTTTTGCATCAGCGCCAGAAGTGAAGTCCTTCAGCACATCGGCAGGCACTCGTACGCTAGAGCTGGATGGCGCTTGTTGTCCGATCGCGCCCTTTCGTGTGGTGTACACCACGCCGCCGGGGTTGTTCGGGTCTCCAACCGCGGTCGGATATTGGAGCAGTACCTGCATCCGGGAAACGCCCGGATCGGTCTTGGTCACTTTTACGTCCTTTTCGTACCCCCGAATAAAGGCGTTGTCTTCCGGCGTTCGCTGGCTCGGGTCCTTCGCGTAGATCGCGACGGCCTTATCTTCGCGTCCCGGTTCTTTCGCGGCGGGCTGGCGCTGGAGGCTCGTGATGGCATCCGCCAGCTGCTGCGTCTTTGGGTCTTGGCCCGGATCGACCCCGCGATTGATGGCATCCGAAACCGCCGCCCCGTATGCATCCTGCAGCGATCCACCCTTTCCGGGTTTATTGTTCTCCAGCGCGAGCTTCCCGAGCGCCGATGGAGTATAGGTTGCATCCGGATCGAGGTCGTACTTGGACGACTCGCCAGCGGTCGGAGCGCGCGGCTGGTCTCTTTGTGCCTGCGCCAGTTCAAGCTTGGCTTTGTCTTGCCTTTGGGCAGCCAGTTGGTTCGTATCTGCCAGGTTGGCCGCATTTTGCTCTTGCGTCTGTTCGTTGCCCACAATCTGCTGCTGCTGCCCCAATCGCATTTGGTAGTTCCCTTGCGTTTTCGGAATCAAGGGCTCTATTCCGGGCAGGACGGCGCGGAGTATGGTGTCTCCCGCCCGAGCAAATCCGCGGCCCCAGGGGTTCTTGATTTGGTCGATGCCGCTGCCCTGATTGACCATCGAGTTTAGCTTGCTCTGATCAATGTCCAGTTGTGATGGTCCCTGGACCGCGGGCCGCAGTCCGCCCTGAGTGGCTGCTGGCAGCAGTGGCGTAGTTCCGGCAGTTGGATTCGTCCCGCCGGGTCGCAGAGAAGCATTCGGATCCGGATTTCGCATATCCGTGCTGACTGGTGTCCGCGACGCGGCATATTGCGCCGGTCCCGGTCCAGAGTTGTACGCCTGCATGCGGTTCGCCTGCTGGGTTGCCAGCGGCATGCCGGGCTGGAGGGGGAGCATGCCGTTAGCAGGCTGGGCGGGTCGAAGCGGTTGCGTCGGAGAGATGCTATTTATGAAGCCGCCATTTACCGGGGTAGAGACTCCGCTGTAGGCCGACCTTCCCTGCGGCGTGTCGAGATTTTTGGCAATTGCCTGCTTCGGCGCCGCAGCAAGGTTCCCAGTCAACGGCGTGCTTACTCCGGGTTGGTGGTTCGGTACGCCGTCAGGTGGGGGCCCAACTAAAGCCTCCGGGCGCGTCGGAGACATAATCCCTGCTATCGCGCGCCGCTCATCGTCCATGCCATCCGGCTGATATGTTGGGTCTGTAAATAGGCTTGTGCTCATTTATTCAGCCCCCCAGGAGTGCCCAGATTCTTACCCAGCGTTGAGGCAAAGCTGTCTCCAAGCGTGTCCCAAAATCCAGGGGTTGCCGATGCGCCAGACTGCGTGCTGAGAGCCTGACCAGCTTGGCCACCCGCGCTGCCGTAGAGACTTGACTCAGCCGATACCGGCTGGGCGCTTGCACTCAGCGCTTGGGCGTTGTAGCCAGCCTCAGAGTTGATTCGTTGCTGATCGGCACTCGCCAAGCTACTGGACAGATTGCGCGTGTTCGTATTTGCGGCGCTCGCCGCGGTTGCGGCATCCGCGGCAGAATTTTGTCCGGTTCGCAGCGCCTGCGATTGGAGTGCGCCCTTTAGGCTGTTACTGCCGGCGTCGCTCGCATTGGCGAGCCCAGTATTTATGGTTTGCGAATATTCGCCGCCTTGCGTGTAAGGGTTGCCACTGACAAACTTTGCGAGTTGATTTTGGTAGTTGCCCTCCGCATTCTGGGCCTGACCAAAGGCAGATTGGGCATTGCCAAAGTTGGTGGCATTCTGATTTTGCGCTTCGCCAATAACCGTGGATTGTTGCGCACGACTCATGGTTTTTTCCTCAAATCTCTCGACCAGTAACTAAGCTCTTTATCCTTGTCCTTGAAGCCCGCGCGCTTGAGAGGCTTTCCGATGGCATTCTCTAGCTTCCGGGGGACGTAGCATTCAATGAACCTGAAGCCCATAAGCCGGAGCACGTAACTTAGTCCGTCGATCTCCCGCCTGCTGAACGCCGTGGCCTTCGGGTTATGACACCCAACGAACCTCATCTCCGCCACCGACTCGACATACACGCACTGGTAGATGTGATCGTTCTCGTCCACACACACGAGGCAGACCGGAATCATTGGATTGCGATTTCCTTTGCCGTCGAACAGGATAGGTAGCTCATAAGAAGTACCCTGCGCGGCTTGGTGCTCTGCGTGGATTTGCTGGATGATGGGGTAATCTTCTGCTGTCGCATCCCGAAGAACGATCTTTTTCACCGGATCTGTAAACCGTGCTTCTTTGCGTAGGCCAGCGCATTCTGCTGAGAGTAGTCGAGCTCGGCGATAACCTGCGCCACCGCTGCTTTCGGGTCCAACTCGCCAATGTTCGTCTTGGGATGAACAGCGCCGCACGCTGGGCAGGCGTCGTGTCCGACGGCGATCTGCACGAGGTGTTTATTGCCACGCTCGTCCCTCAACTCGATGACATGAAAGCCTGATGCGGTGTCTAGGAATTGCTGGTAAAGTTGATACATGGCACCGCTAACTTTCCGCCAAAAGCTCTGGACTTATTACTATGACCACGCGTGGCCGCAGGACGTAGTGGAGTACTTCTTTCCTCGTACCGGCACGCGGGAAAACGTATGGATGGGCAACGAGCGTACCTTCCGCCCGGTCCACTCGATTCGCGTGGCTTGGTGGCGTTTCGACTGCTGGCGCATCAAGTGGTACCGCCGTAGAGCCTACCGGTATTGACGCCCTGCGGGCCGCCACCGCCGCCAACTCCTCCGCTTACCCCACCTGTTGCCGTCACCGTGGGCGTGCTGGAATAGGTCGTACCTGCGTTGGTGACCGTAACCCCGGTGACCGAGCCTGCAGAAATCGTGCAGACTGCCGTCGCGCCTGATCCGGTCGAATCGGTAATGGTCAGGGTTGGCGCAGTGGTGAGTCCGTTGCCTGCAGTGAGGATTTGAATCGCTACGATGGCCCCTCCTGACACGATTGCCTTGAAGGTTGGCTCGACCAGCCCCGAGCCGTTGGCAATTACGGAGACCTTTCCCGCCGGTATCCAGCCATCAGGGAAGACCTGGGTAAGCGCAGGTTTCAACTGGTATTTGCTACCATCCCAAGCGACATATCCAGTGCTGCCGTAAGTCACATTGAGAATGGTCCCTGCCGGTATGACCTTGCTCGCCGTGCCCAGAATGCTTGTCCAAGACGTTCCCACGCCGCCCGAACCATAAATGCGTACCGTCGCCGAACCGCCTGCACCGATGCTGTCTACCGTCGCGTAATTGGATTGGTTGAGGCTGTTGTTTGGTTCCGTGGCTGCGGAGGTTTGCAGGCCGGCCGCTACGGGCCCCACGATCTGGTACGAGTTAAACGTCTTCTGATCCGTCGTGCTCCGCAGCCTGATCCAAAGCGTCTGCCCTGGTGCTGCGATGGTCATGCTGGCGTTGGTCATTAGCGGGTAGGTCTGCTGCACCGTCGTAAAGTTGGCTACAGTAGAGGTTGAAATCTCCTGATAGATGACGGCCTTTGAGCTGTTCTGCGGTGCACCCGTGGTCTGCTGTGGCAATGCAATGCTTACCGTAATCTGTCCATTGGCTCCGACCGCGCTTAAGGTGCACTTGGGAGGCGCTGCGGAAGTAGCCTTGGGTGCGGCATCTACCTTTTGGATTGTGCCCAGCCCCAAAGCGGTATCGTGCTGATTGAGCTTTAGGATGATCGCCGACAGCGTCTGCTGCAGGGGCTGATTCTTGCCCGCTGCAAGATTGGCCTGGGACTGGTCTATGTTGAGCGTCACTTGCTGGTCAACCTCTGTCTCCAGCGCTCCCGGCGCTTAGCAACGTGCTCTGGCAATCCGGTCTCCTTTGTGCTGGCAAAATCATGCAGCTGCGACTTCGTCATTTTGAGCAAGCCTTTGTTCTTTGCGCTTAATTCGGAAGGATGATGTTCAGCAATTGCCATCGCCATTCTTTGTGCTTTACTAACGCTCGGCATCTACCTGCCTCCTCCCGATCTCCCGCTGAATAGCGGCCTGGTGAACAGCCCGGCGTATTTACAGGCGAACCAAGCGTTCGCTGTTTTGCTGTTGGTGAACCGGAGACGAAAGAACTCATCTTGAACACCGCGGCAACCTGCGTCATAGCACTTAAACAGCTCGGGCGTTAACTGGAAATCGGCCAGCTTGATCTCTCGCACCAGCGGGTTGCCCTGACCGCCTACTCCGGGAGATGTCACTCCGCTGCGCGCAACCATGACAGAAACCGTCATGGCACCGGCCCCAACAGCGTTCACGCTAACCCCGCCCACCATCTGAATTGCGCTGCCCGCGCCGCCGCCGTAGGGTGATGGTGGGCCCCCGCTCATCGAGACAGCCGAGGTTTCGTACTGACTATCGATCCCTTGGCCGTTGTCGTTGTACACGCCCATCTGAATCTGCTGCACGGTACCGTCGGGCGAAGACGAGCCGATCAGCACTTGAGACTGCCGCATGGTGCCGAAGACGGAAGCATTCGTAGGCAGCTTACGTTCCATCTTTACGGCGCAGTTGCCAGCAATATCATCGAGCGACCACTTGCGCGCACCGACTAGGTAGCGCTCGTTGCCATCCATCGACGTGAACTTGATTGGCCCCTGAATGCCTTCCTGATAATTCAGCGTTAAGGTTTGGTTTGGCACGACGGAATTGCCCACCGGCAGGCCGATTCGGAGTTCCTTCTTTTCCTCATCCGCGCAGCACCAGATGGTCTGCTGCACATCCCAATTGATCGTTGACCAGATGCTCCCAGGCTGATCGGGCAATTCCTTGGTCAGCCAGATAGGCTCTGCCTCGCCAGAGGTCCAAGCATAAGCCCCGCTGCGATGCACAAAGAAGAGGAAGTCATTGGTTACGCAAACCGCTCTCGGGCCAACCGGACCAACGCCTGACCATTTCGGGTTTGGCGTCCAGCTAGAAGGGTCGTTTGCGTTAGGCGTGATCGTGAATCCAGATCGCTCTTTAAGGCTGTAGACCACTCCCTGAAACTCTCGGGCACAGATGCATGCTTGGCCATTGCCGTTGGCTATCTGAATGGGTGACGTGTCGCCATAGTATGACTCTGAATCAGCTGCCAGCGAGATGTAGTGCCCGCTGGCATAGCCTTCTACGCCGGTCAGGATGATGCGGTCGAGTGCTTCCGAGTAAATGACGTCCACAGCCTGCGGAGGCTGAATGCACCGCAGCCGATCAGTCATGTCGGTCGAGGTCTCCCCTTCAAGAAACTCGTCGGTAAAGTTGAAGAAGGCCGTGGTAGTTACGTTGTCGTAGATGACCGTTTGGGTCATCGGGATGTTGGCGCTTACAGTAGTTGACGGTATGTAGAAGAAGGGTCCAGCGTTGGTTCCATCTGCCACCGTAAAGCCAATCGTCCGGTTGATGATGTTAGACGGGCCAATCGGAATGTTGGCCATGTAAAGTTCATAGCCCGGCACATCCACGAAGATGCTCGTGAATGCCGGGACCGTTCCTGACAAATTGCCGTTTCTGTTAGTGAAAGCAATTGATGCATAGCGTAAACCTACTACTCCGGTGTCGTTGTCGTCTGTGCTGTCGGGCGCGATGTTTCCTGCTGCGCCGGAGGTGTTGGAAACTGGAGGAGGCGGCCCGCTGGCGCTTGCGGTGATGGTCGCGGTTGAGAGCGGCTGGAAGGTGCCCACCAGCGCATAGCTTGTCGTAGCTGGCGCTGGCTGACCCGTGGAAACATCGCACTCATAAAGCTTCACTCCTGTGACCTGATACAGTGTAGACGGAATCGGTACCTGCACTGCATCGTTCAGCACCGTATCAACTAAAACTCCTGCGACCGAGGGCAGCGTTTCTCCGGTAGAATTGGTGAATGTTGCAATCACGTAGACATCTCGACCTGCCGGAAATGTCCCTGCTCCTGAAGCTCGCTCTACGGTCGGGGTTGGCGGCGGCTGCAAACCCCCAGGAGTTACTCGCGCAGTGTTGGAAGTTGGCGGTGCGGGTCCGCTAGCTGTTGCCATGACTGTTACCGCAGCCCCTAGTCCGTAGCTTCCGACCAGAGCATAACTGGCGCTTGCTGGGGCTGCTCCTCCAGTGGCAACGTCTGCCTCGTACACGTTTGCCCCGGTAGGTATGTATTGCCCTGCGAGTCCACGAATCCAACCAGCCAAGCTCGCGAGGGTTGGGATTGCCACTTGTACCGCATTCCCCGACGCCGTGTCCACCAGCGTCGCTGGCCCAGATGGAATGCTTTCTCCCTGCGCGTTTGTGTAGGTGATGGCAATGTAAACATCCCTGCCTGCCGCAAATGCTCCTCCCCCAACTCTGGCTATCCCAGGCGTGTTCGGTGCTGGTAATCTGTTTGCAAGAACCGCCGTCGTTTCATACCATGTCACCCCGCCATCCGTTACCGTCCCGTTCTCAGATAGAGGCCACGCGGGCTGCGTACTTGAAGTCGTACCGGCCACAATGCAACGATAAGTATGCCCATTCCCATTCCCGCTAGCCGTTACCGGCTGGACATACTCCCCTACCAGATAGGCCGTCGACGCTAGCCATGACGCACCCAGAGGCTTCTGCCCATAGGGATCGAGATACGGCGCTCCTGTCCCCGGAATCGACGCCCCCGTCGCAGCATTGATGCTCAGCGCATTTAGCGAATAAACGTTCATTGGCCCCGAGGGCGTCAGCAGGTTGCTATACGCTATGAAGCCCCGGTTGTAAGCCTCGGTAATGATGGCGTGGACGTTGGCTGGTGGGTTGACCAGCGGCCCCTGCACGCGCGTAATTCTCCTGCTGCCCGCAGGCGACTCAATCAGCAGATAGCCATCGGCGTCGAAGAAAATGGGCACCTGGAAAAAGCTGTCGCCCACGTTCTCCGGCGTGTAGATCAACGATGCCAAGCCTGTAATAGGCGCCTGGTTGGGTGAGCTGAATGCTGTCTGCAATCCATACCGCGTCTGGGCTGTAGTCAGCAAAAACCGCATGTTCTTGCAGACGACAGCCACGCCCATGGGCAGAACGGTCGCGTCGTCGAATGTAGTAAGGCCGCCGAACCGAGAAAAGCTGTGCTCGGTAAAGCCCGAAAAGTTCACAAGCTACCCGAGGCCATCCATGATGCCAACGATTAGCTGCCCATATTGCTGCACGCCGTTGATGATCGCGGTGGCTGGAAACGCCGTAACGTAGGTCTCAGCAGCAAGCTCCGTGCCGCCCGACGTCCAGAAGCGCACGCCATACTGAGCTACCGTCCCCGTGCCGCCGTACTGCAACTCAGGATGGAATCCGTTGAGCGTGGAGTCCAAAATCACCGGCGGGATAGAAGGTGAGACGCTGTTGGGCACCTGAAAATCTTCGATCCCGTTGAGGTTTAACGCAGTGGCGAAGTTAATGACCTCGACATTATTCTGCGCGTAGCTACCGTTGAAATATATGCCGAAGATGCGCATGAACGAATTGCGCCCCGTGGCCTTGCTATACCCTAAGTAGTTGATTGTGTTTGCCATGCTGTTTTCTCCTTAAAGAATTTAGAAAAACCCTGTATATCCACCGCCGCGCCGCCGTGTTTGCCGCCCGAGTCTCCGGACCTGAGCCTGTGAGGCGCGAACAAGTTCTCCCATGATGTCGTCCATTCCCTCCATGGCTTTGTCACCGTAGGATTTCTCCCATGCAGCGTTTCCCCGTACTGCTGCGATTAATGACGCCGTGCCATAGGCGACAACGAACCCGATGCGCGGATGAGAAATGAGTATCGAGTCGTCATCGGTGAGCGGAGGGGGACCGAACTCGCCACGGATGCGCAAGTCCACCACCATAGAGCACGGGCCTAGCCAGATGACTTCGCTGCGAAACTCCCAGCCGGGTACCCACTGCTGCGGATCCCAATCGGGCAGTGTCTCGTAGTTTGGCACCAAGTTGTAGTAAGTGACATCTGTGCCCGTCGGCTTCCAGTCGATGCGTAGCGGCTGGTCAGTCAGTGTTCCGAGGGGACCACCCGGTACCTGTAGATACGCGAGATTGGGCGTACCTGGCTGGATGCCCGGACATTCGACGACTGCTATGTCCCAGGAGGACTGGGTAGACTCCAGCTGTGCGTTGTAGTCATCGTACACTTCGTTTATAAGCGGGACGAGAAAGCTATCGGTGTATGGCCCGTTGGGGTTTTCATCATCCAACAGGCTCCGCACTCTAGCTTTTGTCTGCCCTAAATTCCACGACATGATGCCACCTTCTGCCGCTCCAGTTTTAACTCAGTCACTGCGCGACCCTATTACCCCGAGCCTTATCCCTCTCTGTCTTCAGCTCGTTGGCCAATTTCCACTCTGCGGCGCTGAGCCGGTCAAATTCAACCGAGCCATACGCAATCTTTCCCCAGCGGTAGGCTGCGAGCACGTCAAATACGTGGGAGCAGTTAACGCACATGATAGCGCCGGCCAAAGGAACCACGCGGCAGATCGGGCAACCGTCAGGCTGCTTCTCTGTCAGCATGGAGTCATCGAGAACCCAGCGCGGCAATTGAGGAATTAGACCTTCCCGCTTCGCCATCCTGGCCTTGTCACGGTGGCTGTCGTTAACGTTCTTGCGCTGCTCGTCATTCTCATACCAGCCATTGGCTTGCTGAATGTCGCGCAGCAAAGACTGGTTCCGCTTGGTGACGACTTTCGCAAGCAGCTCGTGAAAGTCTCTCTCTTCCTCTACCATGACCAGTTCGCCTCCGACGTACGTGACGACAGGCACCATTACCTTTTCGCCCTTTTTGATGGTGGCTGGATCGCGATCGCCGACATAGCAGATGACCCCGCCGAAGCCGTCCTTCTCCTGCTGGTATTCGCGCATGTACTCTGCAGCAAGGACTTTGGGAATCACTGGAAATGGGTCAATGCGATGCACGTTGTCCAGACCGACTCCCGAGTCTTTGTGAGTCCAGCGAGTCTCACGGAATACGTAGATTACGTATGGCTTATCCAGGGGACACGCAGGGATCACTTCCGTGAAGAGCATGCCGCCGTTAATCTGCAGCGTGGTTGGATTAAGATTCAGCAGCGTGACCGGACGGTCGGCCCCGGTCTGCTTGATCTGTTTCTCAAGCGTTGCGCGCTGCTGCATGGTGTAGCGAGTTCCGGGATCTTTGCTGACCCCCTTCGCGCGAGGGAAAAGCACTTCCGCATTTGCACGCTGCTGCTCTTGCAGCGGGGTAAGTTGCTCTAATGGCATGATGGTTCTCCTTTGTTAGTTTCCTGTTGAAACTTGAGGTCGTTTACTTGCCTATCGCATAGGTCGCATGCGGCAAGCTCAATTTCGACGGCGGTCATTCCCTCAGCGCGAGGGTCTTGCTCGATAATTTCCCTCGCTTGGGCAAGCGCTTGCCTGCGAAGCTTGAGCACCTCGCGTTTGTGCTGCATATCCGCAAGCCATCCGTTCGCTCCATTCATAAGATGGGTATATGCCCCCTAATCCCGATGCTCTCTGCCATGCGATTGCGCCACCGGCTAGCCGCAAGGCTGCTGCTCTTCATGGGGGTGAGCACGTCGTTGAACTCTGCCGCGCACTCCTCTCTGAACCGCTTCTCTTCCTTCTCCTTCGCGTATTCCGCGCGCTGAAGGTACTCGACTGCACGGGCGAATGCCGTGCCTTTGCGGTTGGCGATGCTGCTCGAATGCTTGGCGATATGGCCCTGCAGCACGTCTATGCTCGGAACAGTTCGCCACGGCCCAAATTGCATTTCGTAGTCACCACATTCTGGATATGGGCCCAGCATCGGAGTGATGCCGTCGTCAGCCTTGTAGGAGTACCAGTCCTCTGGCGTGCCAAAGAACGACGCAGGAAACCACATCTCAAGAATCCAGCCCTCGGCTTGAGGGTATTTCTGTGTCTCGCGTACTTCGTTGACTACACGGATTGGTTTGTTCTGATAACGCTGGTAGGTTGCACCCGGCTGGCCTGGGATTGGCGAGAAGTTCAAGCCTCCCTTTTCCTTCGTGGTCAGCCCTTCCGCCCAGTCGGTCCAGATGCCCGCTTCTTTAATGAGGCGCTCCTCGCTCACGGTAAGCCGCCACTTAGGCTTGCCATAGGGCGTCATGCCGCCGTAGGACTTTAGGAAACGCTCGGTCGCCCGAGGAACATTGTGAATCATTTGCCTCCAAAAAGACGGGCCTGGACTCTCGCCCAGACCCTCTCGGTAAAAGTTGCAGCCGCTTAATCAATTGTAGGTCGGTAATTTTAGGCCAGTGACAGAGCTGATCGCTAGAGGGTTATCTACGAAGTACTGCCTCGCGTCATAATAGTAGCAAGACTCATAGGTAGTCGGATTGCCGGACGAGGGGTCATATTGGTTGAAGATCCACTGACCCGACCGGTTTTTATACCAAGTCGGCGCAGCGCCCCAAGTGACCTTGCCCCAAGAATCGAACTCCATGAAGTCCCAGCGGGTTGTGTCTGCGTGCAGGTTCTCGATGACTTCTCTGCCGGCAACAGTCCACTTGCCCTCGGGAGTGAGGCCGTCATAGCCCGGCATCTTTCCACCTTCCATCGGGATGAATTGTTTGGCAAAACCCATCTCTTCATAGGCCTGTGTTTGTGCCATGTGGGTGTGCCAAACCTGCGTTTTTACTGCACCAGTTCCGAGTGACTGCTTGACGCGATTCATTGCGGCACGCAGCATTGGAAGCGAGATAGGAGCCCCACCTGCGGCCACACCGTTCGCGACGACGTAGTTCTGCGTGCGGTTGATGCCGAGGTATGTTCCGGTTGTTGCAGTGTTATGAAAATATGGAATTCCGTAGAGGAATACCGGAGTTGTTGCAGCAACTGCAGCGACCATGATGAAGTCACCCGCGATCGTGCCGGCCGGTACAGCATCCACGGTGATGGATTGCACCGCGCCAAGCTTGTCATTGCAGTTAGTGACATAGCATGAGCCGCGCAGGACATAGGCATTCGTCATTACCTGCACTTGCTGGTTTTGAGAAATCAGCCTGGCGCCCCAAGGGGTAGAGGCCAGAATGATCGGATTTGCGCCGCCGCCTGCATAGCTGGTGTCGACTTGTGCAATCTTTCCGTCGCCAGCTTGCTGCAGGAATTGGTCGCGGTTCTTTCTCATCTGCACTGCAACATCGGCGAGGGTTTTGGTCACCGGGTTCTCAGAAACAACCTTCGGTCCACCTTCACCAATGATGTCAGTGAGTTTCGAATATTCCACTGGGATTACGGTGGCCAGTGGAGTGATGGTGCCCTGGTCCCAAGTGTCGAACCCTCCAGAGGGCATAATGCCGCCATCAAGGTTCAACAGCGCTACGTTGCCAGGAAAGCCAGTCTGAAAGCGCACGCGGAAGCTGCGCAGTGAGACTGGAGTGATGTCGCCACGCTCAGAAATGCGGTTGTCGAGCGTATCGTCTTTTTCAAGCAGCAGCTTGATGGTCTTATTCAGAGCCTCAAGCTGCAGCTGCTGCGTTGTTGCTGCCTGCCCAGTGACTGCGGCCATGGATTGTATCCTCTAGCCCTTGCGGGCTGGCTAATAGGGTTGTCTCATCCCGAGCGTCGCGAGACGCGTGCATGGGACCGGAAGGTCGCATGCCGGGACGGCACACTACTGCGTTGCGCTCTTTGGTTGCTCTATCGCCGGGAGGAAGCGGCGCTACCATCTCTGAGCAAGAGCGCGGATTACTGAAGCTGAAGCTGAACGACGCGGCCAAGAATCCT
>Ga0302325_10014263_pt1 | contig 16921 bp, 20 predicted proteins | sample Palsa_T0_2_FD_201948 | JGI IMG/M metagenome (GOLD analysis project Ga0302325, IMG submission 201948) | Peat permafrost microbial communities from Stordalen Mire near Abisko, Sweden - Palsa_T0_2 | ecosystem: Environmental > Terrestrial > Soil > Palsa > Peat permafrost | place: Sweden: Abisko... | reverse complement strand
GGCGACGGCGGCGGCTGGACGCGGTTGCCAAAGACGACCAGTGAGCGGCGATCGTGTCGGCGGTCTCGCCGCTCGAAGCGGGGACCGCCGCTTTCCCCGCCAGTGTGCTTGCCGCCTGCGGGGTCGTGGTGAGCGCTCCTGCTGGCCCGGAACCCGCGGATTCCTGTCACGGAGCCGCCAGCGTCTGTCTGGTCAGTGCGCGGGCGGGAGTCCGAGGGCGTGTCGGAGCGCACCCTCGGCAGTCTGGCCGGTGTTGGCGTCTCGCTTGATGGTTGCTTCCCAGGTGGGCAGGTTCGATCCCGTCGTCACGGAAAGCGCGAGGACGTCGTCGGTGAGGTTCTCATCGGTGTCCACGAGGTTTGTGATTTCGTCTTTCAGGCGGCCGGTTGTGCCGAAGCTCAGCAGTTGCTCTTCGAGCTGTGTGAGGGCGGTCGCGTAGGGCTGGGCGATGGTGGCGACCTGGGCCGACGTCGCAGCGGAGTGCAGCGCCTTGAGCTGTGAATCCCAGGTCTTGCCGGCGGTGTACACCCGCGCCTCGCTGGCCCGGAACCTCGTACGCATCACGGATGGGCTGGTGGGCTGAGGCGCCCCGGTGAGAAATGAGTTGATGGCGAAGGCGACGGTCGTGGGGTCCTGAAACAGGAACGCATGCCCGGCGTCGGGGTAGAGCACGAGCCGTGCTGTCGGGATCAGCTTGCCGACAGCGCGGCTGTTGGAGAGCGGGTCGATACGGTCGACGGTCCCGTCGGCGATCAGCGTCGGGGCTGAGATGTTGGCGGTCCGTTTGCCGGCAGGGTCAGAGCCGTCCCACCACGTAGTTACGGCCCGCGCCTGTGCCGTCACGATGGCGGCCGGGGCGGGGGGAGCAGATGGATAGGCCGAGCTGTCGGCCGCGTAGGCGGAGTACGCGACGCTCCGATCGCGGGGGAAGAGGGCAGCCGCAGTCTCCGGCAGGTTACCGGCCGTGAGCGCGTCGATCTCGGTCTGTGACGGGCGCGCCACCGTGCCATTCCCCGGGAACGCGGCACACAGCAGCAGGCGGTGTACCTGACTTGGATGCCGTATTGCCAGCGCCTCGGCGATCATGCTGCCCATCGACCAGCCGAGCACGTTCGGCCGACCGAGGCCGAGAGCGTTGATCAGTGCGCTCGTCTGGTCGGCCATGGCGTCGATCGTGAGCGGCGCCGGCAGCGCTTGGGTGCGGCCGACTCCCGCGTTGTCGAAGATCACCACCCGGAAGTGGTTAGCGAGATCATCAACGAACCGCGGATCCCAGACCTCCATGGTTCCTGCGTAGCCCATGATCATGACCAGGGGCGGGCCGCTCCCGAAGACCCGATACGCGACGGTGCCCAGCTTGGTCTGAACGGTACGCATAGGGACTGAAGCAACCGAGACAGTCCCTACGGACGGCGTCGTCGAGGACGAGCCGCATCCACCCAGAGCCGCAGACATCGCCACCACAGCCAGCCCCAGCGCGATCCCCCGTCGGCTGTTACGACTCATGGCTTTGCGCGCTCGCCACGCCGCGGCCCAATGAAACGCAGCCCGCACCAGTCCTGCACGTCCGCGCCGTCGGAGCAGATCACCGCCGGGAGGAACGCCCATCCGGACGGGATGGGCCTCGACGTACCGCTTCATCCCTGCCTCGCGCGATCGATCAGACCGCGCGGCGCCTCACGCGACAGCGGTCAGTTCCATGATGCCGAGCCACCGTCGCTCCGCCACACGTGCTCGTGTCCCAGGCCGCCCACCGCGGTCCGGTTCTCCCGCGTGCGACGATCGGGCCGGCGGCGGGAGTAGTGCTGCTCGGAGCGCGGGTTGAGAATCAGCAGCACCGTGACCAGGCCGACGAGCCACAACCCACAGCCGACGATCAGATCAGACGGGGCGTAGGTCGCGGCGTGCTGGCCAAACGCCGCGAGCAGGCTGAGCGAGGTGAGTCCGAAGAACCCAAGGAACAGGCCCCTGGCCCAGCCATGCCCCCGGCCATTCGCCCACGCCAACCACAGGCACAGAGTCGCGGCGATCGGCGCGCCAACCTCGACCGGCAGGATATGGGCATGAACCTCCGCGTGCCATTGCGCCATCGTGAAGTGCGGAAAATGCCGGACGATCGCCGACCTGAGGCCGCCCTGGGTAGCGAGCACGGTGGCCAGCGAGACCAGCTCGAGCACGGCACCGAGGACCATCAGCCTGAGCGCCCAGCACACCGTTGGCGGAGGTCGCTGTGGACGCAGCCGCATCCAAATCGCGTTCCTGATCAGATCAGCGGAATCCGCGAGCCCGGGGCGCCGCCGGCCGTCTCTGGCGCTCGCCATCAGCACCGCGAGCATCTCCTCCTCGTGCTCGCGGCGGAACGCCCTCGGGTACCACGCCAGCAGCCGCCGGTAGCAACGCTCCAGATTGGTTGCATCGGTCATGTCGCCAGCCCTCCACTCACATCAAGTCGCGACATCGCGACATCGGCGTTGGCCTGCAAGCGCGCCGCCTCCTCGGACAGCCGCTCGGCCCCCGCAGGCATGAGCCGGTAGTAACGGCGCAGCCGACTGTCCACGACCTCCTCATGGTCGACCTCGATCAACCCATCCTCGCGTAAGCGGTCCAGAGCCGTGTACAAGGTCCCGGCGCGCAACCGCACCCTCCCATCCGAGATCCCGGTGACATCGGTGATGATCCCGTAGCCATGCTGACTGCCGGCCGCGAGCGCAGTGAGGATCAAGAATGTCGCCTCTTGCATCGCGCGCTTCTTCATACAGGCAATATATATCGGTCACCTACCTATTGTCAAGCCAGTGCACGCGGCTTTCCAAACTCAGGACCGCCAATCTCGTGCTTCTCAGCGTCCGCTGAGCGTTGGTACGTGAGACGCGCTCACGGCCGGAGCGCGACGGTCGGAAGAGCCCTCAGGAACGTCCGCAAGCGGATGGCACGTGAGACGCGCTCGAGAACGGCGTCAGCGACGCGCCGAGCGCGCGATACTGGATCCCGCGCGATAGTGGATCCGCTACCCGCGCGGTAACTCGAGGGGCCCCCCTGTTTTGTCGTCGCTTCCGAGACCACGGCAGGCGTGCAGTCGCGATCGAGGCACGAGCGGGCGCGCGGGACGGCGCGTAATCTGTTGATGATGGTCAAGGATCCGCTACAACTCCCCGACGACCTGCCCGTCCCAGAGGACGACGGCGCCGCCGACCACCTCGCCGGCATGGCGCTCCCGCCGGTCTCGCTCCAGGCCACTGACGGCACCAGTGTGCGCCTCGATCAGCTCCAGGGCCGCACGGTCGTGTTCGCCTACCCGCGCACGGGCCGCCCCGGCGTGCCTCACCCGGGGGCGACGACGAGTGGACGCGATCCCTGGCGCCCGCGGCTGCACCCCGCAGGCGTGCTCGTTCCGCGACGAGCACGCCCGATTTGCGGCGGTTGACACGCGGGTGCTCGGCCTCTCTACGCAGGAGACTGCCTACCAGCAGGAAGCCACCGAGCGGCTGCACCTGCCCTACCCGTTGCCGTCCGACGAGCGGCTCGAACTCGCGACCCCGCTGCGCCTCCCGACCTTCGAGGTCGACGGCATGACACTGGTCAAGCGCCTCACGCTGTTCCTGCGCGACGGCGCGATCGAAAGAGTCATCTACCCCGTCTTTCCACCGAACCGCAGCGCCGAGCAGGCACTCGCCCGCCTGGCAGCCTGACGCAGCAGACCGCACACCACATTCGAGACCCAGCGCGGCACTGAGACGAGGACGTTTCGCACAGCGATCGGCCAGCCGACGCTGTGGGCGCCGCCGACTCGATGGCCGCGCGCGGTTTGTCAACGCGGGCGCCGAAGACCTGCACTGCCTGTCGTCTCGACAACGTCCTCTCTCACCCTGACGAGGTGAAAGACATCGCCGCTCTGATCCTTACTTCCCCTGAGGTCAAGGCCGCGGACGTAGCAGAGCCGGTAGCTGCCCTCGTACTGGGCCAGCTCACCGACGAGTTCGGCGCCGTGAGTTGCGCAGGCGGGCAACGAAGTCCTCGATGTCGTCGACGGCGAACATGACGCGATGCAGGCCCAGCGTGTTGGGCGGCGGGTTATGCGGTCTGGCGCCGGCCGCCGCGGGGGGTGTGGTATGTCGTCAGTTCCAGCTTGCTGTGGCCGTCTGGGGTCCGCATCATCGCGATGTCGCTGCGGACGCCGTCGAGTCCGACGGTGCGGTCCGCCCAGAGGCCCTCGATCTGCACTTTGCCTTCCCGCTCCATGCCAAATTCGGTGAAGAAGGCGATCGCGGCATCGAGGTCTTCGACGACAATGCCGACGTTGTCCATCCGCTGAATCGTCATGGCGGTTCTCCTTCATCGTCGCAGCCCGTTCTGGCCACTGGTGTGTACCTAGGACAGAGCCAGCGCCACATTCTCGACACCCGGAAACGTACTGAGTTCTAGGGAACTGCTTCTGGCCGTCACCGACCTGGGGCGCCCACACCGCCGAACGAGAAACCGCACCTACGCACGCAAGCCGATGGTCTGTGCGCCGCACGGCGAGCGCCCGGAGCGCGCGATTGTCGATCCCTTTCGCGCGCGCCAGCTGTCGGGTTTAGCCCGCACGAGGAGGCAGGTTGCCCTGAAGCGCCGACACGTTTCGGAGAACTCAGAAGGCTTGTGGCGTCGGCGCTGTCTCTCGCAGGCTGTGATGCTTCTCATCCGCCCGCCGAAGCGGAGGTCAGCCTGGTCCAACCAGCCCCGGCTGTCCGTGTCCGCACTTCTTCGCCGACCGCAGGAATGCCGGTGAGCTCGGGTTGATGTTGAGGCTGGGGCTGAAGTTGTGATCGATCGATCCGTTGATGAGCGTCGGGTCGGGGTAGTTCGGTACGCCGTTGGCGCGCATGCATGCTGCGGCCTTCAGCGACATCTGGAACTCCTGTGTCTCCTGCGCCGCCGTTACCTGCCGTCCAGCGGAGCCGAACGACCCGCAGACCCGCTCGGCGGCCTGGAACGCCGGCGAGCTCGGAATCAGAACCCCAATCTGAGTCGTACGCCCATCCTCGACTCTGACGGGCCGGAGCTGGAACTCGCCCTGGCCGTTGGGGTCGGGGAAGTCAGGCACTCCTCGTGATCGCATGCAGTTCGCGTACCCGAGCGCCCCCGACATCACCTTGGTCGAGCTCGCGCCTGCGCCGCCGCCGCAGCCCGCAAGCACTATGGCAGCCAGCAGCGCGATCGCGACCGCACCGCCGGCCGGTAGACGGACGCGCCCGCTGCGCCGCCGAGATCGCATGAGCGCCAAGCCCGGCCGGCCGGTCGCGCTGATGCGGTGGTTGATCCTCATACTGAGCCGACCTCCTTCAGAATCCCGGCTGGGGATGCTGAGCTCAAGACGATAGAGACGCACAACTTGCCCCAACAGGCGTCAGTGCCATCCGGCGAGCGGTCCCGTTGCTGCCCAAATCGGCTCGGACGCCAGTACGGTTCCAGACGTCGATCAGCGCCGCCACATCGATTTCCAACACTGTTGTCTGGGTCCGGCCAGCTGTTCGCTGAGCCTTGGGCGATTGAGACGAGACTGCTCGTGGCGCTGAAGGTCGTCGGCGGATCGTCTGAAGCGTCCGGTGGTCCGTCGCCGTCTGCATAGGCGTGGCCCATTTGCGTTCGTAATAACAGCGGAGGGCACCCCTACGGTCAGACGCTGGCGTCGTCCCGGGAGCGGCGCCCACCTTGGGTCGTCAGTCGCGGTGGTGCGGCGGACGAGCCTTGTCGGAGCCGACACTTGAAGAGCGACGCGCGGCCACCACCCCGGGGCGTCATCGGCGCGCTCGCGTCTAGCGGACGAGCTTGGCCGTCGTGGCGGATACGTCAACCGCGCTCGGCGCTGCGACGGATGTGAGCGCCAGCACGTCGCTTACCAACACGCGTCCCTCGCTGGCATTCAGCAGCTCGCCGACACGGAAGCGCGAGCAGTCGAGGACGTCGCTTGCCTCCTGAACGGTGATGGTGCCGGCGGCGTCAGCGACGATCGGGCCTAACTTGCTCTGCAGGGTTGTGGGTGTAGCGGCGGTCATGCCTGGCATTTCCTTTTCGATCGTCTCGGACTATAGGCACCTGGCGCCACTCCGATCGCCAGCCGCCGAAGCCAACGGCGCCGCGCGCCGTTCGCAGGGCAAGATCTTCTGGTTCGGCCTTGAGGACCCCCGCGCCTCACGAGGACGGGGGTGCGCTCCGGCACTCTGATCGGGACGCTGTCTCCAGTCTGCACTCCGCCGCCAGGGCGTTCGCAGGTGGATCGACAATTGCGATAGTCGCGCCGACCGACCTGGACGTTGCCGACAGCCCGGCCGGCGCCGCTGCTCGCACGCCAGCGGCGGAGCGAGGCGCAGGGCCGCCGCGCGGCCTGCGCGTGCGCGCCATCGCTGGCGGCGCTGTTGAGCAACCGCTGAGCGCCGCTCACCGTCGCGGGGCGTGGTGCAACCACCCCTTGGGTGTCTGGCCGATAGATCACCTCGGCCTGATGATGCACGGGCAACCACCACCCAAGACAAGGGGAACAGTCATGAAGTAAATCAGCACAACGCTCACCGCCCGCGGCGCCCGGTCTCTCGCCGCCCTCTCGGCCGCCGCGGCGCTGTTGGTGACCGGCGCCGCCGGCGCGTCGGCCGCCACGAGGGTCAACCCGAATCCGAGTCCCACGCCGGTGATCGCCGCCACCGTGGTCGCAGATATCTCGGCCTTCCCGACCGGCGGTCCGGGAAGCGGCAGCGAGGCGACCTGCCAGGCCTATACGCAGCTGCTGGACCGCTCGCAGGCCATGGTGAACAATGAGACGGGCCTGGCTCAACAGGTCGCCCAGAGCACGCTCGACGTTGACATCGACTCCGCGCTGAACGCGGGCTGCGCGGTCATCGACTGAGCCGAGCAACGGCCAAGAGCAGGTTTTCCACCGGCCTCGGACCCTCAGGCACCTCTCACCCACGACGTGGCCGCACACAAGCGGCCACGTCGTATTTCCCCGCCGACCAAGACTCCGGCGCCGCAGCCCACTGCACCCGGAGAAGCGGCCCCTCGCGTCGTTGACCGCCGAGTAGCTCGAGCGGTTGCCGGGGGATGTCACCTCCGGTCCCACGAAGCCGCGGGGGCCTCCGATGCCCCGCGCGACCGCGACTCCGAGGGCTCGGTCCGTGCCTCACGACGCACCCGTTCGTCGCCAATTTCGGGACCGGACATTGTGTCCGCTGATCGTTGGTTTGTGGGCGCTCTGTTCAGTCGCCTCTTCGAGCATTGAGTCTGCCTTCAGACCGTCCCTTGTCGATCCTTTATCGTGCGTCATGCGCCCCGCCGAGCTGTGCAGAGCTGGCCTGGCTGCCGGGCAATCGGAACGACGATGAGCGATACCGCCGACAGCGTAGACCGACCTCCGGTGGTGCTAGGACCGGGCGAGGGTCGGGTGTATTCGATGGGTCGTCTGTCCGCTGTCTTCAAAGCCGACCGTGCGGAAACCGACCAGAGGTACTCGATCTCTGAGTGGTGGCTCGACGCCCACACCAAAGGACCCGGCCCGCATTCGCACCCCGAGGACGACGTGTTCTACGTCCTCGCCGGCACCATGAGCGTGATGGTCGGCACTGAATGGATCGAGGCCCGGCCCGGGGCGTTCGTCTTGGTGCCCGGCAACTTCGAAGAACACATGCCAGGCATCGCCAAGTGGTTCGTTGAGCGCCCTCTCGCCGACTCTCATGTCTGACCCACGCAGGGGCCTACTGAGTTAGCACTGGGTCGCGTCGATACGCCGCGACTTCTGCTGCCGATTGTGCGCCACCGCGCGGTTGTGCGCCAGCTCGTCGTCGAACTGCGCGCCTCGGTCCACGCCGGCCAGCGCGCCCCATCTCCGATCACCTCTGAGACGAGTCCAGGTCTGACCTAGGTTGGAAGCCGCGATATTGAAAGCTTGTTTGAGCGATCGCTTTGAGCGTCTGCTAAACACTGCAGGATGGATGACGCCGCTACTCGCGAAGACAGGCTTCCAAGCTCGGGTGCGACGTCGGCCGGCCTTCAGGGGACGAAGCTGCAGATCGTCGAGGCGGCGCTCGAGACGCTGAAATCAGTCGGGTTCTCGGGCGCTAGTGCGCGAGCCATCGCGCATCAGGGGGGCTTCAATCAAGCGCTGATCTTCTACCATTTCGGGAGCGTGAAGACCGCGCTGCTCGCGGCGTTTGATCTGATCAGTGACCGCCGGATGCAGGAGTACGGGCCGCAGCTGGAGGCGGCCGTGTCAGCGCCGGAGCTGGTCCGTCTGGCGCGGCGGATCTACGACGATGACCTGGAACGCGGCTATGTCACCGCGTTGGGGGAGATGGTCGCGGGCGGAGTTTCTGATCCGGTGCTCGGAGCGCAGGTGGCCGCCCGGGTCGAACCGTGGATCGAGATCGTGCAGGGCAAGCTCGGCCAGCTGCTGGACGGCTCGGCGCTGCTCTCCGTGGTCGCTACGCGGGACCTGGCGTTCGGGATCGTCGCCTCGTATTTCGGAGTCGACATGCTCAGCCATCTGCAGCAGGACCGCTCCTGCGCGGACTCGCTGCTGGATCTCGCCGCGCGAGTCGCGGATCTCGCCGACACCGTGCTGAGCCCACCAGGCAAGCGGTCTAGATGAGCCAGATCGATCTGGTGACCGGAGCGTTCAGTTACTCGGGCAGCCATATCGCCCAACGACTCCTCGACGCAGGACAGCAGGTGAGGACATTGACGGCTCACGTCCACCGCGAACATCCGTTGCAGCGAGACGTTGAGGCGCTCGACTACCGGTTCGATGATCCGGCAGCGCTCGTCAAGAGCCTGGAGGGTGTGAGCACGCTGTACAACACCTACTGGGTTCGCTTTGACCGGGGGCAGACGACGTTCGCGAACTCGGTCGAGCACTCACGAATGCTGTTTCACGCCGCTCGGCGCGCCGGGGTGCAGCGGATCGTGCACGTCAGCATCACTAACCCGTCCATCGACTCTCCGCTACCGTACTTCCGCGGCAAGGCGCTCGTCGAGTACGCCCTGGCACAGGCCGGAACGCCCTACGCGATCGTCCGCCCGACATGGCTGTTCGGTGGGCAGGGCGACGTGCTGGTCAACAACATCGCCTGGATCCTGCGCCGCCTCCCCGTCTTCGCCCTACCTGGCAGCGGGGCGTATCCCGTGCAACCGGTCCACGCCGACGATCTGGCCCGGATCTGCGTCGAAGCGGCCGAGCTTGACGAGGACCTCGTGATCGACGCCGCCGGCCCGGAACGGATGTCGTTCGCAGAGCTTGTCGCCCTCGTACGGGCCGCAGTGGACCGCCACGGTCCGGTCATCCCGCTGTCGCCGGTCCTGATGGCCGTGGCGGCACGCGCGCTCGGGCTGCTGGTCGGCGATGTGGTGCTCACCCCGGACGAGATCACCGGACTGACCGACGGGCTCCTCATCTCCCATAACCCGCCACGGGGACAGATCGTCTTCAGCCAGTGGCTCGAAGAGCACGCCGCCTCGATCGGCCGCTCCTACGCCAACGAGCTGCACCGACACTTTGCCGCACACCCATGAGACCCAGTCAGAGCAAACGCACAGCAGGAGCCTGATCAGGTGCGTCTGGTCTGGATCTGGCGTCGCAATCAGCGTTGGGAGCTGAGACGCGCTGGACGCTATCGGGGCGGGTCGGGGAGGCCAACGGCTTATGTTGGAGGACGCATGATTGAGCTCGCGCGCGGTCTGTCCCCCGGTGATCTGCGCGAGTTGGTCAAGTTGGAGACACGGGTGATTGCGTCCGACGGTGGTCGGCTGAAGCTTGAGTGGGGCGTGCTCAGGGCTCGTAAGGGCCAGGACGTCGAGGACGTGCTGTGTGGTGGGAGGAAGACCGGCTCCTGGGCTTTGTGGGTCTCTATGCCTTCGGAGCACCCACCGTCGAGATCGCCGGGATGGTCGATCCTTCCGCTCGGCGTCGCGGGATCGCGACGGCGCTGCTTGAGGCTGGACTGCCGATCTGTCGCGAGCGCGGGTACCAGCGGGCGCTGCTCGTGACTCTCCGCGGGTCTGCCGCCGGGCGAGAGTTCGCCCGAAGCCACGGTGCGGTACTCGAGCCTGGGACGGTTCGTTTGTAGCCCAAACCAGTGTGATGGTTCGGAGAAGCGGCTGCGCGTTGGTTATGCCGGGGATGGTTTGGGCTTGGCGTGGGCGCCGGGTTGGACGGTCGGGATGCCTCGGGTGAACGGGAGGGCAACGAGCGCGAGGAGCGCGAGGATCGCCTCCGCGGCGCGCAGTCCGTCGATCTGGCTCTTTTCGTTCTGCTTGACGATCTCGTCGGCGGTCGCTGACGGCACGTTCGCCTTTTGCAGTGCGGCCTTAGCGTCCGCCTTCGAGATGAACGGCACGCCGCCCGCGAGCTGGGTCTGCGCCTGCGACGCGACGCTGTCGGGAACGTTGGGGTTGTGCTCGATACCGGTAAAGAACGACGCGGTCATTGCGGAGATGAGCACCGCGCCGGCGAGTGCCGTGCCGATCGACGCGCCGAGCTGGGTGCCGGTGTTCTGGAGCCCGCCGACCTCGCCGCTTTTCTCGTCGGGCACTGATGAGACCGTCACGGCGCCGAGCTGGGAGGCCATCATCCCGAGCCCGGACCCGGCGAGCAGCAACGGCCACGTGACGATCTCCGGGCCGACGCCATCATCGAGCAAGGCGACCAGCAGCACCAGGCCGGCGAACAGCATGATGAACCCGAGCCGCACGACGCGCCGGGGTGAGGCGTTTGGGCGTAGCTTGGGAACGCCGACCGCGAACAGGAGCAGCGACAGCGACAGCGGCAGCAGCCGCACGCCGGTGTCGACCGCCGAGATCCCGAGCGCGACCGACAGGAACAGCGGCACGGTGAAGAAGATCCCCGCCTGGATGAGAAACATGAACAGGAATGACATGACCCCGCTGCGCAGCTGGAGGTTGCGCAGCATCGCCGGGTCGATCAGCGCACTCTCGCTGTGCTTGACCCGCCGGTTCTCCCACCACACGAACAGGACCAGCACGACGGCGCCGGCGAAGATCAGCCAGATCACCGGGGACAGCCCGAACCATTCAGGAGCTTCGGGCTTGGGCTGCACGAGCCCCCACGTGCCGGCCTTGAGAACGCCAAGCACGATCGTGCCGAGCCCGAGCGCGGACAGCGCCGTACCCACCAGGTCGAGCCGGGCGCCTTCCTCCGCGAGCGTGTCCTTCATGCGGCGAGTCAGGACGAGGATCACCAGCACGATGAGCACCTCCCCAGCGAACACCCACCGCCACGACGCGTAGGTGGTGAATACGCCGCCGACCAGCGGGCCTAGCGCCGCCGCGATCGCGCCCGCAGCGGCGACCAGCCCGTAGGCGCGCGGACGGTCGGGCTTGCCGAAGTTCGACGCGACCAGCGCCACAATCGCCGGCATGATCAACACCGCGCCCAGCCCTTCCAGGCCCGACCAGCCGATCATCAGCACGGTCAGATTCTGTGACAGGGCGGTGGTCAGCGAGCCGCAGGCGTAGATGATGCAGCCGATCGCGAAGGCCCGCTTGCGTCCGATCATCTGCCCCACCTTCCCGCCTGTGATCATCAGCGACGCCATCACCAGCGTGTAGAGAGTGATCGCGGTTTGAATCCCCGTCACCGTCGTCCCGACGTCCTTGGCCACGGTCGCGATCGCCGTGTTCATGACCGTCGTGTCGAGGGCCATGACGAACTGCCCGGCCGCCAAGGTCATCAGGACGATCCCCGCCGCGCCCGCCGCCTGCGCGTTTCCCGCCCCAACCGCTGGCGCTCCTACACGCGCGTCGGCGCTCATCCGCGCACCCTAGCCCAATCAAAGGCGCCCATCTCGCTCGACAACCGACTGCTCGTCAGACTTGCATGACTCAACCAAGCCAGACCGCAGAGATCAGCCCAATGCCGAAATCCTTGCTCTCCATCGGGCGGGTGGAGCGGCGCGGCGGGGCGATCCAGGATTAGGCGATGGTCCGGCGTGGCGGGACCCGGATGCCGGAACAGCTGACCCGGATCGGGTCGGCGATCTGACCAGAGCCTCCTGCTTAGACCGAGAGCCGGCATGCGCCCGTCGACGTGTGCGCTGAACCTGGGGACATCGAGACGTACGCGCCGGTGAAAACGGACGTCGAGTCGCTTCCGCTGGCGGGGGACACGCCGGCGCCGGCGCCGGGTGTGCGCTGAGCCTCCACTGCGGCTTGCGCAATAGCCCGCTGGTGATCTGCGGTCTGCCGCGGTCCGCCGGTCTCGCTGATAAATCGTTACTGGATGACCGTGAACTGCGCTGTCGGATTGCCCAACGTCGGTGAGTACGGCGATCCGAGACTTCTGGTAACTCTCGCCGAAGAGGCCGAGGCCGCTGGATGGGCCGGTGTCTTTGTGTGGGATCACGTCGCATACCGCGAGCGCGGGTGGCCGGTGGCAGACCCCTACGTCGCGGTAGCTGCGATCGCGGCGGCTACTTCTCGAGTGCGCGTCGGGGTACTGGTGAGTGCGCTAGCTCGACGGCGGCCGTGGAAGCTCGCGCGCGAAACGGCGTCGCTCGACGTGCTCTCGGGTGGTCGTCTTGTTGTTGGTGCGGGTCTAGGGTCCCAAGCGCACGAGGAGTTCGCTGCCTTTGGCGAGGATCCCGCCCCACGCGTGCGCGCGGAGAAACTCGATGAGGGCCTGGCGATCCTGGTTGGACTTTGGAGCGGCGAGGTGTTCTCTCACCACGGCCGCCACTACACGGTTGATGAAACTGTCTTCCGCCCTCGTCCCTTGCAGCGGCCGCGTATCCCGATCTGGGTCGCAGGGCGCTGGCCCGCCCGGCCGCCATTTCGTCGCGCCGCGCGGTGGGACGGCGTCTTTGCCACCTTCGACGGCGTCGGGCATGCGGACACGCCCGATCCGGCGCAGCTCGCAGCGGTGGTCAAGTACACGCTCAGCCAGCGCGATGCCGCCGATACGCCCTTCGATGTTGTGATCGAGGGTCAATCGTCGGGCGTCGATCCAGGCCTGCTCGCACCCTTCGAAGCGGTTGGCCTGACGTGGTGGATCGAGAAACTTGGCTGGTTCCGGGGCTCTGTCGACGCAGCTCGCGAGCGAGTCCGACGCGGACCGCCGACACCGGCGCATCCGACGAAATCAAGTCGTCCGTAGACCGTTGGGCTGTGCGACGACGTCGCGGCCAAATCAGGACGCCTTGATCGGACGCTCTCGGCGTGCGCTGATCCATCGCTGACCGCGACGGCTCGCGCTCACCAGGTCGTCTCTTCCCCCTTGCACCAGGAGCAGCGGCCTCGCTGGCGCGGATCGCGTGGCTGCATCAACGGCCTATACCGGTCACGGCGATGCGGCGGCTGCTTTGCTCCAACGCGGGCAGCAGCCTCGCCGGCAGCCAGCCCCCCGTTCTGGACGACGGTGCTCCTGCGACGGCGGCACCAACGTCCCTGCGATGGCTGTTTAGCTCGAGCAGGGCACGCCCCGCTGGGGCTAGCCTTTGCGGTGTGAGGAGAGAGGGCCGCCACGAAGGATTACTAACTGCTTGACATTGACGCTACGTCAGTGTTGGAAGATGGACGTATGGAGAATCACGCACCACAACCCACCCCGAAGGACGGTGCCCCTCAACTAGCGGTCCACGCAGTTGGCCTGACCAAATCCTTCGGTAGCCGGGCCGCACTCGCCGGTCTCGACCTGGCAGTCCCCGAGGGTTCAGTCACGGCGCTCATCGGCCCGAACGGATCGGGAAAAACGACGACGGTTCGAATCCTCGCAACCCTTCTCGCTCCGGACGCTGGCCGGGCGACCGTGTTTGGTCACGACGTTGTGGAAGAGCCGGGGGCCGTCAGGGCGGCGATTGGCGTCACTGGCCAATTCTCCGCCGTGGACAAGCTCCTCACCGGCAGAGAGAACTTTGCCTTGATGGCTGGCCTGCACCACCTTCGGCGGGCGGTGGCGCTCGAACGGACAGCAGCAAACCTGGAGCGCTTCGAGCTGATCGAGGCAGCGGATCGACCGGTGATCACCTACTCGGGAGGAATGCGCCGCCGTCTCGATCTTGCGATGACCCTGATGGGCGACCCTCGAATCGTCTTTCTCGATGAGCCAACGACTGGTCTCGATCCACGTGGGCGACAGGTGCTCTGGCGGATCGCCGGAGACTTAGTGACCGATGGGGTGACCGTCCTGCTGACGACGCAGTACTTGGAAGAAGCTGATCGCCTGGCAGATCGAGTTGCCCTGATCGATCGTGGTGTCTTGGTAGCAGAAGGCACTCCGTCCGAGCTGAAGAAGCGGGCGCTGGGCGGACGCATCCGGCTCCACTTCGCTGACGTCGATGCGCTTGCTGCTGCGGCTGTGGAGTTCGACCGTGCAGCACGGAATGAGGACGACCTGTCGCTCGAACTCGCGAGCGACGGAAGCGTCGCTGGCATCCGGGACGTGCTCGACCGGCTTGAGAGCCACGGGATCAAACCCGAGAGCCTTTCGGCCCAGCCCCCGGACCTCGACGACGTCTTCTTCGCTTTGACTGGTGGCCCTAAGCCGTCTGGTGCGAACTTGATGGCGGAAGGACAATGACAGCCCTCTCTTTAGCACTCGCTGACACGACCACAATGCTGCGTCGCGACGCACGTCATGCGGTGCGCTTCCCGATGGTGACGATCAGCGGACTCCTAGTTCCGGTGCTCTTCCTGCTCCTCTTCGATGGGGTGTTCGGCCACACGCTTCGAGCGGGACTCGGCGGCGCTGTCAGCGGCGGCTACATCAACTACGTACTCCCCGGAATCCTCGTCATGGCCGCTGCCTCGGTCGCTGAATCTACGGCGCTCGGCGTCAATGCCGACATGGGCGAGGGGATCATCGCCCGCTTCCGGACGATGGCCATCTGGCGTCCTTCGGTCCTTGCCGGGCCGGTGACTGGGAGTGTCGTCCGTACGCTGATTACGGGTGCAGCAGTTTGCTTGTTCGCACTCGCCCTCGGATTCTCACCGAACGCCAATGCACTCGACTGGCTCGCCGCCATCGGGCTGTTCGCCCTTCTTGGAATGGCACTCTCATGGCTGACCGTCGCCTTTGGCCTACTGGCAAAGACTCCAGCAGGGGCAAACAGCCTTTCGCTCATCCTCCTTGTTCTCCCCTTTGTGAGCAGTGCCTTTGTTCCCACTGCCGCAATGCCCGCAGGGGTACGGGCGTTTGCTGAGTATCAGCCGTTCACTTCGATTATTGACACCTTTCGCAGCCTACTCACGGGGACCCCGATGGGTCATCACGACATCCTGGCCATCGCCTGGTGTGTCGGCATCGCAGTGGTCGGTTCCCTGTGGGCAGTTAAGCTGTACAACCGAGATTCACCGGTAGCGTCCTGATGGCAGAGCTGTTGACGATCGGCCAGTTGGCCAACCACTGTGGAGTCACGGTACGGGCCATCCGTCACTACCGTCGGGTCGGCCTGCTCCCAGAACCCGTGCGGGATGACCCTGGCTACCGCCGTTACGGTGCACAAGCGGTCGTCGATCTCGTGCGGATCAAGGTCCTTGCCGATGCAGGGGTCCCGCCCCGCTCAGGTCAGGCACCTCCTCAACGCCGACCCGGATGAGTTCGACGCTGCGGTCGTTGGCATCGGCGAGGCGCTTCAACAGCAAATCGGTCAGCTTGAGCACCGGCGTCAGCAGCTCGGTGGCCTCCTCGCTGGTGACGAACTTGTCCTGCCATCTGACGTCTCAGACTTGCTCAACGACCTGCGGGCGATGGGGGTGAGCGAGCGGGGCGTGCAGATCGAACGAGACGGGTGGATTCTTCTCTCCGCACTCTCTCCCGAGGTGGTCCCAGAGTGGACGAGGCGGAAGCGAGCCGCACTCGAAGACGCCGAGTTCCGACGCATCTACGTCGCCTACGACGACGCCCGAGACTGGGACCCGAACGACCCACGACTGCAAGCGCTGGCTGAGAGGACGGTCAAGTGGACGGCGACCCGCCGTGATGCGCTCGTCGGTGCTCGCCCCGAAACGATCCCGAGCGAGCCCAACCTCGTGCTCGTCGCACAGCTCATGGATGCCGAGTCCGCCTACACCTCGCCCGCCTTGAACCGACTGGCCGAGCTCTGTCGGTCACAGCTCAATCCAAAACACGTACCAGCCGGCAACAATGGGAACAGACCGCATGACTGAACGACTCAACATCGTCAATATCAAGGAGCTAGTCTCCCAGCTCTCGTCGGAGTACCGAATCCCCAGCGCAGCGATCAGGATTTTTCACGATGGGACAATTACTGACTTCGCTGTCGGACTCATGACCCTCTCAACGAGGGAGCCTGCGACGGCTTACACGATTTATTAATGCGGCTCCATGACCAAGACGTGGACTGCCCTCGCTTTCGTGCAGCTCGTCGATGAAGGGAACGTGGGCCTCGACGAGCCTGTGCTCACCTATCTCCCGGAGTTCAAGGTCGCCGATCCCGACGCTACCGCCATGGTCACACCCCGTCACTTCCTGAACCATACGAACGGCATTGAAGGAACCTATCGGTGATCCGGGCGAAGACGTCGTAATCTATGAGCTCATAGTCCGCAACATCGCCGGACGCACCCCAGCTCTTTCCCTTGGGCCATACCCACAGTTACAGCGCAGCCCTGGGCTATGCGGTTCTCGCTCGCATCATGGAGGTCGTCGACGGGAAGCCGTGGGACACGATCATGGAGGATCGTCTCTTCGACCACCTGGAATTGACGAGCACAAGTAGCTTTGATGAGCAGGTAGACCAGGACAGCGGGCGCTCGTGTTCACGGAGCACGCCCCGGCGGCTAGGCAGTCCGCGGCTGACTCCCCCTCCGGCCCACAGCATGAGCGCATCGCGAGTGTGATCACGGCGTCGACCGCTCTCGCGCTCGGGCGGTCGACCTGCGCGCCTGGCGCGTCGTGGCCGCGATGTTCGACCGCGAACGG
>Ga0302325_10014262_pt1 | contig 16922 bp, 15 predicted proteins | sample Palsa_T0_2_FD_201948 | JGI IMG/M metagenome (GOLD analysis project Ga0302325, IMG submission 201948) | Peat permafrost microbial communities from Stordalen Mire near Abisko, Sweden - Palsa_T0_2 | ecosystem: Environmental > Terrestrial > Soil > Palsa > Peat permafrost | place: Sweden: Abisko... | reverse complement strand
CACTGCTGGCGACCATCGAGCAGTCCGCCGACCGGCTGGACGCGCTCATCGGCAACCTGCTGGACATGAGCCGGCTCACCACCGGCGCGCTGCAGCCGTTCCTGCGGCCGACAGCGATCGACGAGGTGGCGCCCGTCGCGCTGCGCGGGCTGGACGGCGGCGCACTGGTGCAGCTGACGGTTCCCGACGGGCTGCCGCTGGTGCGCACCGACCCCGGGCTGCTCGAGCGGGTGCTGGCCAACCTGTTCGCCAACGCGCTTGCCTACTCCCCGGCCGGTCAGCCTCCCGAGCTGCGCGCCAGGTCGGGCGGCGGCCAGGTACTGCTGGAGATCGTGGACCACGGGCGCGGCGTGCCGGACGATCTCAAGCCGCGCATGTTCGAGCCGTTCCAGCGGCTGGATGCCCGCGGCAGCCCGGCTCCCGCGGGCGTCGGCCTCGGGCTGGCCGTGGTCCAGGGCTTCCTCGACATCATGGGCGGGTCGGTTCAGCCGGCCGACACTGCGGGGGGCGGGCTCACGATGCGCGTCGCCCTGCCGGCCGCGACCGCTCCGGCGAGTCCTGCCAGCGTGGCAGCCGACACGTGACCAGAGTCCTGGTCGTCGACGACGAGGCACCGATCCTGCGGGCGCTGCGGATCAATCTCACCGCCCGCCAGTACGAGGTCAGCACGGCTGCGGACGGCACCTCCGGCCTGGAGGCGATGGCCCGGGACCGGCCGGACGTGCTGATACTCGACCTCGGGCTGCCGGACATGGACGGCACGGACGTCATCAGGGGAGTCCGCGGCTGGACTTCCGCGCCGATCATCGTGCTGTCGGCCTGGGGGCAGGAGAGCCAGAAGGTCGCCGCCCTGGATGCCGGCGCCGACGACTATGTGACCAAGCCGTTCGGGATGGACGAGCTGCTGGCAAGGCTGCGCGCCGCTGTCCGGCGGGCCTCGCCCGCGCCGGACGAGCCGCTGATGGCGACGGCGGACTTCACCGTCGACCTGGCGGCCAAACGGGTCACCCGGGACAGTGGCGACATCCGCCTCACCCCTACCGAATGGCAGCTGCTGGAGATCCTGGTCCGCAATGCCGACCGGCTGGTCACCCAGCGCCAGCTACTGCAGGAAGTCTGGGGCCCCAGCTACCACAGCGAGGCCAACTACCTGCGCGTCTATGTCGCGAACCTGCGGCGCAAGCTGGAACCCGACCCGTCCAGGCCGCGCTATCTGCTGACCGAGCCCGGCATGGGCTACCGGTTCCGGCCCTGAGGCCGCTGGCTCTTATCACGGCGCGCCGGGCGGGCGCAGCTGGTAGCCCGGGTTGAAGATCGTGCGGTCGCCCTTGATCCGGGTGACGCGCCCGTGCACCACGATCCGCCGGCCGGGCGAGATCCCCGGAATGTGCCGGCGTCCCAGCCAGACCAGCGTGATACTGCCCGTGCCGTCCCACAGGTCCGCTTCCATCGTCAGGCTGGTGCCGCGAGGCCGCAGGGTGACGGTCCTGAGGGTCCCGGCGACGTCGACGACCTCATGGTCGGGGCTGTCGGCTATCGGCGTCGCAGCCAGCCCGCCCAGTCCCGCAAGCTCGCTCATCTCGGCGTGCAGCTCATCGGCGTGCAGCGCGTTGCGGTCCGCTGTCAGCAGGCGCAGCGGAGTCAGCTTGCTGGCCAGCGGATCGATCAGGCGGCCGGCTCCCGGCGGCGGCGAGGTCGCCGACTTCAGCTGGTAGGGCACGCTGGCGACGATCACCCCGCGCTGCTGCAGCAGCCGGGCCTTGAGCCGCAGCGCGCTCTGGTTATGCAGAACCTGCTCCCACCAGTGGCCGAGCACGTACTCGGGGATGTAGACCGTGATGATGTCGCGCGGGCTGTCGCGGCGCAGCCGCTTGACATACTCGACCACCGGGCGGCTGATCTCCCGGTAGGGCGAGGCCACGATCGTCAGCGGCACCGGTATGTTGGCGCGTTCCCATTCCTCCTTCAGCCGCAGCGTCTCGGCCTCGTCGACGTCGACGGTGATGGCCTCCAGGCGGCTCGGCCGGGTAGCCCGCGCGTACGCCAGCGCCCGCAGCGTCGGCAGGTGCAGCTTGGAGACCAGCACGATGGACCTGTTGCTGGCGGGCAGCGTCATCGCCAGGTCCTCGGCGGGGGTCAGCTCGAGTGCGACGCTCTCGTAGTGGCGGTGAATGCCGTTCATGGTCAGCCAGATGACCGGCATGGCGACCACGACGATCCAGGCCCCGTTGGCGAATTTGCTGATCAGCACGATGACCAGGACCACGGCGGTGAAGCATGCGCCGACAGTGTTGATGGCCCGGGACCGCATCATGTGGCGGCGGGCCCGCGAGTCGGTAGTACCGCGCAGGTTGCGGTTCCAGTGCCGGATCATCCCGGTCTGGCTGCAGACGAACGATACGAAGACGCCGATGATGTACAGCTGGATCAGCCGGGTGGGGGATGCCTGGAAGACGACGATCAGCAGGATGGCAAAACCCGCCAGCAGCAGGATCCCGTTGCTGAAGGCCAGCCGGTCGCCGCGGCTGCGCAGCTGGCGCGGCAGGTAGCCGTCACGGGACAGGATCGAGGCCAGCACCGGGAAGCCGTTGAACGCGGTGTTAGCCGCCAGCACCAGGATCAGCGCGGTGACCAGCTGCAGGAGGTAGAACAGCGGCGACGACCCGCCGAAGACCGCGCGGCCGACCTGCGCGATGACCGTCCGCTGCGTCTGCCCGGCCGGGACGATCAGCGAGGGGCCGGTGTGCACGTGGCTGATCAGGGCAAGCGCGGTGACCCCGGCGAACATCGACACCGCGACGATCCCGAGCAGGGCCAGCGTGGTGGCCGCGTTCTTGCTCTTGGGCTTGCGGAATGCCGGGACGCCGTTGCTGATTGCCTCGACGCCGGTCAGCGCCGTGCAGCCGGAGGAGAACGCGCGCAGCAGCAGGAAGGTCAGCAGCAGGCCGGTGTACTGATGGGCCGACCGGAACCGGTCGGCGGCGCTCTCGGCGCGCAGGTGCTGGCCCAGCGCCAGCCGGGTGCCGCCCCAGACGATCATCAGGGTCACCACGCCGATGAAGCAGTAGGTGGGGATCGCGAACGCCGTGCCCGACTCCCGCACCCCGCGCAGGTTCAGCACCGCGATCACCACGACCACCAGCACGGCTACCAGCGTGACGTGCGAGTCCAGCACCGGGAACGCGGAGGCCAGGTTCGCGACCCCGGAGGAGACCGAGACGGCAACGGTGAGGGTGTAATCCACCATCAGGGCGCTCGCGACCACCAGGCCGACCCGCTGCCCGAGGTTGGTGCTGGCGACCTCGTAGTCGCCGCCGCCCGACGGGTAGGCATGCACGTTCTGCCGGTAGGAGGCCACCACCACCAGCATCAGCACGCCGACCGCCAGGGCGATCCACGGCGTGTCGGAGATAAGCGCCAGGCCGCCCGCCGACAGCACGATCAGGATTTCCTCGGTGGCGTAGGCGACCGAGGACAGGGCGTCGCTGGCGAAGACCGGCAGCGCGATCCTCTTGGGCAGCAGCGTGTGACCGAGGTGGTCGCTTTGCACCGGCCTGCCGACCAGCAGCCGCTTGACGACCCCGTACATCATGGCCACGAGCGCATGCTAGGCCGCCAGGTACCAGCGCGTATATCCTTTGCCGGCGATCGGCCTGGCTGATCTGCGGCGAATTGAGGCAGGCTCGCGCGGGCCGGTCAGGGTGACAATGGCCGGGTGAGGATCGCGACGGTCGGCCTGTTCGGCCTGCCGGCAGCCAGCACCAGCCCGGCTCTGGTGGTAGTGGCGCTGTGCTGGCTGGGGGCGTGCGCCGTCCCGCTGGCGCTCATCGACGCGCGCACGCACCGGCTGCCTGACGCCCTGACCGGGGCGGCCTACGCGGGCACCCTGGCGCTGCTGACCGCGGCAGCCGCGGCCGGCGGCCACTGGGCCCAGCTGGGCCGCGCCGCGGCCGGCGGAGCGGTGCTGGCCGCGTGCTTCCTGACGCTGGCGCTGGCGCGGCCGGGCTCGGTGGGGCTCGGTGACGTGAAGCTGTCGGCAAGCGCAGGGACCGCGATGGCCTGGTTCGGCTGGCGGGTCCTGCTGGCGGGGACAGCGGCCGGGCTGCTGCTGGCGGCGGCCTTCGGCCTGGCCCTGCTGGCCGTGCGGCGCGCGACCCTGCGTCAGCAGATCCCGTTCGGCCCGTTCCTGCTCGCCGGGGCGCTCGCGGCGGCCATCGCGGCGGCGGCCGGAGCGCTGCACTGAGCTCTCGGGGCGAGTTCTGCGCCGAGTTCTCTGCCAAGTTCTCGGCTGATAGACCCTCTGAACTGGGCTTACGCCAATATCAGGATGAATATTGCACATCTTGTGGTCGCAAAGGGTTGTGGAATGGTCGCAGATTGCGCAATGCTGTCACCTCGGTCAGAGGCGCCAATTCAGGTAAGCAGGAGCAGTACAGCTCATGTCCCTCCCTGTCGTCGGCAGATGCCGGTTACTGAGCGCACGCCTGGCAATCGCGGGCCTGGCGGGCGCTGCCGCGCTCGCCACGGCTGGCTGTGCGGCCCAGCCGCAGGCTGCGCTGCCGCGCAAGTCCGCGGCGCTTGCGGTGCCCGCCGCCCTGGCCAGCCCGTCGCTGACCGCCCGGCAGCGGGTCGTCGCCGCCTATGACGGCTACTGGCAGGCCTATGCCGACGCCATGTCATCGCTGAACGCTGGCAAGGCGCGCTCGATCCTGGCCGGGTACGTTCCGGCTGCCGGCATCGCCGCGCGGATCAGGGCCTACCAGCGGGACTGGGCCGCGCACGACATCGCCTACGGCGGCGCTGTCACGCACGTGCTGAGCGTCAGGATCCGCGGCCAGCGCGCCACGCTGCACGACTGCCTGGATCTGAGCCACCTCGGCGTCCAGAGCGACCGCACCGGGCGGGTCGTGCCGGGCAGCTTCGGCCTGCCGCGGCTGAATTTCTATATCACCCTCGTGCTCTCAGGCGGGCGGTGGCTGGTCAGCAACATGCAGCCGGTGGTGGTGCCATGCGAGCCCTGAGGTCCTTCCCGCTGGCGGCGGCCGCGCTCGTCGCGCTGCTGTGCGCCGCACTGAGCTGCGGCCTTCCGGCCGCGTCGGCGGCGCAGGCGGCTGGCGCGCCGCCTGGCGTGCCTGGCTGCAGCTACATCTGGCAGCCGCCGGACAGCTGGATACTGCAGTGCAGCAGCGGCAGCGGCACACCGGGGACCGGCGGCGGCAGCGGCGGGTCGAAGTACACCTGCACGCTGACGCTGCTGTCGCCCGGGCAGATCCGCTTCCTCGGCCTGCCGCCGCCGCCCAAGGGCGACAAGTGGGCGGCGATCACCTGCCCTGGCCGGTATCCGTTCGGCGGCGTGACGCTGGTAACGGGGAACGGCGCTCCCGCCGTCACCCCGCAGGAACTGCTCCAGATCGCGATCGGCGAGCTCAGGGTGCCGACGCTGCGCCCCGGCACGGCGCCGCCGCTCGGCCGGGACGGCCTGGTCGGCCTGCCGGAGCTGTTCTGGGTGCCGGGCACGCGGTGGCACCCGGTAACGGTTACCGTGCGGGCCGGGCCGGTATGGGCCGAGGCGATCGCTACCCCCCGGCAGCTGACGTTCTATCCCGGCGGCGGACTGCCAGGTGCCTCCTGCGCCGGACCGGGCACGGCCTACACCGCCCGGTCGCGGCACCTAGCCACCGCCGCCTGCTCCTACACCTACGGGCAGTCCTCGGCACTGCAGGTCGGGCACGCCTACCAGGCGTCGGTGACCGTGACCTGGCGGGTGACCTGGATCGGGTCCGGCGGCACCGGCGGGGTCGTGAACGCGGCACTGCAGGTCGGGTACCCGATCGCGCTGCGGGTAGCCGAGGCGCAGGCACTGGTGACGAGCCGATGAGCGCGGGCGAGCCGGGCAGCGGATACGGAACCGTCTATCACCCTGATCCCGACCTCGTGCCGAACGGCGAGCCGCAGACGATCACCTCGGCCCAGCTGCGCAGCCTGCCACGGCGGCGGCGGCCGGGGATGATCGCGCTGGCGGTCGCGCTCGTCGGCGCGGGGATCCTGGCGAGCGCCGCGCTGTACCAGCGGGAGGACCATCAGGTTCCCGTGCTCCTGGTCACCGCCGACGTCCCGGCGGGCGCGGTGATCACTGCCGCGGACGTCGGCACCGCGTCGGTTGCGGCGGGTCCCGGCGTAACGGTCATCCCGGCTAGCCAGCTGCGCCGGGTCATCGGCCTGACGGCTGCCACCTCGCTGCGGCCGGGGAGCCTGCTGGCCCCCGCCGAACTCACGACCGCCGTGCCGCCGGTCCGCGGCCAGGTACTGGTTCCCGTCGCGATCCGCCCGTCGGGACTGCCGGCCAGCGGGCTTGCGCCGGGCGATCACGTGGTGGTGGTGCCGACCGCCGGGTCAGCAGGCAGCGGCGCTGGCGGCGCGGGCGCTGCCGCCCTGACCAGCCCGGTGGCCGGCGTGGTCGAGGCAGTCACCGGCGCGCCGGACCAGGACGGGGACGACGTCGTCGACCTGCTGGTAGTGGCCGGGTCCGGTGCCGACCTGGCCGAGCAGGCGGCGACCGGCGATATCGCGCTGTATGTCACCAGCCGGGGCCGGGGATGAGCATGTACGCGCTGGTGTCGGCGGGCGGCGCTCCTGGCGTCACTACCTGCGCACTGGCCCTCGCCCTGGGCTGGCCGTCTCAGGTGATCGTCGCGGAGTGCGACCCGAGCGGCGGCGACGTCCTGGCGGGGCTGTTCGGCGGGCACCTGCCCGCCAGCAGCGGGCTGCTGTCGCTGGCCGTCGAGGCCGGGCGCAGCGCCGATGCGGCCGCCCGCGCGCTGTGGGGCCAGCTGGTCAACCTGGATGCCGAGCACAGCCGCCTGCTGCTCGCCGGGATCTCCGACCCGCGCCAGGCAGCCGCGCTGGCGCCGTCCTGGCCCGCGATAGCGGCCGCTCTCGCCGCCGTTCCCGCCGATGTCATCGCCGACTGCGGGCGCCTGGACGCCGGGCCGGCCGTCCAGCCGGTCCTGGCGGCGGCCAGCCTCACCGTGCTCGTGCTGCGGCCGTCACTGCGCCAGGTCAGCAAGGCCCGGCAGCGGATCGAGATGCTGGCCGACCTCCTGGGCGGCCGGGACCGGATCCGGCTGCTGACGGTCGGCGAGGCAGCGCACTCCGCCCGGGAAGTGGGCAAGACGCTCGGCGTGCCGGTGGCCGCATCCCTGCCCGAGGACAGGAAGACGGCGACCGTCCTGTCGGACGGCACCGGCAGCCGCCGCGGGCTGGCGGCGCGACCGCTGGTGCGGGCCGCGACTGTGGCCGGGCGGGCGCTGCGCGAGGCATTACCGGCAACCGGGCAGGATGCCCTCACCACAGCGCACGTCACCACAGCGCACGTCACCACAGCGCACGTCACGGCAGCGCAGGAGCCAGCATCGGCCGGGATCAGCCCGGCTGGCGCCCCGGTGCTGGCCGGCCTGCCGGGGCAGCAGGGCCTGCCGGGGCAGTCCGGGCAGGCCGGCCGGCACGCGCAAGGGCGTGCCGGGTCATGACGGATCTGCGCTGGACCGCCAGGCCCTGGTCCGCCGACGCCCGGCCCAGCGGGCCGGGCGGAGCCGAAGGTCGGGGCGGAGCCGAAGGTCCGGGCGGATACTCCCCGGCCGGACCCGACCAGCCGGCGGCTGGGTACCCGCCAGCCGACCCGTACCCGCCAGCCGACCCGCACCCGGCCAGACAGCTGCCACCGGAGCTGCAGGACATCCGGCTGCGCGGCGGCATCAACGAGATACTGGCCTCAGTTGCCGACCGGCTGCAGGACGGCGCCAGCCCGCACGAGGTGCTTCCGCTGATCCGCGAGGCGGTGCGCGGCTGGGCCGAGCGGCAGATCAGGACGGGCGCCTCGGTGCCCTCCCCGGCCGACAGGGAAGCGCTTGCCCAGGCGGTGTACGACCAGCGCTACGGCCTGGGCCCGCTGGCCGGGTACCTGCGCGATCCGCACGTGGAGAACGTCGACGTCAACGGGTGCGACCAGGTATGGGTGACCTACTCCACCGGTGAGCGGGTAACCGGCCCGCCGGTCGCTGCCAGCGACGAGGAACTGATCGCGCTGATCCGCAACTGGGCGGCGCGCGGCGGCCAGACGGCCCGTGAGTTCTCCGCGGCGGCGCCTCTGGTCAACGTGGCCCTGGCCGGCGGGGCGCGGATCACCGCGACGATGTCGGTCACGCCCCGGCCCTGCGTGTCGCTGCGCAGGCACGGCCACCTGGACATCAGTCTCGGCCGCCTGATGCAGCTCGGCACGGTCGATGCCACCGCGGCGGGCTTCCTCGCCGCGGCCGTCCGCGCGCGCTGCAACATCATCGTCACCGGCGGTGTCAACGCCGGGAAGACCACGCTGCTGCGCGCGCTGGCCGGGGAGATCCCGCCCGGCGAGCGGGTGGCCACGCTGGAGTCGGAGTACGAGCTGTTCCTGCACGCCATGTCCCAGCATCCGGATGTCATCGCCTTCGAGGCGCGGGAGCCGAACTCCGAGGGCGTGGGCGGCATCCCGCTGCATGACCTCGTCGCCCACGCGCTCCGGCACAACCCGCAGCGCATCATCGTCGGCGAGGTACGGCGCGGCGAGATCATGCCGATGCTGGAGGCGATGAACTCCGGCCAGGAAGGCTCGATGTGCACGCTGCACGCCAACTCCCCGGTGGAGGCTTTCGACCGCATCCTGATCCTGGGCCTGCGCGGCGGCCTGGCGCTGGCCGAGCGGGCCATCCACATCCTGGTCGGGATGGCCGTGGATCTTATCGTCCATGTCCGCAAGCGCTACGACGGCAAGCGGACGCTGCGATACGTGGCCGAGATCCTGGAGGTCATGCCGCCAGGTGACACCGAGCGGCCGTCCGCCAACAGGCTGTTCCTGCCCGACGGCCCGGGCGGGCGGGCCATCGCGGCCCATACGCCCTCGCCGCAGATGCTGGAGCGGCTCGCGGCCGCCGGATTCGATCCCGCCCTGCTGGACCGCCAGCGCGCCGTGGCCCGGGCCGGGGGGCGGGGATGATCCTGCTGGCGGCCCTGGCCGGCGCCGCGGTCGCGGCAGGCATCCTGCTGCTGCTCCGCGAGCTGCTGCGGCGCTCGCCGCCGCCCGGCGTCCCGGCCAGGCGGCAGCGCGCAGCCGGCCTGTCCGCGGCGGCGCGCCGCCGGATCCTGCCGGCCGGCCTGGCCGGGCTGGCCGTGCTGGCCATCACCCGCTGGCCAGTGGCCGGGATCGGGGCTGCCGCCGCCGTCCTGCTCGTGCCCCGCCTGAACTTCGTCAGCGGCGAGCGGCGCCGCACCGCGGTGCTGGAGGGCCTGGAGCAGTGGACCCGGCGGCTGGCCGACATGCTGACCGCCAGCCGGGGCCTGGAGGATGCGCTGGAGGTGAGCGCGCGGTCAGCTCCGGCAGCGATCAGGGCCCCGGTCACCGCGCTGGTCGGCCGGCTGGCGGCCCGCACCGGGACGGAGGCGGCGCTGCGCGCGTTCGCCGCCGAGATCGACGACCCGGCCGGCGACCGGATCGCCGCCGCGCTCATCATCGCCACCGGCCGGCGCGGCGGCGGTGCCAGGGACGTGCTCAACGCCCTGGCCGTCATGCTGGCCGCGGACGTGGCCGCCCGCAGGGATGTCGAGGCGGAGCGGGCCCAGCACCGGACCACCGTTAAGTGGATCTGCGCCTTCGTGGCGGCGTTCACCATCTTCGCCGTGGTGAACCGTGCCTACTCGGCGCCGTACGGGACTGTCGCCGGCCAGGTGGTGCTGGCCCTGGTACTGGGGCTCTACGCGGCCGGGCTGGCCTGGCTGCACCGGCTCGGCAGCATCGCCGCGCCCGGCCGGTTCCTGGACGAGCGCGCCGCCGCCGGGCCGCGCCCGCGGTCAGCAGCTGACCGCACGGCCGATCAGCGCCGGGTCAGGACGCGGCTATGAGCCCGTGGGTGACGATTGCGGGGATCCTGGCCGGGCTCGGCGTCTTCCTCATCGCCCGGGAGCTGATCCCGGCACCGGACCGGCTCGATGCCGCCCTGGCCCGCCTTGATCCGGCCGCCGGCGCGCTCGCGCCCCGGCCGGCCGCACCGCCGGCAGCACGCCGGATAGCCGCCGGCATCGGCTCGGCCCTGCCCTGGCTGCCGGTCCCGGCCGCGGACCTCGCCCTGCTCGGGCAGGATCGCGAGAGCTTCCTTGCCAGCAAGGTCGTCTGCGGACTGCTCGGGCTGGCCGCAGTCCCGCTGCTGGCCGCCATCCTGGCCCTGGGCGGCTCGGGGCTGCCGCTGGCCGTCCCGGCCGCCGGGTCGCTGGCCCTGGGCGCGCTGCTGTTCTGCGCCCCGGACCTGGTGACGCGGGTCAACGCGGCCGAGAAGCGGGCGGACTTCCGCCACGCCCTCACCAGCTACCTCGACCTGGTAGCCCTGGAGCGCGGCGCGGGCGCCGGGCCGACCGAGGCACTGGAGGCCGCCGCCGAGATCGGCCGCGGCTGGGCATTCCGCCGTATCGCCGCCGCCCTGGAGCAGGCGCGCAGGTCGGGGGCGGCGCCGTGGACGGCACTGGCGGCACTGGCGGCGCAGACCGGCATCAGCGAGCTCGCCGACCTGGCTGACATTGCCGAGATAGCCGGGCACGAGGGCGCCCGGATCCTGGAGACCCTGGCAGCGCGCGCCGCCTCCATGCGGGCGCAGGCGCTGGCGGCCGACCGGGCGAGGGCCGGCTCGCGCAGCACCACGATGGTCGTGCCGATCGCGCTGCTGGGAGCCGGGTTCCTGCTGCTGCTGGTCTTCCCTGTGATCTACCGAACGCTGGGCGCGGGCTAGCCGAGCCCGCGCCGCCGAGGAAAGAAGGTGCCGATGAATCTGCTGCTGCTGGCCAGCTACCTGCTGGACCGTGCCCGCTGCCGCGCCAGGGCTGCCCTGGACGGGAACCCCGAGTCCGGGGCCCTGACGCTGGAGTGGATCGTCATTGCCGCGATCCTGGTCGCCGCGGCCGGCGCGGCGGCTGTGTTCTTCAACCGTGCCATCACGACCGAGACGGGAAAGCTGCCCTAGCGGTGCGCCGGGCCTTGGGCCGGGCGGATGCCGGGGCGCTGACGCTCAGCTACGTAATCATCGTGCCGGTGTTCCTGGCCGGTCTCATGGTGATCGTCCAGGCATCGGTGTGGTACCTGGCGCGCGAGGCTGCGCTGGCAGCGGCGCGGCAGGGCGCCGATGCCGCCAGGGTGCTGGACGCGGCACCGGGAACCGGGCCGCGCACGGCTGTCGCCTTCGCCCGCTCAGCCGCTGCCGGCTACCTGCTGCGGCCGGCGGCGTCGGCAGCCGGCAGCACGCCGGGCACCATCGAGGTCACTGTCACCGGGACAGTCCCGTCGCTCATTCCCGGCCTCACGCTCACCGTCAGCCAGGCAGCCCAGGCTCCGGCCGAGAAATTCACCGAGCCGTGATCACCCTGGCGGGCAGGAGACGCGGATCCGCGCGGCGGACCGGCCGGCGCGACGGCGAGGCGGGCAACGCCCCCCTGGAGCTGGTACTGCTCGCGCCGATCGTGCTCGTCCTCATCGGGCTGGTGATCGCAGCCGGCCGCACCGCGCTCGCGGCGGGATCGGTGCAGGCCGCCGCTCGCGACGCCGCCCGGCAGGCATCGATCGCGCGCACCCCGCAGCAGGCCCTGCTGGATGCGGTGAGCAGCGCGCAGGCGGAACTGTCGCAGGACGGCCTGGACTGCACGCCCGCGCCTAGCGTGCGCCTGCCTGATGTCATGCAGGCCTTCGGCGCACCGCTCGGCCAGCCAGCCAGCGTCACCGCCACCGTGACCTGCTGGGTCAGGTTGTCTGATCTGGCCGTGCCGGGCATGCCGGGCCGCAAGCGGCTGCAGGCGAGCTTCACCTCGCCGCTCGATCCCTACCGGGGACGGTGATGTCACAGTGACTGTCACACCACAGGCGCATGCTGAGCGCCGTGCAGACCGTGAGCGCGTGCCCCGCAACCGGGAGCGGCCGATGAGGCTGCCCGGCTGCGCGGCCGCCGTAGCCGCGCGGTGGCGCGCCGCCACGGCCGTCGACGGGGAGCGCGGATCGCTGATCCTGATGCTGGCGGTCCTGTTCATCGCCCTGCTCGCGCTGGCCGGGATCGTGATTGACGGCGGCGCGAAGCTGGACGAGGCGCAGAACGCGACGGCGATCGCCCAGGAAGCCGCCCGGGCCGGGGCCGGGATGGTCAATCAGGCACAGGCCTACGCGGCCGGCACGTTCACCGTCGACCAGGGCCAGGCACTGGCCGCCGCGCAGCAGTACCTGGCGGCAGCTGGCTACCAGGGCACCGTCGTGCCGGTCGGCGCGGACTCCATCCGGGTCACCGTGACCGTCACTGAGCCGACGAAGGTCCTGTCGATCATCGGGATCGACTCGATGACCGCGACCGAATCGGCGACGGCAGCGCTGGTCACCGGCGTGACCGGAGCGGCGCGATGAGCCGCCGCCGCGGGCGCGCCGCCCGGCTCACGGGCGTTGCCGCGCTGATCATGCTGCTGGTCCTGATGGCCGGCCTGCCGCTGCTGCTGTACCGGCTGGGCGGCTCCCCGGTGCCGCGGCATTTCCCCGGCTGGCAGCACATCGGGCGCGCCCTGCTGCATCGCGACAGCGGCGCGGTATTCCTGGCGGCCGTACGCGACATCAGCTGGCTGGCCTGGGCTGCCTTTACCATCGCGGTCCTGGCCGAGGCGCAGGCGGCGCTGCGGGGGCGCGCCGCCCCTAGGCTGCGGCTCGGCGGGCTGGAGTCGGCGGCCGGGCACCTTGTCGCCCTGGCCCTGCTCACCTTCACCGCGCCATCGACCATGCTGCTCGCCGTCCAGCCGGCGGCGTCGGTCACCTCGATCGCGCCCGCGCATCCCGCAGCCGGCCATCCGGTCCTGCGCGAGCCGGCCGCCGGCCGTCACGATCCGCAGGACCCGGCGTCCGGCCTGCTGGCAGGCCACGAACCCCGGCCGCCCGATCCGGAGGTGATGAGCATGGGCTTCTATCAGCTGGTCACCGTACGGCCGGGCGATTGCCTGTGGACAATTGCCCAGCGCTACCTCGGTGACGGCGACCGCTATCAGGAGATCGTGAAGCTCAATCTGGGTCATGACATGGGCGGGGGCCGCCAGTTCACCGACCCGTCGGTGATCTGGCCCGGCTGGGTGCTCCAGCTCCCGGCAGGCGGCAGTGCGCCGCCGCACCGGCAGGCACAGCATTCGGGGTCGAACGGCCACGGGGCGCATCCGTCCCGGGAGCACCGTTTCCGGCGGCCGCATCCGGCGGCCAGCCACGGCGCCGGGAGCGCGGCGGGCCACCACGCCGGCCGTGCAGCGGCAGGCAAGCCGTCCGGCCAGGCCCGGGGACTGGCAACCGCCGCCTCGCCGGCCCCCGCCTCCGCTGTGCCGCCCGCGGCCCCGGGCGCCGCCCATCCGGCAGCGCCGCACCGTGATCCGGCGCGCAGCCCGGCGCCGGCGCAGCCGGCTGCGGCCACCCCGGCGCCCGGCACGGCCCTCAGCCGCCATCCCGACGCCGCCGGCACGGTGCTCAGCGACACCGAGCGGATGCCGACGGCCGCCGTGTTCGCCGCCGGCATGCTGGCCGGGGGAGCGGCGGTCGCGCTCGCCCGGATGCGGCACCGGCAGCGGCAGGTCCGACGGCCGGGCCGGCGGATCCCGCTGCCGGTGAGCGCGCCGGTCATGGAAGCGGAGCGGCGGATCCGGGCCGAGCCGGACCTGCCGCCGGCGACCGCACTGCGCGCGGTCCTGCGTGAGCTGGGCTTCAGCCTGGCCGCCGCCGGCCACCAGATACCGGAGATCACTGCGATCGAGGTGACCCCGAGCGGGCTGGAGGTCCTGCTGGCCAGCCCCGCCAGCGAGCCGCCGCCAGCGCCGTTCACCGTCCCCGGCGGACGGCAGGGAATGGCCTGGCACCTGTCGCTGCCCGCCGGCGGCGCCGACCAGTTCCCTCCGCCGCGCACCGGTGACCTGCTGCCCGGCCTGTTCACTGTCGGGGTCACTGAGCACGGCTACCTGCTGCTCGACCTGGAGTACCTGCGGGTCACCACGGTCGAGGGACCGGCCGACCTGGCGGGCCGGGTGCTGACGACGGCCGCTGCCGAGCTGGCGACCAGCGAGCTGGCCGGCTGGTATGAGCTGATCCTGGTCGGATTTCCCGAGGTGGCGGCCGCCGGCGGCCGCGCGACCAGCTGTGACAGCCTGGACGAGGCGCTGGACCTGCTGACGTCCCGGGCAGTGGCGCTGCGCCGGCGGCTGGGCAGCGCCGACCAGAGCGACGTCCGGCAGCACCGGCTGACCGCCCCCGATGACGAAGACTGGGCGCTGACCCTGCTGGTCAGCCGGACGGCACCGGCGCCGGGCCAATTTGCGCTGCTGCTGGATCTTTGCGGCGACCTGGCCGGCCTGGCCGCGCTGATACCGGGCGGATCCGATGTCCCTGCCGGGCATCCGGCGCCGGCCAGCATCGAGCTCACCGCTGATCCCGGCGAGCCGGGCGGGATGACGGCCCGAGTCTGGCCGCTCGGCCTGCAGGCCTGGCCGCAGCCGATGGACGCGACCGACTACCAGGCGCTGGCCAGCTTGTTCGCCACCGCGGCGCAGGATGACGACGTGGCCCCTGACGCGCCGCCGTACGACGGCTCCTCCTGGCTGCCGTGGCAGTCGCCGACCGTCGCTGACCTGCAGCCCGCCGACGACATGCTGGCTGACGGCGAGATGGAGCAGGCCGGCGGCCTGCTGGCCGCCGGCGATCGTGAGCCGGCGGATCTGATGCCGGACAGCGGGGCTCTGGCAGGCGCGGCCGAGCTGGCCGCCGGCCAGGAGCACGCGGACCCGCAGCCGAGCCTGCGGATCGGCGTGCTGGGCAGCTTCACGCTCAACGGCGCCCCGGCGGCGCTGCTGCCCGCGCAGAGCCAGCTGGTCCTCGCGCTCGCCCTGAACGGCCAGGACGGGCTTTCCAACCAGCAGCTGTGCTACCTGCTCGGGGCCGATCCCGATCATCCCAGGCCCAGTGACTCGCTCCGGCAGCTGATCGTGCGCACCCGGCGCCAGCTCGGCCGGCTGCCGGACGGCAGGGAGTGGATCGAGCACCTGGGATCGGGCCAGTACGCGCTGCACCCCGCGGCCCGGTTCGACTGGGCGGAGTTCGACGAGCTGGCGGCCGGCGGCATCCAGGCGCGCGACGCCGACTGCTTGCGCGCGGCCCTGGGGCTGATCCGCGGCCAGCCATTCACCGGCTGCTACCACTGGTGGCTCGACCCGGCGCTGACCGAGACGGTGCGCGCGCAGATCGTAGACGCGGCCGAGATGCTGGCCGAGCTTGAGCTGGCCGGCGGTGATCCCGGCGCGGCGGCCCGTGCTGCGCGGACCGGCCTGGCCGGTGACGCCGGCGCCGAGCAGCTCTGGCGGGCGCTGATGCGGGCCGAGCACGCGGCCGGGAACCTGACGGGCGTGCGGGATGCGTGGAGCCGGTGCCTGGACGCGATCGCCGAGATCGCCGCTGACGGCCAGCCCCATCCGCGGACTGCCGCGCTCTACCGCGAGCTGCTGGCCGGGGCTGACCCGCGGCCAGCCTGGTCACGCGGCTGACGGGGAGCTGGCAGGGAGCTGGCAGGGGGGTGGCACGTCGGCGGGGCGCCGCTGCCTGGTGATTATCGGGCCGGGGTCCCGCGATCGGCCAGGTAGGTGAAACGATCTGATTATGACCTCGCCGGGACCAGATCCGCCGCCGCGGAGCAGCTCTGTGCGCCGGCTGCCCGCGCCCGGCGGCTCCGCGGCGGTGATCAGGATCGAGGATCATCTCGAGCCCCGCGTCCGCCTGCCCGCCGACGTGCTGCGCTGCGTGATCGCGTGCGTCGAGATCGCGCTCCTGGTGGGGCTGGGGCTGCTGGCCCGGGCGACGGCCAGCGGGGTGGAGAAGGATGTGGTCGGTGCCGCCGGGGCCAGCCAGCGGCTGGCCCCGGCACTGCTCGGGCTCCTGGGAGACCTGGCGGGCGCTGCGCTGCTCGTGCTGCCGCTGGCGCTGGCGGTCCGGCTGGTCATCCGGCGCCAGTCGCGCCGGCTGGCCGAGGCGGTCGGCACCGGCTGCATAGCCGTGGCCGTGGTGGCGGCGGCTAACGTGCTGCTGCGCCAGCCGGCCGCAGCGGCGCTGTCGGGTGCGCTGTCCGGCGGGCTCACCCAGACCGCCGCGGTCGCCCGGCACGCCTCCCCGCTCGACTGGTATCTGGCCGGGCTGGCGGCCTACATGACGGTCATCGGGCTGTCCGGCCGCAGCCGCTGGCGGACCGCGTTCTGGCTGGCACTGGGCTTCTACTCGCTGACCAGGCTGGCCAACACGCAGCACTCGCAGGCGACCGTCCTGTCGCTGCTGATCACCCTGCTGATCGGGTCGGCGATCGGCTCCGGCCTGCGGTATGCGGTCGGCACGGCATCCGAGCGGCCGACGGCAGCCGAGATCGCCACGGCACTCAGCCTGGTCGATGCGCCGGTGATCGCGATGCGCAGGATCTGGGACGCCCGCGCGGAGACCCGGCGCTATGCCGCGACGCTGCGCGGCGGCGTCCTGCGCGACGTCACGGTCTTCGACCGGGACCAGCAGGCTGCCGACGTGCTCTACCGCCTGTACCGGCAGGTGCGGCTCAAGACGCAGGTGTCGCACAGTTCCCCGCTGACCGTGGAGCGGGCCATTGAGCGCCGGGCCCTGCTCACCTACGCCGTCGAGGATGCCGGCGTCAGCACCCCCCGGCTGCGGGCGATGATCAAGGTCGGGCCCGAGGCAGCCGTGATGGCCAACGAGCATCAGGGCGGCACCACGCTCGCGGACCAGGAGAGCCCGCCGACCGACAGCCAGCTGCGGCAGGTGTGGGACACCGTGCTGCGGCTGCACGAGCACCGGGTCACGCACC
>Ga0302325_10014261_pt1 | contig 16923 bp, 14 predicted proteins | sample Palsa_T0_2_FD_201948 | JGI IMG/M metagenome (GOLD analysis project Ga0302325, IMG submission 201948) | Peat permafrost microbial communities from Stordalen Mire near Abisko, Sweden - Palsa_T0_2 | ecosystem: Environmental > Terrestrial > Soil > Palsa > Peat permafrost | place: Sweden: Abisko... | reverse complement strand
TGCAGGTGAGAAGAATCGAGAGGGGAAAACCCAGTAACTCGTATTTGACGGAGCGGAGCGGAGACCAAGATCTGCGAGCTTATAAGAATGCATGCTCCCCATAACCTGCAGAGCGTGAAAAAGTCTCAATCATTGTGAAGCCGCTTTGGTTGTTCTTGCCCAAAGAAGTTTGAAATGCTGCGCTCACTCACCTTAGCCGTTGCGCTGGCAACGCCTCTCGCTTCCGCATCCCATCTTCTGGCACGACAAAGTACAGGGGTAAGCTCACCACTCTAAAGAAAACATCAAGTTCATGCATTCATTTCACACCATCCATTCATAAACTACGTGGCTTGAGGGAACCGTCCGCAACTTACGGACTGTCTCGCTCGCTCGCTCAACAATCAGAATGAAATACTTGCTCGAGATTATTGCTGCGTTCGCAGCTCACCTTGCTGGCAAGGATGCTGACTTGACATCCACGCAGAACTCCACGAATTCCACATATCCTGGAGCTGTCGACCCTGCCGCCGAATCTGGAGCTCAATCTTTCCAAACTTCCGGCCCCTTCTATCCTTCACCATGGATGAACGGTCAGGGCGACTGGGCCGACGCCTATGCGAAGGCGAAAGACTTCGTCTCACAACTGACCCTGCTTGAGAAGGTCAACCTGACCACTGGAGTTGGCTGGGAAGGAGAGCAATGTGTGGGTCAGGTAAATGTCACATCTTCAAATTGAAAAATATCAAATTTTGACTCTCGAAAGGTCGGTTCAATCCCTAGACTTGGTTTTAGGTCACTATGTATGCAGGATTCCCCGGTGGGAGTCCGAGATACAGATTACAACAGCGTCTTCTCCTCCGGTCAGACTGTAGCCGCCACTTTTGACAGAGGCCTTTTCTACGCACGAGGTAATGCTATGGGCGCTGAGCATAAAGCCAAGGGAGTAACCGTCCAACTTGGCCCTGTTGCCGGCCCTCTCGGCCGAAGCCCTGAGGGAGGTCGAAACTGGGAAGGTTTTTCACCTGACCCATATCTGAGTATGTTTTGAAACATCCCAACAGCCAACTTAGTTTGGGAACTGAAAGCTAATGATTGCTAGCTGGCGTTGCTATCGCCGAGACCATCAAAGGTATTCAGGATGCAGGAGTGATTGCTTGTGCCAAGCATTTCATCGGTAACGAACAGGTGTGTAAAAGTTACATGAAGAGTTTATTGTACTTGCGTCAGCTGACAACTTGTCACAGGAACACTTCCGTCAAACAGGTGAAGCCCAAGGCTATGGATACAACATCACTGAGTCTATCTCTTCCAACATTGACGATGTCACGATGCATGAGCTTTACTTGTGGCCATTCGCGGATGCAGTCCGTGCTGGAGTCGGATCAATCATGTGGTTCGTGTTGTCTGATCTCTTCCAATACATACCCTTCTAACCTTGTGTAGCTCGTACAACCAAGTCAACAACTCGTATGCTTGCCAGAACTCGAAAGTGCTTAACGACCTCCTGAAGAACGAACTAGGATTCCAAGGATTCGTCATGAGTGATTGGCAGGCCCAGCATACTGGAGCAGCATCCGCTGTCGCCGGTTTGGACATGACTATGCCTGGAGATACTGTCTTCAATAGTGGCGAAAGTTTCTGGGGCACAAATCTCACGCTGGCTGTTCTCAATGGAACTATTCCGGAATGGCGTATTGACGACATGGCTCTCCGAATTATGTCGGCTTACTTCAAAGTCGGATTGACTCTCAATGAGCCTCCAATCAACTTTGATTCCTGGACTCTGGATACTTATGGGCCTCTTCACGCCTCAGTGGGAGCAAACATCCAGCAAGTCAACTTCCACGTCGACGTTCGAGGTGATCACGGAACTCTGATTCGGAACATTGGAGCCAGAGCTACAGTCCTCTTGAAAAACGTCAACAACACACTTCCACTGTCCAAGCCCAAGTTCGTTGCTGTCATTGGAGAGGATGCAGGACCAAACTTGTACGGTCCCAACGGATGCTCAGACCGCGGCTGCGATAATGGTACGCTGGGAATGGCGTGGGGCAGTGGCTCGGCCAACTTTCCATACCTCGTTACTCCTGATTCTGCTCTCCAGAGCCAAGCTCTTGCGGATGGTACAAGGTATGAAAGTGTGTTGGACAACTACGCTACCTCGCAGATTAGCACTTTAGTATCACAAGCCTATGCTACAGCCATTGTCTTTGTCAACGCCGACTCGGGTGAAGGCTATATAAATGTAGATGGGAACGAGGGCGACCGAAATAACCTTACACTATGGCATTCAGGTGATGCTCTGATCCAGAATGTGTCGGCAATGTGCAACAACACCATAGTCGTTATCCATTCGACTGGCCCAACTCTTCTCACAGATTGGTACGACAGCCCCAACATCACCGCAATCTTGTGGGCCGGCGTGCCTGGACAAGAAAGCGGAAATAGTATCACTGATGTGCTCTACGGAAAAGTCAATCCAGCTGCACGTACACCATTCACATGGGGCCCAACGCGGGAATCTTATGGGACTGACCTTCTCTACGCTCCCAACAATGGCAACGGCGCTCCACAAGATGACTTTACCGAAGGTCCTTTCATCGACTACCGGGCTTTTGAGGCACAGAACATTACCCCTATTTATGAGTTTGGTTTCGGCTTGTCGTACACAACTTTCGAATATTCAAATCTCCAGGTCACCAAGCTCAATGTCAGTGCTTATAAACCTTCCTCTGGAATGACCGAAGCAGCTCCAGTTCTTGGTAACTTCTCCACCAACCTGACTGACTACCTCTTCCCCAACTCAAGCTTCCCCTACATTCGAGAATACATATACCCATACCTTAATACCACCGACGAGAAGCAAGCATCCGCAGATCCCAACTATGGCCAAACTGCAGCCGAGTTCTTGCCACCTCACGCCATTGATGGAACGCCGCAGCCACTCCTTCCTTCTGGTGGTGCTCCGGGTGGAAACCCACAGCTCTGGGATGTGTTGTACACTGTTACAGCCACGATTAAGAACAATGGCACCCTGAATGGCGAAGAGGTTCCCCAGCTTTACGTCTCTCTTGGCGGTCCTAATAACCCTCGCTTGGTGCTTCGTGGATTCGAGCGTTTGAGCATTGATGCTGGACAGTCAGCGACGTTCACAGCCGATATCCTGCGAAGAGATCTCAGCAACTGGGACACAGTGTCACAGAATTGGGTTATTACATCCTACCCAAAGACGGTCTATGTTGGGCCCAGCTCAAGAAATTTGCCTTTGAGCCAAAGTTTGTGATGATTTTTGGTCGGAATTTTGGCAAGCTCATGGCTAGAACTGATTACACTCGTCAGGAGTATGAATTGCCTTCACGACTTACGAACACGGGTAAAGGAATCATTGGATAATAATTGGTTGGATTTAATGTACACAAAAGCCTAGAATGATAAAGTAATTAATCTTAAAGTCTACCAGCGTTTGAAATTTGTGATCGCTTGATTCTGCTAAAGGAAAGATGAAAGTGTTGGCTCCGATGCTGAGTTAGGCCGCTGCATCTTATGAGTGACATTCGATTCTACTGTTGTTTGCAAAACGGGACTTGTCATCCATACCAAACCATGTCACATCGTGTACTGTATTTCGAAATCATTCAACGTTCTTGTACTGTAAATCAAATATTGAGAAGCCGTTCCCAAGATCTATTACCCATGCATATTCTCAATCCTCCACAGCATCTGCCAGCAGCGACATCCCATACTTAGGACGTGATAGTCTTGGCCTTGGAGCATGATCTGTGGTATCAATTGAGACCAGAGACGTTTGCTGCTCATACGAGGTCGCGAATCTCGCAATCACCAGCAGAATCACGATAATTACGAGGATAGCTACGGCGACGAGGCGTCTCGGCGTCTCCTGTTTTCAGGACCCGGACTCTTTCTCTTATTGCTGTGTCCGCGAGAGGGATGGCAGCAAGTATCTCATGTACTGTACACGACGACTAATCATACCTAGGCCGTACGCCTAGAGCATAGCCCTTCCACATATCGAAGATAGGGTGCAGCTTCTCGTCAGATCGTTGGACGTTCAGTATCCCCTCTGCTTGATATTTCGAGGCTTCACATTCCCCGTTGCAAGGTGCGGCATTACATGGTAGTCAGGATGCTGAATCTGGGGACCTGAGAATATTTTTTTTGAGAACAGGTTAGGAAGAATAGTATAGTATGTTGTAAGGATATGTCGACGAGAACTGAATGCCCAATGCTGGACATCTTAATACTGGTGGCGGTTGTGTCGAAGCGAAGAGCCTGAGCTCGAAAGGGGGTTACGGCCCCCAATGATTCTTAAGCGAGCCGTCTCCTATGCTTTGTAGGTAGCTCGTGTCTCTTCGTCGGAGAAAAAGTGGCCGATTTTGGCACCTCACACAACATCACAACATTAGCATTCACTTGCGTAATAAGTCGAACTAAAAAGTTTCCTGTGACTTACTATAACTCGTGTAAGATTAGACCCCCTTTTAATCCCTTACTTGCCTCCTTTTCTCTTAAGAACGTCGATTGAATAATGTTGTTTTGGTGTTCGCGCAGGGGCCAATTTCGGACGTTTTTTTCTCCTACGAAGAACTCGTGTGTTGGAAACTTGTTTTAAAAACCCCTGAGATATGTCCTCTACAGATTCCTCTCATGGGTCCGACGATGAAATATCATTCCGCAATTTGTAAGGGACATCTGCTCGCCAAATGGAGATTTTACGTGTTCAGCATGGCAATTGATAAGATCTGCGCTCGAGAATTTGTACATCCGCCCCACTTCTTGTTTAAAACGATTACATAGCAGCACTTTATGCAAAGCCTATCTCCCAGCAAGCACGCCGAAGCCTTTTCCCTAAAACCCATGTAGTCGCCTTAACTCCTAGCGACCTGTGTTACTCATAAATCGTAAGACCATATAAGCAGGTGCCTACGTGAGCCATATTCTAAGTAAATCATTTCTCCCATCACGACCCAAGTGCTATACAGGAAGAAAAGGGGGGGGGGGGGGGGGAATAATCCCTGAAAGATGAATTGCCGCAAAATTTTGCTTGGAAATTGGGGTTTGCCTGAATCTGATTCAGCTGGGAGCAATTGGCTGTGGACTAACAGTGTGGCTGATATTGGTTCCATTTGGAAGATGTTGAGAAATAGAACCCAGATGAGGGCTTCCACCATTTACAGACTTGGATTTGTCCGATCCCGGGGGTGTAATGCCATTGATATGTCCGTGAATAGTCTCATCGAGGGGCGGATGGGTTGAGGATGAGGGCGAGGCTTGATAGCCTGGGATCAGATCAAAGAGACCCTGTTTCCGACACACCTCCTCGTAGTCGGGCTCCCCAGGGTATACTCGTGTAATGCCTTCTCGTCTAGGGAACCGGTCAAGTGGAGGAGGCTCCTTCAGCAAACGTGACATTTGGGGCTCGACCTCTTTGATGAACTCTCCGTTGACATATAACCTTGGCTGAGGCGCAAAAGGTTGACCCGCTGGTGTGTCAGGATCCCGCTTCCATTTATTTTCGATAAAAGGGCCTGGCGTTCCTAGGGTCTGAGGTGTTCGTAACTCCATGTACTTAACTTGCAATTCAACACCCCGCAAGTAGGGAAATCGCGGGACGATGAACATGAACTCGGATATCTGTAAAGATTAGGGGCCAGTCCCGGAATTAACATAAAGAGCCTGCACATACCTTGACAAAGAATAAATCAAGACCAAGGAATAGGGCTTCATTTTTCTTGAAAACCTCGTGAGCTGGCTCGCGTTGAGATGGCAACTGTTTTCTCAAGACCGAGAGATTGTCTTTGAGAAGAAGCATTCCATTTTCAGTTCCCCAAACGCCTCGCTTTTGATCGTGAGATAATTGTATGCGTTCCCAAGCGGTGTCTAATGCGCACTGTTAATACCGATCTTCATCTCAGACACAACGACCAACTCACATCGTGATAATTGCAGGTCTTTCTCTCCAAGAAGTATTGCGACGTGGAAATTGAGCATCCACTGTTCTCGACCGATTGGCTGCCCAGTGGCCTCTGATTTGATGGTATCGAACCTGTATCCAGCAATTCTTTTGAAGAGATTGGCGATTTCTGGAGTTTGCGGATCGTTCACTTGATCGAACCACTTCAGTAGAAGTGGTAGCTTTGCAAGTCGTTCTTCCCTTCTCTCCTTTTCAATTCTTGCCCGTTCAATTCGTTGCTGTTCTAAAGCTGCAGCCCTTCTGCGCTCCAGTTCCTCTCGCTTGAGACGTTCTTGCTCAAGGTAAAGAATCCTCTGCTCCTCCATAGCTCGAGTATGTGCTTCAGCATCCTCTCTTTGCTGGCGCTCCTTCCGCTCCGTTTCCTCTCGCTGACGTTTCTCTTCTTCTTCTCGTGCAGCTTGTTCTCTAGCTAATCGAGCTTGTCTGGCAGTTTCGATTCTCTCCTTTTCTTTCTCCTCTTCCAGTTCTTTCTGACGGGCAGCCTCTGCTTCTTTCTTCTCACGTCGCAACTGTGCCTGGCGCTGGGCCTCCTCTTCTTCGATCTTAATTTGAGCAGGTTGTGCATCTGTCTGTTCTTTGGGTGGCCGATCGCTCGACTGTTTCGGCTTTCTTTGCAGCGCATCGGAGACTGAGCTATAGGTCGAATTTGCAGACTTGGCTTGGCGACTCGACGAAGCTTTTTCACCAGTGACAGAATCTTTGGGACCTTCAGAACTATCGCTTGGATTTTGACCAGAACGAGATGACTTGACCTTGCCATCTGAGTTGGGTTTTCCGGACATATTCTCGCGTGAGAGGACGGTTTTTGCCGATGCGGTGCGGTGTTCTGGAGAAGAGCTGGGCGTGTTTTCTGCTTTGTGTCCAGTTGCGCCTTCGACTTCTACTTTCCGTCGCTTCTGAGGGCTTCCACCGGAACCATAGGCAGCCGTCACTTCTTGCATGTTCGACCGAGGGGGCGTTTCACTCTTTCTGGGTCGCTTAACAGGGCTCTCGCCACGGATTGCATTAAGCCGGTCTTTTGAATCATCTCTTTTGAGAGATCTCGCTCTATCTTTCTCTGAAGATTGTTTATCCGATGTCAATTCCTTGTCGCTAACGCCAGAATTTGAGCTTTTGGCGATGCGTGGAATGTTAGGGCTAGACCTTCCATCTAGCTTGTCCGGTTTAGAGTCAGCAGTGCCGCGCTCGCGCTTATCTTTGACGGACACACTAGAAGCATTCGACGCAATACTGGCACGACGCTGTTTTTCAAGTTCCCGCTCTCCTCTGGTGACAAGCTTCCGTCGGGGCTTGACCATGGGATCACTCTCTGAAAGTGGGTTATCAGATTCAACCTTCTTGGACTGAGATTTCTGAGAGGGAGGTGCCAGAGGGCTTGGTTCACGATCTGACAATGCTGTAGAAATGCTTTCTTCCTTGCGTGGGCGCCCAGGTCCTCGTTTCCCTAGGGGTAGTCCATCTTTCGTTTGAGTTAGAGACGAATTGCTTCTGTGTCGACTCTTACTAGATTCGACCTCTTTACTTTTTGGGCTTGAAGCACTCCTTTTGTGAGAGGGGGCTTGATAATCATCATTTCTCGTGGACTTCTTTACATCGCGGTCAGTATCTCGAGCGTCTCGTCGGAGCCCAGGAGATCGAGGTTTGTTTGGAGAAGCTTTGTGTGTCTTCTGGTAGTTTTCAAACGCTTCTTTCAAGAGCGCCTCCTCTTCCTGCCATTTTGGACCAGCTCTTCTTTTCGCAATCTCATAATAAGTTTCCCCTCTGTGACGGCGCGTGGGATTGAAGTCGCGATGTGCAAGGAAGAGTTTGATAACTTCCAGATGTTTGTCTTTGCCGATAGCAGCAAGTATAGGCGTTGATTGCTCCAGGGGCAGACCTTCCAATGGTGCGGGGTCTGCATTAAAATTTCCCAAAGCGAAGAGAAGGTTGATGACGGCATCGTGGCCACCTCTAGCGGCATTGAAGAGCGCTTTCGCATCGTTCAGATTTGGGTTGACATTCAGAATCTGACTTATTGCCCCAGCATCTCCTTCACTTGCGGCTTTTTGTAAGGTTGCGGGGTTGGCCGTCATCCATAAGTGACTGTTGCTTGTCTTTATCCTTCGTGCCGTCCCACCCATTCGACCGATTGGATTTTGCGTTTCATGAGCTGGTGGAGTTTGTCGAGGGCTTTCCTTTTGGTGAGACAGACGGCTCTCGCCATTCTCATGCATCTGATGATCCTCAGACCCACGTCGAGCAGTCGAGGTAAACTTTTGCTTGGCGGCCATGATTGCCGCCCTCATTTCGATCGCTTTTTCTCTATCCTCCTTCGAATCTTCGTCATCCTCATCGTCTCCATCACTCTCTCCGTACACGCTTATCTTATCAAGTGGCTCATTGCCCTCTGTATTAGCGAGATTGGGGTTTGCTCCGGCGTCAAGGAGGAGTTTTACTACTTCCACATTCTTATTGTCAACTGCATCGTGTAGTGGAGTCTCCTTGACATCGTTCACGGCGTCGAGCTCACAATTGCCAGTGTCGATCAGAAACTGTACAATGTCCACAAAACCCTCTAAACTTGCGATGTGGAGAGGAGTGTTGAGGGCATTATCAGCGAGATTCACGTCTTCCGGTCGTTCTTCATATCTCTGTTTAACAATATCCAACTTGCCACGGGAACAGGCGATCGCCAGTAAAGTCTGGCCTGAAGAATTCACGTGCTTCTTGTGCGGGGCCATTTTGGCAGGAGATATTGCGGATTCCCCGGTAGTTGGCGGCGCTAGGTTTCGCAGACGCGAGCTTCGAGGGTGTGAATTGGCGCTGACAGAGGAGTCATCAGAATGATACTCGGTGGATTGCAGAGGTGCAGGTACACGCTTCTTCTTGTGGCTCAGTCCGTGTGATGATTTGGAAGGAAGTTGTGTGGAAATACTGCGCCTATGGCCTCGAGGATGTGGTGAAATTGATCGTGTCCGTTTTCGTGAGGTGTTATCGGTTTGAAGCTTCGACGAAGAACGTCCATCTCTGTTTACTTTGTGGTCTGCACCCGAACTCCGTTGCCGGCCAAAGCTATGGGACTCGGCTTCAGCTTCGTCTTCATCACCAGATCCAGATGCGTACTGCTTTTTCCGGGGGATAGCTCTGTCGGCCGATTTGGCCTTATCACGGATGGTGGAGCGCGCTGGAGGTGAGGGCGACTTGGACAGGTCAGAGTCTGACGCTGCAGGTTTAGAAAGTGACGAGCGAGTAGTTGCTACAGGAGAGGTGGGAACAGAACTGAGGCCGCTCGAGTTTCCCAGGTGCGCGGTGTCATCCTTGCTGGGTCCGTTCTTGGTTCGTTTTCTCTTTCCCAAGGAAGTCGCCGTCGACTCGCTTGTCGTCTTTTCTGTTCGCAACGCCACGGATTCCTCCCGCTCTGCCAGATTGTTGATATCCAAAGCATCAGCCATCACATCGTCCTCGCTCTTGTCCTCATGCTTGATAGATTTCCGAGCCCTCGAAGGCGAATGCCCATTCTTGCCTGGTAAAATGATCGTTTCTGTCTCAGAGTCGCTCTTCTCACCCGTGTCTTCCACCTCCTCGGCGGATGCACCTTGCGGATCCAAATTCATCGCAACATCTTGGGACAACGTGGGCGGCGACGAGAGGAACCCATTTGGAGTCACTGTGCCGTGCACTCCACCAGGCTCTGCGACAGGCTCATCGGGCGACGCGCTGTTTCGCCCAGCGATGGCCTCCACATTGTCTTGCACATCCATATGATCCAACGCTACGGCCTTCTTATCCTGTACATCATCGCGGGCCAGTTTATTGGGAGACACTTTGGCAGTGTCCTGGAGGAGGAAGGACAAGGAGGATCATCCGAGTCCTGATCCTCGTGTGACGGTGTTGGCAGGCTCGCTGTCGCGCAATGTAAAGCGGCAGCGCTTAATATAAGCAAACGTTTGCGCAAAGGGAGCGGCTCTATCAGCGGTGCAGGTCGTAAATCAAAGGTGTTTATCGTGATCTTAGAGAGAGAGTTCCGCCTCGAGGTTGAAGGCTTCACCAGATTGGACTCGCTACCTGTTACGGCGGGCGCAGCTACGTTGACCGACTTTTGCTTGCCGACGCGGCTCAAAGCTTCAGGGATGAAATGAGGAAATCTTTCCTGACCAAGGAAAAGGGGGTATCGACATCTCCCATCTCCAGACCTATGACAACGGGGACAGTCCGGCCGAGATTAGAGCATCAGCAGACCTCACCCCGCATATATTCAGCAGGTGGCGCATCTCCAAACGTGTGACTTGTCCACCACTTGGGCTTCTATCGTCTGTCATCTTTTGCGAGCAATCTGTTGTGGGTGGTATCTCTCCTTTCTTCAACTGTGACTTCGCAGGCTCCATTCGCAGATCTGTAGAAGGGGAGGAACTTGAATCCTGAACAAGGCTAAGGGTCGGCTGGCAATATCATACACATTCCAGAACTTTCGCAGTGATTTCTCACAGAAACCCACATTTGCTATGCCGCTCCAATGGCTTCACTAACAGGATCAGCGTGTCTTGAGGACTACAGAATTCAGGGCCTCCCTCCGAGCGCTTTCTACATATCAGACTTTGTTAGTGAGACTGAAGAGCAGGTGTTGTTAGATAAGGTAGGAAAACAGAGCCTGTCGGTCAGAGGAGGACCAGAGCTGACCTCGCAAGATCCAAGCAGCCCCAAAACCTCGATGGAAGCAGCTCTCGAAAAGACGCCTCCAAACTTGGCCTTCGGATCTTACTAAAAACACTCTCCTTGATACACCGCTGCCGAAATGGTTGATCGACCCTGTTATCACGCGAATCCACTCTCTTCCACTCACGACGTCTGAACCCCAGAATCACATCTTCACGGACAGCCCCCACGGTGCCCCGAATCATGTTCTCATCAATGAATACCTCCCAGGTCAGGGCATCATGCCACATAAAGATGGTGCAGCTTATCATCCAGTCGTCTGCACTCTAAGTTTGGGGTCCACGCTCTGCCTTGAGATTTATGGCACAAAAGACGATGGAACTATTGAAAACATTCCCAAATGGAAAATATTGCAAGAACCCCGAAGTTTGCTCATCACGACTGGCGAGGTCTACACGAAATATCTTCATGGCATCGCAGAAACGGACGAGGAGGTAAATCTTGGTCCCACAACTGTGTCAAACTGGGAACTTCTTCGCAGCACGAGCGGGATTAGAGACGGACGACTTCAGCGCCTTCCACGGACGAGCCTTACCTATCGTGACGTGATTAAGGTGTCAAAATTGGGGACCAAGTTTGGAATATTTGGCAGCCGTTGAAGAGAAACAATGTTTCAGTAAACGTAAGGAATCATCCGCCAATGACCAGCCACTTTCTCAATCCCAAACTTCTCGATATACCACTTCCTCGTTGAATCTGCAGTTACTGCGAGATTGGATGCCACAAAAGCCAAACCTGCCAATACCGTCTTGTTCAGCCCCTGGCCTTGTGGGGCTGCAGCCATAGCAATCGCTACATATATCAGGCATTCGCTGGTGTAATGTGGACAGACTACTCTCTGGAACCAGACCGATCTTGGGAGACTATACTTCTTGAGGCTTGCCAGGTGCTTATGACAGTCGTGCTGCACACCAGATGCCACCAAGAAAATAAGAATTGCTAGCGACGTCTTCACTGTTGGCTTTGAAAACTCCAGCAGGTTTCCTTGTTGTCCAAGATCATTCAGGGAATCTGGAAAGTCAGTCACCAAACACAGACTAGGTCAAGGAAACAAACCGATTCCTTCAATCCAAACAGATATTCCCATGAAAACATAGAATGCCATTCCGATAATCCACATTCCAGCCCACATCTTAGACTGAGATGGCTTCATGAAAGCTATGGATTCGTAAAGACGCCTCGTCCCTTGAATTGCCATCAATAGCCAGGCGAGGAAAACTTGATCCGCAGTCATTGCTGCAGGCCTCGGCTTGGAAAATGATGCTATAAGTTCGAAAGCTGTCCCGTGCACATAGATTTGAAAAGCCCAAAAGACTGATGATGCCACTGAGATCACATAGTAATGAGTGAACCATTTATGGGGAACTTGGAATGATCCAACACATTCTAGTACGCTGACAATCTTGCTCTGGTGGCTTGCAGATTTCGATGGAATTGAAGTTGAGATGGTGCTTCGAGGGCCGTAATTCATGATATACTTTCTGAAAGGCGGTATCATAGGCCCGCCAACGTCGATCGCGGTCCCAAGACTGAAGAATATTTGGCAGAGTAGTGCTACATCCATGATTAGCCTGTTGGAGATGCAAAGTCAACCACAAAGGAAAAGTTTCGAGATTCTGAGATCCATGCGGTCCATTTCACGTGACAAGGCTGAAATGCACGGACCACATTATGAATATCAAAAGTTCGCCCCTCCACAGCTCGATTTGAATACTTTGATCTTTTCTCGTACATCACCAGAATATTTGCAATCATCAAATTTGCACTCGAAAACATTTTTCCAGTTGTCTGTACTGCCATTCGCAATCATGGCGACCACTGTAGATAAGGTAAAAACAGTCTTCGTAGAGTTGAGAATATCATATGCTAACAACCCGCCACAGATCAAGGACATCGAGGCTGAAGTATGTTGTTCCCCCTAGTCACCACTCCAGGAATGGCCTAACACATTCTTAGATGGCCAAAACCCAAAAGAACAAGGCTACATCCTTCCATCTTGGTCAACTGAAAGCCAAGCTTGCTAAGTTAAAACGAGAGCTCCTCACTCCGACAACAAGCGGTGGTGGTGGTGGAGCAGGTTTCGACGTTGCTAGAACTGGTGTTGCCAGTGTGGGGTTCATAGGCTTTCCGTCGGTGGGGAAGAGTACACTGATGAGCAAACTTACTGGTCAACACTCCGAGGCCGCTGCATACGAATTCACGACTTTGACAACAGTCCCGGGCCAAGTGGTATATAACGGAGCGAAGATACAAATGCTAGATTTGCCTGGTATCATACAAGGAGCTAAGGATGGAAAGGGAAGAGGTCGACAAGTCATTGCCGTTGCCAAGACCTGCCATTTAATCTTCATCGTCCTGGATGTCAACAAACCCCTCACGGACAAAAGGGTCATCGAGGCCGAATTAGAAGGATTTGGCATTCGGATCAACAAGCAACCGCCAAATATTGTTTTCAGGAAGAAAGACAAGGGAGGCATTAGCATCACGAATACTGTTCCTCTAACTCACATCGACCACGAGGAAATTAAAGCTGTTATGGGCGAATACAAGATATCCTCAGCGGATATTGCCATCCGATGTGATGCCACGATCGACGACCTTATCGATGTCCTTGAGGCTAAGAGCAGAAGCTATATCCCGGTTATATACGCCCTCAATAAGATTGATGCCATATCAATAGAGGAGTTGGATCTACTATACAGAATACCGAATGCATGTCCAATTTCGTCAGAGCATGGGTGGAACATTGATGAGCTGATGGAACAGATGTAAGTTGCCATTCTTCAACTGTTTTGTTTCTCTATTCAACGAACGATGCACTAAGCTTTCACTCTGCTTATTCTCCTGGTCGAGCGATTGCTGGGAGATGCGCTGGAGTCCATGTGTGTTCATGCGGATTGCGAACTTGATTTTAAGGCCAACTAACAGCCTCGTGGCATCCTTGGAAGTCCCAAGTGCATGGATCATCAATTAATGTCAAATTGCTGAAGCTAATGTCCGTGCAGGTGGGAAAAGCTTAACCTGGTGAGGGTATACACAAAGCCTAAAGGGAAATTACCCGATTACACACAACCGGTCGTCTTACGTTCCACAAAGTGCACCGTCGAGGACTTTGTAAGTGGCCACTTTGTCCAAGTTCTGTTCTACACAGGCCAGGCTGCTGACTGTTGTAGTGTAATGCCATCCACAAAACTATAGTCGAACATTTCCGAGTTGCTATTGTCTATGGCAAGTCGGTGAAGCACCAGCCCCAAAGAGTTGGGCTCTCCCATGAATTGAAAGATGAAGACATCAGTATGTAACCCTTTCCATCAAAAGCAACCTGGTTTCCCATGATCAAGTTGCTAATAAACCTCCAGTCACGATCATCAAACGATAGGATCCGTCAGACACATATATGACACTCTGTCATCAAGCCCACCAACCTGCAAGACGGCAAATCAAGGCTCTCGACGGTTGCGTTTTGCGAGCAGAAGGTCAGATCATGTGAAGATGGCTTTTAGGTAAATGGCTAGTGCTTTTGGCAGGGCTCGACGGCAGCATTCTCGGTCAAACATCACAAACATAATCAAGCGGGCAACAGTAGCCAACAGAAGACCTCTCACTCAATAGATTCCCACCGTCAGTCAAACCAGAGGCCGTATTTGTTCGGAGAATGATAGCAGTGGATCATGGAGGAAGATTTGGAGACAGCCTAAAAAAAAGAATATTTTTTCAGATAACTTGAGAAGGCTTCTGCCGCATCTAGTCGTGCAAGATTGCTTTTTACGTCTCCACTATCGGTTTTCGTTCAGAGATGATTTACCCCAGACAGCAAGCCATGACCATACCCGTAGCTAGTCGGAGAACAAGTTTCACGGTTTGAGACTGCATAGCCGGACAATCAGGGGGATGGTACAGTAGCATTTCATCTGTGCACAGACAACGGCCCATCGCGTCTTCAGCGCCTCGCGCACCACTGAAAATCAGCGAAGCTTTCCGTCAGGGGGGGATTCAGCCTATGAGCGGAAACCACAGCAGGAAAAAACAGCAGCCAGTCATTTCTTGAAATTAGGATGCGCGAGACCAATTCGACAGATTTCTGCTCAACTCTTCCGTTCAAATTCGTCCTCTTGCCGCCGAGCTCGTTTGGTGGCCTGTGATTCTGGCCTGGTCGTCCTCCGTCGTCCAGCATCCCTGGGCAAGGCTCGGATCGTGGGACGGCTCGAGGATACGCAAATCCAGATGCTCAACGGTCGTCGATCCTGGAGATTGTACGAAAAGTACGATGAGGTGAGGTATTAAGTTAGCAAGTAAGTGCCCGCGGGAGGTCTGGAACTTGGGTGGGCCGTGCTCGATAGGATATTGACGATTGACGCTCAAAACCCGGTAGACGAGCTCTGAGTCTCTGACCTGAGCGAGGGTTGAGAGAGCTGGTCTACACTCTACAGTACAAGGCGGAACGGCAAAAAAAGGCTGACGGCACAACAACGACGGCGGATCGATCGTCTCCGGTGATCTTTGCTCTACCAGTACAGTACTGTATCAATTCCTCCTACTATGGCCTGTGCCGCCATACGGCGCTATTTCAATGCTACGATAATAATGGAAGCCAAGCCAAAAGCAAAAGGATCCGCCATGCGACGTTAATTCCCGGATTGGGCGAGAAACCAGCCCTGTTTGGCTCCGCTCGGAGCATTTCAGCCTTCAGGCTCGACTCTGCGATCTTCGGTTTTAGCCATTGTCGTCGAGCTAGTTCCCAGGGTCTAAAGCTAAACGGCCTCCTCAAGTCCTCCCCGGCGGCCAAAAGGGCTCATTATTCGTATCCAAAACATTCATTATCGTCGAAGATAATGGGAATTAACCACGGCAGGCCTCCTCCCCAGGCAAGCCAAGCTAGACGAGCCAGTTGGAACGAAGCCGAGAAGGAATTCGGCTTGACCCCCGACGAAACCTTCCAATGGCCAGCCCTGATCTCGACATCCACGTCCTGGGAATGGCACCATTGAAATGCTGACGGAGGAACGACATCGGCCAACTTGGGGCAAGCCCCCATTGCCCCAAATGGCCGTTTATGCCTTGGACTTGGCCTCATGTTGAAAAGCCCTCGTGCTCGGCAGGTGGGTGTGTCTGAAGGGACGGGCCATGGCCCTAGAGTGTCCGCGTGCCAGGTGTGGCCGCTGAAGCCGCGAGACATGGCTAATAACGTGGTTGAGGACTGCTGAGAAGGACGAGGGAAGCGATTGCGGTCTAACCATCCGTCAGCAATAGCAGCAATAGCAATAGCAGCAACAGCAGCACCAGTAGGCTGGGACTCGCCGGGCCAGAAGGGCTAGGGCCAGCAGCGAGTGCGACATTTTATAGTCTATCGAGCGCATTCGCAATCGAGCGAACAGTCGCGGTGACGGGAACCCGAAAGGGCATATCTCGTGAAGCCTCTAATGTGAGCATGAGCGATAGGCAGGCAGGCTGCAACAGTGCAACTAGTCTGCTCACTGCTTAGAGGCTGCTGGTCGCGCCGCCGATGCTCGCATCTTTCGCCCACTCCCACGCTATCCAGCTTCCCTGGCTCGCAGCAGGCCCTGGGGGCCAATTGTTCTGGGGGCCTGCTTGGACAAAGACCTCCATCATACCCGCGCTCATGAACCTGGCAAGACTGCACAGTGCGCATCTGGCGAAGGGTTGCGAGGAGTTGCGAAGGGCTTGACTCGGCCTCCACTCACTCGCTAAAGCCACATCTTCTCCGCAAGTAGCTGCAAGCTGCTGCTTCCCTGCGGCCTGCGGCCCACGGCCCACAGCCAGCCTTCAAGCCTTGACCTGCCTCCCCCGAGTCTCTCTGCATGTCTCCATGCCTCCCGCACAATATTACCTCTCTGTCTCTTCCGATACTCACGCAGAGGTGCATGTTTTACTTTGCTTTTATGCTGTTGCGCGTTTAAGCAAGCACCCTTCGCGCTCGACTCGACCTTCGTTCAATTTCCAGCTTCGCTGCCGCTGCAGCTCAGGAGACAGGGTTCACATATTGACGCCGCACCCAGGAACCATTGCTTATCATGCATGCAGTCTGCCGTTCTTGAGGGACTGCCTTAGCCAGGAACACCGTCGTTGTCTCGATACGCAACATACTCTCCATCGACTTGCAATTGCTGTCGCATACACAGATACTGGGGCCGAGCATTCATCCAGAGGATGCACGATTCCATGATGGCGCAAATTGGCATGGACCATGAGCATCACCACCACGACAACGGATTTGGGGGCAGCGACGGATGGGTTGA
>Ga0302325_10014260_pt1 | contig 16923 bp, 15 predicted proteins | sample Palsa_T0_2_FD_201948 | JGI IMG/M metagenome (GOLD analysis project Ga0302325, IMG submission 201948) | Peat permafrost microbial communities from Stordalen Mire near Abisko, Sweden - Palsa_T0_2 | ecosystem: Environmental > Terrestrial > Soil > Palsa > Peat permafrost | place: Sweden: Abisko... | reverse complement strand
GGCCAGGCCAGGGCCTCGAAGGCGAGGCCCGGCGCCGAGAAACGCACCTCGCTGGCCATCCCAGCCTCGCCTGGGTTTCTCCAGTAGACGTGCCAGCCGGGCGCCATTTGCAGGCGGACGCCGACGAGGAAGGTGTCGCCGGGGCCCAGGACGCGCGCTCCAGACAACAGCGTGGCCTCCAGGCGCGGCACCCCATCCTGGACGGCGCCGGTTGCGCTCGAGGCGGCGGCGGCCGCGCCTGGCAGGCCCGCGCCCAGGAGGAGGGCCAAGAAACGTAAAAACGAAGGGTGAGGACGCACGGCGGGCGAAATGGCCTCTAGAGGCATTTGTTGCAGCATGGCCAGGCGACGCCTCACGGCTCGCTCTTGGCGGGCTTCTTGTGCCCAGGAGTTCCTGACGGCTCGCTCGGTCGGCCGTTGAGCGGCGGCTTCAGGCGCCGGTGTCGACGCGAGCCGACGGGCGCCTGGACGACATGCTTCTTCATCACTGCTTTCTCGCCGTTGACTTGTACCCAGCCCGTGTCCTGCGCAATCGCCAGGAGGAATTGCGGCGTCAGCTTCTGCGCATAGCCCCCCGCCAGCACCTGGAAGGCGGCGGTGATGTGCTTCTTGAAGTCGAAGGAGCCGGTGGTGTCCTGGGCGCCAAACCAGGCCGGTGTCACGAAGTCCGTCACGCGCACGCCGTTGATGTCGTAGCTGTAGTCGTCGGAATCGACCGGGTCGCAAACTTCGCAGGCCCAGAACGTCCCGTCCGTATGCCGCGCGGCGAACTTGTTGTTGGGGTCCACCGCCATCTCGCAGATTTCATGGGTGGCCTTGACGCTGACCAGCGCCCGGTCCGCGAGGATGGTCTTCACGAAAACCTTCGCCAGAGGCAGTCCCGCGCTGGTCAGGTCGTGGTAGGCGAGATTCGTCCCCTGGTCGCTGTCGTCGAGAAAAACCACCCACCAGCTCGTCGCCGGCGCCTGCTCCGTCTTCGGCGTCCAGGTGAAGTGGGCCTGGTCCAGGGTCCAGATGGGCGCCAAGTCTCTGTTCCACTGGGTCTCGAATGCCGGAATCATCGCCTGCACGTCGGCATCGGAAATGGCGGTCGATTCGTTGATGACTGCGACTTGAATCATGGCGGCCAGTCCCGGAGGCTAACACGGGATGCACCGACCCTCCTGATGGTCTAGCGTCCCTCCGCGGTTGGTTGCTCCGGGAGGTACCATGCTCTTCAAGAAGCTGTTTCAGGTGCTGGTCTTGGGAGGTGCAGCGGTCACCACGACGTCCGGCTGCGTGTCCAGCGCCGATGCGCAGAGCGCACCGAAGAAGGCGCGCGACGGCGGGGCCGCCGCGATGGCCCCGGATGCCGGCATGCGACAGTCGGCGAGCGGCGGCGGCGCGAAGACCTGGTAGCTGGCACTCGACGGCCTACCGCCCGGTCGGGGAAAGCCCCTCCAGCAGGTACAGGTAGCTAAGCGTCCGCTCGTAGTCGAAGGCGATAGTTCGGCCGTCGGGCGTGACGCGGATGTTCGGGATGCGAGAGACGCCGGTCGGGTCGCTCGGCGAGATGGTGCGTTCCTCGGTTTGGTGCCGGGTGCGGACGTCGTAGCGCACCAGGCGACTCGGGACATCTCGAAACCGCACCCAGAGCTGACCGTCCACACTCCATCCGGAGGGCACCGCCTCCTTGCCGAGCTCCGGCAGCTGGACCTGCGCACTTCCGTCGACGGGAAGGAGCGTCACGACGCCCTCGAGGTCTCGCGCCGCCACGACGCGGTCGTCGTTCGAGACCTCGATGTAATAGGGATTCACCGGCGTCTCGGAGATGCGCTTGGACGTCCCTCCCTCGAGCGGCAGGCTGTAGACCCAACTCTGCTTCGCCTCGGTGGGTCGGCCGGTGAAGACGATGCGCTGGCCGTCGTGAAACCACCGCGCACTGGCGGCCTCCAGCCCGACAGTGGCGACCGTCCGCGCCGAGCCCGGGCCGACGGGGAGAAGGAAGAGGCCCTCCCGGTAGTCATCGGGGCGCGACAGCACCCACTTGCTGTCATGGGACAGCGCGAGCGCGTACCCGAGCCCGAGCTTCACCGGCGGGGAGCCGTTGGTTGGCTCGATGAAGGTGGAAATGCGCTGGTTGGAATAGGCGGTGAACACCACCTGCTGCCCATCGTCGGACAGCGCGCCGAGGTCGGTCCTGTCCGTCCAGGAGAATGGCCGCTGGTGCTGGCCGTCCGGTGGAAGGAGGACGAGGTCGCGCCGTGAATCCTGGGCATCGACGAGGACGGTGCCCTCGCGAGAGATGTCCTCGAGCCGCATCTCGTAGACGCCCTGGTAGACGAGCTTCCAGCCGCCCGAGAGTCCACTGGCCCACAGGGCGTTGGTCGTCGAGACCCAGACCTCCTTGCCCCCGGGCGCCCAGGCCAGCCCGGTTGCACCCCCCCGCCCACCGAGGGACGAGAGCGGGTGCACCTCGCCGCGCCGATTCACCACCAGCGCCTCCTGGGGCAACGAGAGTTGCCCGTGGAGGAAGGCGATGGCGTCTCCCCGGGGAGAGACGCGCGGGTTGAGAATCCATCCCGCCGTCTCGAAGAGCGGCGTTCCGAGTGGAAACTCGAGCTGGCGCTTGCCGCCGACGACGCGCACCACGGCCAGCTCGCCCTTCGGGGACCAGTCTGCGTACTCGACGTTCTCGGCCATCTCCCGGGCCGCTCCACCGGAGGCCGGCGCGATGGCCAAGGTCCCGCGTTCCACGCCCTCCACCAGCCGAGGATGGAGAAGCACGGCCAGCTCCCCGGTTCCCGAGACGCCGAGAAGCGCGGCGTCCTTCAGGCCCAAGGGCTGGGCATCGTCGCTGCCCGGAGGGCGCGCAAACACTTCGAGCGGCTGTCCGCTCCAGCCGGCGCTGAAGACGACTCGCCCTTCGGGGTTGAAACGCCCGGCGGAGATGCGGCCCCAGCGAAACGTCATCAACTCCACCGAGGGCATGGGGGGCCGGCTGTCTCTACCGAAGAGGAAGGCCAGCACGACGGCGGCGAGGGCGGCGACGGGGATGAGGAAGGCCGCCGCCCTTCGGCGTTTCCTTCTGGGCACCAGGTCAAAGTGTGTCGTCGGCGTCACGGCACTGGTGGGTGACCGCAACAGGTTCAGGTGGAAGGCCAGGTCCCGCGCCGAGTGAAACCTCCGGGAGGGGTTCTTCTCCAGGCAGCGCTGGACCACCTGCACCACCGCCGCCGGAATGAGGGGAGGCAACGGCTCCGGCTCGGCGTGGAGGATGGCGTAACCGCTCTCGACGATGGAGCCGGCGACGAAGGCCCGCTTGCCGGACAGCATCTCGTACAGCACCGCGCCCAGGCTGAAGAAGTCGGTGCGGGCGTCGACCGGGTCTCCCCGCACCTGCTCGGGCGACATGTAGCCCGGCGTCCCGAGCACCATCCCCGTTCCGGTGTGCGCTCCCGAGGGCGACACCGTCGCCTCCATCAGCCCGTGCGGCGCCGTCTCCCGGACGGCCTCCACCAGCTTGGCGATGCCGAAGTCGATGACCTTGACGTGCCCGTCGCGAGTGATGAAGACGTTTTCCGGCTTGAGGTCCCGATGGACGATGCCGCCCTCGTGCGCCGCCGCCAGGCCCTCGGCCATCTGCGCAGCCCAGTCGAGCGCCAGGGCGAGCGGAATCGGCCCCTTGGCCAGACGCTCCCGTAACGAGTCGCCCTGGAGCAGCTCGGTGACGAAGTAGGGCTTGCCGTCATGGAGGCCGACGTCGAAGAGGGCCACCACGTTGGGGTGGCTCAGCGAACCGGCCAGCTTGGCCTCGCGCTCGAAGCGCTCCAGGAGCGGCCCGTCGGCGCTGAGGACGTCGGACATCACCTTGATGGCGACGTCTCGCGCCAGTCGCGCGTCCCGGGCCCGGTAAACCTCGGCCATGCCCCCGGCCCCGAGCAACGACACCACCTCGTAAGGACCGACGCGAGTCCCCGGTGTCAGACGCACGGCTGGGACCTTACACCTGCCCTGAGTCAAACCGGCGCGAGGTGGCCGCCCGCCGAGGCACGCTTCCTCGGCCGGACGGCGAGGCCCAGCGCCAGGGGACGTGCGCACCTTCCGTGCGGGCGCCTCATGCCTCGCGCAGCACCGAAGAGGGCAATGGGACAGGAATTTTCGCCTTCTCCAGCCCGAGCACGAGCCCTCCTTCCGACTCCTCGAGGAGGGCCCCGAGTGCCACCTGCGCCGCGCGGGAGAAGCGCGCCCTGGCCCGTCCCTGCTTCACCTGCACCGAGAGGACGCCGTCGGCCGAAAGGACGAGCGTCGCCGGGACGAGCGCCTCGCCCGTCCTGTCGCTGAGCCGCAAGAAGACGGCCGTCTCCGTCGCGTCGATGCCGGTGACGAGGTAGGCGGCATCCTCCACGGTGACGTAGGCCCAATCCTTCCCGACGCGCAGCTGGAAGCGTCCGTCGTCGGTGGGGACGAGGCTCTCGTTGAAGAGCTCGACAATTCTCGGGTGCTGGATGGGCTCGCCGTCGTGAAACCAGCGCAGCTGCGCGTCGAGGAGGAGCCCGCTGTCCTCGCGGGTGTGCCAGCGCACCGGCGGGCCTGGGGGCGTGACGTCCGGCTCCGCCATCAGGGCGAGCCCATCCGCCGGACGAGCTCCGTGTAGCCGCGAAAGGCCACCGCCCCCCAGAAGTTGACGAGAAAGCCGAGGCCCAAGAGCACCTGCACGCCCAGGGCCCGGAGGGACCAGCCACCCACCGCCAGCAAGAGGACGAGGTAGGGCGTCCAGTCCAGGGAGAAGCGGAAGCCAAACTGCATGTAGCCGGTGTTTTGGTAGAGGAAGCCGGGCAGCGCGGTGGCGAGCAGCGTCAGCCACAGGGGCCAGTGCAGCCGCGGCCGCAGCCGCGGCACGAAGAGCAGGACGAGAAACGGCATGGTGAGAAACAGCGACATCCCGTTCGGGTCGTACGAGAGGTGGAAGGGGTGCAGCTGGAGGCTCGGTAGCTTGAGGAAGGCCGCCTCGAGGTTGCGCGGGAGGTAGGCCAGGCTGAAGAGGCCGTGGGCGTCGATGTCCGCATTCACGCGGTTGTTGTAGAGAAACCGGTGGCCGAAGTCGGTGGGCGAGCCGAAGCGGGCGACGTTGTACCAGGCGGCGAGCAGGCCCAAGGGGGCCGCGGCCAGCGCAAACAGGCCGAGTCGCCGCAGGGCAGCCCCGGGTGCTCGCAGCACCTCGCGTAGCTGGCCAAGCCTGTCGAGGGGGCCGGGGCACAGCACCTCGAGGACGAAGAAGAGGCCGGTGAAGAAGAGGGGCGTCCTGGTGAGGGTGGCCATGGACCACAGGGCGCCGGCCAGGAGCGGCTGCTTCCCGCGGAGGGCGGCGAGCAGGTAGAGCACGGTGAAGAGGACGCCCAGCACCTCGGCGAAGAACCAAACCTCCCCCCGGATGGCGCAGGAGAAAAAGAGTGTGCCGAAGCCCAGCGTCAGCGCCAGCACCACGTCGTCGCTGCCGGTGCGCGCCGAGTCCCCGAGGAGGGCCAGCCTGCGACAGAGCGCGTAGAAGAGGGCGATGGCCGCGGCGCCGATGAGGATGCCGAAGCTGGTGTCATTGAATTGCCAGCCGTGCAGGGCGACGAAGGGCAGCATCACCACCGAGGGAAACGACGGGAAGCTGACGTACCAGCGGTCGCCCGGCTGCGGCGCACCCTCGCAGCGCAGCTTCACGCCGGCGCGCTCGCGCACGCAGGCCCAGTCCTCGAGGTTGGGCAAGTCGGCCGGGTCGACATCCAGCCGGCCATCGAGCCAGGCCTTGCTGGCGTAGACGAAGTGCGGCGCGGCACTCTGCCGCAGAAAGCGCGGGCCGCTGAAGCCGGCCAGGACGGCGAAGGAGACGACGAAGAGGGTGAGCTCGGTGCGGTAGGCGAAGGCCAGGACGCGCGCCGCGGCCACCACCCCGCCCACCGGGGGTGGGACTGCCGCCGGCTCCGTCACGGCCCACCCGCAAGGAGCGCATGGCGCAGCACTTCCAGGGCCGCCGCTGCCGAGAAGGTGCGCACCTGCTCGCGGTCGCCCGCGAAGCGGTGCCGCTGCGCGCTCGTCATGGAGGGCCCGGCCAGCGCGGTGAAGACGGTGCCCAGCGGCTTCTCCTCCGTCCCCCCGGTGGGGCCAGCGATGCCGGTGACGGCGAGGCCCCAGGTGGACGAGGTGGCGCGGCGCACGCCCTCGGCCATTTCCCTGGCCACCGCCTCGGAGACGGCCCCGTGGGCCAAAAGCGTCTCCTTCCGCACTCCCAGCCACGCCTCCTTCATGGCGTTGGCGTACACCACCGCGCCCCCTGGAAACCAGGCGCTCGCCCCGGGGACGGAGGTGAGGAGGTCCGCGATGCGGCCCCCGGTGCAGCTCTCGGCCAGGGACACCGTCTCGGAACGGGCGACGAGCAACCGGGCGATGACGGCCGGGTACCGCTCCTCGTCCTGTCCGAAGACGAAGCTGCCGAGGATGGCGCGGCTGGCCGTCTCCGCTGCGGCCAGCGCCCTGTCCGCTTCGGCCTGGGTGGCGCCTCTGGCCATCAGCTTGAGGTGGTTTTCCGGCGCCTGGGTGCGGAAGCCAAACGTGACGTCCGGGTGCTCGGCGAACAGCGGCGCCACCTTCGCATCGAGGTGGGACTCGGGCAGCCCCACGGTGCGCAAGAGGCGGAAGGCGAGAAACGTGGCGTCCTTGCGCTCGCCACGCAGGCGCTGGATGCGCGGGAGCACCTCGGCCTCCACGAGGTGCCGGTACTCCCGCGGGACGCCGGGGAGGAAGAAGAGGGTGGCCCGGCCGAGGCGGAGGACAAACATCGGCGCGCTCCCGTTGGGGTTGAGCACCACCTCGGCCCCGCGCGGGACGCGCGCCTGCCGACGGTTGTTGGCGGTGAGGACGATCCCGCGTCTGGCAAAGCGCGCCTCGAGCGCGGCCAGCGCCTCGGCGCTCTCCACCAGCGGGACGCCGGCCGCCTCCGCGGCGCACTCGGCGGTGAGGTCATCGGCAGTGGGCCCGAGGCCCCCGCTGACGAGCACCACGTCGGCCCGGGCCGACGTCACCTGTAGGGCCTCGAGAATCTCCTCCCGCACGTCCCCGACGACGGTGGTGCGCACCACCTGCTCGCCATGGGGCAGGAGGCGCTCCATGAAGTAGGGGCTGTTGGTGTCGACGGTCAGCCCGGTGAGGAGCTCGTCACCGGTACAGAGGACTTCGACGCGCATGGTCCCCTCGTTGTAAGCGCCACCGGGGCGCTAGAGGAAGTCCTGCTCGTCGTCGCCTTCGTCCGCGTCGGTGTCCTCTTCGAGCACGCCCACCGCCGGCTGGACGTGGCGGGCTTGCAGGTGGCGGCCGAGCCACAGGCCGGACTCGACGAAGCCCAGCGCCAGGTAGGCGCAGAAGTACGTCACCAGCACGTAGGCCGGATGAAGCCTGGTGGCGATGATGATGCCGGTGAGGCAGATGGCGGCGAAGATGCCCAGCGAGGCCATGTTGAGGCGAAGGTCCTTGAATGTCCGGTAACGCAAGGTGGACACCATGAGGAGTGACAGCACGGTGACGACCACCAAATAGGGCACCCGGGCCCCGGTGCCGAGCTCCCGGCCTCGGGTGAGGTGGTGCGCGATGACGACGCTGACGATGACACCCGCCGCCAGCGGGATGGGGAGCCCGACGAAGAAGCGCGAGCTGTCCGCGCGCTGGGAGAGGACGTTGAAGCGCGCCAGGCGCAGGGCGCCGCAGGCGATGTAGAGGAAGGCCACGAAGAGGCCGATGAATCCCAGTGGCCCGAGCGCCCACTTGTAGACGAGCATCGCCGGGGCCACGCCGAAGGAGACGAGGTCCGCCAGGCTGTCCAGCTCGACGCCGAACTGGCTCTGCGTCTTGGTGAGGCGGGCGACACGGCCGTCGAAGCCGTCGAAAAACATGGCGAAGAAGATGGCCAGCGCCGCCTGGTAAAGCTGGGCCGGGGACGCCTCTCCGGCGCACAGGGTGAGCGCGTAGAACCCGCAGAAGACGGAGGTGACGGTGAAGAGGTTGGGAAGGACGAACTTGAGCTTTTCGAGCTTCATCGAGCTTCCGGCAGCGGGGCCGCGGGAGGGCGGTGGACGGCCGGTGCCTGAAAAAGACGGCCTCGGAGTATAGCCCATGGCCCTCGGCACCGCTCTGGCCATTGTCGTCGCCTTGGCATTTGCCAGCGTGGCCTACCTCCTCGTCGTCCGGCGTGTCTACCGCCTTTCCGGCAGCCGGCCCGAGCCGCGGATGGCCCGGACGCACGACGGCTGGGAGATTGCCGTGCACCACCGCCCACCGGGCAGGCGACGGTTTCGCGAGCCGGTGCTCCTCTGTCATGGGCTCGCCACCAACCACCTCAACTTCGACTTCTCGCCGCCCTACTCCCTGGCCCACGCCCTGGCCGAGGCCGGCTTCGAGGTCTATAGCCTCGACTGGAGAGGCGCCGGGGACTCGCGGCCACCGAAGGGACGCGGGCGCTTCGACTTCGACGCCGATGACCTCATCGAGCACGACGCCCCGGCGGTGCTGGACCTCGTCCTCGGGCTGACGGAGGCCCGGGAGCTCTTCTGGGTGGGCCACTCCTTAGGCGGCCTCGTCGGCTACGCCGTCCTCGGCGGCGCCGAGGCCAAGCGCGTCCGCGGGCTGTGCGTCCTCGGGGCCCCGGTGTACTTCCACTACCCGCGCTGGCTCGCCCTTCTCATGCGCGCCTGCACCTGGCTGGCCTGGCCCATCGCCTTCCGCCAGCGCCTCCTGAGCCAGGCCTGCGCGCCCTTCGTCGGGCACCTCACGCTTCCGCTCTCCGACGTCCTCGTCAACCCGAAGGCCATCGTCCCGAAGGTGCTGCGCAGCATCTACGCAAACCTCATCGACTCCATGGGCTACAGGCTTCTGCGCCAGCTCGACGACTGGACGCGGCATGACCGCTTCTGCAGCCGGGACGCGAAGACGGACTACCGGGCGCGCCTGGCCGACGTCACCCGTCCGGTGCTGGTGCTGGGCGGGACGCAGGACGGCCTTGCGCCGCCCGCGGCCATAAAGGCCCAGGCGGCGCTGCTCGGCTCCGCCGACAAGACGGTGATGCTCTTTGGCCGGGACAATGGCGACGTGCTCGAGTACGGGCACGGAGACCTGCTCTTCGGACAGGGTGCGCCGCGCGAGGTGTACCCGCGCATTGTCTCCTGGGTGGCCGAGCGCGCCACGCGCCTCGAGGGTTGAAAACCGCCTACGCGCGCTCCGCCCCAAGGTGCGCTACAGGAAGCCCCCAGGGCCATGACACTTCTCGTCCGCACCGCAACCGAAGCCGACTTGCCGCGCCTCGTGCCGATGATGGTGGACTTCAACCGCCTGGAGTCCATCCCCTGGACGTTTGAGCGCGGGGAGCGAGCCCTGCGCCAGCTGCTCGCCAATGCCGAGCTCGGCTTCGTCGGCCTCGGCGAGGTGGACGAGAGGACGTGCGGCTATTTCGTCCTCACCTTCGGCTACGACTTGGAGTGGAATGGGCGGGACGCGTTTCTCACCGAGCTCTACCTCGCCAAGGAGGCCCGGGGGCAGGGCCTCGGGCGGCTCCTCCTCCAGGCGGCCGAGTCCACGGCCGAGGCACGCGGGACACGGGCCCTGCACCTCATGGTGCGGCCGGAGAATGCCCCGGCGCTCTCGCTGTACCTCGCCACCGGGTTTCGAGAAGGCGCCCGGCGGCTGCTCACCAAGCCGTTGCGCGGCCAAGGCTAGCCGCGGGCTGCCCCTTCCCGAGGGGACTACCGCGGCAGCCGCACCGTCTCGATGCAGGGCAAGGCCGGAAGCGGACCGGCCACGTCGGCGGCCGTCACCTGGGCGCCGTCCGCGCACTCGGCCCACAGGACGCCCTCGGTGCCCACGGCCCGGAAGCCCCGCAGCACGAGGACAGCGTCGGAGATGGCCACCGCGCCCGGGCCCTCCGAGTCCGTGACGGAGACGTCGGAGGCGGCGAGGTGGGCACGCGTCTCGGAGACGAGGCCCGCGGTATGGCACTTCTCGAGCGTGGCGTGGACGAGGGTGACGTCGGCGCCCTCGGCCGCGAGAAGGCAGGCACCGGACGCCTCGCCGACAAAGAGGTTGCGAAAGGTGGCCGTGCCGCCGCGCAGCTGCACGCCGTCAGCCCCGGAGCCGTCCCTGTCCCTGGTGCGCAGCACCCGGGCGCCGTCCAGGCGCAGGCTTCCATCCCGGGTGGAGATGCCGAGGCCAGCGGTGTCCTCGACCAAAAGGCCCTCCACCGCCACCTCGGAGGAGACGGCTTGCAGGCCGCCAAACGTCCCGGCCTGAAGGACGGTGAGTTTCGTGAAATGCGCCTTGGCCTGGACGACGCCCACGCCGGCGCGGTCCGCGCCCGTCGAGGTGAAGTCCTCGGCCTCCACCACCGCGCCCGTCCCGGTGAGAAGCCCGTACTCGTGTCCGTGGACTTGCACCCGGCGCAGGGAAACCCTCCCGCCGGCGACGTAGAGGCCCGGGCCCCGGCCTTCCGAGACGCTGACGTCGGACAGTTCCGCCACGCCGCCCCGGAGGTGCACCGCCGTCACCGCGCCCCGAAAGGCCACCGTCGCCAGCACCAGCCGCCCGGGCGCGAGCGCCTCGACACCCCGCTGCCAGGGGCCCTCAAAGGTGCAGCCCAGCAATTCGGCCTGCGCCTCGGCTTCCACATGCACCCCCACCGCGTTGGAGACGGAGGCCTCGAAGACGACGCCGTGGGCCAAAAGGTGTCCTCCCTGGCCGATGAGGAGGGCGCCTGCGCGCTGGCCGCTGAAGCGCACGTCCTCGAGCCTCACCTCCCCCGTGCCGCGAAGGCCGAGCGTCCCGCCCTGGAGGAGGATGCGCCGTAGGGTGAGCGCCCCTTCTGCCTCGAGCACCGTCACGCCCGCCTTGGCCGTCAGGACGGCGGCGCTTGCACCGAGGAGTTCCGTGCCGTCCGGCGCGACGAAGGGCCCCGGGTACAGGCCCGCCGCGAGGTGCACGAGGCGGCGCGGCGCCGGCGCGGCGAGGGCCTCCTCGAGGCGCCGAAAGGGCCGTGCCTCGGTACCGTCCCCGCCGTCCTGGGCCGCGACGTCCACCCACACGACGAGGGCGGAGGGCGAGGCCGCTTCCGTCGCTTGGGGCCGGACGCCGGTGCACGAAGCGGCGAGGAGGAGGGCCGCCCCGAGGGGCCCCACCGACGTCAACCGCACGAGGCGACGGGCTCCCACGGGGACATGAAGCCGGGGGGACGACGTCCCGTCCGGCGCGCTACGCGCCCGGCTCCTCGGGGTGGGCGTCCTTGCCCTTCTTCGTCCGGCGCTGCGGGGCGAGGATGACGACTTTCGGCGACGACGTCCCCACCAGCTTCTTGAATTCCTTGAGGGGGTCCCTCGGCACGCCGGCGCGGACAAACTCGAAGTGCAGGTGGACGCCGGTGGCGGTGCCCGTCCGTCCGGCCAGGCCGAGCGCGTCCCCGGCCTGGACTGGCGTGCCCTCGAGGACGAGGGTGGAGGTGAGGTGGCTGTAGCGCGTGAGGAGCCCGTCCACGTGCTGGAGTTCCACCTCGTAGCCATAGCCAGCCGTCCAGCCGGCCCGCACCACCATGCCCGCGCCGGCCGCCAGCACTGGCTCATTCGGGTCCGCGGCCAAGTCCACGCCAGCGTGCAGCTTCCAGCGGCGCTGGATGGGGTGGAAGCGCTTTCCGAAGCGGCTCGTCACGCGGACGGTGGAGAGGGGCCAGCGAAAGCCTGCCGGACGGACGGTGCCGGGGCTGGCGACGAGAAAGCGCGCGTCGAGGGCGGCCAACCGCGCTTCGAGGCCCTGCAGCAGCGGCTCGGGCAAGTCCCGGTAGGCGCGCACGTCGAGGTCGAGGATGGCCTGGAGGAGCGCCCGCACGGCCGAGACGTCATCCGCCGACGCCTCCTGTGCCAGGAAGCGCTCGACGTCCGTCTGCACGGACTCCCACCGCGCCAGCTCCGCGCTGGGCATGGCGTCCCCGGGCAGGGCCGAGGCCCGCGCCGCCTGCGCGTCGGAGGCAAAGCGGACGAGGCGCCGTCGAAGCGTCTCCCCCGTCACCGCCTCGCTGGCCACGGCCTCGACGGTGGGCGGGGGCGGCGCCGCCGTCAGCGACGGCCCCTCCTCGTCCCTCAGGCGGGACGCGCCGCTTCTGGCAAGGGACGCCCGCTGGGTGGTGGCGCACGCGCACAGCACCAGGGCCAAAAACGGAGGGAGGGAGCGCAGGGGCATTCCGTCCCTGGTGAGAGGGACTGGCGCCTTCTACCCACCTCTTTGCGGCCCTGGAAAGCTTTAATACGGAGGGCCGCACCCGGGGTGGGGGCGTCAGCGCCCCTCGTCCGCCAGGCGGGCGGCCGCCTCGAGCGCCCGCTGGACGTCCTTCGCCCCCACGTCCAGGTGGCAGACGAAACGCAGCGTCCTCGGGCCCACCGCGTGGCCAAGGACGCCCTGGGCGCGCAGACGCGTCACGGCCTCGGCGGCCGCGCAGGGAAACTCGGCGTACACCATGTTGGTTTCCACGCGGCTGACATCCACCGTCACGCCGGGAAGGGCGGCGAGGCCCGCGGCCAGCTCCCGGGCATGCTGGTGGTCCTCCGCCAGGCGCTGCACGTGGTGCTGGAGCGCATACAGCGCGCCGGCGGCAAGAATGCCGGCCTGCCGCATGCCTCCCCCGAGGCGCTTCCTAAGCCTCCGGGCCTCGTGGATGAAGGCGCGGGTGCCGACGAGCACCGAGCCCGCCGGGGCACCGAGGCCCTTGCTGAAGCACACGGTGGTGGAGTCCGTGAGCTCGGCCCAGCTGCGTGCGCCTTTGCCAGTGGCCACCTCGGCATTCCACAGGCGCGCCCCGTCGAGGTGGACGGAGAGCCCGGCCTCGCGGGCCGGCTTCAGGGCCTTCTCGAAGGCCTCCAGCGGCCAGACGGTGCCCCCGCCCCGGTTGTGGGTGTTTTCCAGGACGAGAAGCCGGGAGCGCGGGGCGTGGTCATCATCGGGGCGGAGGGCCGAACGCACCTGCGCCTCGCTGAGGATGCCCTTGGGGGACGCAAGCGGGTACAGCTGCGCGCCCCACAGCGCCGCCGTGCCCCCGGCTTCGTAGTGCAGGGTGTGACTGTTGGCCTCCAGCACCACCTCGTCGCCCGGACGGCAGAAGATGCCGACGGCAATCTGGTTGCCCTGCGTCCCGGAGGTGACGAAGAGGCCGGCCTCGTGCCCCAGCCGCTCGGCGGTGGCCTCCTCCAGCCGGCGCACGGTGGGGTCCTCTCCATAGACGTCGTCCCCCACCTCCGCCGCTGCCATCGCGGCGCGCATTTTCTCGGTGGGACGGGTGACGGTGTCGGAGCGAAAGTCAGAGACGGGGAGAGCCATGGCGCGCTCCGGCGTTATAAGTCGGCACCACCATGCCCCGCGAGAGCAACTCCGAAAGGTCTCTGCGCGCCCTCCAAGTCCTCGACGCCCTGGAGGAGGCGATGCCCGACGTCCACATCGAGCTCGACTACCGGACGCCCTTCGAGCTCCTGGTGGCCGTCCTTCTCGCTGCCCAGTGCACCGACAAGCGGGTGAACCTCACCACACCCGCGCTCTTCACGCGCTTTCCAGACGCGCAAGCCATGGCCCGGGCGCCGAAAGCCTCCCTGGAGAAGCTCATCAAGAGCTGTGGCTTCTTTCGCGCCAAGGCCCGCGCCCTGAAGGCCATGTCGCTGGCGCTGCTCGAGCGCCACGCGGGCCAGGTCCCCCAGCTTCGCACCTCCCTGTCGGCATTACCGGGCGTCGGAAACAAGACGGCCGGGGTGGTGAGCATCCACATCGGCGGCGAGCCCGCCTTCCCGGTGGACACCCACGTCCGCCGCCTGTCGAGGCGGCTGGGCTTCACGCGAAGCCTCGACCCGGACACCATCGAGGAGGACTTGCAAAAGCTCCTTCCCCCCGAAACCTGGGCCAAGGGCCACCAGTTGCTCGTCTGGCACGGCCGCCGGACGTGCTTTGCCCGAAAGCCGGCCTGCGACCGCTGCGTGGTGGCCGCCCTCTGCCCGAAGGTGGGCGTGCCCAAGGCGGCCCGCGGCCGCGCCCCGGCAAACCGCGTCCGTCGTGCTCCTGTCGCACGGAAGGCCTCGGCACGACGGGACGTCCGTCGCTCTGGCTAGAGAGCGCCGGAAACTGCACTTCCTGGCCACGCCGGCCTCAAGGTGGCGTGCAGCCTTTTTCAGTGACACGACGAGAAAGGGAGTCCCCATGCTGAGACGCTCGAGGCTGTTGGCCAGACGAATTTCAGGGACGGCAACGCCCACCCCCCGGAGGCCACCCCGTGCCGGGAGACGACGGCGCTGGCGTGGCGGCAGTCTCACCCTGGCCGTCGGGCTGAGTTTGGCCCTGGCCAACGGCGCGCGCGCCGCTCCCTCGGAAGCCGAGGCACGCGCGTTTTTCGAACGCTTCGTGGCGGCGCAGAATGCGCACGACGCCGTGGCCGTCAAGGCGATGCTCTGGGATTCGCCTCAGATGCTCTGGTACTCGCGCGGCACGGAGATTCGGGGGACGAGCGCCGTCGTCGAGACCCTGCACAGCTACTACGCCGGGACGTGGCACCTGGAGCCGGACATGGCCAGCTTCCGCGCCACCGTCCTCAGCGACACCGTCCTGCAGCTGCTCGTGCCCGTCGTCTTCACCCGAGGCGATGCCGGTCAGCCCCCGCAGGCGAACCAGTTTCTCATCTGCCAGACGCTGGTGCTTTCACCGACGGGCTGGAAGGTGGCCAGCATCCTACCCATCGCCAACACGCAGCTGAAAAACAGCAAGTGACTCCCCCGGGGCTACAGCGCGTCGCCCAGCCGCAGCGTCTCCTCGACAGCCCGACGCTCCCTCTTCCGCTGACGCATCCGCTTGCGGATGAGGACGCGAGTCAACGGGGAGAGGTGGTCCAGGTACACCGTCCCCGCAAGGTGGTCGGTCTCGTGCTGGACGGCGATGGCCAGAAGCCCCTCGCAGAGGAGGCGCTGGGGCTCGCCGTGCTCGTCGAGGTACTCGACGCTGACGCGCTCGGCGCGCTCCACCTCCTCGGCCTCCCCGGGGATGGAGAGGCAACCCTCCCGGTAGGTGGTGGTGCCCAGCCGCTCGAGAATGCGTGGGTTGACCATCGCCAGGGGGCGTGACTCCGGCTGCCGGGCGCGGGTGTCCAGCACCACGACTTGGAGCAGCACCCCCACCTGCGGCGCGGCCAGTCCAACGCCAGGCGCCGCGTACATGGTTTCGAAGAGGTCACGGATGAGCGTCTGCACGGTGGCGTCCACCGCGTCCACGGCGACGGCCGGCCGTTTGAGGATGGGGTCAGGCCACAGGAGAATGTCGCGCACCATGCCCTTTTACGTAGCACGGGTCCCTCCCTCCCCGTCCACGAGGGAACGCGCATAGGCCTGCCGCAGCCGCTCGTCTCCGAGGGCCCGGGCCGCCTCGTCGAGGAGGGACTGGAGCCGCGCCGCCCGGGCCGGCACCTCCGGGTCCGGGTGGCCGACGTAGCGCAAGGGGTCGAACTCCGCCGCCAGACGGGCGTGGGCCCGTTGCACCTCCTCCGTCCCCGCGGTGCGCGGAAGCCCGAGCACGCTGAAGTAGTCCGCCTCCTCGCTGGCCAGGGACTTCTGCTGCAGCCGTTGCAGCTCCACCACAGGGTCCATCTCCGGGGGCCCGGAGGCCTCCGGCGCCGCCACCTCCACGAGTCCCAGCACCTCGGCCACGGCCAGCGCCCGCAGCCCCGCGTCCTGGCGAATGCCGGTGCGGCTGAGGAGCTCGAGCACCGTGCGCTCCCCGTCCACCGCCTCGAGGAGGCGGCGCTCGCGCTCGCCAAACTCGAAGGGGCTCAAGTCCAGCCGTCGCAGAAGCCGGGGAATGGCCCGCGTCCCCTTGCTGCGCGCCTCCACCTCCTCCGGCGGGAGGGCGCGCCGGAGCGCCTCTGCCAGCAGCGCCGAGAGCGGGCGCTCGGAGGCACAGCCGCCCGAAGGCGGCTGGGCGTCGGCCGCCAGCCGGTAGGTGCTGTCCTTTGCCGAGAGAGCCTCCAGGGCCCGGGACTCGGTGCACCGCTGCAGAAGCGGCACCACCTCCGCCTCGCGCAGGGCGCCGCGCTCGACGAGCTCCTGGGCCAGGGCCTCGTCGGGCAGGCGCAGGGCCCGGGCCTCGGCCGCCACCTGTGCATCGAGGAGGCCGTCGGCCACCGCCTGCTGGACGAGGGACTCGGAGGGGTGGGTGGAGGCGGCTCCCGCCAGCGCGCCGTCGGCCAGCCAGAGAATGCGCAACGTCTCCTCGGCCCGAAGCTCGAGTCGGGCCGTGGCCCGCACTTCCACGAGGCGCAAGAGGAGCGCCGCGAGCTGCTCGAGACTCACCTGGCCGCCGTCGGCCGCGCCCCAGCTGAGACGCTCCGTGGGTGGAGGGGCCTCTGGCGCTGCGTCCGGCGGGGTGGGCACCTTGGACGCGCGGCGCACGGACGCCGGCGCCTCCGGCGGCCTCGGCGGAGGGAGCGCCTCCGCCGGTGCAGGCGAAGGGACGATGTCCTTGGCCCGCGCCGCGGCCAGCTCCCCGCGAAGCGCCTCCGCCGACGCACGCTCCCGCCGCAGGGCCTCCTCGGCCCGGGCCAGCGCCTCCAGGGCCGCGCGCTCGCCTTGCGCCAGGCGCTCGGCGAGGTGCGCCGCCTCCACCTCGAGTGCCTGGGCCTGGGCCTGGGCACGCTCGGCCTGGGAGAGCGCCTGACGCTCCCGCGCCGCCCAGTCCTCGGCCTCGGAGCGCGCGCGCTTCACCTGTGCATCGCGCTCCTGGGCCTCCTTGGCCAGCCGGGTGGCTTGCTCCTGGGCCCGGGCCTCGGCCTCCCGCTGCGCCCGCAGCGCCTCCTCCTCGCGGGCCCGAAGCAGGGCCGTCAACCGGGCCACCTCCGTCGTGGCGCGCGCCTCTT
>Ga0302325_10014259_pt1 | contig 16923 bp, 12 predicted proteins | sample Palsa_T0_2_FD_201948 | JGI IMG/M metagenome (GOLD analysis project Ga0302325, IMG submission 201948) | Peat permafrost microbial communities from Stordalen Mire near Abisko, Sweden - Palsa_T0_2 | ecosystem: Environmental > Terrestrial > Soil > Palsa > Peat permafrost | place: Sweden: Abisko... | reverse complement strand
TAATGCGCAAATGCTTTGTTCGCTTCCGCCATGCGATGAACGTCTTCCTTCTTCTTCATGGCCGCGCCGCGGCCGTTGGCCGCATCCAGCAGTTCGCTGGTCAACTTCTCGATCATGCCCTTTTCGCCCCGCGCCCGGCCGTACGTGACCAGCCAGCGGATGGCGAGCGAGGTGCGCCGCTCAGGATTGACTTCGATCGGCACCTGGTAGTTGGCGCCGCCCACGCGACGGGTCTTAACTTCCAACAGAGGCTTGCAGTTCTCCACCGCTTTTTTGAACAGCTTCAAGGCTTCGTCGCCACCCTTTTGCTCCAGGTTGGTCATGGCCTGGTAGAAGATGCCTTGGGCGGTCGACTTCTTGCCGTCCCACATCATGGAGTTGACGAACTTCGTGACCAGCGACGAGTTGTACACCGGATCGGCGGCAACTTCCCGTTTCGCGATATGTCCTTTTCTCGGCATTGCTTCCCTTCCCGCTAGATCCTGGTGTTACTTGGCGCCGCTTTTGGGGCGCTTGGCGCCGTATTTGGAACGGCTCTGTTTGCGATTCGCCACGCCCACGGAATCCAGGGTGCCGCGGACCACGTGGTAGCGTACGCCCGGCAGATCCTTCACACGGCCGCCGCGGATGAGCACAATAGAGTGCTCCTGCAGGTTGTGGCCGATGCCGGGAATGTAGGTGGTGACTTCCACGCCGTTGGTCAGGCGGACACGCGCGACCTTACGCAGCGCGGAGTTCGGCTTCTTTGGCGTTTGCGTGTAGACACGGGTGCAGACGCCGCGCCGCTGCGGCGATCCCTGCAGTGCCGGAGACGCCGTCTTGTACCGGGCCGCAGTCCGGCCTTTTCTCACGAGCTGACTAAATGTAGGCAAAGCTTAACTCCTTAAAAACACCACTGCACACGCATTGGGTGGGCGTAATTTGCCCGCCTTCTGAGCGCCTGCCTGCTTCATACCAGACGAGAACGTCGACGGTGACCGCGCGTTTCTTTCCTACCGGGCACATTCGCGCTTGCGCGCTGTTGCGCCTTGTGCCGACACAAGTATTCGGAAGGCACTTGGAAAGAAGCCAGTTCCGTTTCGAAGTTCCGGCCCGCATAGCCTCCCCAGGCGGGAGGTGTCGCAAAGGCCGATGCGATTGTTCCCCAGCATCACGCGAACGCTTTGAAGGGACCCTGTTGAATGGGCCGCAAGGTGCTGCCGCTAGTCGTAAGACTAGCTCATGCGGAACCTTCTTAAGATACCAAGATGCGCTCCTGGCGTCAAATTCCGGGAAGACAAGTCGTCACGGGGTCAGAGGTTAGGCAAGACGACACGCAGAAGGGATTCAGCCGTCCCTAACGGGACTCACATTTTGCTCGATTCCTAACCCAGGACTGGCGTCCTGGGCTATTTTCAGGTCGCCCCTTTCGGGGCTGGATCTCCGAGTGAAGCTCCCATTCTTCCATTTGGTGTCATGGTGCAATGGACAACCTCTCGGATGTTGTTCATTCCATAATCAACTTGCCACAAGCAAGTCAGGCTGCTCCCTTGGCACGTGCGAAAGTTGCCGGCTTGGTATCGCAGAAACCCACTCAAGCCAAAACAAGGCTTGAATGGGCCACCCAATCTTTTGTTGCAGGGGCAGAAGGTGAAGTGAGGCTCTTGTTACAGGGGCAGAAAGTAAAGTGAGGATAGGCCGTCCATAAACGGCCTTGAATAAGGAGCGTCCTGGGCCGGTGTGCTAGCATCCTGCTGAATGTTCGCGCGCCTTCCCCCCATTTGCCTATGCGTTGCCGTGCTGTCGGCAGCGCCTCTCACCGCCAGCACGGCGGTCGATCCCCGCATCGCCAACGTTATCTCCGAGCTGGAGAAGACTCGCAACATCCACCAGGCCGCGCTCTCACCCGACGGCCAAACCATTGCCTGGGTGGCGGACGCGGATGGCGCCACCGAGATCAAGATCGCACCCGTGGCCGACCCCTCCCGCTCTCACCGGCTGACCGCCGGAGCTGGGGCGCCGTGCATCGAGCAAGGCCTGGCCTGGTCACCCGATAGCAAAGAGCTGGCCTTTACCTCCGACTGCAATGCGCCTGCAGGCGCGATGAATCAACCCGACGTCTATATTGCCGCCACCACTGCCCTTCCCGCTCCCCGGCGGCTAACCCACCTGCATGGCGGAGTCACCAGCCTGGCTTTTGCCCCGGACGGGCTGCATATCGCTTGCCTGTACATCGAAGGCGCCACCCGGGCGGCCGGCGCACTGGCTGCGATGAAGCCCCCGGCGGGTGTTATCGGGGTTGAGGGCCTCGAAATCCAGCGCATCGCCGCTATCGAAACCGCATCCGGAGAAGTGCGTGAGATCACCCCAGCCAAGCTCCATGTTTATGAATTCGACTGGGCACCCGACAGCCGGAAATTGGCCTACATAGCGGCACCGCCGCCCGGAGAAAACAATTGGTGGGTGGCACAGCTCTACACCCAGCAGCTGGCAGGGGGCCCGCCTCGAGCCGTCCTGGACCCTGAACACACCCCCGGGCGGCTCCAGGGCCTGCAGATCGCAGTACCACGCTGGTCGCCGGATGGCCGGCAAATAGCGTTTATCGGCGGCCTCATGAGCGACCAGGGACCCACGGGCGGGGATATCTATCTGATATCCGCCACCGGGGGCGAGGCGAAAGACATCACGCCCGATGCAGATAAGACCGCGGCCTGGATTGAATGGCGCCACCCCTCCACCGGTCAGCTGCTGGTTTCCTGGGTGGACTCGGGACAGGTCGAGATCGGGGAAGTGGCTGCGTCCGATGGGAGCGTCACGGCCAAATACGCAAGCATCCCCGGTTCGGTGACCGACGGACGGCTGGAACAAAGCCTCTCCGTCGCTGCCAATGGCAGAGTGGCCTACATTAGGAGCTCCTTCGCGGAAGCTCCCGAGGTTTACGTCGGCCAGCTGGGGGGCCCAGCGCACCAGATCACCCGCTACAACGACGCCCTCAAGCCCCTGTGGGGGAGGTCCGAATCGATCCGCTGGACGAGCGATACGTTCGCTGTCCAAGGTTGGCTGCTCTACCCGGCTCACTACGATCCGGGCAAGAGGTATCCCTTGATCGTCAGCGTACACGGCGGCCCTTCCAGTGAGGTGCAACCTCGCTGGCCGGATCTGGGCTACAACCCGATCGCCTTTTCTGCGCTGGATTATTTTGTCCTGATGCCTAATCCGCGCGGCAGCTATGGAGAGGGCGAGGCCTTTACCCAGGCCAACCGCAAGGATTTCGGCTACGGGGATCTGCGCGACATCCTGGCCGGGGTGGACGCAGTGAGCGCGAAGCTGCCCATCGACCCGCAGCGTATCGGCCTGACCGGGTGGAGTTACGGCGGCTTCATGACCATGTTCGCCGTGACCCAGACACAGCGCTTTCACGCCGCCGTGGCCGGGGCCGGCATCTCCGATTGGAAGAGCTATTACGGGGAAAACTCCATCGACCAATGGATGACGCCGTTCTTCGGCGCCTCGGTGTATGACGACCCGGGGGTCTACGCCAGGAGTTCGGCCATCGACTTTATCCGCAACGTAAAGACGCCGACGCTTCTGGTGGTGGGCGACCGGGATGGAGAGTGTCCCGCGCCGCAGTCGTTCGAGTTCTGGCATGCGCTGCGCGCCGAGCACGTACCCACGGAGCTGGTGGTGTACCCGGAGGAGGGTCACCGCTTCGAATCGCCGCAGCATCGGCGCGATGTGCTGGCACGGGCGCTCGCGTGGTTCGAGCAGTATATGCCACCGCAGAGCTAGCCCTGTTGCCTCATGGCCCAGTCCCTTCTACACTTAGAACGTTGACCACGCACAACTCTGCAAGCAAGCATCGAGGAGGCTCCGCGAGCGGCTCGGCAATGACGAAGCCGCTGGAGGAGCCAGCGATAGGGCAACGTTCAGTCACACTCCCCCAGAAATTGGAGAGTTAGTCTGGAAATCAGTCGTTCATCAACCGCCGGGAGCGGCGACGCCCGGCGGGGAGGTTTCATGCAGCGGTTTTTGACGTTTGTGGTTTTGGCTTTCCTTACCGTCCCCGTGGGTCTTTCTATCCAGGGCTGCGCTAACAAGAATTCGACTTACTGCAACGGGTCCGGCTACGGCTACAACGACTCCCAGCCGGTCTCCATCTCGCTGCAGCCGCAGACCACGGGTCTTTCGGTAGCATTTTCGCAAACCACACAACTGCAAGCTCCCACGGCGGAGAACTGCAAAGGCGGGACGGCTTCAGTAAGGACCTTCGCCTACGGCACCTCGGACCGGACCATCGCGGACGTGTCGCCCACCGGCGCGGTCTGTGGCGGGACGTGGAACCTGACTACCCCCGCGGTCGCCGCTTACACCACCTGCCTTCCCACCGGCAAAACGGGCATCGCGTACATGACCGCCAGCGCTGCAGGGTTCACCAGCAACCAGGTCGCAGTGTATTCCCACCCGCCCATCGCCAGCCTTTCGGTCAACGGCCCGACCAACCCCACCAGTGGCCAGGCGGAGTGTCTCTCACAGGGCCTGACCTCGCAGCTGGATGCCACGGCATACACCACCAACAGCGCCGGCGAGCAAGTGCTTCTGTGCAGCCCGGACATCCTGCCGGGTGGAGGCTATGGCCCCACCGATTGCAACAATGTCATCGGCCATCTCGCCTACGCGCCGTCCAGCACCGGCATTGTCACCATCGATCAGAATGGCGTGGCTACGGCCCAAGCGCCCGGCTCTACCCTGATCACGGGCACGATTTCCCAGACCAGCAGCAACGCGGGCTACTTCTACACCTGCCCGCCCGCCAAGATTGCGCTGAGCGTGGCCTCGATCCCATCCACCAGCGCCAGCATCACACTCAACACCCCTTTGGCGCTCACCGCTACCGTGACGGATACCAACAACAACGTGATCAACGGGCTCCCGCTAAGCTATGTGTCCACCAATCCGGGGAGCATCGCGGTCAGCTCCACGGGCGCGGTCACTGCCTCATACCCCTCCAACTCGGCGATTACCGCGATCTGTCAACCGACCGCCTGCAACCCGGCCCCGATCAATGTCATGGGAACACTGGGCACGGGCGTGCCGGTGATCAGCAATTTTGTGCAGATTACCTCGCCGGGCAAGAACAGCAATTACATTTGGGTGTCGAGCCCGGGTTCACCCTACTTTGTGCCTATCGATCTTTCGACCGGGACCATAGGCAATCCGATCAAGATGCCCTACTCGCCTAACTCCATGGTCCTCGATCCGACCGGGACGACTCTTTATTTCGGCAGCTATCACGAGATGATGACGTACAGCGCGGCCACCAACAGCCTGAGCACAGAGCAGCCCAACACTCCGGGTATCGTGCTCGCCGTCTCTCCCACCAACAGCCAGGTGGTGATTAACGATCAGCTGCGCGGGGTTCTCTACCTGTACACGCCGACGTCGGGGGCCTACACCTCCTTCGCCGGGATTGCGGAGAAAGCCGCGTTCACCGCGGATGGACAAACCGTTTATATGGTGGGCGACGGAGTTCTCTATATCCACAACACCTTCACCGGCTGGTCGATCGAGCCCCTGCCGACAGGCCAGGCCACGGCGACCTCAGGCATCTGCCCGGCAACCAACACCACCAGTCCCATTCCGACGAACCCTACGACCTATCCGCCCAACACTACGGCAAACCCCAACAACACTTACAACATGTTCTGTTCTCCGGATCTGGCGGTGACGATCCCCGCAGCCGCGGTCTTTCTCTCCGGATCGACGACCGCTGCTTACGGCGAGTGCCCGGAGACCACGGTCAAGCCGGTGGTGAATTATCCGGAAGCGACCACGGTCGCCGTTGCCACGGACCATATGGCCTCGACCACCGACGGCAAACACATCATCGGCGCGTCGGCCAATCCGCCGGTGCTGACGGATCTTTCGATTACCGTGCCGATCGATGCCTGCCCCTCGGATGCCAACGGGCAGACAACGGGCATCGTCTTCAATCCTCCGCCCGTGGCCAACCAGATCTCGCTGGCCGCATACGGCCTTACCAACATCAACGAAGTGGTGGCCGCCACCAATTCGCTCGAGGCCTTCGTGACCTACGGGACGAACGCCACGGCGACGCCCGCCGGTGGCGCGTTGTTGCCGGTCTATCAGCCCTCGACCCAAGCGGGAGCGGTGGGAACGCTCAGCAGCATCACGCTCGCAGGCACGGCAATCGCCCCAGTAGCCGGCATCTTTTCCCCGGATAACACCATCTTCTTTGCCGGCACGAGCGGGGATAATCTGTTGCACCTGATCGACACCAAGACCCTGCTCGATACGCAGCAGATCAACCCGAAACTTACCGATATCAATGGGGTGCCGTTGCCGCCGGTTTTTCTGGCGGTCAAGCCCCGGCCCACGACCTAACCGGCTGCGGAAAGACTCGGGGCAGGGGGAGGGGGCGAGAGAGAAAGGTGGGTTTTTAAACGGGTCAGTTGCCGGCGAGCGACACCGCGCCTGGGGTTGAAATGCCGCCTCGTTCCCAGCCGAGGACCTCGGAAATCTGATCGGCAAGCGTTAAGGGATCGAAGGGCTTGGAAAGGATCGCAGCCGCTCCCAGTTCATCGAGCTTCCGCCGATCCTGCCCTTGCACCTTGGCCGTGAGCAGAAGCACGGGAATATGGGCGGTGTTCCCGTTCTGCTTGAGGATCTGATAAGTCGTCGGACCGTCGATGTCCGGCATCATGACGTCGAGCAAAATGGCGTCCGGTTGTTCCAGCGAAGCGCGCCGGATACCCTGCGCTCCGGAAGGAGCCAGGATCACCTGCCAGCCGGCAACTGTCTCCAGGCTAAGCGCGGTTACCTCACGAATATCAGCTTCATCATCGATGATCAAAATGCGTGGGATCATACGGCGCCCGCTCTCGGTATGCAGTTATCACTCTAGGTTCGCGGCCCCCGAGCGTACATAACACTTGCTGTGCATTACCTTGATACTAGGCCGCTTAGGGCATTCATGGCGATTTGGATTCTATCCGTTACGGTTACGTAATAGCCCCGCGGCCGGAGGCCGGCATGAGCTTCCTTACGCAGATCGGGTATGCTAGCCTCTGGCCGGGCCAACCCGGCAAGGACGCGAGGAACCGAAATGACCAGATTGCTCAGGATGTGCATAGGGGTAATGACGCTACCGGCGGTGCTGGCGCTGTCGGGGGCGATGTTCAAAAAACAGGGGTTGGAAGTGGATTTCAAGACCAGCCAGGGCCAGGATGCGGGAACGGCCACGCTGACTCCTGCGGGCAACGGGGTGAAGGTCAAGTTGGACCTGACGAATCTTCCCGAAGGGGAGCATGCGATCCACGTTCACCAGAGCGCGAAATGCGATGCACCGGATTTCAAGACGGCGGGCGGCCATCTTAACCCCGATAGCAAGGAGCATGGAATCAAGAATCCCAAGGGCGCCCACGCGGGCGACATGCCGATCAACCTGCAAGTGATGGCCGACGGGACAGACCATGTCTCGTTTGTGACGCAAAGTATCTCGCTCAAGAAGGACGCCAAGAACTCGGTGTTCGCCAACGGCGGCACGGCGTTTATCATTCACGAGAAAGCGGACGATATGGTGACCGACCCGACGGGCAATGCCGGCGCGAGAATCGCGTGCGGGGCCATTGTCGCGCCCTGAAACTCCGGGTCACCAGGGATGTCAGCGGCGCGAATGTTTGGCGACCGGGGGCGCTGCGGGGACTAGATATTTGGGAATACTGGCCGCGGGCAGGACGGAAGCTAGAAGAGAACCCTGCAACCCATCACAGCCGAGGGTCCGCAGGCACTCCATCTGGTCGGCGCGCTGCACGCCTTCGGCCACCACCCGCAGGCCAAGACCGTGGGCCAGCGCAATGATGGCCTGCACGATGGTATAGGTCCCGTTGGGATCAGACACGCGCTCGACAAAGGAACAGTCGATCTTGAGCGTGCTCACGGGAAGCTGGTGCAGATGGCTCAGGCAGGAGTAGCTGCTGCCAAAGTCGGCCACGGAAAAGTGGACGCCCAATGCCGCCAGACTGCGCATCTGATGTGCGACCTCAGGGCGGTTGCGCATGACCGTGCTCTCGGTGACGATCAGTTCGAGCAGCCGGGGGTCGAGGCCGTGCTGGCCGAGGATGGCCAGTACCCGGGCAGCGAAATCCGAGTGCAGAAACTGCAGCGGAGAGACACAAAAGGATATGCGCGGCGTGGTGAGGTGCTGGTTTTGCCACTCCCGAATCTGACGGCAAACCTCGTCCAGCAGCCAGTTGCCCAAGGGAACGATGAGGCCGCTCTCCTCGGCAATGGGCAGGAAGCGGTCGGGCGCGATGAGGCCGAGTTGTGGATGGTTAAGCCGCGGAACCGCTTGCAGGCCGCAGAGGTTGCCGGCTATGGAGTATTGCGGCTGGTAGTGGATCTCCAGCCCGCCGACGGTGAGCGCATTGCGCATGAATCGCTCCAGCTCGCTTATCTCGCTGGCCGCGGGATTGAGCTGAGAAGAGACCAGAAGATATTGGTCCCCGCCCGCCTGCTTGGCGCGATACATCGCGGCGTCGGCCGATCGCCGCAGCTGCGAGGGGTCGGTTCCGTCCTCGGGGTAGATGGCAATCCCGATCGAGGCGGAGATGTCGAAGGAGAAATCATCGGCTTCGATGGGCTTGCAGATGCTTTCCAGCACGCTGCGAGCAACCATCAGGGCGCTGTTCCGGTTGACCAACTCGCCCAGAATAATCACGAACTCATCGCCCCCGGTGCGGGCAAATGTATCCACGGCGCGCAGCCGGGCGGCGACCCGGGCCACCACTTGTTGCAGGCATAGGTCACCGGCGGCATGGCCAAAGGTGTCGTTGATCTGCTTGAAACCATCCAGATCGAGGCAGAGGACCGCGGCTTGTTGTCCGTGACGGGCGGCCTGGGCCAGACTCTGCTGCATTCGATCCTCGAGCAGCAGGCGATTGGGCAGCCCGGTCAGCAGGTCGTGGTGGGCCTGGTAAACCAGCTGCTCATGCATCTGCTGGCGATCGGTGACGTCCTGCACCAGCACGAAGCTGCACTTGCGCCCCATGTAGTCGATGGCGTGGGACGCCATATCCACCTGAATATAGGAACCATCCTTGCGGCGATGGCGAAAGGGCCCGGTGAGCTTGGTGGGTATAGATCCGGTGTTCTCTTTGAGAATCGTTCCCACGTCTTCCGTAGGCCGCAGATCGCGCAGGGTCATGGTCACGAACTCCTCGCGCGAGTAGCCGTAGTGGGCGATGGCCGCATCGTTGACCTCGAGGATGCGGAGGGTCTTTGGATCCTGCACCCACATGGGATGGGGACTGGCGGCGAAGAGCAGTCGATAGTGCTCGGTGGCGCGTGCCGCGGCCAGGAACTCGTCCTCCAGCAGGGTCAGGATCATGCCGAAGGCGACGAAGAATTTGGGGACATTCCACAGTGCCGGAGGAATTTGCGTGGCTGGGATCAGATACTGGCAAAGCAGGGCAACGGGAAAGACCGAGGCCCAGGCCGCCAAGCCGAGGATGGAGGTCAGAACGCCGGTGGAGAGACGGTGGAAATCGAACCAGTAAAGGGCGGCGAAAGTAAGGAAAATTTCGAAGAGAATGGCCAGGATCCCCTGATCCGGCTCATGGTGCGCGATGGCGAGCACGGTGCAGATTCCGCTCACCGAAAAGGCGAGGGTGATCGCGGCCCAGACCCGGCTGCGTCCGCGGCACAACCTCCACCCCAACACCATGCCGGAGGCAGCAATCGTGGCCGCCGCAGCATATTGGGGCCAGGGATGCGAACCGTGGAAGATCACATAGTTGGTATAAAAGATCGCTGGAAGGCCGATGCCACAGGCAGTCAAAATGCCGTCCGGCGCGCTCTCGGAGATGGCAGAAGCGGAAAACAGGAAGCACAGCCCGGAAAGAATCAACGCGCTGATGCTCAGGCTGTCGACCAGCTCTTGCCCCCGGCTCGAAACCGCCGGGAACAGCAGCACGATGAAATGCAGAAGTACCAGGATCCAGCCGGCAAGCCAGCAGCGCACACGCGAGGTAGCGCGCTTGCGGTAGATCGAGGCAAACAGCACCACGAGTAAACCCAGGATCAGAATGTCGAGAACTTCGTTTTTCATGACGTTGAGAGAGGCAGCAGAAAAAAGCAAAACAATAAAGGGAGTACAGGGAAATAAAACTATCGGTTTTCCCTGTTGTCAAGTATCGCCGAAGCCGGGCGAGACTCAAGATAACCGAAGTGTGACCGGATTGGGGAGGGTTGGCAGGCGAGGTGAAAACGCTCCCCCGAAAGGGGGATTAGGAAGCGCTGGTTATGGATAGGCCGGCTCTTCCGGAGGGAAATCGTTGCTGACTACGTGTGGGGCCCCGGCGCAACGACCCCACTCAAGCCAAAAAGAAGGCTTGAATGGGCCACGCATCTCTTGCCCTGGCATACTCGCGTCTCGGTGACGAGACGAAGCCTACCGCCATGCTTTGAGGCACTCTCTGTGTTTTGCTTGTCTCGGGCGGGCAGGGCTGAAACCATGCCGGGAGAACGACCGGGCCCCTCCGTCCCCTAGGAAGCTGTTTTAAGTTCCTGTTCCGCGCGCAGCCAGTCCTGCTCGGCCGAACCCTCTGGCCAGCCACGCTCAGCCCAAAATTTCTCCGCCAGACGAGCGATCTCCTCCCGCGAAGGGGCGGGTGGGGCAACAACCGTCTTCTTGGCAGCCGGCTTGCGGCGCTTTGCGGTTCCGTTGGGTGCTTCTGAGCTCTTGGTAGTCATCGGTGTCTCCTTGTCGCCCGTCATCAACGCAGGCACACCTCTATGATACGGAAGGAGTGAGTGGGATGCCAGCCGATCTGCTAGTAACTTTCGGGTTACCTGGAGGCGAAAGTTTTATCGCTGGACGTCGATTGGCCCGTCAGGTTCCCGAGGCAGGACTTTCAAAGCGCTCCTGGCGGCGGGTGATGGCATTGGCCAGGGTGATGGGCGGCTCGGCGTGCAGCAACTGGATCGCCCAGTCCTTCATCGCCGGTTTAGCCTGTTGCAGTTCGCCCAGGTCGGCTCGCCAATTTCTGAGGTGGACCTTGGAGTCAAGCATACGGATCCAGAAGGCGCGGTATTCGGCCTGGTTGAGCCTCTCGACATTAGCGAACAGCTCCTCGTCGCCCAGCAGCCATTGCCAAAGGAAGCGGTCCTGAGAGTTGGGCTGGCGCGCCGCCAGCGCCTCATCTGCCAGCTCCTCGTCGGTGGGAAACGAATTCAAGGCATAGCCAAAATCAGAGAAATCGCTCTTCTCGCCGGTCTGCTCGGCGATCCGCTTAAGGCAGCGCGCCAGGTTGCGCCGCGATGGTCCGCGGTAAGACCGTTCCTCGATCAATCCCTTGTAAAGGCTGACGGCGCGGCGCATTCCACGGACGGAAAGGTCGCTGCGTGAGCTGTTGTCGGCGCCCTCGGGGGCGTGATAAAAGCGGCTGCAAAGCAAGGCTTCGACAAAGGTGGTGTGCCGCCAATCCGGATCCACCGATGCCGCGTGGGCGACGTCCGCAAAGGCCTGCTTGGAGAGGGAGTCGAGCTGGGCTCGCTCCGCTTTTCGCAGCCAGGACGGTTCCCTATCCTGCGCCTCAAGCACCTGGTAGGCGGCCAGCGCCCGGTAGGAATAGCCCTGGGCAATGCGGCGCCGGTCCAAGGCTTCGGGGAAACGGGCCAACTGCGCGAAAAACTGGTCCAGGCGGGCAAATGCCGTCCATGCATCCGAGCGGGAGAGGTGGGAAGCCGCAGAAAGCAACAGACCGTTGAGGTAAACTGCGGCCCCCGGCTGCGAGGGCAGGTCGCGGAAGGCGAGGCGGCCCTGGCCGATGTAGGCAAGTTGGTCAATGTCATCGATAATGACCGATGCGCGCGGAGCAAAGGCTGTGCCCTCCTCCTGGTGGCTCAAGGGCTGCTCGCCCACCTCCTGCAGCAATCCGGGCAGAGCATTCCGAGCCTCCTCCCGGGCATCCCGCATCACTTCCAATTGGGTGGCAACGTCTTCCACCTCGGCGATGCCCCGGAACGCATCCTTGTCCCAGGCGCGCGCCTGAACATAGACCTGGATCACGATCAGGGCTGCGATGACGGCGAAGACGGCCAAAAACAATGCCGACGCGATGCGGATCCGGTGCTGTTCCTGGGCAGCTTCGCGCAGATTTTCCTGCGAATCCCGCAGCTCGGCGCGCACCTCGTTGCGCTCCGCCTGCCATTCATCGCTGCCCGCCTGCGGAGCAGAAATCGCGGCCGGAGAAGTGACCGCCGGCGCTGCTACCAAGGGCAATTGACGGCGAAGCGGTTGGGGCTGGGCGGATGGGGCGGGGGCGGAGCCCGGGGTGGAATTGCCCACCTCCTGGGCCGCGGCGGGAAATCCAATCAGAACGTAGAGGCAGGCCAACAGGCCGGCGGCGAGGAGGCCCAGCGCCATTACGGTTATCCAGCCGTTCGCATGCTTCCGCGACGCGCTGCTGGCGGAATCCCTTTCCATTCTGCCTCCGGATTACGAAGCTAACGCACTTAGGAGTCAATCCAGGCCGGGAGGAGCCGCAGTTCTTCAGCAAAAGAACGACTGCAGCCGACCTGATGACGACCGTAACTCCGACGAATGCTCCAAAGTATCTGCAACTTCAAGCAGCATCGCAATCCCACTTCCGCAACAGCATGGAGAGGCCGGCTTCGCCTCTTACTCGCTAGCCAGCGTCACCGTGATGGGCGTCGTCAGGTTGAAGGTGACGACGCTTTCTGCCGGCACGGAGACATCTTTATTCCCGGTGAAGGCCGCGCCCGCGGTTCCCGCGCCCGCGCCCAGCAGGCCACCGATCAACGCGCCCTTGCCGCCGCCGGCGAGGCCGCCGATCAGCGCCCCGCCGCCGCCGCCGCCGGCAATGAACCCGGTGCTGCGTTTGCCCTTGCCGGAAATGGATTTCTCGTAAGAAGACGTGGTCACCGAGTAAATGCCGACCCTGCGGATCCCAATGCCCAGGGCTCCATCGCCCTTAAACCTTCCTTGTCCCTTGGATGCAACCACAGTGCCGGTGACCGGGGCACCGGCCTTAATGACGATGACGCCCTGTACCCGTACCGACTGCGCCAGCACGCCGGTAAAGGTATCGCCTACGTTGTTGTTCTTGGCGCTGACTGTCTGCTCGAGGCGAACCACCAGCGGGGTGCCCGCAGGCACGGTGTAAACCTTGGGCGGCGGGGGTGGGGGCGGCGGCGGCGCGGCGGCGGGCGCCGGAGCTGCAGTGGCCGGCGAGGGGGTGGTTTCCGCGGGAGGATTGGCGCCGGGTGCGGGGGCGGGCGTAGCCTGGGCGGTGGTGTCCGCGGCCGGAACGGGAGCCGGCGCTTTATTGCATCCCCCCATGAGCAACAGGCCCGCCAGCATGCTAGCGAGAGCACCGGCCGTCTGCCCTGGTGCAAACCCGCGGTTGATATAACTTGCGCTCAGTGTCGCCTGCTTTTTCATCCTCTATACCTCAATGCAAATTTGATGTGCGCTGCCTTGCCGGGGCCCTGGGGTTTGCAGATGTTCGCGTTGACCGGGCCCTCGATCAAGACACGGGAGCAGCCGTTCTTCAGAACGGCTTTCCGGGGACGGAACCACACATCAGAACGACGGGTTGGGAAGTCCGGGAACCCCGAATCGTGACGCTGTATTCGTAACTACGACTCGTAAATTATGGATCGACGGGTCGGTCGCGTTGAGAACGACCTTTAGCTTACACCAACTCTAATTTTTTTTTGAGGAAGCGGCGGTGGGCAGCCACCGCAAATTCGCCGGTGGCGAAGCGCACGAGGAGAGAAGTGTTTTCCGGCGCGGAGGATGGATAGGCGGTTTGGTTTGGCGGGGCACGCGGGAAGCGCGCCCCACCCGAGGGAGAAGCTTGGGCCACACCTCTAGTACATGGCGAGGGGAGGAGTGGTTTTGCCCATGGCTCCTTCGAGCCTTTGGCGGAGGCTGCCGGCGAGTTCCGCTACCAGGGTCAACTTGCCGGTCAGTTTAGGGCTCAGCTCCGGTTCGGCGAGCGCCAATTGCGACTGCAGCAAAAGGCCGGTGACGGTGGATTTCAATTCGCTTTCCAGCTGGGAGACGGCGGCGCGCAGCGCCACGGCCTGCTGTTGTTCCCGGCGGGCAATGGCCGCTTGCACTTCGCGAGTCAGTCTCGAGGCGCCGGCTATGGCAAAGTTGATCTGAACCGGTACGGCCATGCCAAAGCTTTGCCACAACAGGTCGGCAGCGGCAGGATTGCTTTCCGCCAAGCAGTCGTCCACCACTACCACCGAGTACTCCTGATGGCGAAGGGCCATCAACCCGCTTCGGTAGGTGGGGGCAACGCTTACCGCACACTCCAGAGCGCTACCCAGCGAGGCAGCGAACCCCGCGGCGTCGGCCATGGAACTGATGATCAGGACACTATGCTGGACGGGTGAAGACACGATTCCCTGCTTCATGATTGCCTCGCTCCTACTGCGTTTGGTTTGCTTTCGTTGGATCCGTCGTTTGAATTGATGACCGGCGTGACCTGGCTGGACAGAGGCGGGTCAGTTGGCGTCGTCAGTTGGCGTCGTCAATTGGCGTCGGGGGCGCTGATACCGTATTCCTTCAGCTTGCGGTAGAGCGTGGTTTTCCCAATGCCCAGGAGCCGCGCCGCCAGAAGCTTGTCGCCGTTTAGTTTGCGCAGGGTATCAAGAATGGCCTGTTTCTCCAGTTGGGCCAACGGAGTCACAGGCCCGCGTGCCGTCCCGGCGGCGGCCAGAGCCGGGGCTGCCACCACCACCGGACGACGATTCTGCAGGTGAAAGTTCTGCAGCTGAGTGGGTAGATCGCCCAGGTGGAGAACGGGACCGGAGGAAAGGGTGCAGGCACGATCAATCGAGTGCTCGAGCTCGCGCACGTTGCCCGGCCAGTCGTATTCCATCAAAGTGCGCAGAGCATCGTCGCTCAAGGTGTGAGGGGTGCCGGTTTCACGTGCCATCCGCTCCAGAAAGTGGGTGGCCAGCAGGGGGATGTCCTGTTTGCGCTCGCGCAGCGGAGGAATACGCAGGTTGACCACACTCAGCCGGTAGTAGAGATCCTTGCGGAAGCGGCCCTGTTCCACCATAGCTGCGAGATCGCGATTGGTAGCTGCCAGAATACGGACGTTGATGGCAATGCGGTGGGTCGCACCCACCGGGCGGATTTCTTTCTCTTGCAAGGCGCGCAGCAACTTGGCCTGCAAGTCGAGCGGCAGCTCGCCAATCTCATCGAGAAAAACGGTGCCCCCCTGGGCCGAGGCCAAGAGCCCATCTTTGGAGCGAGTGGCCCCGGTGAACGCGCCCTTTACATAGCCGAAGAGCTCGCTCTCCATCAAGGTGGGCACCAGGGAACCACAGTCGACGGGAACAAACGGACGGTCGGCGAGCGGACCATTGGTGTGAATCGAGCGCGCCACCAGCTCCTTGCCTACGCCGCTCTCTCCCAGGATGAGAACGGGATGGGAGCTTTGCGCCACTTTGGAGAGAATGCGGTACAGCTTTTCCATCTCTACGCTGCGGCCGATCATGCTGCCCAGGCCCTGCGGGGAGCGGAGGGACTCACGCAACTTACGGCTGGCGGCCTCCACATTGCGGCGTTCCATGGCCCGCTCCAGCGCGGCGGCCAGCTCATCCATAGCAAAGGGTTTGGTCAGATAGTCGGCGGCCCCGGTGCGCATGGCCTCTACCGCCGCCGGCACGGTGGCGTAGGCGGTCATCACCACCGAAACCAGCCCGGGATTGAGCGCCTTGGTCTCGTTCAAGAGCCCCAGGCCCTCGCCCAACGGGGCGCTTAGATCGAGCAGCAGGATGTCGACCGCCCGGTCGCGCAGGAGCGAACGGGCCGCTGAAATGGTGGACACGGTCTGCGGCACACAGCCAAGATCGGTTGCTATTTCGCAGCACGCCGAACGAATCGCTGCGTCCTCATCGACCACAAGAAGATGCAGCTTACCAGTGCGTTCCACGGGTCGCGACATAGGTTCCACGGGAAATGTAACAGGAGTTGTTATCGCCATTGTACGCAGTTTCCTTCCTTGCCGGATAGAGGAACTTCGCTGCCTACTCTATCGACAAATATCATTGCGACTTTCGCCGGCTCGCCGGGAATGCCGGCTGCCGACGTAGCCAAACAGTGGAGCAACTCGCCGGCATTCCGCGGGTTCCCTCTGCCCACTCGCTTCCATTCGCACGCCATCGTTTGTCTCCTCGCTATTGTTTTCGGCTATTGTTCTCGGCCACGAAAGCGTGCCCGAATCGGTTCCGGACTTCTGTCCGCCTGCAGCGTCTTTGGGAGGTTGCCATGCACAGGTAATTGCACGGAGGTGGCCAAACCTTGGCGGGGCCGTGGGGAGATGGTCAAGTGCTTGGATCGAAACGGCTTGGAGGAAGGGTGGGAGAAAGGTGAGCAGCTTGCGGAGGTCTTCCTTTTTGATCAAGCGTTCCTAAATGGAACACCGAGTCTCTTTGGCCGCGACTGTAAGTCACGGTGGCTGTGTGGTTTAGGGATGACGTTCCTGTTTCGGGAGGGGAAATGGCGGTTCCGAAATGGGAACCGGCGCGGGCAGCCGGCCTTTCGCTCTCATACAATCAAAAGATGAAACAGCAGGAGAAATCCCCAACCGCGTTCTTCCGCCCCCATGACCGGGCGCCGGAAGCGATGCGCCCGGTACGCCTCACCCCTCACTACACATCGATGGCCGAGGGCTCGCTGCTGATCGAGGTGGGCCACACCCGGGTACTGTGCAACGCTACGGTCGAAACCGGCGTGCCCGGCTGGTTAAAGAACAGCGGGCGGGGGTGGGTGACGGCGGAATACGGGATGCTGCCCCGGGCCACGCTGACGCGAACGCCGCGCGAAGCGGAGCGGGGAAAACTAGGCGGCCGGACGCATGAGATCCAGCGGCTGATCGG